>Ga0075369_10000314_pt1 | contig 14386 bp, 13 predicted proteins | sample EndMethybrTD3034_FD_71400 | JGI IMG/M metagenome (GOLD analysis project Ga0075369, IMG submission 71400) | Populus endosphere microbial communities from Tennessee, USA - Endosphere MetaG P. TD hybrid TD303-4 | ecosystem: Host-associated > Plants > Roots > Endosphere | place: USA: Tennessee...
CATATGTACACACAGGCTAGTTAGTAATTATTAACAGATTTTAAATTTGTACAAAAAATAGTATGGATAAGAGAGTTGTAAGATTTTTAGGAGTTTAATTGTTTAAATCACTGGCAATTTTTGTAATCTAATAAGTGATATTTTCTTTTCAATACAAGAAATATTTTTTACAGTGCAAAGTAATTTTTTAACAAAAACTCTATATTTCTATGCATATAAAAATTACAAGCAAATCCGAACTATCTTTTTTTCATGAGTTTAGGCTAGATAAGCTATAAGAATTATGATATGAACTTAGGTCGGTTAAACCTTTTATTTTATGTGATAGAGGAATTATTGTGGCAACCGCTTTAGCAACGTTCGTTTGGCAAAAATGTTTAGATCGATTACAAGATCATATATCACTCCAAGATTTTAATACTTGGATACGACCGTTGCAGGCAGAACAAAAAGAAGACCAGCTTGTTTTATGGGCACCTAACCAATTTGTATTACATTGTGTGAATGAGAGGTTTTTGGTTCATATCAATCAGATTTTGACCCAATTAGATGAAGCACCACCAGAAGTTATATTGAGAGTCGGCAGTCGCAATAACCAGACACCTCAAACCTCTCCAATATTAAGAAATACTCAAGACTTTAAAGGGAAATCAAAGGTTGTTAAAGTTTCAGCAACACACATAAATTCTAATTTTACATTTATAAATTTTGTCGAAGGTAAATCCAATCAATTAGCGCGTGCCGCTTCTGTACAGGTCTCAGAAAATCCTGGAGGTGCATACAACCCTTTATTACTTTATGGAGGAGTGGGATTAGGTAAGACGCATTTAATGCATGCAATTGGTAACGCTATTTTGCTAAAAAATCCACATGCCAAAGTGTTATATTTACATTCTGAACGTTTTGTTGCCGATATGATTAGAGCGTTGCAAACCAATACAATCAATGATTTTAAAACTTATTATCGTTCGTTAGATGCGTTATTAATTGATGATATTCAATTTTTTGCAGGGAAAGATCGTTCACAAGAGGAATTTTTTCATACATTTAATACTTTATTAGAAAGTCAACAGCAAATTGTATTAACCTGTGATCGATACCCTAAAGAAATGTCAGGAGTAGAGGAACGATTAAAGTCACGTTTAGGTTGGGGTCTTACCGTTGCTATTGAACCTCCTGATCTTGAAACTCGAGTGGCTATTTTAATTAGTAAAGCAGAACAAACCAAAATAAGCTTACCTCAGGAAGTTGCTTTTTTTATTGCGAAACGAATTCATTCCAATGTAAGGGAGCTGGAAGGTGTATTAAAACGAGTAGTAGCTTATGCACAATTTACAGGATTACAGATCACGCTTGAATTAGTACGCGAAGCTATAAAAGATGTGCTCGCTTTGCAAGATAAATTAGTAACAGTAGATAATATTATTAAAACTGTTGCTGAATATTATAAAATTAAAGTTTCTGATTTGCTTTCTAAACGTCGTACATCTTCTTTGGCGCGGGCACGACAAATTGCTATGGCACTTGCAAAAGAATTAACAAATCATAGTTTACCTGAGCTTGGCCGTGCCTTTGGTGGGCGCGATCATACGACGGTATTACATGCATTCCGAAAAATACAAGAATTAAAAAAAACCAATACCGGAGTTGCGGAAGATTTTATAAATTTATTGCGTACTTTATCGAGTTGAGGAAGAAAAAATGCTATTTGCAATTAATCGTGAAACATTATTGAAACCCTTACAATTGGTAACAGCGGTGATCGAACGTCGCCAGACTTTGCCTATACTTTCCAATCTTTTAATAAAACTTGATGATAAAAGTTTATCTTTATTGGGCACTGATATGGAAGTAGAATTAGCAGGTCGTGTTACTTTAGAAAAGTCAGGTGAATCTGGGGTAACTACTGCACCGGCTAGGAAACTAATGGATATTTGTCGAAGTTTACCTGAAGGTAGCGAACTAAAATTTCAACAAAAAGGCGATAAACTGTATCTTCAATGTGGCCGTAGTCGATTTAATTTATCTACTTTACCAGCAACAGATTTTCCAATTAGTGAAACCTTAGATAACCACCCAGAACAGTTAGAGTTTGTTTTATCGCAGAAAGGTTTACGCTCTTTGATAGAATCGACTAATTTTGCTATGGCTCAACAAGATGTACGTTACTATTTAAATGGAATGCTATGGGAATTAGGTCAGGGAAGTTTACGAGCTGTCGCAACGGATGGCCACCGGTTAGCACTTAATGTAAAAGAAGCAAATATAACGGTAGATAGTAGTCAAATTATAGTGCCTAGAAAAGCTATTTATGAGCTTTCGCGTTTATTAAGTGACGAAGAAAACGATAGCTTAACCATTTTCTTAACTAAGAATCAGTTAAGGGTCCATATGCAGGATTATACATTTACATCTAAGCTGATCGATGGCACATTTCCTGATTATGATAGGGTTATCCCACAAAGCGGGGATAAAATTTTAGAAATTGATCGAGATTTGTTCAAAACTTCTCTATCACGAGTGGGTGTTTTGTCGAGTGATAAACATAAAAGTGTTTGTTTAGAGTTAAAAAATGATCTATTACGCATTTTTGCTAATAATCTCGAACAAGAGGAAGCTGAGGATTATCTTGATGTGTCTTATCGAGGAGAGGATATAAGCATAGCCTTTAATATTAGCTATCTTATGGATGTATTAAATAGTTTACCTCCGGGATTGGTTAAAATTACATTAACATCTACAGAAGCGAGTGTAAGGCTTGAGGCCAAAGAAAAGGATGCTAGTGTATATGTTATTATGCCTATGCGTTTGTAATGTCTTATGCAATTGGTTCGTTTGAAAGCAAATTGTTTTCGAAATCTTGCTGAATTAGATCTTGAGTTTTCCCCTTGTTTTAATTTTATTTATGGACCGAATGGTAGTGGAAAATCTAGTTTACTTGAAGCTATTTATTTTTTAAGTTTAGGCCGCTCATTTCGTAGTAATTTGGCAAGTCGAGCTATTCAGTATCAAGCAAAAAGCTTTAATTTATTTTCAGTCATTTTAGGACAATGCTCCACAACTTTGGGCCTAGAAAAAATACGTCAAGGAAAAATAAAGATAAAAATTGGTAATAATGTTAATTCTGTTAGTGAATTGGCTAAATTATTACCATTACAGCTTATTAATCCCAACAGTTATCACTTATTAAGTGGCGGCCCTCGGGCACGTAGACAGTTTATCAATTGGGGTGTGTTTCACGTGGAACCACAATTTTTTCAGGTATGGCAACGATTCCAGCAGATATTAAAGCAGCGAAATGCAGGGTTACAACAGCAAATTCCAACTAATCAAATTACAATATGGGACACAGAATTAGTGGAGGCTGCTAATGAACTGACTCTAATGCGAGATAAATACATACAACAATTAACGCCTTTAATTACCGAATTACTTAATAAATTGCTTACATTACAAGGTCTGAACATCGATTTTTATCAGGGTTGGGATAAAAAATTTAGTTTAAGTTCAATCTTAGCTAGTTCGATAGGTCGAGATTACAAGTTGGCTTATACACAATTTGGTCCACATAGAGCTGATTTATTAATAAAGTTACATGGAAATCCTGTCCATGAAGTATTGTCACGGGGCGAGCAAAAATTATTAGCCTGCGCATTACAGTTGGCGCAAGGTATATTATTAAAAAATATAACAACTAAGTCATGTATTTACTTATTTGATGATTTATTTGCAGAACTGGATTCGAGCAAACAAAATATACTTATGCATTTACTCCAAAGTCTGGAATCGCAAGTTTTTATTACGGCAATAGAAGAAACTTGGATAAAAGGGTTGGAAATCCCCGTGTTAGGGAAAATATTTCAGGTTAAGCAAGGTAAAATTATGGAAAAATAGTAAATTTAATAATCAATATTCGATATATGAGGAAATAATATGAATCCTTGGTTAATTTTAGTAGTGGCTGGTTTATTTGAAGTAGGCTTTACAACTTGTATGAAATTATCAGAGGGGTTTACCCAAATAAAATATACATTAGGTTTTTTATTTTTTGCAACTTTAAGCTTATTTCTTTTGAATAAAGCCATTGCGCAAATCCCACTGGGGACTGCTTATGCGGTGTGGACAGGAATAGGTGCTTTTGGCACGGCTTTAATCGGAATATTATTTTTTAAAGACTCTTTATCATTAATTAGGGTGCTTTTTTTAATTTTATTAATAGTCTCGATACTCGGATTAAAACTTGTATCAAGTAGATGATGTTCCACGTGGAACATCACTTGAAGCTAAAAACCTTTTAAATCATCTGCAAACATTTCAGGGGGTTGAAAAGCATTGTCAGTTTTCAGAATCCTTTATCGGATTGTGGCCCGAGATAGAATCAGCAGGTTTATTAAGGTATAGCGGTTGGATTTTTTTGGGCTTTTAATGCGTCTATTATAGTATATATATAGCACTACTTGAGCTTCGGGCCTTATCCCAAATATACAAGGAGACCACATGCCATTAGTAGGAAAGGCTGGTAAATAGGAGAAAATAGGGGGTTAATGAAAATCAATTAAAAAATATACCTACTATATTTAATAAAGAAAGAGAATTAGATAAAAATTATATATATTCTGGATCAATTTTTTCTAGATTAGAGGTTAGGCTCTCTCTTTCATCGAAAACAAAGCAAAGTCCTTCAAAATGATTTTCACCGCACTTTTCAAAATAATTTAATATCCCCCCTTCTAACTGATACACTTCTTGATAGCCATTGTCTAAAAGGTAAGCTGATGCTTTTTCGCAACGAATTCCCCCTGTGCAAAAAGTGACAATGGGTAATTGTTTAAGTTTTTTAGGTAATTTTTTTATTGCATCGGGAAAATCTCTAAACTTTTCAAGATGTAAATTTATTGCATTTTTAAAGGTTCCAAATTCAATCTCAAAAGTATTTCGTGTATCCAAAAGCACTAACTCAGGCCTATTTTCTAGCCAAATATTGAGCATTTCAGGAGTGATATAGGGAGCAGTATATTTTGTGGGATTAATGCTATCAATACCAAAAGATATAATTTCTTTTTTCAGCTTAACAAGCATTTTTTTAAAAGGTTGAAAATTAGAAAAACTTTTTTTAAATTCTAAATTATGAAAATATGAATAAGTATTCAAAAAATTTTGAAAGGCGCTAATCGCATCATTCTCACCAGATATAAATAGATTAATTCCCTCAACACTTAACAGCACAGTTCCTTTTAAACCTAATTCTTTAGCTTTAGCTTTAAGTGAAATTTGTAATTTAAGTAAAATATCGCTAGATAATTGAACAAAACGATAAGCAGAGATATTGATAATAGATAACATATTGTCATTCTAGATAGTTAGTTATAAGGTTGCAAATTAAATAGAATTTTCTGGTGCTGGAACCAGGATTCGAACCCGGGACCTACTGATTACAAATCAGTTGCTCTACCAACTGAGCTATTCCAGCCATGAATAGGAGAGGCAAATTGTAGTCAATTTCAGTGTGATTAGCAATGTCTCAATACTTGCGACGAGACATGGAGAGCACAAAGTGCGAAGTCAAGGAGCCCGCGATAGGCGCGCGTTGACGGGCGAAGCAGGAAACGCCTCACGCCGTCAAGTCATTGTGGGAGACACGGGCATGAATCCCATTAGGGATGAGTGCGCGTCGGACGCAGGACGGTCGCGGCCTAATAATAGTCGCGTAATGCGAACAAATTTCGGGGACACGACGGCCGAAATTTTTCGTGAGCATAGCGACTCGCTTGCCAAAAATTATCTCTTAATCGCAATCAAATTAAGCTTTCCTATGCCTAGACTTTTTCAGGGACGACTAAATAAGCTAAAGAAAGCAACGTCCTTGTTGCGTTAGAGTATCAAGTTTGAGTTAGCACGACTAAAATCAACGTTTAAAACCCGGGCTGGAGCAAGTTGCTATATCGGATTTATGCATTTCTTCTTCCTTTTTAAGGATTCCTTCTAAATTATCTCGGGTTGTTCTGTCAGGAATAACTTGTTTTAAAGTAAAAGTTTCTCTAGTCAGCGGATCCTTATAACCATTTGTTTCAATCTGTGATTTCAAAGAGCACCAATCATATAAGCGTCCATTAAGTGATACAGGGATATTTGGAATATCTTGAGAAAGAATACAGGAAATATTAAGAAATGGATATTTAGCACTTACATCAACTGCTAGCCTTTTAAAGGCATCTTGAAATGATTCTCCTTTAAAGTCATTTATATACGATTGCAAGACTGCTGGCATCTCGTCATGGCTAGAAGAGTGACTTGCATTTCTATTCGGTGTTCTCATTTGACTTGTCGTTGATATTGCTTGTTGTTCCCTGGATGTTGAGGTTGGTGCTGCCTGCTCTATTCCATTGATAAATACCCTGCCGTTTATTATACTGGTCGTCGTTCCAGAAGAAAAAAAGTTAAAGTTACTGAAATTGTCCATATTAAAATCAGTACTACTAGAACCTATCTGCATGCCGCTAATCGTAATATTATTACGATTTTCTCTTCCAGTTTCAGAGCGAATTCCATTTATATAACGCTTTCCATTATGCGTTTTGATAGTTGCGGAAGGATCATAAGAAATAGCGAAAACGTCACCATTATGAGATTTTATAGTAGCATTTTCAGAAACGTTGGCCACATCAACCTTTCCGTTATGACTTTTAACAGACGAATTGCGACCGATATTTCTGGCAGTTATTTTACCATTATGTGTAGTTAAGGTAACGTTTTCACCGATATTTTTTGCAATAATATTGCCATTATGTGTTTTTGCTGTTACCGCATCAAATAAATAACCGTGAAATTCCATATCAGAACTACCAGTAATATTAGCTTGAGTATGGACGTCCCCTTGAACAGTAAGTTTATGTCCGGTGTTTCCGATTGTTACACTATTACCAACAACAACCATAGAATTTCCAAAAATTATTTGATTTGAGCTACTGGATTGGCTATTTTTTAGGGTAATTTTGGCTACTGAGCTACGTTGGCAAGTGATTTAAAGAGCCAAATTGTAGTCAATTTAAAATAAATTAGCAATTTACTGTTTGATATTTTTTAATGTTCATGTATCACCCTCATATATATTGGCGCCTGATTAATTTTTTTATGTTTTTATGATAGATAACAGCAGAAAGGATATTTGACCAATCCAATCAAATGACGATGATGCTGGAATGCTCGATATGAAAAGTATTTTTCAATTAAGAAAGATTTTTAAGTAAAATTATATCAACAAAGATTGGATTCATAGAAAATTAATCATAAAAATTTTAATATGATGTTATTTTTATGCATCACATAAATTGTAAGATTTTAACTTTACTTTTATTTCCCCGCTATTAAAATATTGCAGTTTATTTTGAATTAGTACACAAAGTTGACCTTCTGTATTTATTCCCTTAGCTATTCCTTCTATGACATTCGCTTGATTTTGGATTGTGATTAATTTGCCCTTTAAATTATCGAGTCTTTGCCAATCTTGCAAAAAATAACTTAAACCTTTAGCTTCGAATTCAACAAGTGTTCGAAGTAAATTTTTTAAAATGAGACACGCTAGTTGATTACGTCTAGGGGGTAAGTTTTGGAGAGAAAAAATACTTGTAATAGCCTGGTCTTTAGTAAAGTAATGAGAGGGTGGATTGTAAAGGTTTAAGCCAATTCCTATAACCAATTTATGAATTTTTTGCTTAAGGGTTCGCGATTCGATTAAAATCCCAGATAATTTTTTTCCTTCATAAACAATGTCATTAGGCCATTTGAGCCTTATTTTTTTTAATCCGTATTGTTCAAGGGCCTTAACAACAGCGATACCTACTGCTAAAGTTAATCCGCCTAATTTATTAAGCGGGTTGGAGATTTGCCATAATAGAGATAAAGCAATATCTTTTCCAAAGTTAGAATACCAGGTACGTTTAAATTGTCCTCGACCAGTCGTTTGCTGTTCTGCAAAAACTGCGTAATTACCAATATATTTTGTTTTATTTAGCAGATAATTATTGGTTGAGTCAATAAGTGTTAATACTTCTAGTTGAGAAAGTAACTGCTGTGTTTCACCTAATTCTTTATTTATCCAAGAAGCATTAAGTAACTCTAAACCGCCTGAGATACGATAATTATTATCGTTAATAACCTCTAAATTTATTGATAAATCTAATATTTGCTTTAATACTAGAGAAACCATCTTGTCGGAAACTCCTAGAAACTTACTTATTTCTTTGTCTGAATGGAATTCCCCATCGGCTAATAAATTTAAAATAGATTTTAACAAAATTGGAAATCTCAATAGGATAAAGTTTTTTTAGAATTTATCCAAAAATCTAAATTTTATCATTTTTATTGTTAATTGTTTATTCTTAAGTTAGGCAGTAACCTGATAATCTCTCCAAAATATTAAGCGGGGCTGATTTGGGATTCGCCATAGCTGTGGGCGGTAAATAAAAGGTTTGTTCAAGCAAATATTGCCCTGAGATGGCTGCATGTGATACTTGATCAGTAGAAACTATCCAGCTAGTACCTGGGGGAAAACTGATTTCTTTATATTTTACTTGTTTTTGATAATCCATGTCGAGTTTCATACTATCGTGAATTTTTAACATAATATGATCATAATGAGTACGGATGCTTTTAGTGATCCCTAACCAATACAAAAATTTAGCACTACCAGGGATAGGTTTATTAATTTTTGATAAAAAACGTTGAGCTACTTCTTCAAAGCTTTCTCCGATACGCCAAATTCGATGTTCGCCATAAGGATTGATATTACAAAATAAACGAATAATTCGATGTCCTTGGTTAGGATTTGCAGCAAAGGCATCTATATGTAAGCGGCGATCATCTTTTCGTGCAGAAGTCTTACGGTTTCTTATTTGTACTGGCCGATAACTAGTGCGACCTATGATAAGTGAATTGGTATATTGTGCAAATAAAGAGCTCATGAAACAGTTAGCTCGTTCGGAAAAACGCGCTAACATTGATTTTAAACATATTTGGTGCTTTTGATCCGCTTTAATACCTTTTAAATGATTTTTTTTTAAATTGAAACTAATATTTTTTGTTTTTTTGTTTATTAAATAAGGAATAAATAGCATCCGTTCGGAAGGGTCTATATTAAACGAAAGTTGCGGACAAAAAATAATTTTTCCAGACTCAAGATTAGAAATTGCATTTTCTTGTTCATGTTGTTTAAATTCTATATCCCAAGCAGCAGCTGTACAGATAGAGAAAATATCCATTTTGAATTAAATCCATTTTAAAAATTTTATTTTATAGTTTTTTTTGTTAACTTTCCAGAATGATCACTAAAAATAATAGTAATTTGATCAATTTTAAAATCCTAATTTATTTAATTATTTTTTAATGAATCTATAACTTAAAGCTTCCATTAAATGCGGAGTTTCTATTTTTTCACTTTCTGTTAAATCTGCGATGGTACGTGCTATACGCAAAATTCGATGATAAGCACGAGTTGAAAGTTGAAATTTTTCTAAGTAATTTTGTAAAATTTTTTGATTTTTATTAGATAAGATGCATGAAATCTCAAGGTTTTTACCGGATAAATTATGGTTAAGTTTTCCAAATTTGTTTAGTTGTAAAGTTTGGGCTTTCTTAACTCGATCTCGAACTGTTTTGCTATTTTCCTCCTTGCTTTGTTGAAAAAGATAAGTTTTTGGTAACGGATTTAGTTCAATGCAAACATCTATACGATCCAAAAAAGGTGCAGATAATTTTTTGCGATACCGCTGAATTTGTTGTGGCATACATATACATTGATTTACCTGACTACCAAAATGTCCACACGGACAAGGATTCATAGCTGCAACTAACTGGAAATTAGCGGGAAATTCAATTTGTTTGGCTGCGCGTGAGATAGTTATAGTCCCTGATTCTAAAGGTTCGCGCAACGCTTCTAATACTCGGCGATTAAATTCGGGTAATTCATCTAAGAATAAAATGCCATGATGGGCTAATGATATTTCTCCTGGCTGAGGGGGATTCCCCCCTCCAACCAATGCAATGCTTGAAGCAGTGTGATGTGGCCTACGAAAGGGTGGATATCTCCAAGTATTTAATTCCAGGGATTGGCCTCGGATAGAATGTATCGCAGCGAGCTCAAGAGCGTCTTCATCATTGAGTAGAGGTAATAAGCTTATTAAACGAGAAGCAAGCATTGTTTTTCCAATCCCCGGAGGACCGATCATTAATAAATTGTGTTTTCCTGCAGCGCAGATTTCTAAAGCTCGCTTTGCATGCGCCTGACCATGCACTTCAGCTAGATCAGGTAATTCACGCTGTTTAAGTTTAGGGAAGTCTGCATGGTAATGTGCTAAGGGTTTTCGTCCATGTAAATGCGAACAAACTTCTAAAATATTTTTAGCGGGTATAATGTTGGTTTTTTTGTTGAAGCTGGCTTCTTTAGCATTTTCGAAGGGTAATACAATAATATGGTTAGCTTTTTGTGCTGCTAAAGAAAAAGGTAAAATGCCGGATACGGGTCGAAGTTCGCCGAATAGTCCTAGTTCACCGATAAATTCATACTGTTCAAGCATACTGGGTATCTGATTAGAAGCAGCCAGAATACTTAATGCAATGGGTAAATCAAATCTGCCGCCTTGCTTGGGAAGATCAGCTGGGGCGAGATTTATAGTTATTCGCTGAACAGGAAATTGAAATTGCGCGTTAATTATAGCACTACGTACTCGGTCCCGAGTTCCTTTTACTGTCGTTTCAGGAAGTCCTACAATAGATACGCTAGGTAAACCATTTGATATATGGGATTCGACAGTAACAGGAAGCGCTTCAATACCAGCATTTGCACGAGTTTGTACAATAGCTATCGACATAACCAGCTCCTTCTGTATTTATTATTTTAATTTTCTGTTCAAATTTATACTATAAATTCTTTTTTTTTACATTTTTTTTGTTTTTTTCTTTATCTAAATGATTTTCTAAATGTGCGATTTGCTTTTCTAGAGTATTTATTTTAGCTCGTGTTTTTGCTAAAACTTTTTTTTGTACATCAAATTCTTCTCTTGTTACCAAATCAAGTTTTGCCAGCATACTTTGTAAGATAATCCGAAAATTTTTTTCTAAATCTTTTCTAAATTTATTTAATCCTGGTGGCAGACTTTCGCTAAGTCGTTTTACGGTATCATCAATAAATTTTGTATTAAACATGTAAAAGTTCCTCATTATTAAATTACGATTTTACCCTAATTTCCTATTATACGTTGAGATAATTAATTATTTTGAGAGCAAATACTATTTAAAGCGATTTTAAATGTGGATAATTGATCATCAATAACCAAGGTATATTGTTGTTCAGAATTTAATAAAGGCTCCACTAATTCTTTTTGATATTCTAAAATAATTGAGTTTGCTTCAGAAATTTTATTATTATTACGAACATTGCGTTTATTAATCCGTTGAATTATTTTAAGATCATTGGTTCGGCAATGAAGTATATAAAAAGGTACTTTTAAAAGCTCAGCTAAGTTATAGAACATTAATCGTTGACTATGAAGAAGAAATGTAGCGTCAATTATTGCAGTGAACCCTGCTTTAATAGAAATTTTTGCTAATTCCAGAAGTTTATTATAAGTTTTCTCTGTTGATTGAGGAGTATAAATTCCCCCATAAGGTGTGGAATTGGAATTTTCAAATAAAGGTATGCTAAATAATTGTTTACGTATGATATCGGAACTTATTTGGATGGCACCACATTCAATGGCAATTTTTTTTGCTATAGTTGATTTTCCCGATCCGGCAAGCCCATGCATAATGATTAAATTTGGTTTTTTAGGGCGAGTATAAAATTCTGCTAGATTTATGAAATTGTAATAATCATTACGAATATCTAATTTTTCCTTGTCATTTAAATTTTTCTGATTTAAGCGAAATAAAGCTATTTTGGCGCGAACTACTGCGCGATAAGAAAGATAATAAGCTAATAAATTTAGTCCTTCATAATCTCCAGTAAACTGTAGATAAGTATTGATTAATTGATTAGCTAGCTTGGGTTGCTTTTTCCCTGCTAGATCCATCGCTAAAAAAGCAAGATCAGCAATGACATCAGTCCATCGCAAGTCTTCATTGAATTCTAATCGATCAAAAAGAACAAGTTTATTATGATAGAGAATAATATTTGCTAAATGTAAATCTCCATGACAGTCACGAATAAAACCTTGCTTTTTACGTTTTTCAAATAGTTTTTGATGCATAGTAAATTGTTCGTTAGCCCATTTCTCTAATTTCTCTATTTGAAGTATATCGTTAGAATTACTAAGTAACGGAATTATTTGGTCAAAATTTTGCTGAGTAGGAGTTTGAACCTCATGAGGAAGGCCGAATCGAGAATTTTTAGGCGCAACAGGTGTTTTTTTATGGAATTCTGCGATTAGCTGTCCTAATTGGTCAATAAGTGAAGCATTTAATTTTCCTTGTTTAAGTAGTGTGCTAAGTAAATTATCTTGAGAAAACTCGCGCATTTTGATAGCGTACTCTAAAATAGGTCCTGTATCGCCATCAACTTTAGGTTGTTCAATGGTTCCTGTAATGGGCACTACAGCAAGATAAATTTCAGGTGCAAATAATTGCCCTAAGCGCAATTCTTCTTCGCAGAAATATTTGCGTTTTTTCAAAGTTGAGAAATCCAAAAAACCAAAGTCAACAGGTTTTTTTATTTTATAAGCATATTTTCCAGTTAATATGACCCAGGAAACGTGCGTTTCAATAAGCCCAAGTTGCAGAGTTGGGTGGTTATAGGCATGGTTAGATAGAAGATTCTTAATTAGAGAAGAATTCGGCATAATTTGAAGAATAAAATCAGTATTTAATTAACCCATAGGTTACTATAACGTAACTTGTTATTGGTTGTAAGAGGTACAAGATTCAGATTTGATTATTTCTATAAGGATATTCAAATGAAATTATCTTATGCTAAAAAATTAATCCAACAGTTGTTAATTCAAGCACACATTGAGATTAATGGAAAAAATCCTAGAGACATTCAGGTCCATAATGAAAAACTTTATTTAAGAGTGTTAAAAAATCCTATTCTAGCTTTAGGTGAATCGTATATGGAAGGATGGTGGGATTGCGAAAATCTCGATGAATTCTTTTTTTATTTATTACGTACAGAATTACCCGAAAATATAAAAAGGAATAAATATTTTTTGTATTATTTTATTAAAGAAAAACTTCGTATGCTTATGATGAGTTGCTTTAATTTACAGGCAAAATCTCGCGCATTTGAAGTAGGAGAACATCATTATGACAAAGGAAATTCATTATATCAAGCAATGTTAGATAAAGATCTGACATATAGTTGTGCTTATTGGAAAAAAAGTAAGATTTTGGATGAGGCGCAGCAAGCCAAATTAGCGTTAGTATGTGAAAAATTAAATCTAAAATCAGGGATGAAGATATTAGATATCGGATGTGGTTGGGGAAGTTTTGCTAGATATGCAGCAGAAAATTATGGAGTTTCGGTACTGGGATTGACAGTATCTAAGAAGCAGTTTCATTATGCTAAAAAGATTTGTGAAGGCTGGCCTGTAGAAATTCTCTTTAAAGATTATAGAGATATTAATGGAGTATTCGATCGTATTTGTTCGATAGGTATGTTTGAGCATGTAGGACCAAAAAATCACAAAGCCTATATGAAAATCGTACATCGTTGCCTAAAAAATTCGGGGTTATTTTTATTACATACGATAGGAAGCAATACATCAAAATATCATCCCAATCCATGGATACATAAATATATATTTCCTAATGGAATTTTACCTTCTATTCGTCAAATTGGAAAAGCAAGTGAAGGTCTTTTTATTATGGAAGATTGGCATAATTTTGGAGCTTATTATGATAGAACACTAATGGCTTGGTTCGAAAATTTTAATAAATCTTGGATTTCTTTAAAAAAAGATTATGATTATGGTTCTTTTTATCGAATGTGGAAATATTACTTACTAGCATGTGCCGGTGCGTTTAGAGCACGTGATCTTCAGCTATGGCAAATTGTTTTTTCTAAAGATGGCCTAATTAATGGATATGAATCTATACGTTAGTTAATAAAAACCTAGAGGTTCTGAGTATTATTATTTCCTCTTCGGCCATGAAAATTAGTCTTTATAATGAGCATATCCTGCATTTACTTGAACTAAGAAGCATTTCAATTTTGGCTAATTATCTTGTCATATAACTGGTATTAGCCAAGCAGGTTCATGCTTTTTAGAGAGGCATTGTATCTTTTCAAGCGAGTCGCTATGCTCACGAAAAATTTCGGCCGTTATGTCCCGAAATTTGTTCGCATCACGCGACTATTATTAGGCCGCGACCGTCCTGCGTCCGACGCGCACTCATC
>Ga0075369_10000316_pt1 | contig 14379 bp, 20 predicted proteins | sample EndMethybrTD3034_FD_71400 | JGI IMG/M metagenome (GOLD analysis project Ga0075369, IMG submission 71400) | Populus endosphere microbial communities from Tennessee, USA - Endosphere MetaG P. TD hybrid TD303-4 | ecosystem: Host-associated > Plants > Roots > Endosphere | place: USA: Tennessee...
AGCAGACCTCAGCGTCTTAGCTTTCTCGTGCAAACCGAACCTTAACCTTCGGTTGCTCTAGTCAAAAATCTCAATCACGACACCTCTGAAGCTATGGCTTGCCCAGATCGGGTCCGAGCTTTGGCTGAAGCGCGAGAGGTTGACATGAGCGCTGCGGTCAAAATCTACATCGAGATCCTATTCTTACAGCTTCCACTTTATGCGCTTATCCTTGGTTGCGCCTACGCATCTTGGCTCGCGTTCAACCGTCGTCAGTATCTGATCGCGATTTTGCTTGCCGGAATCGCTGTTCTGCCCGGTGTGAGTTACGCTTATTCGTTTGTGGATTCTCGGTTCGTCGCTCCCGCTGCCAGGAGAGCCGAAGTGGTATCTTGGCAGCGTGCGAAGATTACTCGATATAACAAGCCGAACACATTCATCACCACATGGCAAAACGGCGGTGGCTCAATAGCAAAGGCACTGGTTGAACTTGATCGTTTTGAGAAAGCCTACGGCTTGATTGCGGACGACTGGTACGCTTTTGAACGAATCCAGGGGCAGATATGTCCTGACACTCATCACGATCCGCTTGCGCCTGCTCGACAAAATGAGGCGCGGGAAACAACCGCCTGTGTTTCTGTCAAGAAACTCGGACGATATCTCATGCCGCAAATATCGGAGCCACATCTGCGCTTGCTGATCGATGAAACTGCTCCTTCCCATCACCAAAGTGCCAGTGGGACCACTGGCCGCACTCTGGAGCTTAGGCTAGTTTCCAAAGAAGCCAACCAACTCGTTTCCTTCTGGGAAGTGGCGTATTTCGACGTTCCCGCATTTCCGCCGATATTGGTGAACGGAGAGAAGGGCTGGCTTAGAGAGCCATTCGGGGTGAATCATACGCCTCCCCCCGATCCAATAAAGTTCGTTCTAGATGCAATCGGCGATGCTTAGTACTTGGCCCAGCGTCTCGGCAAAGCTCGGTTCGTTGGATGGAGTCGGCTTATGGCCCAACGGCGAAGTGCAGTTCGGCTCAGACATGGTCTGATAACCGGGGCGGACCGGAAGTGGCACAGCGCCCGTCAAGCCCGCGCTGTTGATCCCATTGCGGACGTTAGTTGCTTCGCCCTCCGCCTTTCCGTGCAAAGAGTATCAGTAGAGGATATGCCAGCGCGAGAATGAAGATTGCGTCGAACAAGTAGACCGCTATCCCGCGCCCGAACGATGCTGAGGCGCCGAACGTAAGCTCTCGCGCGTTAGAGAACATTATCGGCAGGTTGAGAACGTTCGACATGAAGTCACCGAGCCAGCCAGCTGCGCAAGCGAAGCGTTGCTGTCCCTCGGACCAGCCGCAACCGATGGATTTTAGTAGAGGGTAGGCGACAAGCTCCAAGGGGACTACAACGACTGCAACCCCTACGATGCATAAGCAGAGCAGGCTCACAACTCGAAAAACCTTGAGTATTATCGACCCCGCCATCCGCCAAGAGTACCAAATGTTGATAGCCAGTTGCGACTGTCATTAATTGGTTCATCGAACCGCATCGGGGTGCTGGTAAACGGACCCTTGACGGCGGATGAGCTTCTGCTTGTGGCCCTTAGCCGAAGGTCGCTTGAACCCATGTCATGTCGGCTTTCAGAGGCAAACCCGACGGCAATCCAGCATCACGTCTACCGCTGCTTATGACCCATAGCAGACGAAATGCCGATCGCGCGGTATGGTCTGCATTCAACCCAAAGCGGAATTTTTGTGGGCCATCCGAACGAGATCGGACGCCGCAACGCGACGAAACAGGACAACGTCGCGATGGCAAGGTCAGCCTTTCGCGGCAGCGAGCATTTCTCCTGGTGATGTGGCAGGGACCAACATGAGCTGCCGATCGGTTGCCAAAGCACTAATTTGTCAATTCTTCCAGCTCATCATCAATCTGTTGCAGTTCAGCAATACGCGCCTCAGCAACAGCTTCGGGAGAGAGCGTAAGATGTCGTGCCAGTTTCCTTCGTCGCTTGAGCAGCTCGTTGACTTTATCACCCTGGTTTTCCCGCTGTCGGACTCTCAGCTTAGCGCTATAGTAACTAGTCAGCACTTCAGGCCAAGCTTTCTCGACGTGCCCGAGGACTGATAGTACGTTATCTTCGGCTGAGCACTCGAGATCACCAATTTCGCGCCGGGCGGCGGCCTTCAACTCGCCCTCACTCATTTGCATTTTGTTTATGTCTTGCAACTGCTCCAGCAACGCACGCATTGGGGTGCGAACGGAAACGAAAGCTGCTTCGAAGAAGTATCGCTCCAAAGCCTTGACGTATTTTTCAATTTCAGCGGGTGTTCCAGGAAGGCCTTCGACGGCCGCCCGCATGGCGGAGAAATCTCCACGTGTTTCTTGTGACTCAAAGTGCCTTTCCGAGAGCAACTGGATAGCCCTATTTAGGGATCCGGGCGTTCTAGCATCCAACTCTCTACTGACGGCCGAAAACGTTCCAACATAAATCGCGTGCACCACCTTCATTGACTTATGAAGAGGTTCTAGTACCTCGTCGATCCAGAACGACTGTGACGGGACGTCCTTCGGCTTTCTCTCCTCTCGTTTCCAAGCATCTTCAATTTGGTCGGGCCGCTTGGAAAGTTGCTGAAGCGCCACCTTCATAACGCGTTCCAACTCTTCGGGATTGCCATTGAAGTTGAGGACGACTTTGTGTCCCGCAACCATGTCTCCGTAAATCTCCTCGGCTGTCCCGAGATTAAATCTGGCGTGACCCGATGGGAATTCTTCCTCTTCCTCTTCCTCTTCCATCTCAGCCGGCCTTAAACAGTTTGGGGTTCGTCTGGCGACTCTTGGTCAGGTTGTCCGCCGCTCATATGTCCTTCGATCTCTTTGATCACCTTTTTCGTCAGCGGTCCCGCAATCGCACCCAGCAATGGCGTCCCGAATGCGCTTACGACGGCCTGTGTTGCGCCAGGGACAAGATCTACCAATCCTTTGATGAGTCTCGACATCGCTCCGTCGTCGGATTTCTTACCCTTACCGATTTCGGCTTTTAGATCCGTCAACTTGCCGGAAGCGTCATTCTTTACTTCAGGTGGGGCTCTATCGACAGCCTGTGCGATATCGGCAATCGCGTTTCTGGATTCGGTCTGCGAGCTGTTCAAGTTGATTTTGGTCTGACCACCGGTGACCATATCGCCGTACACATTACCGATGCTGCCTATATGAAACGCTCCACCTCCGCCGCCGGTTTTTTCGGGGTCTTCTGACATGGGTATCCTCCGTTGCAACTACAACACTCTAAAATCTCAAGAAGTATAGCCACAAATTGCACGGTGGTAAGTAGGAGACATTTCCTATGGAACGTATCTCTATGGCTGGCCGGCCTAACGCATCATGGAGCCTGATATTCTTGGGGGCGCTTTCCGCAGCTTACCTCGCTGGCTATTTGTCCTGGTGGGCAATCGAACGTCCCGCACTCCGCTACAAGATGGGCCTTTGGAACATTCCACTTCCGAACTGGCCATGTCCGGTCTTGAAGACTGACCCGACACGGCCCTACCTCCGCGCGGGCTGATCGGGTTTATAATACTCTCCCTAGGTGGCTGCTTCGCTGTCACAGAAGCGCAATCAAACCGCCTTAGATTTTCATTTCCGGCAGATTGCTGGCCGGATCGACCGAGACCGCTTGCGCTCTATATTGCTGGTGCTGCCTTTGAGACATTGTTCAGTATTCGGATATTGGTCACATGGCGTACGACACACCTACAGTGCAAATGCTACGCGCCATTCTTGATGAAGTGCTCGCTACCCCGGCCTTCACCCGACAGCAGCATCGTTCTGCGGTGGAAGTTGCGGAGCGCATTCTGTGGCTTGCTTCGCGAGGGGAACGGGAGCCAGAGGCGATCAAAGAGCATGTGCTAAACGAGTATTTGGCATACGCTGCCGCATAATCGCGTAGTTGGTGGGCTGCGGTTCAGGTCGACTTTTGAGTGAGAGGTTCGGGGCCGTTAGCCGCCCAGCCTGATGTCCGCTGGCCCGGCGGCGAGCCCGGCGCGCTGATTTCATGCGACGATCGGTACTGTTGATTTTTTCGCTGCCACAGACACAGCCGACTGCTTTGGCCCACTGTGGTTTCGCAGTGGCCTAATTCGAAGGACATCCGAATGTATAGCTACCCGCGTCATGCGAGGAACTGGCATAACTCGCCTCATGAGACATGAAGCGGCTTGGATCATTGTCCCGGCTATCGCCTTGGTGCTGCTTCTAGCCGCAATCCTGCTGCTGCTCGGCGGATAATCCGACCGCCGTCATAAATCCGTAATCTTGCGGCAGTGAACCTCCCCGTGACTCAAATCCTTCTGTATCTGCACCGTCAGACGGGAGTAAGCGATGACGGAACCCACACAATTAGTAGTGACGCCGCGTGATCGCCTGCTGGAGGCGGCCAAGGAGGAGATGGCCAATTTCGAGCGGCGAGAGATCGAGTTTCGGAAGAAGGACGGAGAGGAGCGCGCTGCGGCGCTGAACCTCCCTTTGGATAAGATCAACGTCCACTGATCCGCGCCGACAGATTCACATGACTGTCATGGCACGTTCCTAGCATTGTCATGCGGCGGGGGTCCGGCGCGCAGCTCCCCGTCCATCATTGGCCTAGACCACCAGACCGGGCGGGGAGCTTGCCCCGAACCATCTAGCTGCGTGGCGGTTATCTCCGCATGCATCGCATTTGGTATTTTGCCGCCTTCCTGGCCGTCACCGGAGTCGTCTTCGGTGTGCTTATCGCGGCTACAAAGATCATCGGCTGAAAGCGCCAACGGCCGCCTCAGTTGGCGGCTTCTTCATTGATCCCGCTTTAGCTTGCGTCGTCCCCAATGCGGTTCTTTGCCTTTGGGATTGAGCTCCGGGACGAAATGTCTGTTCAGCGCCCGCATGACCCCGATACGGGCGAGCATGGTCGGGCCGTTGCGCTCGGCGACCAGGAGCAGCGCCTCGGTGGCGTCCTGCCATTCTGGCCGCCGCTGCATCGCAGGCGACAGCGCAGCGATGTAGTCGCCGGCGTCGAGCAGCGTCACCAGTTCGCGGCCGCCCTCGAGCACGATCGGCGTCTCGAACGCGGCGGACCAGGCCATCAGCGCTTCAGCAGAACTTCGCCGTGCGGCAGCAGCTTCAGAAAAGTGCCGCTCTCATGCAGCTCGAGCCAGCCTTTCTCGATCGCGTATCGGATGCCGGCGCCGAATTCCGCGCCGGTGGCCCTGCAGCCGTTCTTGGAGAGGAATGGCGCGTTGATCTTCTCGATGTGAATGCGCCCTTTGACAGGCTCGACGCCAGCGGCGAGCTCGAGGAGCTTGCGCGCGGCGACTTGCGGATCTGCAAAGGGGCGGGTCTCGACGTGCTTCATGCGCTGGCGCCGGCGAGCTTGTCGCGCTCGATGCGGGCCAGTTCCTTGGCCTTGGCCTCGGCCTGTTCGCGCGTCAGTAAGTCCGGCCGTCCGCGAAGCGGACCTCATAGCTGCCGGTGTCGGGAACGGCTTCGTGCTTCTTGATGGTGATGGATGCGGTCATGGGCTTCAATAATGGTCCGGCGTGGGCGCTGTCACGTATTTCGATGTGCGAAATCGCTCCGGGGATTTCTCCGGGGATTTCGTGCTTCACTTGGCGCCAATTGGCCCCTTTTGTCCGCACCTGTTCTCCAACCGGAACGGCGGACGATGCTCGACCAGTGCGGCTCAAGCCTTGGTTTTGGCTATTTGCCTGCCGCGGCTGGCGATCCCAGCAGGACTCGAACCTGCAACCCGCGGAGTAGAAAGCTTCCGGGCGCAGCGTCAAAACCCGCGACGTCTAATGTGCTTAGGCGGCCACGGCAGCCAACTCCGTGGCTTTTTCCGACGTTTATATACCAAGGCGCGGGCTGCATCGGTGAGAACGAGGTCGATGCCGTCATCCCCCTCTCGGGCCTCGACCAGTCCGAGCCCCACAAGCTCCGCTGCCACTAGCAGGTTCTCCGCATTGACAAACCATTCGCCCCTCACCAGCGCGGCGTTCGCAAGAATTTCAAGCGCGCCGTCGCTCAGCGCGGCCCCCCGGTGCGTTATTTCGGCCTCGGGGATGGGGGCGGGGGTCTTTGAACGCATGGGCGGGGCTCCTAGCGAGTTTCCGGATCGTGGGTCTCGCGGTGCCGACGTTCGGCCGGACTTCGACTGGAACGCCAAAGCGCCTTTCGGTGGCTTGGGCTATCGATAGCCACTTAATGGACGGCCCCGGCCGTGGGGCTTTTGAGGTGTGAATGGCCGGGGCCGCTGGAGGTGCTGAACTGCGTAGGTCCAGCGACCCAAGCCTAGGAAAATTCGGCATTCAGCTCTGTTCGCTTTCACACTTTGGCAGTACGGTTCCCCTCGCCGAGCAGCTCGGCCAGCTGGTCGCGGGGGTCGCCCTGGTCGAGGCATTCGCTAAGCCTTCGCTCGATGGCCAACCGTGCGGTGACCGCGCTGGCGCTGATCACGGATCAGGCCGCCCGGCTCGCAACCGCTGCCGGCGTGCTCGGCGTCGCCAGGTTGTGGACGTCGAGCGCAATCGCCTGCGCCCGCGCCACTGCCGGCTGCTGCGGCAGCAGATCGAGGATCCGCTTCTGCAAGGCCTCCGGCGTCAGGCCGAAGAATTTCAGCGCATCCGGAATCGCGTGCAGCGCCGTAGAGACGATCCGACGATTTTCGACGATCCGACTCTCGGTAGCACCGACGTCTCCGGCTCTGTCCAAGCCGCCGTCATCTGGTATGGCGCGATTGAGGTCGACGACTTGAGTATTGCTCACTACATTTCTGCAGCAAAAATCATCCCGCCAATTTTGATCGCCAATGGCGATGCCGACACCAGCGTTCCCGTAGTCGAAGCGATCCGGCTCAACGACGAACTGCTGAAGAAGGGGGCGAAATCCACCCTCATGATATTGTCGGGTGCCGGTCATAAGGATCCGGCCTTCATGGCCACGCAGATGCTTCCCACGTTCAAGTTTCTCGATGCGACTTTCGGCCGATGACTTCACCGGCCGCGCCGAAGCGGCTACATCGCCCGTTTCATTTACTGCGTCGGCAGAACCAAAACGCGAGATTGGGTTGCATTCATAGAGAAGATCCCCTCGATTTCGAGACGCATGGTGTCGCGGCATTCGCACGCCAGCGCTGCGAGCCGCGAAGGGTCGATCTCGATTTCGCCTCGCCGTTCAGATATGATCGCTCCGGAAGCGCGCAGATTCCGCATCAGGAGCGTCACCGTCGTTCGTCGCACACCCAGTATTTGCGAAAGCGCCTCCTGGGTGAGCGGGAGGACGTCGTGGTCGACGCGGTCGCGAAGATGGAGCAGCCAGCGCGCCAAGCGGGCTTGGACCGGATGCAGCGCATTGCAGGCCCCGCCGATTTGTAGCTGTATCAGCATCGCCTTGAAGTGAATCTGGACTGCGTGACGGATCGCGGGGCTCCGGCTGAAAGCGGCGTGGAATCGCGATGCGGGGATCCGCGAGGCGGTGCCCGCGGCACGAACGATGGCGGTAACGGCCGCAGGAGACGGCCCGAGCACGGAAAGAGTGCCTACTGCTCCCTCGCGCCCTATTGCGGCGCTGGCGACCGTCTGCCCGTTCGCCATGTCGATCATCACAGAAATGGCGCCACTATGAGGGAAGAGGACGTGCTCGGTCTGGTCACCCGCCCGCGAGACGACCGCGTCCCGATCGAGCGCGACCATCTCTAGGTCGGGTGCCAGCAGATCGAGATCCGCCGCCGGTAGTGCTGCCAAAAGTCGGTTACCAATCCCGCTGGGAAGCGTCACTGTAGCCCGCCGCGAACCATCCGCCGCATCGCATTTCGAGCGGCATAGGGCGGCAACCTCGAACTTTGTTTGAATCCGCCTACGCTTCGCGCCCCGAAATCCAATTCAGCTGCGGAAGCTCTCAATGTCAAAAATTGAACTCCAAACACACTCGCAAACACACGCGATCGCCAAGCGAATTTTTGTCTCGCAGGATCATTGAGCACTTAGATTCCAGCGCTACGGGGCACAATTGCAAAATGCGTATGGGTAACATCATAGGGAGTTCCAATTTCCGGGGCACGGCAAACGCCGCGGCGTGAGCGCGAACTATGCCCCGGACCGCGATCGTCGCGTTCTGCACGATGATGCGCACAAGCTACTGGAAGCTGGCGTCTTGGAATTCCGCCAGCACGCCCCGCCGAGACAGACGATGCGCGGCATTCCCCACGCATGCCGACGAGGTGGTCGTTTGGTCCGAAAGGGGTACCTTTTTTGGACCTCGCGCTATGTCCGCATTGCGTTCGTGATGCGCAGCAAAGTGGACACTCGCGGTCCATTTGATCTCCGCCTTCCCTTGACGAACTACAGATCAATCCGTCAGCAGATCATAGTCCCGGCGCAAAACAGTTTGGACGTGAACCGCGGCGCGCGCGGCGGTATTGGCATCTGCCGTACCCGCTACGATCACACAGAGCGAGCAGTTATTTTCAGCGTGCTTTGCAACGCGATTGATCGCTATTTCCATGACGTTATGACAGCCGGGCTGCTTTCTCACTTCTAACAACGCTCGACGCTGCAATTCCTGGATTGAAACGCGGATCTTGGGCATAGGGCTCGCTCGGGAAATCTTACTGGTTGGGGGCCGCGCCCCCCGATATCCGGCGCGCGTTCGGTGGGGGTGGCATCGGATGCCACGACGTAGGTGAGGCGAGGTCGGTCGAAAAAAATCAACAATGAGTCGAGAAACGCGGCCGCAAAGGTGCTGACCAACCGACCCAAAACCGCCTGGCCGCGGCGAAAGCGCGTGGATGGCGCTGCTTCAGCTCACGCGCGGTGCGGGCGCGCAGCACATGGGACATGCCGCGCCAGGACAGAGCGATGCGGACATCCGTCAACCAGAGCGAGCGGGCGCCGAAACGCCGCTTGTAATCGCGATTGCCGATGCTGAGATCGAAGTGCCGCACGCCTTGCCGGTGCAGGGCCGCCATCGTCCGTTCGATGCAGAGCTGACCGGGCGAGCAGTTCGACCATTGCCCGCCGGCATTGGTGTTGCGCAGCAGAGAATATTGCGCGGCGTGCCTCAGTCCCAGGGTGGTGGCCACGACCTCGTCGCCGCAGATCAGCGCCGAAACAACGGCGTAGCCGTCTCCCAGCCCGCGGCGGACGACGTCGCGGTAGAACTTCGCGTTACGGGGTTCGTCGAGGACGAACTTCTCTCCCAGCTCCTTCATGCGCTTGTTCTGCTGGCGATCCATTACGTCGAGAATGCGCAGCGCCTCGTCGACGTCGGCGACCATTTCGAATCTCGCTCCGAGATGGCGGGTGAAGACGCGCCAGCGGCGCGGCAACTGGATCTTGGCGATCGAGGCGCGATAGTCCTCGAAACTGTCGCCGAACTCGACGAGGTTGCCGTTCACCGCGCAGGGGGTCGCCCGCTCGGCCGCCGCCAGCGGGTTGGGGCGCCCAAGGATCTCGAGCGGCATCCTCTCCAGGTTGATCAGGTCGGGACGCTCGGGCAACCGGCGCAACGCTGTCAGGAACCCGGAGGCGATCATGCGCAGGCTCGCGGAGTCGCGCGGCGCGTCGGATGCCAGGATCGGCGCGTTGTAGTCGCTGCGGCCGAGATCGGCGAACTCGACGGCGCGCGCGCGGCCGCGCCTGCCGCACATCAGCGGAACGAGCGCAACGTCGCGCCCCGTGTCGGCAGCCACGATGAAGGCGATCAGGGGAGTGGAGTCGAAGGCGCGGTACCAAGCATCAAGCCATTGCTTGTGCTGGAAGACCGTGGCGTAGCCGCCGTCGCCCCACCGCGAGGAGGCTTCAGCCCAATCGCGGACGAACTCAACGCTGAAAAACGACCCAGCCTGGTCCATGCTATTCACTCATCGTCAAACCGATTGTGCTCGTGAGCCGGCAGTGCGATCGCGATGAAAAGCAGCAGCGCCTATACCGACGAAAGGGCGTTCGCTGGTAGAGGACGCGATGTCGCACCTCTTTAGAGTTATGAGGAACCGCAATAGGCCACGACTGCGGCGATCCGGTCTTGCCAGCCGCTCGAATGGAACCCATGCGCTCCACGTAATGTTCGCGTTCTGACAGCCGAAGCTCTTGCTGAAGTGCCGAGTGCCGGAGCGGCGAGAGGTATCAGGGGCGAGACCGCCAAGAGTGACGGCGCTCTTGAAAGCTCACGACGGCTCGGGCTGACCGTCCCTCCGGCTGTGCTGACCCGTGCTGATCAGGTGATTGAGTGAAAGGGACTCCTTACGTTGCCAATGTCAGCTCCTGGCCCAAAGGCGAGAAGGCTCGGGCTGTCACAGAAGTCCGCTGTGTTGGGTAGACCGGACATAGGTGGCACGGTCGCCGATCGACGCGATTGACCCAAGGCGGACTTCGTATCAGCCAAACAACAGATCACCAGACTGCTATAATCGGAACTAAATCTCCCTAGCCGGGATGCGTCATGAGCAGCGAGTACGTAGAGCGGCGATTGGCGGCTTTCTGGCAGCCGATGTCGCAGGCTCGTCATCCGGCTCGTGCCGGGACGAGGATAGATTGACTTCAAGTAGCCAGCGACTTGGCCCACGAACGAATTTGAGGACAACCCCATGAACAGCAGCGATATCCCCGAAGGTTTTGCGCCTGATCTCCCCAAAAGTCCCATCACCGACCCATGGGAGCCGCTCTATTCAAAACGGACAGAGAAGGCCGTGGTTCTCGGATTACGCGTGGCCAAGCCACACACCAATGCGCAGGGACAGGTTCATGGCGGGCTGATTGCAACCCTTGTGGACAACGCGATGGCCTATAGCTGCAGGCAAGTCATGGGCGGCTGGGCGTCGTCGTGGATGGCGACAATCTCCCTTACGGTCGATTTTATCGGCCCCGCGCAGATCGGGCAATGGCTTACCGTGGAAAGTGACGTGATCAAAACCGGCAAAACGATCTGCTTCGCGCAAAGCCTGATCAAGGCTGACGACAGCGTGATCGCTCGGGCGAACGCTACGTTTCGCGTAGTGCCGAAGCACCAGGGCGACAACGACCCCCGTTAGCACAGCGGAAGAGCGTGGTGCTTAGTCATACGGTTGCTGCACTGCATGAGTCCGAAGGTGGCCCTTCGCGGACCTGAACCGCGGATCCGGTGATGTCCGCTCACAGTGGCAGAGCAGACCATCTACCAAGCACCCGCCGACTTCCGAGTTTGACCCGAATGAGACGTTAGCGAGTGCGGATGCCGCGGCTCGCAACTCGCGAGCTTTGTCGCGTGCGGTTCGCTCCGTCCTGTCACGGTAGGCCCTGCCTATGACAGGAACACTGCCGGAGATTAGCACCAAGGAGGTCTAGTGTGCGCCTTATCCATATCCGCTAAGCTGAAGCAAAATGCAGTAGTTTTCATCGCCTCCCCATAGGGGCAGCTTTATGCCGACACCGCTTCGAGAGATGGCGCTCACACTCGATCTTGTGGCACGCACCACGCGCGTGGTCGAGGATGCAGGCCCGAGCCCCGGCGCGGTCTACATGACCGATGAAGATTACGACGCGGCCATAGGCAACGTTCTCGCACACGCACCACCTAATGATATCTGGCTCTTTGGCTATGGCTCGCTTCTCTGGAAGCCGGTATGTGAATTTAGCAAAAGCCGGATAGCTACAGTTCGGGGATGGCATCGGGCGTTTTGCTATCGGGTGGCCCGCTTTCGCGGCACCCGCGATAAGCCAGGATTGATGCTGGCGCTTGATCGCGGCGGCAGGTGCAAAGGCATGATTTTTAAGCTCCCTTCCGATCAGGTCTCGGCGAGCCTGAATGCCCTATTTCGGCGCGAGATGATGGTCAAACCAGCGGTGAACGTGCCGCGCTGGATGACGGCTGAAACGGATGAAGGTCCGATCCGCGCTCTCGGAATGGTGGTAAACAACCAAAGCCCACATTATTCTGGGAAGTTGCCGTTAGAAGAGGCCGCCGACATTCTGGCATCAGCTGCGGGACATTGGGGCTCCTGTGCGGAATATCTCAGGGAGACTGTGTATCGATTAGAGGAACTGGGCATTCACGACGAATCGCTTTGGCAACTCCAAGCGCTAGTAGCGGAAAGGTTGCAATTCACTCTAAGCTCGGAAAGTTCGAACTAAGCCGGGTTGCCGTGCCGCTTTGGATGACGGTTGCCAACTGCACCGCTTTTTCAAGATATCTCGGGCAGACGTAAGGGCTGAAGCATCTTTCAGTTTAGGCCAAACGTCGCCTTCTGGCCCTTCGCGGACCTGAACCGCGGATCCGGTGATGTCCGCTCACAGTGGCAGAGCAGATCATCTACCAAGCACCCGCCGACTTCCGAGTTTGACCCAACTCGGACCTCCCGAGTTGCCACACGCATATTGCCGCCGTGCCACGGGCCCAGCAAATGCCGCTTGGGGCAACAAGGGCCCCCTCCCGCGATTGCCACTCACAGGACCGTAACAAAATGCTAGGCTCCTCCTTACCCCAGCGACGAATTTTGCCTTGGCCGTTTGGAGGGCGCTGTGACGGAGCACCGGGTTCAAAGGCGACTAGCGGCGATCTTGGCCGCCGACGTTGTTGGTTATTCCGCGCTCATGGAACGTGCTGAGGAAGCCACCTACGCTGAATTCGAGAGGCTGAAGTGCGAAGTAATCGAGCTTGGCCTCTCGCGCCACAACGGGCGACTGATCAAGACCACGGGTGACGGCGCGTTGGCCGAGTTCGCAAGTCCGTCGGCTGCGGTGCGATGCGCGGTGGAGATACAGGAAAGCATTGCGTCAGGCCGAAGCTCCCTTAAGCTACGCATTGGGGTCAATCTCGGGGAGGTTATCGTCGGGGCTGACGGCGATCTTTTTGGCGACGGGATCAACATTGCGGTCCGACTGGAGGGGGTCGCCGATCCGGGCGGCATCCTGATTTCGGAGAAGGTGTACAGCGAAGTCGAAGGCAAGCTGGACGCTGGCTTTGAGGACCGGGGCGAACAGCAGCTCAAGAACATCGCTAAGCCGGTCCGAGCTTTCGCCGTACGCGCGGGAGCGTTTAGTGCGCTGAGCGATAGGCTGAGTGCGGCCCCGCCACTTCCCGATAAGCCCTCCATCGCCGTGCTGCCGTTTGAGAACATGAGCGGCGACCCGGAGCAGGAGTATTTTGCCGACGGCATCGTCGAAGATATCATTGCCGGACTGTCGCGCTCGAAATCCCTGTTTGTGATCGCGCGTACTTCGAGCTTCACCTACAAGGGCAAGGCGGTCGATCTGAAGCAGGTCGGCCGCGAGCTCGGCGTCCGTTACGTGCTGGAGGGAAGCATCCGCAAATCCGGCAATCGCGTCCGCATCACCGGACAGCTCGTTGACGCCGCGACAGGCAATCACATCTGGGCCGACCGCTACGACCGCACGCTTGAAGACATCTTCGATCTCCAGGATCGGGTGACGATGAGCGTGATAGGCGCAATGACGCCTCAGCTTGAGCGGGCCGAAATGGCGAGGGCTCAGCGCAAACGAACCGAAAGCCTGCAGGCGTACGATTATTATCTTCGCGCCCTGGCAACTTTTTATCGCTTTACGCGAGAAGGGAATATCGAGGCACTCAAGCTTACCCAGACGGCCAACAATCTCGATCCCAACTTCGCTCGTCCGTTCGCGCTTGCGGCAGATTGTCTTGTCCAAAGGTGGGGGTTTGGCTGGAGCACCGGTAGCGCGGAAGACGTGGAGGAGGCTCGCCGACTGGCGCGGCGGGCTCTAGAAATCGATAAGGATGATCCGCCCGCGCTTGCACTGGCCGGCATGGCCCTCGTGCTATTCGTAGGCGAAGTAGAGGACGGAGCGGCGCTGCTGACGCGGGCGATAACCCTCGATCCAAATCTGGCGCTGGCGCGAATTTGGAACGGATTTGCCCAGCTTTGTCTCGGTAACGACGCTGCCGCGATTGAGCAATTCCAAATCGGCCTACGATTGAGCCCCTTCGATCCCCGCATTTTCATGGCTCAGACAGGAATGGCAGCCGCGCATTTTCTAGTTGGTAGGTATGAAGAAGGCTGCGCGTGGGCGAAAATTGCTGTGCAGCAGAATCCCAATTTTGTAGGAGCTCATCGTAACCTGATGGCATGCCATGCCATGGCGGGACGGATTGAAGAGGCACGGCAGGCCTGGGCGGTCGCACGACAGATCGATCCCACCCAGCGCATCTCGAGCAACATTCTGAATCGAATGCTCCGGCGGCGGCCTCAAGATGTTCAACGATACACCGAGGCGTTCCGAATGGTGGGCATGCCGGAATAACCGTTGGCCGCAACTGGCATTCTGGCGGACATCACGGAGGGCAATTGCGACGTCCTCGCGGACGTTCTGGTCGCCGCCATTGGCCGCACGCGACGGCATTTCTGGCCAACGTCGGCTTGTGGCCC
>Ga0075369_10000317_pt1 | contig 14378 bp, 15 predicted proteins | sample EndMethybrTD3034_FD_71400 | JGI IMG/M metagenome (GOLD analysis project Ga0075369, IMG submission 71400) | Populus endosphere microbial communities from Tennessee, USA - Endosphere MetaG P. TD hybrid TD303-4 | ecosystem: Host-associated > Plants > Roots > Endosphere | place: USA: Tennessee...
CACCGAGTTCGAGCCGTAGTCGTTGGCCGGATCGAAGGTCAGGACCAGCCGGTAGTAGGGGCGCGGCCGCTCGGGCGGATCGGCGTAGGTGAATGTCAGCGCCGGCCGCGGCTTGGCGGCCTGCATCATCGGCAGCAGATCCTGCGCGACCGTGCCGGGATCGACGCCGGGGAACGCGGTGCCGTACAGGATGACCTGGAAGTTCCGGCCGTCCGCGGCAGCGAAGAATTCGCGGTAATCATACTGCGGGGCGTAATAGGTGCCGCCGATCACGGCCGCCAGGGCGGCTGCGGGCAGGCCGAACAGCCCCAGCAGCGCGACGATGATCTTCCTTGGCAAGCGCATTTCACGACTCCTGCAGATACGTCCCCGGCGGACGCATCCTACCACGTTCCTCCGGTCTGAGCCCGGAGTGTACGCTCAGGAAACCGTGAAACCCGTCTCGACTAGCGGCGCATGGGGCTGCCGTTCAGGTGCCGGTACATCGAATCGGGGAAGATCACCGGGAACAGCTGGCGAAACAGCTCGCCTATTCGCGGATCGTTCGGGGCGTTCGCCGGCGTCCAGGCTGTCGTTTCTGTCAGTACCTGGTCGTTGCGGCAATAGACGGCGAAGACGTAGAACACGCCAGGAGTCCCTTGCTTGAACCGCGGCGGCACGCCGGCGCACACCTGGCTCGAGGCGTAGTCGTTGGCCGGATCGAAGGTCAGGACCAGCCGGTAGTAGGGATGCGGCCGTTCCGGCGGATCGGCGTAGGTGAAGGTGAGCGCCGGCCGCGGCTTGGCGGCTTGCATGAGTGGCAGCAGGGCATTCGCCACGTCGTTCGGCGCGACACCGGGGAGGGCCGACATGCCGTTCAGGATCACCTGGAAGTTGCGGCCGTCGCTAGCGGCGAAGAACTCTGCATAGTCGTACTGCGGAGCGTAATAGGAGCCGCCGATCACCGCCGCGGATGCGGTCGACGACAATGCCGTCAATGCCAGAAGAGAGGCGATGAGCTTGCTGCGCAGTCGCATGCATGTCCTCCTGTCGAAGACCTTCAAGCTATGGCGCCGGCCCGCCGCTTCATCTCACATTCGCGTGCCCTGTCAGTGAGGTGTAACCCGCTAAACGTCGAGATCGCGGGCAAATTTCGCGTGCTCCTGGATGAAGGCGTAGCGCTTCTCCGGCTTGCGTCCCATCAGATCGTCGACCAGCGACTTCGTCTTCATCGCTTCCGTACGGGTCTCCGTGGTGGCCGTCGTCGGCACGTCTACCTTGAGCAGCGTACGCTTGCCGATATCCATCGTCGTCTCGCGCAGATGCACCGCCTGCATCTCGCCCAGCCCCTTGAAGCGCGTGATCTCGACCTTGCCGCCGCCGAACACGTCGCGGATCAGCTCGTCCTTGTGCTTGTCGTCGCGGGCATACTCGGTCTTGCCGCCCTTGCTGATGCGGAAGAGCGGCGGCTGGGCGAGGAAGAGATGGCCGCGCTCGATCAGTTCGGGCATCTCGCGATAGAAGAACGTCATCAGCAGCGAGGCGATATGGGCGCCGTCGACGTCGGCGTCGGTCATGATGATGACCCGCTCGTAACGCAGCCGGTCATCGTTGTAATGGGCGCCCGAGCCGCAGCCCAAAGCCTGGATGAGGTCCTGGATTTCCTGGTTCTCGCGCAGCTTCTCGGCCGAGGCGCTGGCCACGTTCAGGATCTTGCCGCGCAGTGGCAGGATCGCCTGGGTCTCGCGGTTGCGCGCTGCCTTGGCCGAGCCGCCCGCCGAATCGCCCTCGACCAGGAAGATCTCGGTGCCCTCCGACGCGCTGTTTGAACAGTCGGCGAGCTTGCCGGGCAGGCGCAGCTTGCGTGTCGCGGTTTTGCGCTGCTGCTCGCGATCCTGGCGGCGGCGCAGCCGCTCCTCGGCCTTGCCGATGACGTGCTCGAGCAGGACGTTGCCCGCTTCCTTGTTGCCCGTCAGCCAGTGCTCGAAATTGTCGCCGACGATGGTCTCGGTGAGCTTGTTGGCCTCGACGCTGACCAGCTTCTCCTTGGTCTGACCCTGGAACTGCGGCTGCTCGATGAATATCGAGACCAGGGCCGCGGCGCCCTCGATCACGTCGTCGGCGGTGATGATCGAGCCCTTGCGGTTGCCGGTCAGCTCGGCATAGCGCTTCAGGCCGCGCACCAGGGCGCTGCGGAAGCCGGACTCGTGCGTGCCGCCCTCGGCCGTCGGCACGGTGTTGCAGTAGGAGCGGACGAAGCCTTCCTCGTCGCTCGGCCACCACACCGCCCATTCGACCTTGCCACCTGCCGTGCCATTGGTCTCGCTCTTGGCTTCGCCGGCGAAGGGCTGCGGCACGATGGTGGCGCGCTCGCCGATCTCCGACTTCACGAAGTCTTCCAGGCCGCCGGGGAAGTGGAACGATTCCTCCTCGGGGATGGTGCCGCCTTTCAGCAGGCTCTTGGCGCACTTCCAGCGGATTTCGACGCCGCGGAACAGGTAGGCCTTGGAGCGTGCCATGCGGTAGAGCCGCTCGGGCACGAAGGCCTGCTTGCCGAAGATCTCGGGATCGGGATGGAAGGTCGTCGTCGTGCCGCGCCGGTTGGGGGCGGGGCCGGCTGACTTCAGCTTGGTCGTCGGCTTGCCGCGCGAGAAGCTCTGCGTCCAGGCCTGGCGGTCGCGCGCCACCTCGACGACCAGCTCGTCGGACAGCGCATTCACCACCGAGACGCCGACACCGTGCAGGCCGCCGGACGTCGCGTAGACCTTGCTGTCGAACTTGCCGCCCGAATGCAGGGTGGTGAGGATGACCTCCAGCGCCGACTTGTTCTTGAACTTCGGGTGAGGATCGATCGGGATGCCGCGGCCATTGTCGCGGATCAGGATGCGGTTGCCCTCGAGCACCTCCAGATAGATCGTGTCGGCGTGGCCGGCGACGGCCTCGTCCATGGAGTTGTCGAGCACCTCGGCCACGAGATGATGCATGGCCCGTTCATCGGTGCCGCCGATATACATGCCAGGGCGCTTGCGGACGGGCTCCAGTCCCTCCAGCACCTCGATGTGACGGGCCGTGTAGGAAGTATCCTTGGCCGCGGCGGCGCGCTTGCCACCCGACCGGTCGAACAGATCGCCGTTCTTCGCCATGCTTCTTGTCTTTCCTCGGCCGCGCGAGGGGGTCGCTGGTTGGCCGGTACGTCAACGATATGGTAGGAAAACCGTTGGAAATCAACAATTCCTTGGTCATTGTCATCCTGAGCGCAGCGAAGGATCTCATCGCCGCTCGCCGCCGGCATGAGATCCTTCGCTGCGCTCAGGATGACAAAATCTGTGGAGATTCAATGCCCGACACCCACCGCGACCCGATTGTCAGGACGGTGCCGCACCCCTCCGACATGAACGGCAATGGCGACATTTTCGGCGGCTGGGTGCTGTCGCAGATGGATACGGCGGGCGGGGCGCTGGCCGGCCGTGTCGCCAAGGGCCGGGTCGCGACCGTGGCCATCACCGCCATGACCTTCGTCGAGCCGATCAAGGTCGGCGACTGGGTGTCGATCTATGGCGAGGTCACCAAGGTCGGCCGGACTTCGATCACCATCGCGCTGGAGACCGTGGTGCAGCGTCGCCACGAGAGCACCGAGCGGCGTGTGACGCACGGCACGTTCGTGTTCGTGGCGATCGACGACGAGGGGCAGCCGCGGCCGGTGCCGAAGGCCGAATCGCCAGTGGCGACCGCATGAAGCCCGTCCTTGCCCTGGCACTTTCCCTTGCCACTTCACTGGCCGCGCTGCTCGCCCCGACGATCGCCCAGGCGCATCCGCACATCTGGATCCAGCAGGTCGTGCGCGCCGTCGCCAAGGACGGCAAGTACACCCATGTCGAGATCGAATGGCGCTTCGATCCGTTCGCCAGCGAGATCGAGATCCCGCTGATCGACGAGAACAAGGACGGCAAGTTCTCGAGCGCCGAGATCAAGGCGCTCGAAGGCGACATGATGCCGGAGCTGAAAAAATACGGCTTCCTGACCTGGCTCAATGCCGGAGGCAAGGACGTGCGGCCGGCCAAGGCGCCGGTCTTCGCCGCGCGCGTCGACGATCCGGCGAGCTTCACCTTGCCCGACTGGGATCGCTCGGCCGGCGACAAGGCCGGCATGCCGATGCCGGAGAACAAGCGCGCAAGCCAGCCTGCCGGCCCGCGGCCCACGGGACCGCGCAACCTCGTCTACGTCATGCGCTTCGACTTGCCGCAGCCTGCCAAGGTCTTCTCGATCACTACCTTCGATCCCGATGATTTCATCCGCATCGAGGTCAACAAGGACCAGATCCCGGCCGGCTGCGCGCTGGCCAAGAGCACGACCTACAAGGCCGAGTTCGTGCGCGGCTATCCCGTCTTCGCCGACGCCGTGACATGCCAGCTTCCGTGAAGACCGCCACGACGAAGACCGCCACGACACGGGGCGCCATCCTGCGCTCGCCGTTCCTGTGGGTCGGCGTGCTGTTGCTGCTGGCGATCGTGGGCGCGCTGCTGTTCAGCGACAGCGTCGCCGACCTGGCGCGCTTCTCGGCCGAGTACCAACGCCGCATCCAGCAGACCCTGTCGGGGACCCTGCGCGATATCAAGAGCGGCTCGGGTTCGCTGGCGCTGTGGACGCTGGCCACCGTGTGCTTCGGCTACGGCGTCGTCCACACGCTGGGACCGGGCCACGGCAAGGCTGTCGTCGTGGCCTACTTCCTCGACAGCACGCGGCCGCGCGCCTGGATCGAAGGCGTCTTCGCCGGTGCCTGGATCGCCTTCACCCATACGCTGGCGGCGCTGCTGCTCGCTGGCGCGCTGAAGCTCTTGGGCACGGTCGGCCTGCTCGGTGCCCTGCGCGAGGTGCGGAACGTCGAGATGGTGTCGTACCTGCTGATCCTGGTGATCGGCATCTGGCGCCTGTGGGCCGGCATCACCGGCCGCCTGCATGAGCATCATCACGGCGATGATCACGAGCATGGGCATGGGCATGCCCATGGTCACGATCATCATCACCATGATCACGATCATGACCATCACCACGACACCAGGCAGCGCACGCTAGCGGGCTGGCTGCTGCTGACGGCGGCCGGCATCGCGCCCTGCGCCGGCGCCCTGGTCGTGATCCTGCTGTCGATCGCACTCGACGTCGTGTGGGCGGGCGTCATCGGCGTCATTGCCATCGCGCTCGGCATGGCCATCACGCTTTCGGCGATCGGCCTTGCCTCGATGGTGGCGCACCGGCTGATCATCGCCGACGGCCGCAGCCAGGAGATCGGCCGGTTCACGGCGATCGCTGCCTCGCTGATCGTCATCGCCACCGCCGGCACGCTGCTGCTGGGCTCGCTCGAGCGCTTCTTCCGCTGAGATGACCGACGCCAGGATGCCAGCACGGGTGTCGCGCCCCATGCTGGGGATGCTTTACATGTGCGCGGCCTGTGCGCTGTTCCCGATCATGAACGGCATCGTGAAGCTGCTGGCTGCCAGCTACGAGCCGACGCAGATCGTGTGGTTCCGCATCGTCGTTCATCTCGGGCTGGTGGCCCTGGTCTTCACGCCGCGCATGGGGCTCGACCTGTTCCGCACCCATCGCATCGGGCTGCAGTTCCTGAGCTCGGTCATGATGCTGCTGTCGACGTTGTTCTTCTTCTCCGCCGTGAAGTCCGTCGGCGTCGCCGAGGCGATCGCCGTGAGCTTCGTGGCGCCGCTCGCTGTCGTGCTGCTGGCCTGGCCATTGCTCGGCGAGCGCATCACGGCGATGCGCCTCATCGCGGTCGTTCTGGGATTTGCCGGCGTGCTGGTCGTGATCCGGCCGGGCAGCTCGGTGTTCCAGTGGGCATCGGTGCTGCTGCTGGGCAGTGCGCTCTGCTATGCGGGTTATCAGGTCATCATCCGCCGCCTGGCCGGCATCGACCATCCGGCGACCTCGATCTTCTACAGCGTGCTTCTGGGGGCCATCGTCATGTCCGCGGCGATGCCCTTCGTCTGGATGTGGCCCAGAAGCCTGGCCGACTGGCTGCTGCTCCTGTCGCTGGGCGCGCTCGGCGGCTTCGGCCACTACTGCGTCGCCCGTGCGCTGACCTACGCCTCGGCCAACCTGATCGCGCCGCTCAACTACACCCAGATGATCGGCTCGGTGATCGTCGGCTACCTGATGTTCGCGGAGGTGCCGGATGGCTACACCTGGCTCGGCACGGCGCTGATTATCGGGGCGGGATTGCTGGTGACGCTGCAGGTGCGGCCCGCCAAGCCCTAAGCAGCGTCTCGAGGCGGGGTAGGATATAGTCAACGCATGCGACCTTTTCAGCACGCTCTCAACAGCGCACGTGGAACCGACGGATGCTGGGAGGAATACCTTCCTGTCCATGAGTTCATCGACAGCACCAAAGTCGCCTGTTCGGACATTCGCCACCGCATGATCCTGCATAGCGTGGACTTCGGCGCCGCCGTCGCGCGCATGGCATTTCCGGAGCGAACCGATGTCGATGCGCTGATGAGGCGTCACGTCATCGAGGATCTGGGCGAGGCCAGGACATTGTCCGATTGGCTGAAGCACTGCCACCGCACGCACCTGCCGCGCCTGTATCCCCGGGCCCTGCCTGTCGACGTTGATCGAATGATCGCCGACGAAGTTGCGCGGCTGGGAGTGTCAGACGATACGTTGGTCAGGCGGGTCGGCGGATTGCTCGCCTTGCCTATGACGTTTGCCGGAGACTTTGGTTGGGAGGCCATGTCCATCCTTTGCAATTCCTTTGGGCCGGCACTTGTGCGCCGCATTATTGGTGCGCCGGTAAAGGTGGATGGGGCCATTGTCGACCCGGCGTTGTGTGCCGAGCGCATGATCTGTGGGTTGTACAAGGCCATTCCGCCGGTCACGGCGGTCGTGTGTGCCGTTGGAACGTCTCATCAGAGAGTGAAGGAACTCGTATGAGATCAGGTATCAAGCTCCCGGAAGGAGCAGTGCAGGGCACGGTGCGGAATTGGAACAACGTATCGAGCCCAGGGGCATTGGAGCGCCTCAACGACATCCTGCAGCCCGCTGCGAAGCGTCTCGCCGGGCTCGGTCAGAATCCTGTGGTGATTGCAGCGTCGCCTAATCGTTTTGACGACGCATGGACTTACGAATGGCGCGCCGTCCGCTGCGGTAAGTTCTTCAGCGAAAAGGAGTCGTACATGCAGAGGTACGACCTCGATCGCGACATGATCAACGCTCCGACGGTAGCGAAAGTGGCCTTGGCGCTTCTCGAGCAACTCGAAGCCGGTGGCTGGCGCAACCTGTTTGCCATGGCATTCGCTATGCGCTGGGGAGATGAATCACTGTCGCTCGTCGTCCAGGACGACCTGACGTGGCTCGTAATGAGCTCAAACCAGTGGAACAACCTCGGCGATCCGGTCTTTGCAATCTGGGACGATGCAAGTTTCACGTATTTCGGTGAAGCGGAAGACCGCTTTGACTGGGCGATTCAAGACTCACCCCCCTTGGTACTCCTGAAGCAAGGCTCCTCCGCCGATCGTTAAGATGTGTGTAGATGGCAGTCGCAATTCAGCAGGAGGAGCTAATGCCATATCTCGTCGCCGCCGACCTACCGACCGTTCCTGCCGGTCAGCGCTTCCGCGCGTTGCTTGAGCGTCCGGGCATCCTGCCGATGCCGGGCACGCACAACGGCATGGCGGCGCTGCAGGCCAAGGCCGCGGGCTTCGACGCACTCTATCTTTCGGGAGCGGCGATGACGGCCTCGATGGGCCTGCCCGATCTCGGCGTCATCACGGTCGACGAGGTCTGCTTCTTCATCCGCCAGGTCACGCGCGCCTCCGGCCTGCCGGTGCTGGTCGACGGCGACACCGGCTACGGCGAGGCGCTGAACGTCATGCACATGGTGCGGGCCTTCGAGGATGCCGGCGCCGCCGCGGTCCATATCGAGGACCAGATTCTCCCGAAGAAGTGCGGCCACCTGAACAACAAGAAGCTCGCCGATCCGCACGACATGGCGGCCAAGGTGGCGGCGGCCGCCAAGGCGCGCCGGCATCTGTTCATCATCGCCCGCACCGATGGTGCCGCGAGTGAGGGCATCGACGGCGCCGTGGGCCGCGCCAAGCGCTATGTCGAGGCGGGCGCCGACGCGATCTTTCCCGAGGCATTGCACAACGCCGAGATGTTCCGCGCCTTTGCCAAGGCCATGCCCGGCGTGAAGCTTTTGGCCAACATGACCGAGTTCGGTCAGACGCCGTTCTTCACCGCCAGCGAGTTCGAGGCCATGGGCTACAAGATGGTGATCTGGCCGGTCTCCGCGCTGCGCGTCGCCAACAAGGCGCAGGAGAAGCTGTATCGCACCCTGAAGCGCGACGGCGGCACCCAGAACATGCTGGGCGAGATGCAGACGCGGGCAGAACTCTACCAGACGATCGGCTATCACCAGTACGAGGCGCTTGATGCTTCGATCGTCGAGACGATCGTGCCGCAGGGCATGCCGCAGCGGTAAGGGGGAGGCGGGCAGTTCAATCCTGTCCAGCGGTGACCGCGCTCACTGGTTCCGCCGTTCCTTCCGCAACGTCGGCAGGCCGACTCCCGCGGCATCGAAGCCGCCGTCGACCGCCAGCACCTGCCCGGTGATGTAAGTGGCCTGCTCGCTGCACAGGAAACAGATCGCATTGGCGAGTTCTTGCTCCAGGCCGTAGCGGTTGAGCGGGATGTGGTCGTGGTAATCGGCGCGGATCGCCGGTGTGTGCACGGCCTTGGCCATCGCGGTGTCGACCGGGCCGGGCGCCACGGCATTGACTCTGATGCCGTACTCGCCGAGCTCGGCCGCCTGCTGCTTGGTGAGATGTGCAAGACCAGCCTTGCTGGTGCCGTAGGCGACGCGCAGGGTCGAGGCGCGCAGGCCCGAGATCGAGGTGATGTTGACGATGGCGCCGCCGCCTTGGTCGCGCATGATCGGCGCCACTGCCTGGGTCATCAGGAAAGGACCGGTCAGGTTGACCGCGAGCACGCGCTGCCATTCCTCCAGCGTCACGTCCAGCATCGGCTTGAAGACGGCGATGCCGGCATTGTTGACCAGCGCATCGATGCGGCCGAACCGATGCTGGGTCTGCTCCACTGCAGCCTGGACGGCGTTGGCATCGGCGACATCGGCTTCGAGCGTCAGAGTGGCGTCTGGACGGTTCAAGGCTTTGACGGCCGAGCGCAGCGTGTCGCCCAGGATGTCCAGCATCGCCACCTGCCAGCCGTCGTCCAGGAAGCGCGTCGCCGTCGCGAGACCGATGCCCCGCGCCGCGCCTGTCACAAAGGCAACCTTCTTCGACTCAGACGGCATGGTTCCCTAGAGGCCCAGCGCCGACAGATCGGGCGCGCGCCGATTGAAGTCCGTGGCATCCTGGAACGCCTTGCCGAGCCGCAGCACGTCGCGTTCGGCGAACGGCTTGCCGACGATCTGGACGCCGACCGGCAGGCCGCCGGACTGGCCGGCCGGCATGGCGAGGCCGCACAGGCCGAGGTAGTTGGCCGGTCGCGTCAAATAGCCGGGAATCGGCGAGGTCTCGTCGACTTCGGACAAGGGGATGGCGGGGATCGCCATCGTCGGCAGCAGGAGTGCGTCGTAAGCGCAGAACCACTCGTTGAAGAAGCGACGCCGCTGCTCGAGGATCCGCATCTCCTCGGGATAGGCGCCCGGCGCCAACTGCTTGGCGGCCTGGGCGCGGGCGCGCACGCCGGGCCCGATCGCCTTGTCGCTGTCCTCGATGTAGTCGCGGTGCAGGGCATAGGCCTCCGACGCGATGATCGTGCCGGCTGGTCGCGACAGGTCGAAGTACCAGTCGGGCAGGCGCACGGCTTCGACCGTGGCACCCAGGCTTTCGAACGTCCGCCCGGCCGACTGCCAGGCTTTGATCACGTCGGCATGCATGAAGCCGGGAAGCTGCTTGGTATCGGGCATCGCAATGCGCATGCCCTCGATCGAGCCCGGCTTGGCCGCGGCCGTGAAGTCCTCGAGCGGCTGGCCGAACGTCGTCGGGTCGCGCGCGTCGGGCGCAGCCAGGGCATTGAGGAGCAGGGCGCAGTCCTCGACGCTGCGCGCCATCGGGCCGATCGAATCGAGCGTCCAGCTCAAGAGCATGGTGCCCGACAGGCCGATGCGGCCGAACGTGACCTTAAGGCCGACCAGGCCGTTGAACGCCGAGGGGATGCGCACCGAGCCGCCGGTGTCGCTGCCGATGCCGGCCGGCGTGAGCCGCGCGGCGACGGCGACGCCGGTGCCGCTCGACGAGCCGCCCGGCACGCGATGCGTCTGCAGGTCCCAGGGATTCCACGGCGCGCCCATCAGCGGGTTGGTGCCCCAGCCGCCGAAGGCGAACTCGACCATGTGAAGCTTGCCCAGCGGCACCATGCCGGCGGCGGTGAGCCGCTCGACCGTGTTGGAGGTCTCGGTGGCGACGCGCTTCTCGAACATCTTGGAGCCGCCAGTGCCGACGCGGCCGGCGATATCGCACAGATCCTTATAGGCGATCGGCAGGCCGTGCAGCGGCCCGAGCGGAAAGCCGCCGGCGCGCGCCTTGTCGGCGCCGTCGGCCATCGCCTTGGCCTCCTTGGCATAGACCTCGGTGAAGGCATGCAGCTTGCCGTTGGCCTTGGCGATGCGGCCGAGCAGGCCATCGACGATCTCGCGCGAGGAGAATTTTTTGGCGGCAAGGCCGGCCGAAAGCTCGGTCAGGGTGAGATCATGAAGCTGCATGTCGATCGTCTCCTCGTTCTCTGTGCGCCACAAACACAACAACCGTACCCGGAGGAGTGCTCTTCAATACGTTGCCCGTCCGCCCGACAAATCGAAAGTCGCACCGGTGGCAAAAGTGCAAAGGTCCGATGCAAGCCAGGCGACCATCTCGGCCACTTCCTCGACCTCGCCGAAGCGGTTCATCGGGATCTTGCTCAGCATGTACTGGATGTGCTGCTCGGTCATCTGGCTGAACAGCTCGGTCTTGACCACGGCCGGCGCCACGCAGTTCACCAGCACGCCGGTCGTCGCCAGTTCCTTGCCGAGCGATTTGGTCAGTCCGATGACACCCGCCTTGGAGGCGGAATAGGCCGAGGCGTTGGGATTGCCTTCCTTGCCGGCCACCGAGGCGATGTTGACGATGCGGCCGCGCCCGCGCATCGCCATGCCGCCGGCGACGGCACGATTGCACAGGAAGACGCCCGTCAGGTTGATGTCGATCACCTGTTTCCAGGCATCGACCGGATAGCTTGCGACCGTGGTGTTGGGGCCGGTGATGCCGGCGCTGGCGACCAGGATATCGGGCGGGCTGAGCTGGTCCTCGGTGACGGCCAGCGCCTTTGCGACCGAGCCTTCGCTGGTCACATCGACCTCGACGGCGATGGCGTTGCCCAGGGAAGCGGCGGACTGCCTGGCGCGGTCGACGTCGCGGTCCCACAGCGCTACCCGGCCGCCGCCGGCGGCGATCTTGGCCGCGCAGGCAAGCCCGATGCCGCGGGCGCCGCCGGTCACGATGGCGGTGCGATCCCTGAACAAGCCCGCCTGCATGGCTGCCTCCCAAATCCTTGAATTATCTCGCAATTCCCACCATATCGAGGCGCAACTCCATCCGCTACACTGACACATGTCCACGCCTGTACCATCGTCCATCGACGCCGCCCTCGAGCTCCTGAAGGGGGGCGACTACATCGCCGACCGCAGCCTCGCCACCGTCCTCTATCTGGCGCTGAAGCTCGGCCGCCCACTGTTCTGCGAAGGCGAGGCGGGGGTGGGCAAGACCGAGATCGCCAAGGTTCTGGCGGCGACGCTGAAGCGGCCGTTGATCCGCCTGCAGTGCTACGAGGGCCTCGACGTCAATTCCGCGGTCTATGAATGGAACTACTCGCGCCAGATGATCGAGATCCGGCTGGCCGAGGCGCAGGGCGTGCACGATCGCGGCCAGCTCGCCGCCGACATCTTCGACGAGCGCTTCCTGATCCGCCGTCCGCTGCTCGAGGCGCTGAGCCCGCATGCCGAGGGTGCGCCCATCCTGCTGATCGACGAACTCGACCGCACCGACGAGCCATTCGAGGCCTACCTGCTGGAGGTATTGTCGGACTTCCAGGTGACTGTGCCCGAGCTAGGCACGATCAAGGCAGCGGAGACGCCGATCGTGATCATCACCTCGAACCGCACGCGCGAGATCCACGACGCGCTGAAGCGGCGCTGCTTCTATCACTGGGTCGACTATCCCGACCTCAAGCGCGAGCTGGAGATTCTCAAGGTCAAGGCGCCGGGCGCCAGCGAACGGCTGTCGCGCCAGGTCGTGGGTTTCGTCCAGGAGCTGCGCAAGCTCGACCTGTTCAAGGCGCCGGGCGTTGCCGAATCGATCGACTGGGCGACCGCGCTGTCCGAGCTGAACGCCCTCGACCTCGATCCCAGGACCATCAACGACACGCTGGGCGTGCTCTTGAAGTACCAGGACGACATCCAGCGCCTGCAGGGCTCGGAAGCCGCCGAGATCCTGCGCAAGGTGAAGTCCGACATCGCCGCGCAGCCGCTGGGGTAGGGGAAGTGTTTCCTGTCATCCTGAGCGAAGCGAAGGATCTCATGCCGATTGCAAGCGGCGATGAGGTCCTTCGCTACGCTCAGGACGACAGAGGGTGCCGATGATGGACGCGCTGCCCGAATCCTCTGCCACGCCCGAGCACCGCAGCGGCATGCTGGCGAACAACATCGTGCATTTCGCCCGCACGCTGCGCACGGCGGGACTGCGAGTCGGCCCGGGGCAGGTCCTGCGTGCCATCGAGGCCGTCGAAGCCGCCGGCCTGCGCAAGCGCGACGACTTCTACTGGACGCTGCACTCGGTGTTCGTGAACCGCCGCGACCAGCGCGAGATCTTCGACCAGGCGTTCCACGTCTATTGGCGCAATCCGCGCCTGCTCGAGAAGATGATGGAGATGCTGCTGCCGTCGGTCAGCGTGCCGGCCGATCCCGACGACAAGAAGCAGCTCAGCCGCCGCCTGCAGGAAGCCCTGCAGCCCGGCCGCGGCGAGGCGCCGAAGGAGGAAAGCGAGCCGCCCGAGGTCGAGGTGGAGGCCACCTTCACCGTCTCCGACCGCGAGGTCTTGCAGCACCGCGACTTCGAGCAGATGTCCCAGGCGGAGATCGACGAGGCGCTGCGCGCCATCTCGCGGCTGCGCCTGCCGGTGCCGCTACGCCGCACGCGGCGCTACCAGCCGGCCCGTCGCGGCCCGCGCGTCGACTTCCGCGCCTCGCTGCGCCGTGCGCTGCGGCCCGAGGGCCTGACCGAATTGCGCAAGCGCGAACCGCGCAAGCGGCCGCCGCCGCTCGTGATCCTGTGCGACATCTCCGGCTCGATGGCCCGCTACACGCGCATGTTCCTGCATTTCATGCACGCCATCACCAACGACCGCGACCGCGTCTACTGCTTCACCTTCGGCACGCGCCTCAGCAATGTGAGCCGGGCGTTGCGCAACAGGGACGTCGACATCGCCCTGCAGAAGGCGTCGGCCCAGGTCGAGGACTGGTCGGGCGGCACGCGCATCGGCCAGACCCTGCACGAGTTCAACAACAAGTGGTCGCGCCGCGTGCTGGGGCAGGGCGCCGTGGTGCTGCTGATCACCGACGGCCTCGACCGCGAGGGCGCCGCGGGCTTGGCTGAGGAAATGGAACGCTTGCATAAGTCCTGCTCACGCCTGATCTGGCTCAACCCGCTCTTGCGGTACGGCGCCTACGAGCCCAAATCTCAGGGCAACAAGGCGATGTTGCCCCATGTCGACGAGTTCCGGCCGGTGCATAATCTCGACAGCCTGGCCGGGCTCATAGCCGCCTTGGGCATGGCGCCAACTGGCGTCGGACAAGGGGGCGCCGACAAGCGGCTTTCGACCTGGCAAACCGAATTGCGCAAGGAGTAGGCGATGAGTGACGCACTCGATGTCCTGGATCAGGTCGGCAAGTGGAAGGCCTCCGGCAAGGGCGTGGCCATTGCGACCGTGATCACCACCTGGGGTTCCTCGCCGCGTCCGGTCGGCAGCCAGCTCGGCGTCGATGACAGCGGCGCCATGGTCGGTTCGGTTTCCGGCGGCTGCATCGAGGGTGCGGTCGTGCAGGAGGCGCTGGCCGCGATCAAGGACGGCAAGCCGCGGATGCTGGATTTCGGCGTCACCGACGAGCAGGCCTGGGACGTCGGCCTCGCCTGCGGCGGCAAGGTCCAGGTCTTCGTCGAGAAGGTGAACTGAGATGAAGGCCGAAACCATCAAGGCCCTGCAGGACGCCCGCACCGAGCGCCGCGCCGTCACCCTGGCGACGCGGCTGAGCGATGCGGCTGAAGTGTTGGTCTACCTCGACAAGGCCGAAGGGGCACTGTCGGGCGACGCCGCCATTGTCTCGGCGGCGCGTCGGGCGA
>Ga0075369_10000318_pt1 | contig 14377 bp, 10 predicted proteins | sample EndMethybrTD3034_FD_71400 | JGI IMG/M metagenome (GOLD analysis project Ga0075369, IMG submission 71400) | Populus endosphere microbial communities from Tennessee, USA - Endosphere MetaG P. TD hybrid TD303-4 | ecosystem: Host-associated > Plants > Roots > Endosphere | place: USA: Tennessee...
TTCGCTCCACTACGGCGCCTCGGATATCATTTTCAGCATCGAAACCCCGATAGACGGGCTACCGGCAACGGCCGGAAATGGCGCTCACGTAGCTTTTCAAGCACCGGATCGCGAGACAGTAAGACGTTTCCACGCGGCCGCACTTGCGCTTGGAGGCGTCGACGAAGGGGCGCCCGGCATCCGAGACAATTACAACGCGAATTATTTTGGTGCCTTCGTACGCGACCTCGATGGAAACAAGATTGAGGCGGTGACGTACACTGCGAGAGAAAGCTTTTAGTTAGTCAGGCGAGTACACCTCTCCCGTCCGGATTGTCGCCTTCAACGCGATCGAGGGCTGGTCCAGAGCCGCGACTTCCGATGTCGCCGATGGCGTCGCTCAACGCGGCATCGACACGGACGCCGAGGTGTCAGCGGTGCTGCAAACCTTCATAGCTGAGAATTCAACAAAGGCGTTTGACCTTCAGCTGTCGCTGCCCCTGCCCTGCAACACTCCGACGGACCTCAGCATCCGCTCTAGCTCCCAACGACGGAAACCATGTCAAACGTAAGATACAGTCGATAATTGTTGGCTGCCCGAATCTTCGCGAGCGGCATGCGCCATCGCGCCGCTTTGCGACGCAGCATTGTACCTCACCGCGTGCGACGACCGTCGAGAACTGATACTATGCAACCCGTCCTCAAGTTGTGATGAGGATCGAATGAAGCGGCGGGAGTTCATAGCGGCCACTGCGGCGTTACTCGTTTGGTCTCGGCGTTTGCGGGCGCAGGGTAGACGCCATCGATTTGGCTTTCTTGCTGTAGGTGATGACGGCGGGAACCGAAGTTAAAGCGTTTGATGTTTGGGCGTGCGGTCCGCCTCACAGTTGTCCCCGTGGAAGGGCCTGGTTAAGCTCGAGATTTGGACGGTGCATGAACCACCGGTGAGGACGTATAATGAGGCCAGAAAGACATGCGGGTACTGATCGTCGACGACCATCCCGTTGTGGTAACGGGCTGCCGGGCTTTGTTCACGTCGGACCCTTCCGTCGAGATCCTGGAGGCCTTCAATGCAAAGGAGGGCCACCGCGCGTACCTGCAAAAGCATCCCGACGTCACGGTGGTTGACGTGAGGCTTCCCGACCTTACCGGCTTCGAGTTGAGCCGGCGCATCCGCAAGGATGATCCGGCTGCCAAGATAGTCATGCTCAGCGTGAGTGAGGATCCGGCGTACGTGGCGCGCGCTGTGGAGATGGGCGTTCAAGGATATGTCTCGAAGAGCGATGATCCCCGGCTCCTGGCCAAGGCCATCTGGAAGGTTGCCGCCGGGGAGCGCTTCGTCTCACCGCGTCTGGCTAAGGCGACGACGTTTGCGGCCGCGGCGATCGAGGCCAGTCCTTTGACGCAGATGAGCCCGCGCGAACTCGAGATCCTGAGGCTTTTGGCTCGTGGCGAGCGTATCTCAGAAGTCGCAGCCGAACTCGGCATCTCCTATAAAACCGTTGCCAACACGACTTCCATGCTGAAGTCCAAGCTCGGCGCCAAGAATCACTCCGACCTCGTCCGGATTTCAGTCGAGATCGATTTGCACCGGTGAAGAGTCGTCGACTGGGTGCTGTGTTTCGGCCCGCTTTCGCGCGATAGCGACATCGGAGAAAGTTCTGCTCACCAATGCGGATATTCGTTGTGCTTGAAAATCGAAACATTGATGGTTTTAAGGCCGACTGGAGGACGCACGAACTCCATATGACATTAGGAACGCAATCGGCCGGTCGGAGTTAAATCGCCGCTTCTCATGTGTGTTGCAACGCCGAGCGAAGGAAGCCCATGCGTCGCGTTCGACTCGTGATAGCAGATCGACGCCCGATTGTTCTGCAGGGTTTTGTCTCGCTGCTCGGAGCGCAGCCCGATTTCGAAGTGGTGGCGTGCTGTCTCGATGGAGCTAGTTGCCTTGCGACCATTCGCAGCTTGACGCCCGATGTGGTGTTACTGGAGGACGGGTTCACCGATGTAACCGCCTCCGACATCCTCGCCGTCGTGGACGACGAAGGCCTTTCCTCCCGCTTGGTGTTCTTCACTGCTACCGTTACCTGCGGCGATCTTGCCAAGGCACTGGCGACTGGCGCTTGCGGCGCTATTTCAATGAACGCCAAACCAGAAGCGCTGGTGCAGTCCTTGAGGCTGGAAACACCGGGGTCCGACCTGGCGAGGGTCGGTAACGAAGCTAATGGGATCGCCTCATTCGGCAATAACGTTCTAGCGGTTCTGACTGTCAACGAGCGGACGATCATGGATCTCGTCGCCGAAGGTTTGTCCGACAGTGAAATTGCTCGGATCCTCGGTGTCTCTTTAGAGATCGTCAGGATCCACATCGACCACGCGCGACAGAAGCTCGGAATCAACAGCCGGACGGAGCTCGTCGCGCTGGCACTGTCGCGCCGTTATGGTGCGGTGAGTATCCTGGCAGCTGCGATCCTGGCAGCGTTGGACGATTCGACCGGTCACGCCGCAACCGAAAGTTTCACGGTCATGGCCGCAAACGATTGTGCGGAGGTCGTCACCATCAAAATCAGACGCAAGGAAGCAGTAACAGGTGGCACCCCCGCCAGAGGCGCGAGCAAGGACCGCGCCAGCGCCCCAACTGACACGTCATCGCCGACCGGCAAACTTGTCGATCCCGTGGCTGAGATTGCTGCGAGCCTATTTGCGCAGGCAACACTCAGCGCGCCGAGGCCCGGTTCGAGCAGCTACAGCATTTTCATGGTTGCAGCTTTCGCCGCCTTGATCTACGAGCTCGATGGTGCCAACCACGCTGTGCAGGCGTTCGATTTCGGCGATGAAATCGTCACTTCATTTACCGCAAGCGAGGCCAACGGACTGGCATCCGCACTTTCCGGTTTCGCAAATTTCGGCGGCACGGCCGTGTGCGATAGGGCGTTCACATTCGAGTTCGCCCAAGGCGATACAATTGCCACAGACGGCAGCGAGCTTTATGTCGGCAATGCGCATTCGGAGGATAGCGGCAGCAACCGAGAAATCACTATTCCCCGAGATTCCGGGACCGTTGACGTTGTTGCGGCGGCCGCGAACGAAGCCTCACAGCGTGACCCAACGCAGACAGGCCGGGATAACGGGTCCAATCAGGATCGATCGCAATCGGACTTGCGCGCTTACGACAACAGCTCCGAAGCCGCTAAGCGCGAGGCTCCGGGAGACGGTTTAAATCACGGTCAATCGCAGAAGACCCTACATGAGTCCGACAATAGCTCCGGAGCCGCCAAGGGGCACGGCAAGCATGAGGCCGCGGGAGACGGTTTAAATCACGGTCAATCGCAGAAGACCCTACATGAGTCCGACAACAGCTCCGGAGCCGCCAAAGGGCACGCCAAGCATGAGACCGCGGGAGACGGTTTAAATCACGGTCAATCGCACAAGACCCTACACGAGTCCGACAACAGCTCCGGAGCCGCCAAGGGGCACGCCCAGCATGAGACCGCGGGAGAAGATTCGAATCGCGGACAGGCGCACGGCGATTTGCAGGCTTTCGAAGATGGCTCCGCGCCCGGCAAGCAACACGCACAGCATCCACAGGCAGGTGATTTAGATACCGCCAAACCGCAGCGGGATATACCAGCGGCGTCCGTAAATTCTGCCAACGACGCACATTCGGCATTGAAGCTTGCGACTGCAGGAAAGAGCGGGCCTTCTTCCGGCAGCGCAGATCAGGCCAAATCAGCGGTTGGCACCGAACTTGGCGATTCCTTTCATTTTAAAAATGGCACCGACAAAACGTTTTCAGACATGTATGACCTACAGCAACTGAGCCACGGAAATGGAAAAACCTATGGAGATGGTCAGCATGCTGTTGCACGCGAGGGGCCGGAGCCGGTCCAGGATGCTGACGGGATTGATATTTCAGGTGCGCACCACGATCACTCAGGGCACGCCAATCTCCATGCTGCTCACGATTTGATTGTGTAGCAATTACTGATCGAATGGGCCGTGCTGCCTTCAGAACAGCAAGATCATCCGTGTCGGCCAAGTCGGCGTTCACCACAGCATTCGAGCATCCCCTCGAGGCGCTCGCGACGCCATCAAGGCGATCCAGGATAAGACCAAGGTATCCAGGGTTGTAGAGGAGCTGCTCGATGGCTGGACGGGACCTACAAGCTGAAGCAGTAGCCGTCGCCTCGGGACCTCTCGGCGCTCTCCCGCGACATCACCTGCTTTATTCCTGAACAAGCTCAGACAACGCCCACTGGATGCGGGGCATTAAAGGTCAGACCTGATGGTGAGCGACGGCTTGAACGAGGGAGTGGTAGGCGACACCAGCGAAGCTGGTGGCACATCGGCTGATAGTGCGGATGCTTCGTCGTGGCCCTTCGTTGGTGGAGAGGGCGAAGGCCGCTCATGCCCGCTAGGCCAACCAGTTCGCAGCTGGCCTTCGTACGCGAGTGGGAGGACCTCCTTGCGCTACCGCTCGGCGAGCTCGCATCGAAACTCATCAGCCGTGACCGCGAGATGGTGCGGCTGCGCAACAGTTCTCCGTTCTATCTTGCTGAGGGCGTTGACTTAGGCGACTACGACGCCAGGCTCCGCCTCAGAAGGGCAGCGCGACGGGGCGCCAAGCGAACATCTGGAGCTTCACCCAAGGACCGGCCGGACTAGGGCACAGAGAGCATCAAATGAAAACCCCGCCCGGACGCCGATCAACCCGCAACGACGGGCGCGGTTCCATTTTTGGGAAAACTCGGCAATCTGGGCTCGATCTATTCCGGAGGCCGCAAGATTGCTGCTGTAGCGAAATGGCACGACGGTTTCGTGGCCGGGAACAACCGGAACTTCGACGACGAATCCTCGTTTGCAGTGACGACCAACACTGAGGAGGACATCATGAAGAAGCTGATCGTGTGCGGCGCCCTCGCCGCGTTCGCCCTCGGCACCCAGGCCGCCAGCGCCGCCGAGTTCTACATCGTCCGCGATGCGACCACCAAGAAGTGCACCGTGGTCGACACCAAGCCGACGACGACCACCACGACGGTCGTGGGCAACGGCGTCTACAAGACCAAGACCGAGGCCGAGTCCGCCGTGAAGACAACCAAGGTCTGCACCGAGCAGTAACCGCTCGGCGCTTCATTTTTTTCAACCAACCATTGGAGGCGTAAATGCCGGTCTTGATTCTGTGGCCGTTCTCGTCGTCGGCAGCGTCGGCTATTTCGTTGTTCACATGAACTGAGCCAGTTAGAAGCTCGCTCGACGGCCCGTCCGGTATCTCCGGGGCGGGCCGTTTTTCTTTCGGCTGCTCGCATCGAAAAAAGGGCCTCCGGATGGAGGCCCGCAACCCCGAAAAACGCTTCGTACGGATCAGTTGTAATCCGAATACTTGAACTGCGGCGGCGCCTTCAGCTGCTCCTTGTTGCCGCTCATAACCGCGTGGTCCGGGACCCAATCGTTGGTGTTGCGGTTCGTCGTATTCGTCGAAGCCGCACCGGTGGTCGTCGTCTCCCGCGTGGTGGTCGAGTTGCCGGAACCGTAATCGCTGGGGCGGCGGTTACACCACGACCTACTATACGGCGCCCGTGTCCTACGGTATCGCTACCACCGCGCCGTGCGCCTGCCTACGCCTATTAGGACGGATCCTATCCGGTGGCATCGTCATATCACTGGTGAGATCGGTCCAACTGCACAATGAAGGCCGCGCTTCGGAAGCGCGGCCATTTTGCGGGGGCACCGACCTAGAATTCCGCTCACCACCATCCGCCGGCAAATGGGTCGTGCCGGTCGAAGGCAAGCCGTCGCTCGGATGCTCTTCTCGAAAGCTGGGCCGAGCGCTTCGGACGCGGACGGGCCCCCGCGGAGACGCGAGCGGGCGGCTCTTTCTTGATCTTGGCCGAAGGTGCTGCAGGCATTGCGGCCATGGCTTGGCGAACCTGCTCCTGCGGTTCTTCAGGGATGGGATCCGCCTGCGTGACCTTCGGCACGTCGGTACGCGGACGCGTGTCGAACACGATCTTCTCCGGAAGGCTTCTCGCCGAACTGATCCGGATGGTGGTTCTGTCGGGATCCGCCGCGGCGGCAGTTTCGACGGGAGCGGGCAGGTACCGATCCGCAGCGAAGAGCAGCGCCAGCAGCAGACCGCCCACGAAGACGAAATAGTGAATGATCGGCATGAGCTGGCCGCTCGTGAAAGGGGATCAGGTTTTGGGCGGGCCGGATCGGAGTGGTGGGCCGCTGACTTCAGCGACCCGCCAAGGACTCAGTCGATCTCCTGGACGACCGTGCGGGTCGAAGGATCGACCAGCATCACGCGCTCGCCCGAGTAGACATAGCGGTACTTGGTGAGCGAGGGACCCCAGTCGGCGGGTACCGCCTCGAGCTCGACGTCGCGCGGTACGGGCTGACCAATTACGATCTTCTCGCGGGTCTGTACGGGGCGCACCTTGTGCTCGGTGACGTAGGTGCGGATCTTCGTGCGGTATTCCGGCTCGATCTGCACGGCGGCAGCATGACCGGTGCCGGTGGTCGTGGTGACGACCGTAGACTGCGCCATCGCGCCGGTCGAAATCAGCGCGGCGGCCGCGTACGTCAGCATCAGCGTTTTCATGGAAATCTCCTGGCCACAGGATGGGGCCTGCGAGAACCCGCCAATGATGGCAAGGTTCCGGATGTGCGGCAGGATGATTGCCAATTTTTCCCGACTTGGTGAACGTTGGGCCGCCCCGCCGAGAAGGCCTCCGCAGAGAAAGGCATGCTCTTCACGATGCCGGCGTGTTCATCCCTTCTGCAGCGCCGCCGACAACGCTGGACCATCGATTAGGATCGAAAAGATCTCTCGAGACGACAGATGGGCAGCCGCCTGCTCGAGACTATCGCTCGCGTCGACCTTGGCGCGGCCGACCGCCAGATTCGCGTCGATCGTGTCGGGCCGGACGGCTCGGGGAGGCGGCAACTGCGCGAGGTGGAAGGCCAGGAGCGCGGCGTCTTCGCGCAGCTCCGTCAAGGCCGGTTTGATCCCTACCGCCGCCGACGCGCTCAATTCGTTCGCTCGACGCAAGACCGGAGGCGGTTCTCGATCTTCCGGCGTGGAGAACAATTTGTCGGGCGCGGGTTTGGCAGTCAGGGCGCCTATCGGAACGGCGAACAGAAGCCCTACGATGACCGGCGACATCCAGAGCAGAAGCGGCAGCGAAACGGCGTAGGCGCTTGCGGCCATCACAACGCCGCACAAGGTCGGGACGCCGTACTTCCGATAGAGCTCCCGGCGCTCCACCGTGCCGTCGTCGCGCCTTTGCGTCTGCCAGCCCGCATCGCGGCCGGCCAAGATCTCGACGACTGCGATCGACTGGAAGATCATCATCACGGGCGCCATCAGCGCGGACACGACAACCTCGGCCAGAACCCCGGCCGCGGTACGCAACGCGCCGCCGAATTGCCTGCGCGCCGATCGCCGCGTCCAGACGAGGACCAGGCTGAGCAGCTTCGGCAACAGCAAAAGGCCCATGGTGGCGACGAAAACCCAGATCGCGAGCACGGGATCCTGGGCCGGCCAGGTCGGAAACAACGAGAAGCCTTTTGGAAAATATTCCGGACGCACGAAGCGGGCCTGGAGGGAGATCAGCATTCCCAGCAGCAGGAACAGGAGCCAAAGCGGCGCCGTCAGGTAGGCCCCGATGCCCACCATGAAATGCAGGCGCGAGACCCAATGGAGGCCTCTCGCGGGGACCACGGCCAAATGCTGAAGATTGCCCTGGCACCAGCGGCGGTCGCGCGCGGCGAAGTCGAGCAGCGAGGGCGGCACCTCTTCGTAGCTTCCGCCGAGTCTCGGCAGCATGTAGATGCCCCACCCGGCCCGCCGCATTAGCGCGGCTTCGACGAAGTCGTGGCTCAGGATGTGCCCCCCGAAAGGCTTGCGCCCCCGAAGCTGGGGCAACGCGGCCGCTTCGGCGAATGCCCTTACCCGGATGATGGCGTTGTGGCCCCAGTAGTTGCCTTCGGAGCCGTGCCACCAGGCAACGCCTGCGGCGATCAGCGGACCGTACAGGCGGCCGGCGAATTGCTGGACGCGGCTGAACAGGCTTCGCGCGTTGACGATCATGGGAAGCGTCTGGACAAGCCCAGCGGTGGGGTTTGTCTCCATGGCATGGACCAACCGGACAATGGTATCCCCGCTCATGAGACTGTCGGCGTCGAGCACGATCATGAAATCGTAGACGGCGCCGAACCGGGTGATCCACTCGGAGATGTTGCCGGCCTTGCGCGCTGTGTTGTCGGCCCGGTGACGATAGTACAGCCGCGGCGTTCCGACGGCCTGTCGCAACGCCAGTAGCGCCTTTTCTTCGGCGACCCAGATGTCCGGATCGGTACTGTCGCTCAGAACGAACCAGTCGAACAGCTCTCCATGCGCGGTTGCCTCCAAGGATTCGATGATCGCCCGAAGGCGGGCCGTCAATCGGTGCGGGTCTTCGTTGTAGGTGGGAAGCAGCATGGCCGTGCGGGTTGCGATGACAGACAGTTCCACACCTGTCGCGAAGGCGTTCCGGTCGGGACCGTGCGCCAGCAGCACGAAAAAGCCTGCCACCGCGGAGGCAAAGGAAAACGCGACCCAGGCGAGCAGGATGAGGAAGAGTGCCAGCACTATGGCTTCGAGAACGGTGACGCCGCCGACCTGCAGCACGCGGTACATCTCATAGCCGCCCGCTCCCGTGAGCGCCGCCGTGGAGAGGAGGATGAGGCCGCGCCGCCATATCATAGTAGTGGCGGTCGGCGCGGGGACACGGTCCGGTACCCGGTCCTTACCGAGGTCGCCCGGAGCCATGGGAAGCGGGGATTCGCGCGGCAGCAGGCGTTGGGCCGTGTTCAGGGTGCCCATCGATAGACCCAGACTTCCGACAAGGGCTTGTCGCCTTCGGCGAGAAACGCGCGCAGCTCAATGGGCTCGCCCTTCACTTGGCACTGGAAGCTCAGCCGCCAACCGCCGGTGTAGGGATTGGGCTGCGTGACGATGTTCTTCACTTCCGACTTCTCCGCCGTCACCACGCCCTTGACCCCCGCGGGATCGATGCCTTTCAGGTTGTCTCCGAACAGATCGAGGACGAACAGGCGGGCGTCTTCGCCCCTCGCGCCGATGCCTGTGCGAGTGAACCGGGCGAGCGAATGCGGCTTGGGACTGTCCGGGCCCCAATGCAGCCGATAGGTGTAGTTGTGTTCGCCCTTGGCCTGCAGCGGGTTTTTAGGCCGCCAGAAGGCAGCGATGTTGTCGTGAACCTCCTCCTTGGTCGGGATCTCGAACAGCATGACGCCACCCTCGCCCCAGTCCCCGATCGGCTCCATCCAGAGACTGGGGCGCTTCTCGAAGCTCGATTCGATGTCCTGGTAGGCGAAGAAGTTTCTCTCCCGCTGCATCAACCCGAAGCCGCGCGGATTGAGATCCTGGAACGTGCTGATCTGGAGGTCACGGGGATTGCTGAGCGGCCGCCAGAGGCTTTCGCCCTTGCCGTTGAAGATCGCGAGCCCGTCGGAATCATGAACGGAGGGGCGGAAATCGTCGATGTCGTTGCGGTCGTTCGGACCGTAGAAGAACATGCTGGTCATGGGTGCGAGCCCGGCCCGCTGCATCTCGACGCGCGGGTAGACCGACATCTCGACGTCGAACACCGTCGTTTCCCCTGGCCGTACGGTGAATCGGTAGCTTGCCGCGCAGCTTTTGCTGTCGAGCAGAGCGTGGATCACCAGCGAGGTCGCTCCGCGCGCCGGCCGCTCGAGCCAGAAGGACTTGAAAAGCGGAAATTCCTCGCCCTTGGGTTCGCCGGTATCGATCGAAAGCCCCCGGGCGGAAAGCCCGTATGTCTGCCCCTTGGCGACGGCGCGGAAGTAGCTTGCGCCCAGGAAGACGCAGACCTCGTCGTAGTAGTCGGCGCGGTTCATCGGCGCGTGGATGCGGAAGCCGGCAAACCCGAGATCGGTCCCCTCGAACGCCGGCACCTTCTCGCCGAAGGAAAAGTCCTCCTTGCGGTATTTGATTTCGGTGGCCTTTCCGTCCGCGACCTCGAAGATGTTTACCCGGTTCTTGTAGAAGAAGCCGCGATGGAAGAACTGCGCGTCGAAAGGGAGATTCTTGCCGCGCCAAAGGGCGCGCTCGGGCAGGAAGCGGATCGAGCGGTACTGATCGTAGTCGAGATCCTTCAAGCCGCCCGGCAGCTTCTCGTCCGGCCCTTCGTAGGGTTTGCCCGCCAACATGCGGGCGAGGTCCCTCACTGAGGAAGGGCTGAACGCGCCTTCCGGCGGGACAGCGGCGGCGAAACCGGTGCGCGAAGCGAGCAGCAACGCCGGCAGCACCGCCGACCCTCGAACAAGCTGGCGTCGGTTCACGCGCTCTCCTACTCGCTACTGTTGCCGCGGCCAAGCAACGACGGCGGGGCCCGCGAGTTCCATCGCCGTCGCTTCGCATCGCGAACAGCGCGGAAGCCTCCGAGTTCTATGCTCTTGTTGACGCGTGATCGTCAGCAATCCGCAGCATTTTTTTCTTGCCGTTGAATACGATCCGAGCGCTGGGGCGGTCGCGCCTTACCAGTGCAAGCGGAAGTCTCCCCTCGACCCGGATCGGCCGCTTGTGACAAAGACGGCTGAAGGAATAGGAACCGGGAATGCGCTGCATCGTTCAAATCTCCTTAAGGGATTTGAATGCCCAAACCTGACTAATGTCGGCAGCTCGCGGAGCTTTATCGAGCGCGCGCGGACGAGGGAGGCTTAGCGAAGCGTCTCGTCAACGTTCTCGTGAGCGTGTCCAACGCTTACCTAGCTTTGGCAAACCAGCTTGAGCTCCTTGATTCCGTTGAAAGTCAAGAACGCGCAAGGAGCGCGGACCGAGACAGCCCGAGCTAAGCCCATCGGGCCCTCACGACCGCGAACACCAATCGATGCCGCGCGTCAGCATCGGCGCATTTCTCCCGACGAAGCGACCGCGTGACATCATGAACTCGGTCGGGAGACACGTGTCTTAAATTTAGGGACGGAGATTGCCGATTCGGCACCGATCGCGATTTCCGGTTTCTGCATGAATCAGACGTTGCTGACCCGGAGTTGGACCCGCCAGCTTCACGTGACGCGCGAACAGTTCCTTTCGGAGCGCAACCTCCTCTGCCGGCCCACCTAACGCTGCTTCACCGGCTCTCGTCGGCGCAACCGGCCGCCTGGAGAGCGCTCTTGCTCTCCAAGATGCGGGATTCGTGCAAAGACGGGCGCTGCGCCATGGGAATTCGGTAGAGGGTGCCTTGACTCTTTTGAACAAAATACGAACATAATTGGATGAACGCTACCATTCGAGCAGGCCGGGCTGGCTCCCACCGTCCTCGACGCCGCCGCCACCAAGCCATCGCGGCCTGCAGCGGCGCCCCCCTGGAAACCGTGAAGGCTCTGATTGTGGCCAACGACTTCCTCCAGACCCAGCTCGACGAGCTCGGAACGAAGGTGTCGACCGGCTACGCCCGCGGGCGGCTCCCAAGGGCGCGCGAACGGAAGGATGAGGCAGATGTCTGAAGTGACCTACGACGTCGCTCTACCGGTCGTTTTCTCTGATGACGGCATAGCCGCCGGCGAGGCGGCGAGGCGGCGGAGTGCCTGAGCACCAACGCCACGGTGATGCGGGGCGAGGGTGGCGCTCCCAATTAAAATGTCAGTCCTGCAATGGAATGCACTGCGCCTTCGGAACTCGTCCGGCGCTGAGAACCCGACATTGCCCCGCAGCGCTGAAGCTGCGCACCCCTGCTTTAGTCCGGGCGGGGACGACAAAAGGGCGTGGTCGCCGGACCCGTTTTGAAGGCAGCTCTTTTGAGCGGGATCGGGATCATCTCCCGTCGGCGACGGGGGCAATCACATCTCGAGAGAAATTAACGCATCCGAGGGTTTGGGGGCGCGCCCCGCACTTTTGAGGGATACCCACACCGGGTCTGGTCCCTCCTAACAATAAGCCTCGCGGCGCGCACGGAAGGGGAAGCTAGTGTTGTCCTCGGCGCGCTGCTCCGCCGAAGCACGCCACGGCCGACGACTAGCCGAACACGGGATCGGGGCCGACCGCCTCCAGATCAGCGTCACGCGAGGACGGGCATGGCCCGCTTTCTCCCATAAAGCGAAATCGGCAGGGATGTGATCCGGTCGCTCCAAATCGTTCATGCAGATCGCTCGCCGGCTGCTGTCCACCAGGAACACTTTTTATCGCATGATGGCAGTCCCATCCCCAAAAGGGGAACCGCCATCGTCGTCGAATGTCCGTCGCGGGCATCGCCAAACCCAATGAATGCGCGCAGAGCCTCTGTACGTGTGGCAATTCGGCTATACCGGTGCTGGAATGTCGTCTGTGAAGAACGCGGGTGAGCGCTGATTTAAGCGATCTTTTGGGCCGGGCCAGTTTGGGCGAAGGCCCGGATGATGGCACGCAAGAGTGCTGCGAGCCATCGCAGGAGCAGGCCGAAGTTGTAGCCTGCAGCGGCGAGGACAGCGTTGATGCGATCCCCGACGCGGCCCTTGAGATAATTCCGGTCCATGCGGTGCTCGGCCTTGACGTGGCCGATGACAGGCTCGACAGCCGCGCGACGCTTCATCTCTCGACGGATGGAAGCCGTAACGCGGCGGGCCTGACCCGAGATCCAGACCCTGAACCGGTGCGGGTGGTTGTGGCCGCGGTACCCTATGTCGACGTGGATGCGGCGAGCCTCCACGCCGGTGAGCTTCTCCATGTCGGCGGATTGCCATGCAGGGCCTTGGCATGGAGCACGAACTGTCCGCCCTTCGGGGACGTCACGGGGGTGGCGATGCTGACCTTGCAGCCAAACTCGTAAGGCGCGCGGGCTTTCCCCTTGCCGATGCACTCGACCTCCGGGGCATGTAACGCATAGACCTTGGGGCCGCGCTGATGCTGATCCTGAGTGCGCACGCGCTGCGCTAACTCGAGCAGCGCGCCGAAGCGGGCCTCCAGCATCGCATCGCCATCAATCTTGCGGCGGATGTCGCGGATGATCCGGCCAAGCCGCGTCCGCAGGAACTTGAGCTGGCGCCGGGCGCGTTTGAACTGGTGTGCGTGGGTATAGCGGCCGACCATGATGGCGGCACGCTTCGCCAGGCGCAGATAGCTCTGGCGCAGCGGCACACGACTGCGCTTGGCGAGCCCGACGAGCTTGGTGATGGCCCGATGCATCAGCCGCGCGTCGGTCGGGTGCGCAACGGCCTTGGGCTGCACCGTGGTATCGACCACCACCCGCTCCAGGTCCTTAGGGCCGATGGCGCCAGTCTTGTGCGCCACCGACAGACTTTCCTGGATCAGCGCGACGAGTTGCTCCTCGCCGAGCCGCTGGCGCCAGCGCGTCATCGACGATCGATCGAACGGCAGCCGGTGGCAAAAGCTCAACTCGCCGCAGAAGTATTGGTAATAGGGGTTCTCGATCCAGCGGGCGCACAGCACCTCATCCGAGAGATTGTGCATGTGCTTCAGAATGAACAGGCCGGCGACAAGCCGCGTCGGCAGACCAGGCTGCCCCGGACCGGCTTGGCACACCGAACCAAAGCGGTCATCCAGAAACTTCCAGTCGATCAGCGCCGCCAGCCGCACCAGCGGGTGGCCCATGTCGATGATGTGATCGAGGGCCGGAAGCAGCAGGTCTTTCTGGCGATCATCCCGCGGTTTGCTCATCGCCTTCCCCAATGCCGACGACCCGCCGTCAGGGAATCACGAATCGCTCGAAAGCAAAATCCCAAAACGCAAGAAAGCGAGGTCCAACACTCGGCTTTCCTGCAAAATCGAATACTTTATCGAGACAACTTTTGCTTATTTCTCAGGTCGATCCGCATTCTTCACGGACGACTCTGTACGTGTGGCAATTCGGCTATACCGGTGCTGGAATTCATCGAACGTGCGGTGGCGCGTCAGGTAACCTGCCTAGCGTATCGCGCCACCTCAAACGCGCAATCTCAGCGTGTGCCGAAGCATGCGGCTCGAGCTTAAGATCGAGAAGCCACCAAGCGTCATCAGCAGCACACCGAACCAGGCCGTCCAGCTGCGCGGTTCGCCCGGCATCTCTGGAATGCGCGCGTCTGCCGGCATAGTTTGAGGTGAGTCGGCGGCCACGGCGGCGAGAAGCTGCTCAACGTCGACTTGGTCCGGCACGGAGCGATCAGCTGTGAGCTGGTTGCTGTGAAGACCGGCGACGGGTGCCGCCGATGTCATGGCAGGTCCCGCACCGGTGGAAGCGGCATCGGCTACCTTGAACACGGATGCGAGCGGCCGAGACGGCTCGGCCGGTGCGGAGCGCAGCATCTCCGCGTGCGCATCAACGACCGCGCTGTGCCTCGGCTCCGCGGCGCCGTTCTCGGCCAAATTGGGGGGGCGATCTTGGGCCCCGCGGCGGCG
>Ga0075369_10000319_pt1 | contig 14351 bp, 14 predicted proteins | sample EndMethybrTD3034_FD_71400 | JGI IMG/M metagenome (GOLD analysis project Ga0075369, IMG submission 71400) | Populus endosphere microbial communities from Tennessee, USA - Endosphere MetaG P. TD hybrid TD303-4 | ecosystem: Host-associated > Plants > Roots > Endosphere | place: USA: Tennessee...
GGACACGGGCGCAACGGATTCCTGCTCGCGCCGTGGACCGCCGAGCGGATCGCGGCCGAACTGAACGTCACGGTGGGAGCAAGTCGGTGAAAGTGACCGTCAACGACGAGGCAGTCGAGGTCGACGAGCAGACGACCGTCGCGGCGCTGCTGGAAAGCCTTGGCTTTCCGGAGAAAGGCATCGCGGTCGCGGTCGACTGGTCGGTGGTGCCCCGATCGGAATGGGAGACCGCGCTCACTGACGGTGCGCGGGTGGAAGTGGTGACGGCGGTGCAGGGTGGCTGAATCGAAACTGACCATTGCCGGTCGCGAGTTCGGCTCGAGGCTGATCATGGGTACCGGTGGCGCCGCGAATCTCGCGGTGCTCGAGGAGGCGCTTATCGCGTCGGGCACCGAACTGACCACCGTCGCGATGCGCCGCGTCGACGCCGACGGCGGCACCGGCGTGCTCGACCTGCTGAACCGGCTCGGCATCACCCCGCTGCCCAACACCGCAGGCTGCCGCGGCGCCGCCGAGGCGGTGCTGACCGCACAGCTGGCGCGCGAGGCGCTCGGCACCGACTGGGTCAAGCTCGAGGTCATCGCCGACGAGCGCACACTGCTGCCCGATGCCGTCGAATTGGTCCGCGCGGCAGAACGATTGGTCGACGAAGGCTTCGTCGTGCTGCCCTACACCAACGACGATCCGGTGCTGGCGCGCCGGCTGGAAGACACCGGCTGCGCGGCGGTGATGCCGCTTGGGTCGCCGATCGGCACCGGGCTGGGCATCGCCAACCCGCACAACATCGAGATGATCGTCGAGCAGGCCGGCGTGCCGGTGGTGCTGGACGCAGGCATCGGCACAGCCAGCGACGCGGCGATGGCGATGGAACTCGGCTGCGACGCGGTTCTGCTCGCCACCGCGGTCACCCGTGCGGCCGATCCGCCGACGATGGCCGCGGCGATGGCCGCCGCCGTCACCGCCGGATACCTGGCTCGCCAGGCCGGCCGGATTCCCAAGCGGTTCTGGGCGCAGGCCTCCAGCCCCGCGACATGAGAAGGTACGTCGCGCTGGGCAGCTCGATGGCGGCGGGACCCGGCATCCGGCCGTCCGCCGACGGCGCGCCCTTTCGGGCCGGTCGCTCGGCGCGCAACTACCCGCACCTGGTCGCCGACAAGTTGGGGATCAACCTCGTCGACGTGACCTACTCCGGTGCCACCACCGCCAACGTGCTCACCGACTCCCAGCACGGGGCGCCTCCGCAGGTGGATGCGCTCGACGGGTCGGAAGACTTGGTGACGGTGACGATCGGCGGCAACGACGCGGGCTATGTGCCGCTGCTGATGGCGGCCGGGCTGCCGCGGGTGGCTCGCTCGCTGCCGCTGATCGGCAGCCGTTTGCGCGAACTGCTCGACCCGACGCTTCGCGACCGTGCGCTGGTCGAGGTGGCCGAATCGCTCAAGGAAGTGGGTCGTGTGCTGCGGCTGCGGTCACCGCGGGCGAAGGTGCTGTTCGTCGACTACCTGACCCTGCTGCCGCCTGTGGGTGCAGCACCTCCGCTGCCGGGCGTCGACGTCGCGCTCGGCAGGCGAATCGCCGACACGCTTGAGCGGCTCACCGGCGAGGCGGCCGCCGACACCGGCTGTGAGTGGGTGCGGGTGGCCGAAGCCAGTCGCGAGCACCACGCCTGGTCGGAGCGACCTTGGACGATGAAGCCGACGAAATTCGGGCTGCCGCTACCGGGCAGGCCCGCGCCGCTGCACCCCAACGCGGAAGGCATGCGGGCGGTCGCCGGCCTCGTCGTCGCGGCGGCAACCTGACATCATGGGGCCGGTGATCGAGCTGGCGGGCCTGACCAAGGTGTTCGGCCGAACCCGTGCAGTCGACGACCTGACCTGCTCGGTAGAACCGGGCATGGTCACCGGCTTCCTCGGCCCGAACGGCGCGGGCAAGACCACCACGATGCGGCTGATCCTCGGGCTGGACCACCCGACTGCGGGCACGGCCACCATCGACGGCAGGCCGTTCCGCGAGCTGAGAGATCCCTTGCGCACCGTCGGTGCGCTGCTGGACGCCAGGCAGGCGCACCCCAATCGGTCGGCGCGCAATCATCTGCGCTGGATCGCGGCCACCAACCGGCTTCCGGTGACGCGCGTCGACGAGGTGCTCGACATGGTCGGCCTGACCTCTGTTGCCGGCAAGAACGCAGGCACGCTTTCGTTGGGCATGAGCCAGCGGCTCGGCATCGCTGCCGCTCTGCTGGGCGACCCGCCGGTGCTGCTGTTCGACGAACCGGTCAACGGCCTCGACCCCGAGGGCATCCGCTGGGTCCGGACGCTGATGCGCACGCTGGCCGGTGAAGGCCGCACGGTATTCGTGTCGAGTCACCTGCTCGCCGAGATGGCCAACACGGCCGACCGGCTCGTCGTCATCGGCAGGGGCAAGTTGATCGCGTCGACAACGGTGGCCGATTTCGTCGGCCGCTCCGGCGCCGACGCGGTCCGGGTGCGCAGCCCCCAGCTGGACTCGCTGCGCAGGGTGCTCACCGAGGGCGGGCTGACGGCAGACAGCGACCATGGCTCCGCGCTGCTGGTGCGCGGTGCGGCCATCGAGGTCATCGGGGACCTCGCCGCCCGCAACGCGATCACGCTGCACGAGCTGAGCGCGCAGCAGGCCTCGCTCGAAGAGGCGTACATGAAACTCACCGACGAGGCCACCGAGTATCGGGCGGTGAGCCAGTGAGCGCTCTCGCCCTGCTGGACGCCGAGCGGATCAAGTTGTCGACCACTCGATCGCCGTTGTGGACGGCGATCGCGGTCGCGGGGCTGAGCCTAGGGCTGGCCGCGATCCAGGGGTCGGCCGCGTACGGCGCGGCGCCCCTGCCGCCGGAGAAGCCGGCAATCGGGGTGGCGGTGTTCGGTGTGCCGGTCCTGATGGTCCTGGCGGCGATGACGGTCACCGGGGAGTACCGCAGCGGAACGATCCGAACGACGTTCATGGCCACGCCCAACCGCAGCGTGGTGTTGGGTACGAAAGCCGTTGTGGTGGCGGTGTTTTCGGGTGTGTACACGGCGCTGATGGTGATCGGGGCGGTTTTGGCGGCTCGGATGGCGGCCCCACCGCTTGTGGGAGTCGCGTCGCGCTTGTCTTTGGCCGCCGCCGAGACCTGGCGCGTCGTCGGTGCGGTTGCCCTCTACGGGGTGCTCACCGCGGTGCTGGGGGTGGGGATCGGGGCGCTGCTTCGGCATTCGGCAGGCGCCGTCACGGTGCTGCTGATGTGGCCACTGGTGGTCGAGCCGATTCTCGGAAATCTGCCGAACATCGGTTCCGAGGTCGGACCGTATCTGCCGTTCTGCAATGCGTTCCTGTTCACCCGCGTGCAGTGGCTGTACCCGGCCTATGACATGCCATGGGGTGAACGCGGCTCGCTGCTGTATTTCGCGGCGGTCGTCGCGGTGGTGTTCGCGGCGGCGATCGTGGTGGTGAATCGCCGCGACGCGTGAGGGGACTACGGTGGTGGCGATGTTGCGCAAATCCCTGACGGTGCTGACGGTGGCGGTCGCCGTCGCGGCGCTGGGTGGCTGCGGCCGCGACCTGCCCGCCCGACAAGGGCAGCCGACCACCACCGCGACCGCCGCCTCGACGCCGGCCACGGAATTCGCGACCGCGTTGCAGAAACGGGTAACGGCGGACGAGATGATGGTGCATCTCAAGAAGTTGCAGGAGATCGCCGATGCCAACGACGGCACTCGCGCCCTCGGCACGTCGGGATACGACGCCAGTGTCGACTACGTAGCCAACACATTGCGCGACAAGGGTTTCGACGTGCAGACCCCGGAGTTCGAGGTGCATCTGCCGTTCGCCGACGAGCCGACGCTGACAGTCGGCGGCGACAAGGTCGCAGCGAAGCCGCTCGAATTCACCAAGGGCACCCCGCCCGAGGGCGTGTCGGGCCCGCTGCTGCCCGCCCGTGTCGAGGACACTCCGGGTTGCACCGCTTCTGATTACGACGGCCTGCCGGTAGCCGGTGCCGTCGTGCTGGTCGACCGTGGCAAGTGCCCCTTCGGCGCCAAGCAGGCCGTCGCCGCCGAACGCGGCGCGGTGGCGCTGATCGTCGCCAACAACGAAGACGGCGACGAAATGGGTGGCACGCTCGGTGAGAATACGGACGTGAAGATCCCGGTCGTCAGCGTCACAAAGGCAACCGGTGATCGGCTGCGGGCCCATCCGGGCCCCACCACCCTCAAACTCAATGCAGGTGTGCGCAACGAGCGCACCCGCAACGTGATCGCCCAGACCAAAACCGGGTCCACCGCCAACGTCGTAATGGTCGGCGCACACCTCGACAGCGTGCCCGAGGGGCCCGGCATCAACGACAACGGTTCGGGGGTGGCGGCGGTGCTGGAAACCGCGCTGCAGCTGAGTAACTCTCCGCAGGTGTCGAACGCGGTGCGGTTCGGGTTCTGGGGCGCCGAGGAGCTCGGCCTGCTCGGCTCGAACAACTATGTGCGGTCGCTCGATGTCGAGGCGCTCAAAGACATTGCGCTGTACCTCAACTTCGACATGCTCGGCTCGCCTAACCCCGGCTACTTCACGTACGACGGCGATCAGTCCAGGTCGTCGAAGGACGGCGAGGGTGTGCCGCGGGTGCCCGAAGGCTCGGCAGGCATTGAACGCATGTTGGTGGGCTACCTGAAGGATGCCGGAAAACCGGCCGAGGACACGTCATTCGACGGACGGTCGGACTATGACGGCTTTACTCAGTCGGGGGTGCCTGCGGGTGGCCTGTTCTCGGGGGCCGAGGACAAGAAATCCGTCGCGCAGGCCGAGCGCTGGGGTGGGCAGGCCGACGAGCCGTTCGATCCGAACTACCACAAGGAGACCGACACGCTGGAACACGTCGACCGGACGGCGCTCGAGATCAACGGAGGCGGCGTGGCATACGCGGTCGGTTTGTACGCGCAGGATCAGGGTGGCCGCAACGGCGTGCCGATCCGCGACGACCGCACCCGGCACGTGCTCGAGTCATGAGGGCCTTCGCCACGGTCATGGCCATCGCGGTGGCGGCGCTGGCGTCGTGTTCGTCCCCCGAATCCGCACCCGCACCCGACCTGGCCCACGACGTGGCGGGCAGGGTCACCGCGGATGGCATGTACACCCATATGCGCAAGTTGCAGGAGATCGCCGACGCCAACCGGGGCAGCCGCGCCGAAGGCACGCCCGGCTACGACGCGAGTGTCGACTACGTCGTCCAGGTATTGAAGGACAAGGGTTTTGACGTACAGACCCCGGAGTTCGAGCGGCTCGACCGCACGGAAGGCGGCAATCCGACGCTGACGGTTGCCGGCCGCGGCTTCCACGTCGAACAGGCTTCCCTGCTCGCCACCACGCCGCCCGGCGGACTCAACGCGATCACGCTGCGGCCCCAGAATGCGCCCGGCTGCACTGCGGCCGACTACGGCACCGTGTTGGTGAGGGGAGCGATCGCCGTCGTCGACGACACCGGCTGCTCGGTCGGCGACAAGCAGGACGCCGCCGTCGCCAAGGGTGCCGTCGGGTTGCTTGTGGTCAGCGCACCCGGCACCAGCGGCAGCCCGGCGGGCCTGTTCACGCCGGGGTACTACCAACGGCTCAGCATTCCGGTCGGCGTGATCGAGAACGACGCCGATGCGGCGCTGCGGCGGACCAACGCTCCGGTGCGCCTGGTGCTCGACAGCAAGCCAGTCATGGTGAAGTCGCGAAACATTGTGGTGCAGACCAAGACTGGCGACACCAAGAACATCGTGCTGGTGGGAGCCCACCTCGACAGTTCCGCCCGCAGCCCCGGCATCAATGACAACGGGTCCGGGGTCGCGGCATTGCTCGAAGCGGCATCGGCCCTGGGTGCAGAACCGCGGATCACCAACGCCGTCCGGTTCGCCTTCTGGGGATCCGAGTCAGAGGGGCCGACGAAATACGTTCGCGGACTTGCCCGTGACCTCGACGATGTCGCGATGTACCTCAGCGTCAACATGATCGGCTCGCCGAACGCCGGATACTTCACCTACGACGGCGACCAGTCCGGCCAGCCGAATCCCGACATTCCATTGCAATCTGTGCCCGCCGGATCGGCAGGCATGGAGCGGACGCTGGCCGGTTACCTCAACCTGGCCGGTGTGCGACCCGCCGACATGCCGCTGAGCACAACCACCGACTATGGACCGTTCCTGGCCACCGGCATCCCGGTCGGAGGCCTCACCGCAGGTTCGTCGCAACGGAAAACAGAAGTGCAGGCGCGGCTTTGGGGCGGTCGCGCAGGAATCGCGTTCGACCCGAACTACCACACCGCTCGCGACACCGTCGACAACATCGACCGGCAGGCGCTGTCCGTGATGGGCCAGGCCGTCGCATTCGCCGTCGGCACCTACGCGCAGTCGGTCGAAGGCGTCAACGGGGTTCCGCCCCGGGACCAGCGGCACCGGCGTACGCCCTAGCCACCCTCCTGACGAACTGGTAGACGCCGTCCTCGTCGGGCGCCAGTGGGCCTGGCCGGGCATGTGGTGAGGTCAGCCCCCGCTGGACCGACTCGCACGCCGCCCAGTCCTGTCGGTTGGTCAAGTCCCAGAAGTCGACCGCGTACGATGGGTCGAAATCCGCCTTGGCTGCAACGTCTTTCGGGAAGGCCCATGCGCACTCGACGTGGGTGCGGTCGACGGCGAGCGGCGTCATCAAGTGGGTCATCACATAGTCCGGGTGCAGGCTGACAAGTAGGTTGGGATAGCCGACCAGATACATCACGCTGCGCAATTCGCGCTGGGACAGACCCTTTATCGCGACGCCGCCGCTCTTACCGGTCAGCGACATGGTCTCGGCGCCCTCGATGATCGACATCCAGCCCCCCATCCACGAACCCGGCAGGTCGAGGTTTCCACCACTGGTCGGCGGGCTGATGCGGGACAGCTCCGGATGGATGGTGGAGCAGTGGTAGCACTCCTGGTAGTTCTCGGCGATGACCTTCCAGTTGGTGGCGAGTTCGTAGGAATGGCGGGCCACAATCGTCAGATCCTCTGGGCGGTAAGGGCCGACGACCGCGTCCAAACCCGCGACGTGTGTATTGAATTCGGCGTCTTCACCGCTGGCATCGACGAACAACCAGCCGTGCCAGTCGACGAGCCGCAGCTCGGCCAGCCCGAACTCGTCGGGTTCGAAGCCGTCCACGTCGCGGAACCCCGGCGCGTTGCGCAGCCGGCCGTCCAGTCGATAGGACCACGAGTGGTAGGGGCAGACGATGCTGCGGCCCTTGGTGATCGCGTTGCAGGCCAGTAGTTCGTGGCCACGGTGGCGGCAGGTGTTGGCGAATGCGCGCACCGCATCGTCATCGCCACGCACCAAGAGGATTGCGTTCGGTCCGGTCCCCACTGCTTTCTGGGTGCCCACCGCGCCGAGGTCGCAGGCGTGGCCGACGCACGTCCATCCGGAAAAGATGTTGTGCTGTTCCCACTCGAACACCGCGGGGTCGACGTAGGCCTCGCGGGGCAGCATGCGTGACTGGCCGAACGGCGCGAGCGCGGCGGCCAGGCCGTCGGCGGGCACAGGGGCCGGTCCACCCTGTTTGAACATACAGTCAGCCTAGTCGACGGAGGGCCCGGCGGTCCATACTTGGACGCAGCAACCCCTGGTGAATCAAGCGACTACACCTCTCCGGCGAAGGCGCCGATACCGCGGTCCCTGGTGGTGGTGTCCGACCGGGTCATGTACCTGTAGATCAGAAAGCCGATGACCACAGCAGCCAACGCGGCCGCCAGAAGCAGTGTGGCCAGCGCGTTGAGCGCTGGAGTTGGTGCAGCCCGCGCCGTGTTGTAGATCTTCACCGAGACGGGCTCGGTGGAGGCGTCTCCGGACAGATAGCGCACCAGCACAAAGTCGTCGATGACGTCGGCGAAGACCAACACGGTGCTCGCGAAGATCGCGGGCATCAGCATCGGCACAATGATCCGGCGCAGCGCCCCGAGCGGAGACGCGCCGAGATCCATTGCAGCCTCTTCGTATTGGGGTCCGATCGTGGCCAGTCGGGCACGAACCAGCACCGCGGGGTAGGACACCTGGAAGGTGACGAGGCCGACCACCTGTGCGGTGGTGCCGAGGTCGATGGGTACCGCGACCGTTGTGATCACGAACAGCAGCGCGACGGCGAGCAACACTTCTGGCAGCACGAACGACAGCAGCATCAGGAAGTTTGCGCCGTTGGGCAGCCGGCCGCGCCACCTATCGATGCCGATCGCGAACAGCGTCCCCAGCGGAACGGTGATCAGTGTCGTGATCAAGCCCAGCTTGAGGGTCTGCAGCAGCGCGGTGTGCAGCGCATCGTTGTGCCACACGGAAAGCGTCTGGTCACCCCAATACCACCGAGTGGAAAAGCCCTGCCAGGTTGTTCGCGATCGGCCGGCGTTAAACGAGTAGAGCACTGCGATGAGGACCGGCAACAGCGACCACAACAGGTAGCCGACGGTGATGGCGATCAGGAAGCGTGGTGGCCGCCACGGGTTGTTCCACCAAGCTACCGGGCCTCTCATGAGGACACCTCGCTGCCTCGCGTCACCGAACGAAGGTAGTAGAGCATCGGCAGCAGCGCGATGAGGAATACCAGCATGACGAACGCGCCTGCCTGGCCGGTCTGTCCCGGAGCCTGCACGCCATCGTTGATCAGGTTGCCGACCATGGTGGTCTTCGGCGACGCCGACAACATGTCGTTGGTGAAGTAGTCACCGAGCATCGGCAGGCAGGTCAGCAGGAGCGCGGCCACCATCGTCGGTCGGCACAGCGGCAGCGTCACGCGCCAGAACGACGAAAGCCGGTCGGCGCCAAGGTCACGCGACGCCTCGAGCATCGGTTGCGAGAGCCGGTCGAGGCCCGCGTAGAGAGGCAGGATCATGTAGGGCACATATCCGTAGACCAGCCCGAGAATCACCACAACGGGCTGGCCGGTGAGCCACTTCACGTCCGGGGTGAAGAAGCCGCCGAGGCTGAGCACCTTGTTGAACAGGCCGTCGTCCTGCAGCAGGTTGACCCAGGCGAACATGCGCATCATGTAGCTGATCCAGAACGGCGCGATCAACAGCGCCAGCAGCAGCCCCTTGCGCTTGCCGGAGAGCCGGGCGACGTAGTACGAGACGGGGAAGGCGATGAGTAGGCAGAGCGCACTGGCGACCAGCACGTAGATGAACGTGCGCAGGATGGCCGGACCGTAAACACCGTTCTCTCCGACGATGTGGCTGAGCACATAGGTGAATTGAGTGGCATCCCACTGCAGCGGGTTCCACACCGGGATGGGAGTGCGGAATAGCGGATCGATCTGGCCGAAGACGATGCACAGCACGACATAGAGCGGAAAGAGGAAAAACGCAGCCAGCCAGAGGATTCCGGGTGCGGCCAGAACGGCCCACAGCCGGTTGCGACGCTCGCGGTCCGGCGGAGCCTGCCGCGGTGGCGCGGTGACTACCGGGACCGCCACCGGTACTTACGACCCGCCGGCCTGGAAGGCCTGCCACACATTGCGCCATGCGGTTTCGTTGGCCGCATCGAGCTCGAGCAGTCGGTAGCCGGTGTCGAAGTACTCTGGCTTCACTATCGCCGAGCGCAGGTTCTCGGGGATGAATTCCTCTTGTACAAGCGAATCCGGGGTGATGGTGTTCTGTGGCGGCTGGTAACCGATGGCGGAGAAGTTCTCCTTCGCCACTTCGGGATTGAGCATGTGGTTGATGAACAGGTGGGCGAGCACGGGGTTCTTGCCGCCGCGCAGGGTCACCAGCATGTCGTTGTCGACCAAGCCCTTGCCGTCCGAAGGGAACCAATACCGAAGTATTTCCGGGCCGGTGCCTTCGGGTAGGTAGGACTGCGCATTGATGATGTCGCCCGACCACATCTGCGCGAGGCTCATCTGTCCGGCGGGAAGGTCGCTGTACATCGTGATGGTGACCTTTGGCGAGGTGGCCTTCACCAGCGCCTGGAGTTGTTCACCGACCATCTTCAGGTCGGCTTCCGATGAGGTGTTGACGTCCGTGATGCCTTGCTTCAGTAGCACCATGGCCATCGCTGTGTGGAAGTCGTCGATGATGGCCGTCTTGCCCTTGTACTGCGGATCCCACAGCGAGTCGTACGGATTCTTCAGCGCACCGATATCGGCGGGCACCTGGTCGGTCCGCCAACCGATTCCGGTGGTGTAGATGGTGTACGGGACGGAATAGCGCCACTCCTGGTCGTACCAGGGGTTGGTGAAGCTCGGCCATACGTTCTTGATGTCGGGGATGTAGGAGTGGTTCAGGGGCCGCAGCAGTCCGCCGGTAACCAGCCGGCTGATCTCGGTGTAATTGGCGTTGTAGATGTCGAAGTCGACGCCGCTGCGGAGTTTGGTGATCGCCTCGTCGCCATCGTTGAACGTCGAGATCTCGATCTTCGTTTGGTACTTGTCTTCGAAGGCCTTGACGGCCTGGGGGCTGAGATAGTCCGCGTAGTTGTAGATCTTGAGCGTTGCGCCTTTCTCCGGCGCGAGACCGTCAGCGATCGGCTTGTTGTCGTCGGCGATGGGCCACTTGATCGGATTGTCCGGCGCAGCAAGGGTCAGGCTCGGGCCCGATGACGCGGGGCCAGACTTAGAACATGCGGCGAGGAACGCGCCGAACGTCGGAGCGGCAGCGGCGAGAATCGCTGCGCGCGCCAGGAACTGCCGTCGGGTCGGAGGTGTGGGCATGGGGCCTCCCCGTTGATTTCGCGTCTTGTCGCTGGTAGGACTCTCGCATAGACTGAATGCTCAGTCAACCGTTCCAGAGCGGAGGTTTCACCGTGGCTTCGTCGGTGGTGGAGAGCCCGGTGGCCGACACCGTAGATCAGCTAATCGCCGACGAGGAGCAGGTGTTCCTGCGCCGCCAGCCGCGCAGCACCGAATTGATCGCGGTGGCAGGCGAACACCTTGCCGGAGGGGCCACGTCCAACTGGCAGATCGCGCAACCGCAAGCCGTCTGGATGAGCCACGGCAAGGGCTCGAAGGTCTACGACGTCGACGGCAACGAGTACGTCGACATGCATGGCGGCTACGGCGCTTCCATTGCCGGGCACGCGCATCCGGCCATCGTCGAGGCGGTCAGCGAACGAGTGCGACGCGGCACGCATTTCGCCCAGCCGACCGAGGACGCGATCTGGATCGCTGGCGAGTTGTCTCGTCGCTTCGAGCTGCCGTTGTGGCGGTTCGCCAACTCAGGCACCGAAGCCACCATGGATGCCGTGCATCTGGCCCGCGCGTTGACAGGCCGCGATCTGATCATCAAGGTCGAAGGCTGCTATCACGGCCACCACGACTCGGTGCAGGTGTCGGTTCTGCCAGAGGCCGACGAGATCGGTCCGCGCAATCACCCGATCGGCGTGCCTGGCAATACCGGAATCCCTTCCGCTATCCGGGATCTGGTCATCGTGGTGCCGTTCAACGACGCCGAGGCTGTGGCGCGGGCACTTGCCGGGCACCGCGGCCAGGTGGCGGCGATGATCCTCGAACCGGTGATGATGAACGCAGGCATCATCCCTCCCGACGACGGATATCTCGCGGCCATCCGTGACCTGGTGCACGCCGAAGGCGCGCTGTTGATCTTCGACGAGGTCAAGACCGGCTTCACCACGGGGCCGGGTGGCGTCACCGCCAGGACCGGGATCGTCCCCGACATGGTGTGCCTGGCCAAGGCGCTCGGCGGAGGGATTGCGGTGGCGGCGATCGGCGGCACCCGCGCGGTGATGTCGGCGATCGCCGATGGCCGTTATGAGCAGGTCGGCACGTTCAACGGCAACCCGCTTGCCATGGCGGCCACCCGCGCCACCCTCGCAGAGGTGCTCACCCCACAGGCCTACACACACCTCGATGAACTGGCGACGCGGCTGCGTTCCTCGCTGGAAGCCGTAATCGCACAATATGGTTTCGGCTGGCACACGGTGACCGTCGGCGCCAAAGGATGCGTGACATTCCGTCGCGACCGGGTCCGCGAGTTTCGGGATTTCCTTGAGATCGACGCCCGACTCGGCCATTTGCACTGGCTCATTCAGCACAATGGCGGTGTGTTTCTCCCGCCATGGGGGAAGGTGGAGCAATGGCTGTTGTCGGTTCAGCACGACGCGGACGATGTCGACCGGTTCGCCGCCAACTTCGCGCGGTTCGCCCAGACGTTGTCGCGGCTCGCCGCGGTGGCGCCGGCGCCATGATCGGGGACCCGCGCCGGTGACGGGCGGCGCCATCCGGCTGCAGCAGCTGGCCAAATCGTTCGACGGAGTCCCCGCCGTCACGGGCATCGACCTGGACATCCCTGCCGGCCAGTTCTATTCACTGCTGGGGCCGTCCGGTTGCGGTAAGACCACGACGCTGCGCATGATCGCAGGCTTCGAGAAACCGGACTCCGGTCGTATCGAACTCGATGGGCGCGACGTGGCGGCAGATCCACCGCATAAGCGTCCGGTCAACACGGTCTTCCAGACCTATGCGCTGTTCCCGTTCATGTCGGTGTGGGACAACGTCGGGTTCGGATTGAAGTACCAGAAGGTGTCGCGCGACGAGGCCAAGCGCCGTATCGGCGATGCGCTGGAACTGGTCCGGATGAGCGGCCTTTGCGAACGGCGGCCCGCGCAGCTCTCCGGCGGCCAGCAGCAGAGGGTCGCGCTTGCGCGTGCGTTGGTGTTGCGTCCACGCGTTCTTCTTCTCGACGAGCCGCTCGGCGCACTGGACGCGAAGCTACGCAAACAACTGCAGCTCGAACTTCGCGAGGTGCAACGCGAGGTCGGCATCACGTTCGTGTACGTGACCCACGATCAAGAGGAAGCGCTCACCATGAGCGACCGGATCGCCGTGCTGGCCGAGGGGCGCGTTGAACAGGTCGGCCCGCCGCAGGAGATCTACTCTGCGCCTGCCACCACCTTCGTCGCCGGATTCCTTGGCGCTGCCAACATTTTCGACGCCGATGTGATCGAGGCGGGTGGCGGTTCTGCGGTGTGCTCGGCACTGGACACCCGGCTCGGCGCCGCGGTCGACGCCGAGGCCGTACCGGGTGCTGCAGCGATCGTGATCCGGCCTGAGCGCATCACGCTGCAGAACCCCGGTGATCCAATCGGGCCGGACTGCAACGTCATTGGCGGCGTTGTTTCGCAGGTGGTCTACCTCGGCAACTTCACGCAGGTGCACGTCGACGTCGGGGCGCCGACCGCACTGATCGTCGAGGTGGCCAACCACGCAGGCCCTGGCTCGGTGACCCATGAACCCGGCGCGAGGGTCAGCTGCGTCTGCACGCACGACGCGGTGCGGGTGTTGCATCGCAGCTCGGCGGTGCCGATCGTCGACCCTGCCGACATCGCTGCCGAGCAGGTCGGCGCGCTCAGCCCCTCTTAGCCTTTTCGAGCGGCCTTCGCCTTGCCGTTCAGTTGCTTCTTCGCGGGCGGCAGGTTCAGTTCGCGCTCTGCGAAGCGCATCGCGATGTCGTAGGCCAGGTCGGAATCGACGTCCGGGTCGTCGAGGGCGACCTGAATGGACAGCCCGTCGAGCAGCGCGGCGAACTCCAGCGCGAACATGCGCTTGTCCTTCGCGCTCAGATCGGACGAATCGAGCGCGTCGATGATCATCTTGCGCCACCGGCCATCAAGTTCCGCCCGGCCTGCCTTGATCTCGTCATGACGGAACGCCTGCGCCCACAAGTCGAACCACAAGCCCCAGGCGCCGGGTATCTCACCCGCGCCTTCCGGCACGCACGTCCACTTGATCAGCAGCGAGAGCCGCTCGCGCAGTGAGGACACCTCGGCGAGCATCTGCTCGGCCGCCTCGTAAAACGATTCCTCCGAATGCCGCAGAGCGTCGACCAGCAGGCGGTCTCTGGTGCCGAAGTAGTAGATGACGAGGGCCGAGCTGACGCCTGCGCGCTTGGCGACATCGGCGATGCGGGTATCCCCGAAACCCCGCTCACAGATCAGCTCCGCTGCGGCGCGCAGCATTTCGATGCGGCGGGCTTCGTTCTGCTCGGTCGCAGGTGCGGGTTCGGCCATGGCGGTGTCTGTTCCCTCCCGGTGCAACGCTGGTACTTGTCTGTAGCCTAACACTTCGTTAGATTGAACAGTCAGTCAGGACGCGCGATCGGCGCCGACGAAAGTGGTGCTTTCATGTCGAACACGTATGACGCCCTCGTTGTCGGCGGCGGCCACAACGGCTTGGTTTCCGCGGCATACCTCGCCCGGTCGGGGGCCAGAACCTTGGTACTCGAGGGGCGGGGATCGCTCGGCGGCGCGGCCACCACGGAGTCACCGTGGGAGGACGCGCCGCACCTGCGGGTCACCCGGCTGTCCTATGTGATGAGCCTGATGCCGCCGACCATCGTGCG
>Ga0075369_10000320_pt1 | contig 14318 bp, 9 predicted proteins | sample EndMethybrTD3034_FD_71400 | JGI IMG/M metagenome (GOLD analysis project Ga0075369, IMG submission 71400) | Populus endosphere microbial communities from Tennessee, USA - Endosphere MetaG P. TD hybrid TD303-4 | ecosystem: Host-associated > Plants > Roots > Endosphere | place: USA: Tennessee...
GGCAGAACCTGCAGGAGTTGTGCGCGCGGCTGTCGATGGCGCGGCAGTCGGTCAGCAAGCACCTGGCAGTGCTTGAAGCAGCCAACCTGGTCACCACCGTGTGGCGGGGGAGGGAAAAACTGCACTACCTCAACGCGGAGCCGATTAATGCCATCGCCGACCGCTGGATCACTCAATACGACCGTGCGCGGGTGCAGACGCTCGCCGACTTGAAAACCGCATTGGAGACCGAATCAATGAGCAGTACCGATTTCGTTTACACGACCTACATCAAGACGACGCCGGAGCGGCTCTGGCAAGCGATCACCGACCCCGCGTTCTCCCACCGGTACATGGGCCACGCGATGGTGTCCGACTTCCAGAAGGGGTCGACGTACGCCTGGGAGGACCACGGGCTGAAGATCGAACACCCCGAGCAGGTGATCCTCGAGTCTGACCCGTACCGCCGGCTCGCGTTCACCTTCCACACGTTCGTTCCCGAACTTGCAACGGCCGTCGAACAACTCGACGAGCAGACGGTCGCCACCTGCGCAGCCGAAACGCGGTCAAAGGTGTCGTTCGACATCGAGCCGGAAGGCGATCAGGTCAAGCTGACGGTCATCCACGGCGACTTCGACCCGGACAGCACAGTGCGCGGGCTGATCTCGGGCGGCTGGCCGTGGAAGCTCTCGAACCTCAAGACTGCCCTCGAACAATCATGAACACGCACGTCGCCATCCCAAAAGTCGTCGACCGGAACGCCTTTCAGGCCGAACTGGATGCGTTGCGGGTCCGGGAGAAGGCGCATACCCGCGAAGGCGATGCGATCGCCGCTGCTCGACGGCGCCTACCGATGGTCGAGGTTGACGGGGCGACGCCGCTCGTTGGCACCAATGGTCCCGTCACGTTGCTCGACGCGTTCGAGGGCCGCACGCAACTGATCGCGTACTACTTCATGTGGCACACAGGTCATCCCGCAGCCGAACAGTGCGAAGGATGCACGTGGTGCACCACCCACGTCGCGGAGCTGTCCTACCTGCATTCCCGCGACATCACCTATGCGGTGTTGTGCCAGGGGCCGTACGACGAAAGCCGCCGCTACCGCGACTTCATGGGCTGGGAGATTCCGTGGTACTCGGCGCAGGACTCCCTAGATACGTTGCTCGAAGGGCGCCAGATCGGCCTGATGCACCTCGTGTGCTACCTACGGGACGGCGACCGCGTCTATGAGACTTACTGGACGAACTACCGGGGCGTAGAGGCGATGGATTACAGCTTTGCACTCATGGACCTCACCGTGTACGGCCGGCAGGAGCAGTGGGAAGACTCGCCCCGCGGCTGGCCGATACGCCCGATTGCCAACAACAGCGAACGAGTGCGCGCAAACGGACGCCCCATCGCCCAGTGGTCGCGCCTCGAAGCCGGGCGCTCCGACAAGTTGAACTGAGTATCGAAAGCAGAAGGGAGACAACAACGATGAAGACACCGCCGATCGTGTCTGCGCAGGAATGGGATGCTGCCCTGGCGGAAATGTTGGTGAAGGAGAAGGAGTTCACCCGCGCTCGGGACGCGCTGGCCGCCGAGCGTCGCCGGATGCCATGGACGCCGGTCGAGAAGGAGTACGTCTTCGACGGGCCCGACGGCAAGGCGAGCCTGCTCGATCTCTTTGACGGTCGACGTCAGCTGATCATCTACCGCGCGTTCTTCCAACCCGACGTTCACGGCTGGCCCGAACACGCCTGCGTCGGCTGCTCCTTGATGGCCGACCATGTTCCCAACTTGGCTCACCTCAACGCCCGCGACACCACGTTCGTGTACGCCTCGCCCGCACCTCAAGACGACATCGAGCGGTTGAAGGCCCGGAACGGCTGGGAGCACATCCCGTGGTACACCATCACCGACGACTTCGACAAGGACTTCGGCTGCGACGAGTGGCACGCCACGAACGCGTTCATCCGTGACGGCGACGACCAGATCTTCCGCACCTACTTCATCAACAACAGGGGCGACGAGGCATTCGTAGCCACCTGGAGCCTGCTCGACATGACTGCGCTTGGGCGACAAGAGGAGTGGGAGGATTCGCCGGACGGCTATCCGCAGACCCCGCCGTACGAATGGTGGGCCTGGCACGACGCATATGCGGAACACACACCTTCCCGGTGGTTCGGCGAGCCCGACCCCAACGACCCGAACGACCAACGGCCACCGCGCAAAGACGCTTAGGACGGCACGCTCGCCAGCACCTGGTCGACCGCGGGTGCATGCAATCGGGAGCCGAATCGATCGGCGACCCGGACCAACATCGAGCCGGCGCTCACGCCGCCGGGCGGCGATCCCGCGTATAGGCAGCCCATGTTTGCGCTTCGCTGGGTAGTGGCAGATAGGTGTGCCCGCACTCAAGGAGCCAGGCACCGCGACCGGCCAGCCTCGTCAACCGGAATCGGTTGCAATATCGACAGTGCGCCATGATTTCAACTCCTTTCGTGTGTTGGGGCTCGTCCTGTGTAAACACGGTATGGATCGGCGGTGCCTGCCAAAACGGGTCGCGTACCCCTGCGTGGCCAGCTGGTTTGGGGGTTTTTCGGCGGTCGAGGTGGGGGGATTAGGGGCTTGTACGATCGCGGACATGCTCGGGGAAGACCTCTCCGGCCGGTTCGATTACCTGTTCGAGCCGCTGGAGTCCGATGAGTCCGCCGGTAACGGCAACGACGTGACTCCCGGGGCGCCCGACCGGGTCGCCGACGATGGTCCGTGGTCCAGACGAATAGTCCTCATCGGCGTAGTGCTAGCAACAATCGCAGCCGCCGTGGCAACAGTGGTAGTGCTGCTGCAGCCGGCCCACCACACACAGGTGATCATCACCCCGCGTGACTCGACGCCACCGTCCACAACCGTTCCGACGGCGAAATCCCCGGCGGTGTCCACCGCAATGCCGACCACGACCGCGCAACCTGTTCCGGTATCACCACCCACGGTCGGTGCGGTTGAGCCGCATCGCCCACCGGTACAGGAGCCGACCACCGTTGCCAGCGAGCCGCCGCCCGCACCGATGCCGCCCCCGCTCACCACGCGCGCGCCCATCAGCGTTTCACCCGAACCACGTCCGCCTTTTCCCAACCAGAGCCCGCCTCGGAACAGCGATCAACGCGGCGGGTTACTCGGCGGACTTCTTTAGCTGACGGATTACGAAATGCGGGTTCGCAGGAACCACACAGCATTCCGCGCGCGGCAACCGGCCGATCACGCTGCTATTCTGCGAACGCTGGCAGGTGCGTGACCGCGGGGAGGCGGATCGCCCGGCCGGCGGTCGCAGTGGCGTGGCCCGAACGAAACAGTAGAGTCCCTCACGAAAAGAGCGTTGTGCGCAGCGGAGAGATCAAGGCCCTGTCCGGCCTGCGCATCGTCGCCGCAGTGTGGGTCGTGCTGTTTCACTTCCGGCCATGGCTCGAGGTATCGGCGCCCGGCTTCAGGTCTGCGCTCGCCCCCGTCCTCAATTGCGGTGCACAAGGCGTCGACCTGTTCTTCATGCTCAGTGGGTTCGTGCTGACCTGGAACTATCTCGACCGCATGGGGGAGTCGTTCTCGATTCGGTCAACGCTGCACTTCTTGTGGTTGAGGCTGGCCAGGGTATGGCCGGTCTATCTCGTCACGCTGCACCTTGCGCTCGCGTGGATCATCTTCACGCTTTACGTCGGTCACTTGCCGTCACCGGTCGCCGACCAGCTCAGCGCCGTCAGCTATGTCCGCCAGGTCCTGCTGATGCAACTCTGGTTCCAGCCGTTCTTCGACGGGTCAAGCTGGGACGGACCCGCCTGGTCGATCAGCGCAGAATGGCTGGCGTACCTGTTGTTCGGAGTGTTGGTGCTGGCGGTCTTCCGGATCTCGAGGGCGACGAGAGCAAGAGGCCTGCTGTGGCTGGCAATTGTGGCCTCGCTGCCGCCCGCGCTGCTTCTGCTGGCCACCGGCCATTTCTACACGCCATGGAGCTGGCTTCCGCGAATCGTCATGCAGTTCACCGCCGGGGCCCTGGCCTGCGCCGCGGTTCGCAAATTGCAGCCGACTGACCGTGCCCGCAGTATCGCCGGTTATCTGTCCCTAGCGCTCGGCGTCGGCATCGTCGGCATTCTCTATTTCTTGGATGCGCATCCGGTGCCGAAGGTCTCCGACTCAAGCGGCCTCGTCGACGTGCTGTTCGTGCCGCTGGTTGTGACGTTGGCGATCGGCGTCGGAACTCTGCCGCGGCTGCTATCCACCCGAATCATGGTGTACGGCGGATACATCTCGTTCAGCCTGTACATGGTGCACGAGTTGGTGCACACCGCTTGGAACTGGTTCACCGCGCAATTCGAGATCGTCCTGGAGCCGACCTGGTCGGCGAAGTTGATCGTGGCTGGTGTGCTGGGAGTCGCTGTCCTCGGCGCCGCGGCGCTGTACCACTTCGTCGAGGAGCCCGCCCGGATCTGGATGCGCAGAATGGTTAAGACTGGCGCACCGCAATCCGGCGCCGCGGACGCACAGGCCGAAGCCCGGCAGGAGGTCGCCGCCGACCATCCGCACCATGCGCACGGGAAGCTCCAACCGCTGCACGGCCCCCGGCAGATGCCGGCGACTGCCGCGGCTTCTCGCGCGGGCTGATCGTTGGCAGACAGGCGAATCCTGCTGCGCCCGATGGCAAAGCAGCAATTCTGTAACGCATCGCTTACAAATTCGTCGCCGCTGACTTTTTCGCGAGTTGGGCCGTACGCTGTTCCGGTGAGTCGTCTGATCACGGCCATCGTCACGATCGCCGTACTTCTCGCCACGGTCGCAGAGCACCGAACACCAGTGAGGCACAACGAAACACTGGATCTCGCCGTCTCGGTGAACCACATCGCTGTGATCGGCGACTCGTACACGACCGGAGGCGATCTGGGCGGGCTCGGTTCCAACGGGTGGACGGCTCGGGCCTGGCAGTGGCTCGCCCAGCAGGGAGTGGCCGTCTCGGCCGACGTGGCGGCCGAGGGCGGCGCCGGCTACGGCACGCGCGGAAACCATGGCAGCGTGTTCGAAGACTTGACGGCTGACGCGGTCAAGCCGGACGACGTGTTGGTGGTGTTCTTCGGGTCACGCAATGACCAAGGCGTCGACCCGACGCAGCTTTCCATTCTGGCGTGGGGCACATTTCAACTCGCCCGGCGCACCGCCCCGAAGGCACACTTCCTGGTAATCGGGCCGCCGTGGCCCACTTCGGATCCACCCGACGCGGTCCTGCGGATCCGCGACGCCCTGAAGTATCAGGCGGCGGTCGCCGGCGCAACGTTCATCGATCCGATCGCCACCGGGTGGTTCGTCGGCAAGCCGGATTTGATCGGCAAGGACGGAGTACATCCGACCGACGCCGGGCATGCGTACATGGCCGAAATGATCGCGCCGCTGATCCGCGCCCAGTTGTCGTGACATCTTCGTGAAAGACGGCGCCCCGCAAGCCATGTCAGCTTGCGGGGCGCCAGTCTTAGTTGATCAGGCCAGGTCGAACCTGTCGTTGTTCATCACCTTGACCCACGCCTTGACGAAGTCCGCGACGAACTTCTCCTTGGCGTCGTCGGTCGCGTAGACCTCGGCGAGCGAACGCAGAATCGAGTTCGAACCGAAGACCAGGTCCGCGCCGGTGGCGGTCCACTTGGGCGCGCCGGTGACACGATCGCGACCCTCGTAGACGTTCTCCGTCGACTCGGACACCTTCCACTCCGTGCCCATGTCGAGCAGGTTCACGAAGAAGTCGTTGGTCAACGTGCCGGGCCGGTCGGTGAAGACGCCGTGCTTGGTCTGGCCGTTGCCCAGTGCCCGCAGGCCGCCGACGAGAACCGTCAGCTCGGGTGCGCTGAGGTTCAACATGTACGCCCGGTCCACCAGCAGCCGCTCAGCCGGCACCTTCTCTCCGGCCCGCAGATAGTTGCGGAAGCCGTCGGCGCGCGGTTCGAGCACCGCGAACGACTCCACATCGGTCTGCTCTTGCGAGGCATCAGTGCGACCCGGCGCGAACGGCACCGTGATGGTCTGCCCGGCATCCTTGGCTGCCTTCTCGATGGCCGCAGAGCCGCCCAGCACGATCAGGTCGGCCAGGGAGACCTTCTTGCCGAACTCCGACTGGATCTTCTCGAGAGCCGGCAACACAGTGTCCAGGTCCGCGGTCTTGTTGACCTCCCAATCCTTCTGCGGCGCAAGGCGAATACGCGCACCGTTGGCACCGCCACGCAGGTCGGTGCCGCGGAAGCTCGCCGCCGAGGCCCATGCCGCCGAAACCAGCTGGGAGACAGACAGACCCGAGTCCAGGATCTTGGCCTTGAGAGCCGCGACGTCCTTGTCGTCGATCAGTTCGTGGTCGACGGCGGGCACCGGGTCCTGCCACAACTGCGGCTCGGCAACCCACGGACCGAGGTAGCGCGTGATCGGTCCCATGTCGCGGTGCAGCAGCTTGTACCAAGCCTTGGCGAACGCCTCGGTCATCTCCTCCGGATGATCCAGCCAACGACGAGTGATCTTCTCGTAGGCCGGGTCCACGCGCAGCGACAGGTCCGTCGTCAGCATGGTCGGGTGTGTCTTACCCGAGCCGAAGGCCTCAGGCACAGCGTCCGCGCCGGCGCCGCCCTTGGGCCGCCACTGGTTAGCGCCTGCAGGACTCTGGAACAGCTCCCACTCGTAGGCATAGAGGGTTTCCAGGAAACTGTTGTCCCACGTAGTGGGGGTGGGGGTCCAGATGCCTTCGAGCCCACTGGTGATCGCATCCTTGCCAACACCGGTGCCCTGCGGGTTCTGCCAGCCGAGGCCCTGGAACTGCAGGGGGCAGCCTTCCGGCTCGGGGCCGACGAGGTCGGCGTTGCCCGCGCCGTGGGTCTTACCGACCGAGTGGCCGCCGACGATCAGCGCGGCGGTCTCCTCGTCGTTCATCGCCATCCGGCGGAACGTCTCGCGGATGTCCCGCGCGGCGGCCAGCGGATCCGGGTTGCCGTTGGGCCCCTCCGGGTTGACGTAGATCAGGCCCATCTGCACAGCGCCGAACGGGTTGGCGAGGTCGCGGTCGCCGCTGTACCGCTCGTCTCCGAGCCAGGTGTCCTCGGAACCCCAGTAGATTTCCTCGGGCTCCCAGATGTCCTCGCGTCCGAAGCCGAAGCCGAACGTCTTCAGCCCCATCGACTCATATGCGGCGTTGCCCGCGAAGATGATGAGGTCGGCCCACGAGATCTTGCGGCCGTACTTCTGCTTGACGGGCCACAACAGCCGGCGCGCCTTGTCGAGGCTGGCGTTGTCGGGCCAGCTGTTGAGCGGGGCGAAGCGCTGAGCCCCTTCGCCGCCGCCGCCGCGGCCGTCCTCGATGCGGTAGGTGCCTGCCGCATGCCAGCTCAACCGGATCATGAGCGGCCCGTAGTGGCCGAAGTCGGCCGGCCACCAGTCCTGCGAGGTCGTCAGGACCTCGATGACGTCACGCTTCAGCGCTTCGACGTCGAGCTTGTTGAACTCTTCCGCGTAGTTGTAGTCGTCACCCAGGGGGCTGGCCTGCGGGTCATGCTTGTGCAGAACCGACAGGTCCACCTGATTCGGCCACCAATCCTGATTGGTTCGCGGCCGATGCGCCTTGGGCTCAGGGGCGGAGATTGCCGGGTTTTCGCTCTCAGACACGGGGTCCTTCCTTACTTGCAGTGGGTGATTCGGGCTGTGATCACGGGTGTGATCGCGAAACTTGTGATGCCGAGCAGTCGGGGCACAGCCCCCAATAGATGACCTCGGCCTCGTCGAGCACGAAGCCATCAAGAGCGCCATTGTCATCCGACGGCGTAAGGCAGGGGGCTTCGCCGACGGCACAGTCGACGTCGGCGATGACACCGCACGACCGGCAGACCACGTGGTGGTGGTTGTCTCCGACCCGCGACTCGTAGCGTGCGACGGAGCCGGACGGCTGGATGCGTCGAACCAGGCCCGCGGCGGTCAAGGCGGCGAGCACGTCATACACCGCTTGCCGCGAGACCTCGGGCAGGCCGGCACGCACGGACCCGAAAATCGTCTCGGTGTCCGCGTGCGAATGCGCGTGCACCGCCTCCAGCACCGCCAGCCGAGGGCGCGTCACACGGAGGTCAGCCGCACGCAGCTGATCCGCGTAATCGGGTGCCGAGGTCACGGCACCCATAATGCCCCTTTTCTGGAATCAGTCAAGTCTTTCTAAGGACCAATTTTCGGCGGTCCGGACCCGGTGCCCTTGATGCGGCCGTGACCGGAGAAAGAATCGTGTCGATTTGATGGCTGCCGCAGCCAAGCTCGTTGCGGCAAGGTGTCGACCGCATCAGAGATACGCGAATCATCCAGGCGCGCAACGCAACAGCGCGGCCGTCCAGCGGATTAGGCGGCCCGGTCACGGAAGTAGTGGCCCTGCTCCAGATCGTCGAGGAGTCCAGGTTGCGTCGGCTGCCACCCCAGGAGCTCGCGGGTCAGAGCAGTCGAGGCGGGGACGTCGATGGAGAAGAACGCGCCGAGCCAGCCGAAGTGGTCGAATGCCTTTTCCGGCGCTATCCCGGTCACGGGCAACGCGAGATGGCGACCAATGGTGCCGGCGATTTCACGGACCGGGACACCCTCGTCGCCGATCGCGTGCAGCCGTGCCCCCGCGGGGGCCGACTCAAGCGCCAGCCGAAACAGGCGGGCGGCATCGAATCGGTGCACAGCGGGCCAGCGGTTGGACCCGTCTCCGGGATAGGCCGAGACGCCCTTTTCGCGGGCGATGTCGATCAGGCGAGGAACGAAGCCGTGATCACCTTCGCCGTGCACAGACGGCGGCAGCCGCAGAACCGAGACGCGCACACCGCGCGAGGTGAACGCGAGCGCCGCGTGTTCCGAGGCCCGCGGAGAGTCGTGGTCAACCGCGTCATCCTCCGTCACGATGCGACCCGGTGTGAACCCGGCCAGACCGGACGTGACGACGAACGGCCGGTCGGATGCCGCGAGCACCTCACCGAGTGTCTCGATAGCACGCCGGTCGGTCTCGGCGGCACCGGTGTAGTCGGTGAAATCGTGATTGAACGCCAGGTGGATCACTCCGTCGACAGACTTGGCACCAGTGCGCAGGCTCTCGAGGTTCTCGATATCGCCCCGATGGGCCCGCGCGCCCGCGGCCTCGACGGCCTGAGCCGACGATTCGGACCGCGCCAGGCCGAGGACCTGGTGACCCGCCTCGATGAGCTCGGAAACAACCGCTGATCCGATGAAACCGGACGCGCCGGTGACGAACACTCGCATGAAACCTCCCACTGATGTCAGTTGCTGTCATCACGGTAACGCTGATGACAGTCGCTGTCATTCCCTAAGATCGCGGCATGAGCCGATGGCAGCCCAATGCGCGCGGCCGCCTGGAGCAGGCGGCCCTGGAGCTCTACACCGAGCGCGGGTTCGACCAGACGACGGTCGCGGAGATCGCCCAGCGGGCGGGCCTGACCGAGAGGACTTTCTTCCGGTACTTCGCCGACAAGCGGGAGGTGCTGTTCTGGGGCCAGGGTGCGCTGATCGAGTTGGTCACCAAACACATTGCGGACGCTCCTGATTCCGCAGCGCCGATCGACGCCGTCGGCGCTGGTCTGAAGGCAACGGGGGAGTTGTTCGAGGGTCGCCGCGCGCATGCCCGACGACGCCAAGCAGTCATCGCCGCCAACGCGGGCCTGCAAGAACGCGAGTTGATCAAGCTGGCGTCGCTGGCGGTGGCGATGGCCGAAGAGTTGGGCCGTCGAGGCGTCGATGAACCGGCCGCCAAACTGACCGCCGAAACAGGGGTTGCCGTCTTCAAGGTCGCCTTCGACCGATGGATCAGCGCCACCAAGCACACCGACCTGGCACAGGTCGTCGACGAGTCGCTCGACGAGCTGAGAGTCCTGACCGCGAGCACGTAACGCGTCGCTCATATCCGCTCATCGGCCAATTGCGCCAGCCCAGCGCGAGGCATTCAACCCGCGCTAGTTTGCCAGCGCTGCCGTATCGAATTGCGTTGGCAACACAGATAGTTCGCAGCCACGCTGACCTCTCACAGAGCGCCGATGCACAGTATTGTTCTCGGGGATGCAGGGACCTACGTGCTGAAACGCGCCGAGGCCGACAACCTGCCGAGTTCGCTGGGCGGCTTCGGCTGGCTCGGCCGCGTCGTGGTGCGGTGGCCGCTGTTGGTCATCGTATTGTGGATCGCGATTGCCGTCGCGTTGTTCCTACTGCTCCCGCCGCTGGCCAAAATCGCGGGGGAGAAGCAGCCCGAGTTTCTGCCATCCGACGCGCCTGTCTTGGTCGCCAACAACGCGATGATCAAGGCCTTCGACGAATCGGACTCGCAGAACAGCCTGTTGGTGGTGCTGACCAACGACAACGGATTGGGTCCTGACCAGGAGGCGGTCTACCGCAAGCTCGTCGACAACCTTCGTGCAGACCATCAGTCGGTCGTCATGCTGCAGGACTTCATCAGCACCCCGGCACTGCGCGACGTGGTCACCAGCAAGGACCACAAGGCGTGGTATCTACCGGTCGGGCTCGCGGGCGAACTGGCCACGCCCCCTGCGGCTGAGTCCTACAAGAAGGCCGTCGAGATCGTAAAGGCATCGACGACGGGCACATCGTTGACGGCACATCTCACCGGCCCCGCGGCCACCGTCGGAGACATGACGGCGGTCGGCGAGAGCGACGTACACGTGATCGAAATCGCGACCGCGCTCATGGTGTTGACGATCCTGCTTCTTGTCTACCGAAACCCGCTCACCATGGCGCTGCCGTTGGTGACGATCGGAATTTCGCTCGCTGTGGCCCAGCAGCTGATCGCAGGCCTCCTCGAGATGGGCATGAGCATCTCGCCGCAGGCAATGGTTCTGGTGAGCGGGATGATGCTGGGCGCGGGAACGGATTACGCGGTTTTCCTCATTTCGCGGTACCACGAATACCTGCGGATGGGCTACGAATCAGACGCTGCCCTGGTGTCGGCGATGGGGTCGATCGGCAAGGTGATCGCGGCGTCTGCAGGCACCGTCGCGATCACATTTTTGGGCATGACGTTCGCGAAGCTGGGAGTGTTCTCCACCGTCGGACCCGCGCTGGCTGTCACGATCATGGTCGGCTTCGTCGCGTCGATCACGCTGCTGCCCGCGATGCTCGTGCTTGCCGGGCGACGCGGTCTGTGTAAGCCCAGACGTGAGCTCACGAGGCGCCTTTGGCGCCGATCCGGCATCAGGATCGTGCTGCATCCGGTGCGGCATCTGGTGGCCAGCCTGATCGTCTTGGCGATCCTGGCCGGCTGCGTCGGGGCGATCAAATTCAACTACGACGACCGCAAGAACCTGCCAGCCGACGTCGACAGCAACGTCGGATACGCGGTGATGGCGCAACACTTCCCGGTGAACTCGAGTATCCAGCAGTTCGTCCTCGTGCAGTCGCCCCGCGACCTGCGAAGCCCCAAGGCGCTGGCCGACCTCGAGCAGATGGCCCGCCGCGTCAGCCAGGTCCCCGGGATCGCCGCCGTGCGCGGTATCACGCGGCCCACCGGGGACACTCTCGAACAGGCCAAGGCCACCTTCCAGGCTGGCGCCGTTGGGGACAAGCTCAACGAGGCGTCGACCCAAATCTCTAGTCGAGACGCCGATCTCGACCGGCTGACAGGCGGTGCCCACCAACTCGCGGATACCCTTGGCGACGTACGCAACGGTGTGCTCGATGCGATGACGTCCGTCAGCGGGCTGACGAACGCGTTGGTCGATATGCAGGCCAAGTACGGACCCAACGCAACGCTGGCCGACGTTGACCAGTCGGCGCGACTGGTCAAGAGCATGCGCGCGATGGGTGATGCGTTGGGGGTCAACCTCACTCAGGTCGACGACGTGTATCGGTGGGCGGTGCCGATGATGGGCGCGCTGAATTTCAACCCGGTGTGTTCGATCGACCCGGCCTGCCAGAACTCGCGGGCGATACTGCAGCGCTTCATCACGGCGCACGACGACGGCTCGCTTCAGTCGCTGTCCGATCTGGCACGGCAATTGCAGTCCGCCGACGGCACCCAGCCGGTGAACACCACCGTCGGCGAGCTTCAGCAGAAGCTCATGGCTGCCACCGACGCGGCCAAGAAACTCGGGCTGGACAAGCCCGACGGCATACAGCGCAAGCTGACCGAACTGCAGAACGGCGCCAACACGCTGGCCGACGCGAGCCGACAACTCGCCGACGGGGTACAGCTGCTGGTCGACCAGGTCCGCCAGATGGGTCCCGGCCTCGGCGACGCCTCGTCGTTCCTGATGGCCATGCGCAACAACGCCCGCGAGCCGTCGATGGCCGGCTTCTATATTCCGCCCCAGATCCTGACCAACAGCGAATTCAAGACCGCCGCAACAATGTTCGTCTCCGCCGACGGCCACGCGGTGCGTTACCTCGTCCAGACCGATCTGGATCCGTTCGGCACACAGGCGATGGACCAGGTCGCGCAGATCATGGACGCCGCGCGCAGCGCGCAGCCCAACACCGAACTGGCCGACGCGACGATTTCGATCGCCGGGTTGCCCGCGGTGAACGCAGACGTGCGTGACTACTACAACCACGATATGAAGTTCATCCTCACCATGACGATCCTGGTCGTGCTGCTGATCCTCATCGTGTTGCTGCGTGCCGTCGTCGCACCGCTCTATCTCATTGCTTCAGTGGCAATTTCGTTTCTGTCGGCGCTGGGCATTGGCGTCGTGGTATTCCAGTTCATCCTCGGCCAACACCTCGCCTGGAACGTGCCGGGTACCGCGTTCATCGTTCTGGTCGCGGTCGGCGCCGACTACAACCTGCTGTTGATCTCGCGCATCCGCGATGAGGCGTCCCGAGGGATCCGGACGGCGGTGATCCGGACGGTAGGCGCGACCGGTGGCGTAATCACGTCCGCAGGCATCATCTTCGCAGCATCCATGTTCGGCCTGACCTTCGGCAGCATCGCGGGGATGGTTCAGGTCGGGTTCATCATCGGTGTCGGGTTGCTGCTGGACACGTTCCTCGTGCGCACGGTGACCGTGCCCGCGATGGCGGTGCTTGTCGGGCGGGCGAACTGGTGGCCGTCACGAGACCTGAAGCCGCTGCACGGGTCGATCGATGCGGACCGCCTAGATCATCCGGGGCCCACCGAAGCCGGGGACAGTGCCGATCGGGATGAGCACCAACACGAGGACGAGAAACAAGAACAACCTCAACTGGTTTGATGTCGGCGGTTGGTCAATCTCGGGCCTGCGCGCGGCGAAGACCGTAAACACGATCGCGACGTCGAACGACACGATGATCAGCCATCTGGTCCAGTCGAAGCCGGTGAGGAACACCGGGACGATCAACAGCAGCCCGGCCGCCACCCACGCCATGCTGCCCCGCAGACGGTCGACGAACGCACGCAGCGGAACGCCTGTCACTCCACTGATTCCGTACATCGTCCCGGCGAAGGCTAAGGCACCGAACACCAACGAGGCGGTCAGTCCGACCACCCCGATGTTGGCGACGACGCGGATGGCATCCACGATTCCGTAGTCGTAGATCGGCATCACGTTGCGGCACACCCAGTCGTGATAGTCGGTTTGACTCTGCTGTGAACCGAAAACGTACTGCACGAGCGTTCCCAGCGATGTGATGGTCGCCAAGGGATTGGGCATCGTGTGATGCGGTACCGCCGAACACAACTGAGGGGCGATGTCGTGGCGGCCGAACGCCGCCACCACGAGCGCCGTGACGACGCCTGGCCCGACAGCCAGGAGCACGCCCCGGCGTCGCGACGCACCCAGCGTGTTGCCAAGCACGATGATCGCCAGCACGGCGCCGAGGGCGAACTGCAACCCGATCGCCTCATGGACCAGAGTCAGGACCGCGATGACCGCGCCGTAGGCCAGGCACCACGCCACGGCGACCACCCGGGTGCGCGTGAGCGGCAACGCCACTGCGAACACCGCCAGTGCGGCCGCCCCGAACAGATCCGGCCGGGCGGAGTACGCCGCAAACGGGATTCCGAACGGCAGCAACGGAATCAGCATCGCGACCATCAGCCTGCGCTCGGACCGGTGCCGACTGAACAACACGACACCCGCGACCAGGCCAAGGGCGCACAGATAGATCGCCGTCGACAACCAGCGCAGTCCGAGCGCGGCCCCGAAGTAATGGCCAGGGACGAGCCCGACCAATTCGCCTGCGAGCCCCCGACGGACGAAGCCGAACGTGTAGTCGACGGCGTAGTACGACATCCAGTACGCGTCGATCGGCACGATGTTGATCGCGAAGAGCAACACGGCCGTCGACCACATCGCGATCGCGACGGCGATGCTCACGTATAGCAGTGGACGCGC
>Ga0075369_10000321_pt1 | contig 14267 bp, 12 predicted proteins | sample EndMethybrTD3034_FD_71400 | JGI IMG/M metagenome (GOLD analysis project Ga0075369, IMG submission 71400) | Populus endosphere microbial communities from Tennessee, USA - Endosphere MetaG P. TD hybrid TD303-4 | ecosystem: Host-associated > Plants > Roots > Endosphere | place: USA: Tennessee...
GGCAACTCGCCGATCCCCAACAACGCCACTTATGCGGCCACCAAGGCGTTCGTCAACACGTTCAGCGAATCGCTTCGCGGCGAACTCAAACGCGCAGGCGTGCACGTGACGCTGCTGGCGCCGGGCCCAGTGCGCGAGACGTTGCCCGTTGAGCACGAGCAGTCGCTCGTCGAGAAGCTCATCCCTGATTTCCTGTGGATCTCCACCGAGTACACCGCCAAGCTGTCGCTGGATGCCTTGGAGCGCAACAAGATGCGCGTCGTGCCCGGTGTCACGTCGAAGGCGATGTCGGTGGCGGCGGGCTACACGCCGCGAGCCATCGTCACGCCGATCGTCGGCGCGGTCTACAAGAAACTCGGCGGCGGCTAGCCCAGTTCGCGCCGAAACGGTATTCCAGCAGCGAAAGTTCGAGTAGAGGCCTGCTGGAATACAGTTTCGGCGAAAGTTAGCGGCGCCTGCGGCCGGTGCCGAAGATGCTGCGCGTGATCTCGCGACCGATGACGGTACCCGCCGAGCGCATCGCGCTCTTGAACGCCGGGCTACTCATCATCTTGTCGAGCATCCCGGGTTCGGCAGCCCCCCGCGACTTCGCCACCCCCTCGGTGCTGGCACCCCCCTGGTCGACGGGCAACGGAGGCGGCAGCGCGGCATCGGGCGACGCTTCGGGCGCCAACTTGGCGTTGAGGCGCTCGTAGGCCGACTCGCGGTCGACGGTCTGGCCGTACTCGGCCTGCAATGGCGACGCCTTGGCCGCGGCGGCGATCGCGTCGGGGCCGATGGTGTCCATCAGGGATCGCGGGGCCCGCATCCTGGTCCACGCCACCGGCGTCGGCGCACCGTTCTCGGAGAGCACGGTGACAACCGCCTCGCCGATACCCAGCGACGTCAACGCCGACTCGAGGTCGTAGACATCGGTTTTCGGATACGTGCGGACGGTCTTGGCGAGCGCCTTCTGGTCGTCGGGGGTGAACGCGCGCAGTGCGTGCTGAATGCGCGCACCGAGTTGCGACAGCACATCGTTGGGCACGTCGGTCGGCAGCTGCGTGCAGAAGAACACACCGACGCCCTTCGAGCGGATCAGTTTCACCGTCTGCTCCACCTGCTCCAGGAACGCCTTCGAGGCGTCGGTGAACAACAGGTGGGCCTCGTCGAAGAAGAACACCAGCTTCGGCTTGTCGACGTCGCCGACCTCGGGCAGCGTGGTGAACAGGTCGGCAAGCACCCACATCAAGAACGTCGAGAACATCACCGGACGCGTGGCCTGGTTGCCGAGTTCGAGCAGGGTTATGACGCCGCGGCCCTGCGCGTCCAGCCGCATCAGATCCTTCGGTTCCAGCTCCGGCTCACCGAAAAACGTGTCCGCACCCTCGGCCTCGAGGTTGACCAGCGCCCGCAGGATCACGCCAGCCGTTGTCGGCGACACCGCGCCAAGATTCTTGAGCTCGGGCTTGCCCTCGTCGCTGGTCAGGTACTGGATGACCGCCCGCAGATCCTTGAGGTCGAGCAGCGACAAACCCTTCTGATCGGCCCAGTGAAAGATAAGTCCGAGCGTGGATTCCTGAGTTGGGTTGAGCCCCAACACCTTCGACAGCAGGATCGGCCCGAAGCTGGTGATCGTCGCACGCACCGGTACACCGATGCCCGTTGTGCCAAGCGACAAGAACTCGACGGGGAAGGCCGTCGGAGTCCAGTCGTCGCCGGTGTCCTTGGCCCGTTGCTCGGTCTTGTCGTTGGCGACACCAGGCCGCGACAGGCCCGACAGGTCACCCTTGACGTCGGCCATCAGCACCGGCACACCGGCCGCGGACAGTTGTTCGGCGATCACCTGCAGAGATTTGGTCTTACCGGTACCGGTGGCGCCCGCGACCAGGCCGTGCCGGTTGACGGTGGCCAGCGGGATACGCACCTGCGCTGTCGGATCACACGTCCCGTCGACGACGACGGTGCCCAGTTCCAGCGCAGGTCCTTGCGTGGCGTAACCTGCGGCGATCTGCTGAGCTGGGGTGGCTGTCGACTCCGTGGTCATTGCTCGAACATTACTGGGCAGTGGCCTCGCCGGGTGGGTGTGGGCAGCTGGTTGTCGGCCGACGGCTTAATGTGAGGCTGTGCGTGACGAACTGGTGTGGATCGACTGTGAGATGACCGGCCTCGACCTCAAGGCCGACCGGCTCATCGAGATCGCGGTGCTGGTCACCGACGCCGACCTCAACATCCTCGGCGACGGTATCGACGTGGTGATCCACGCCGACGACGCCGTGTTGTCGTCGATGATCCCTATCGTCACCGACATGCACACCCGCTCGGGACTGATCGAGGAGGTGCGCGCGTCGACCATCGACCTGGCCGCGGCCGAGGAGCTCGTGCTCGACTACATCCGCAGCCACGTCAAGCAGGCCAAGACCGCTCCCCTCGCGGGCAACTCGATCGCCACCGACCGCGGCTTCATCGCCCGCGACATGCCCAAGCTCGACGACTACCTGCACTACCGGATGATCGACGTCAGCTCCATCAAGGAGCTGTGCAGGCGCTGGTATCCGCGCATCTATTTCGGTCAGCCAGAGAAGGGCCTCGCGCACCGGGCGCTGGCCGACATCCACGAGTCGATTCGCGAGTTGCGCTACTACCGCCGCACCGCGTTCGTTCCCTCGCCCGGGCCGTCGACCAGCGACATCGCGGAGATCGCCGCCGAACTCGGGCCGCCGAGCGACGACTCGGAGCAAATCGATTCGGCCGCGGAGCGCCCTAGCGGCTAGGATCGACAGGCCGCATATGCTTCACGGCTCAGCGGCGATGGTGGCTGTAGTTCAGCTGGTAGAGCACCAGGTTGTGATCCTGGATGTCGCGGGTTCGAGCCCCGTCAGCCACCCGATAGGTCGGAGAGTGTTCGCACTCTCCGACCATTTTTCTGCCTCGCGGGCGGAGTTCAACGGTCCGCAGATGCGTCTCCGCGGAGGTGGCAAGCACTGTGCTGTAAAGGCATTGGTCTTACCCGTCCGCGACGGGCGTCCCAGGATGCTGCCTGGTCAGATGTTGGCGTTGCCCGCTTTCCATTGCTCCCACGGGATGTTCCAGTCGCCAAGCCCATCGGTTCCCGGCAGCGTGGACCCGACCGTGTTGATCACTTCGACGATGTCGCCGCGCTTGGAGTTGTCATAGAACCAGACGGCGTTGCTCGGGCTGACGTTGAGGCAGCCGTGGCTGGTGTTCGTGTAGCCCTGGCTGCCGACCGACCACGGCGCGGAGTGCACGAAGATGCCGCTGTAGCTGATCTGCGTCGCCCAGTCCACGTCGGTGCGATACCCATTCGGCGAGTTGACCGGTACGCCGTAGGTCGACGAATCCATGACAATGTGCGTGAACCTCTGACCGACGATGTAGACGCCGTTGTTGGTCGGGGTGCTGTTCTTGCCCATCGACGTGGGCATCGTCCTGACGACCTCGCCATTGCGTCGAACAGTCACGATCTTGGTGTTGTCATCGGCCGTCGCGATGACCTCATCTCCGATGGTGAAGTGCGTAGCGACGTTCTCCTGCCCGAACAGGCCGTCGCCGAGGTCGACGCCATAGGTGTTGACCGCGACGTCGACGGTCGTGCCCGGCTTCCAGTATTGAGCTGGGCGCCAACGCACTTCGCGATTGTTCAGCCAGTAGAACGCGCCGTCCACGGGAGGATTGGTGGTGATCTTGATCGCCTTCTGGGCCGCCAACCGGTTCGTGATGTTCTCGTCGAACTGCACCGCGACGGGCTGCCCGACGCCGACGACCTCGCCGTCGTTGGGCAGCACGTAGGCCATCGTGAGGTTTTCCGGCGAATGCGTCTGGAACGTCATCTGCTGGCTAGCGACACCACCGAGGCCGAGCGACTGCGCACTCAGCGTGTAGCGCTCGTTGTATCCAAGCGGCTCGGCCGTCGTCCACGTCAGGCCGTCGGGGCTAAGTTGGCCGGGGATCGGGGTGCCGTCGTCGGCGTTGACCATGGTTACGGCGCCAAGCACACCGTCCTCGGCGGTGACCGTCACCGGCGAATCCACGGTCACGCCAACGGCCCCGTCCTTGACGGACGCGGTTAGCTTGGGCACCAGCAGGTCCCCGTACGGCGTGCCCTTATCCGTGATGACCTGAGGCGGAGCCGGCGGGGCGGGGCTGTTGTTGCACGCGGACAGCCCGAACACGATGGCCGGAAGCAACGCGATCGCCGTCAACCAGGTACGCAAACGACGCGGACGGGCCACCTTCTGGACCTGCCACATTCTTTGCTCCACCTCGCGACCAGAACTGACTGACGGACGATTCTTGGCAACAGTCTAAGGGTAACTTCACCTCGGGGCGCGACGGCGGCGCCGCTCCCCAGCACCGGCCTACGCTAGGGATTTCACCCTGTGCCGCGGGGCCTGTTATTGTCGCACACGCAGCGCCGTTAGCTCAGTTGGTAGAGCAGCTGACTCTTAATCAGCGGGTCCGGGGTTCGAAACCCTGACGGCGCACTCAGTGTGAAAACCCCGTACGCGGCCCGGCGACTCGCCGGGGTCGCGCGTCCGGGAAGCGTCGGTGCAGCCCGTCGATGAGTCGGTGCGCTTCGTATAGCTCGTGACGAAGGCTGGCCACTCGTCGCCGGGCAACCACGGCGGCGTGGCCCTGCACTCGCCGCGTGCGGCCCTCGGCCGATTCCACCTTTTTGGAGATTTCGTCGACGTGGGCGTGCAGCGACTGCAACAGCTCCCTCGCCTGCGCTGTGTCGGCGTCATCGATCACGTGGGAATCATCGCACCAAGCCCACCAAAGCGCTCGCCTGGGACCGCTGCCTTCGACATGGAACGTGCGCACTGAGCAAGCCAGGTGGCTCTCACCCTGGCAACGGTCGCGCCGTAGCCTATTGACGTTTGTGAAAAATCTAGGACGATCGCCTGTCGTCGTCGTTCAGAATGTGCTAGGACTCACACGAGCCCCCGTGCAGCGCGGCCCTCGCATCGTCGCTGACGGTAACGGGAATACCATCAAAATGCGGGTTATGCGGTGTAGAGCGACAAAAAGGTGCTAACCTTTAATTAGCTGGAAACGAACTACATCGCCGGCGACGGCGGCGCAAGATACGAAATGAGGTCTTAGCTGTGTCGACCATAGACGCATCACTCTCCGCGGGTGCGTCCGGCGCGAGCTCAGCCGATGACGTAACTGCGCAACGGCCAATCATGGTGTACAGCTGCAATCGCCTTGGCCGGGTCGCAAACCCTCCCAGCTTCTCGTTCGCTGACTGGTTCCGCTCCGCGCGTCGCCGTTGATCCGAACCGTCAGCGCCGCCGGATGCGGCGGACGACAAGCGCAATAACGAGGACACCAGCACCGGCCAGCGAGATGGCCACCGCCGGCTTCTTGACGAATCGCACGACTCCCGCCTTCACGTCGTCGGCGATCCTGCTCGGATTCGCACGCTCAGCGAGGGAATCGACGGTCGACGCCAATTGGTCACGAGCCTGGTCGATGTCGGCCTTGATGGTGTCGGGATCGCGGTCCGCCACTTCTTCCCTCCAAGCCCCTCCGTTAGCGCTGCCTGCCCGAACTACCCTAGAGCAGCCCGCGCTCATCGGAGCGCACCGGTCGAAGAAGGGACCATTCCGCATGCCGCAGACCCCGCGACTCGAGGTGGGCGACAAAGCCCCCGCGTTCAGCCTGCCCGATGCCGACGGCAACACGGTCAAGCTGTCGGACTACAAGGGCCGCAGGGTCGTCGTGTACTTCTACCCCGCCGCATCGACGCCGGGATGCACCAAGCAGGCGTGCGACTTCAGGGACAGCCGCAGCGATCTCAACGCCGCAGGGCTGGATGTCATCGGCATCTCCCCCGACAAGCCGGCCAAACTCGCCAAGTTCCGCGACGACCAGAAGCTGACGTTTCCGCTGCTGTCCGATCCGGACCGTGAGGTGCTCACGGCATGGGGCGCCTACGGCGAGAAGATGATGTACGGCAAGACCGTTCTCGGCGTCATCCGTTCGACGTTCGTCGTCGACGAGAAGGGCAAGATCGCTGAGGCGCATTACAACGTCAAGGCCTCACATACGGCAACGCGTATTCAGAAGATCCTCGCCGCAGAGGCCGAGTCGTAGGGACCTAGTGGTCCTCACCCGTATTTTCGACGACCATCACGTACAGCGTGTCCGGTTCGTACTCGCTCTTCTGCCGATACCACAGCCTGATATCGGACTCAGGCACTCTGTGCATGCGGTATGACCGCCCGGTATCGCCGGGTCTGGTTGCGCGAAGGTCTAATTGGGTTTGGTAGTCATAGCGACTCATCCGAGCGACCTCGGTGCCAACGAGAACTTGTTGATTTGGCGTGAGCGTCGCCATCGTGATGACCGCATCCTCAACAAGCAGCACATTGCGTCCTGGGCGTTGACGGGTGCCTTCTGCCTCAGATAGGGCTGTCCCAGATAGCGCCGGCTCTCGCGTGACGGTCGGAGTACCGACCTGAGAAACGTTGTACCGAGACAACGCCTCTTCAAGTGCCTTCATCGCCCCTTCCAGGTTGCTTCCTGCGACTAGCTGTCCCTGTTCGATCTGGTTCTCGGCGCGGCGTGCCTTGGCCATAGGGATCTTGAGAAAGCCAAGTTCGACGATCCCATCGATACGCGGGTAGAACGCGGCGAGAACGACCACCAGTAGACCTACCAGAACGAAAAAGCCCCCCGCGATCTTGTCGTTTTGTCCGCCGAAATAGCCCCACACTCCAGCGGCGAGCAGCAATACGCCTAGAACGCCCAATAAGATCTGACCGACTAGCTTTGCCTGGGCTGACTCGTCTTCCGCCACGTGAGAGATGCTATCCGGCCAAACAGGCCAGGTGAAGGACCTCGGACCTCCGGGCAAGTCGAAGCTACGGCGCGACCTGTCCGTTTGGGCCAAGGTTCGCCAGCAGCAGCGCCTCGGCGGTCGCCGCGCGTTCCAGCACGCCTAGGTGCAGGCTTTCGTTGATGCTGTGCGCCTGCGTCTGCGGGTCTTCAACGCCGGTCACCAAGATCTTCGCCGACGGAAAGGCCGCCGCGAACTCGGCGATGAACGGGATCGACCCACCAACCCCTGTTTCGACGGGCTCGTTGCCCCACGCCGTGCGAAACGCGGCGCGGGCCGCGTCGTAGACCGGCCCGCTGGCGTCGATCTCGTACGGCTGCCCCATATCGCCGGGTGTCACTGTCACCTCGGCGCCCCACGGCGCGTGCTGCTCGAGGTGACGCGTCAGAGCCGCGAGATGCTCACTCGGGTCGCCGCCGGGTGCCACGCGCATGCTGACCTTGGCCCGCGCCCGCGGGATCAACGTGTTCGATGACTTGTCGATCGACGTGGTGTCGATCCCGATGACCGTGATCGCCGGTTTTGCCCAAAGCCGTTGCGGCACTGACCCAGAACCGATCTCCGATACACCGTCGAGCAGGCCGGCCTCCTCGCGTACCCGCTCCGGCGAGTAGTCGACGTCCGCGGCCTTCCCCTCGTGCAGCCCTGCGACCGCGACGTTGCCGTCGTCGTCATGCAGGCTGGCAAGCAATCGGACCAGCACGCTCAATGCATCGGGCGCGACACCGCCCCAGATTCCGGAGTGCAGGCCGTGATCGAGCGTGGCGACCTCCACGATGCAGTCCGCGAGCCCGCGCAGCGACACCGTCAGCGACGGGACGTCGGTGCTCCAGTTATCCGAGTCGGCTATCACGATCACGTCGGAGGCGAGCACGTCGCGATGCGCGGCCAGCAGCCGGGACAGCGACGGCGAGCCCGACTCCTCCTCCCCCTCGACGAAGACCGTCACGCCGACGGGCGGCGCACCGCTGTGAGCCCGGAACGCCGCCAAATGCGTTGCGATCCCAGCCTTGTCGTCGGCAGTGCCGCGACCGTACAGACGGCCGTTGCGCTCGGTCGGGTCGAACGGGGGCGACTGCCACTGGCCGTGATCACCTTCCGGCTGCACGTCGTGATGGGCGTACAGCAACACCGTCGGCGCTCCAGGCGGGGCAGGATGCCGGGCTATCACAGCGGGCGCGCCGCCTTCGCTGACGATCTGCACATCGCTGAACCCGGCCTCGGACAATAGTTTTGCCACTGCTTCGGCGCTGCGCTGCACCTCGGGGCGGCGGGCCGGATCGGCCCACACCGACTCGATGCGCACCAGGTCTTCAAGATCACGGCGCACCGACGGCAGCACCTCACGCACCCGCTCGACCAAATCGCTCATGGAGCCGAGGTTAGCGGCTTGAGTACATCCACGGTCGGCCGAATACCAAGCCGACTGCACCGACCGATTCCGGTTGCCAGAAAGTGTTGACGCATGCGTTATCAGTTAACGCCAAAACGGTCCCCCGGGGCCTCGGCATCACTACTGTGGGAGCCTGCGCGGCGGCAGCCCAGTACGCCAACCCGCCCACCAAAGGGGCACTGAAATCGATATCAACACAGTAAAAGACATCGTCCGTCGACCACCGGAACGGCCGGGGACCCTATGGCGGGACGGCGATGCGTGGCTAGCAGGAGGAACCTGGCTGTTCTCCGAACAGCAACCTCTCACCCGCCGATTGGTCGACATCGTGTCACTTGGCTGGCACGAGATCGCGGCCACCGACACGGGTCTGAGTATCGGGGCGACCTGCACCATCAGAGACCTTTACGCATTCGAAGCCCCTGCCGACTGGCGCGCGGGGCCGCTGCTCAAGGCGAGTTGTGAGGCCTTTCTGGCGTCGTTCAAGGTATGGAACTCCGCCACCGTGGGCGGCAACATCTGCATGTCGTTGCCCGCTGGGCCGATGATCACCATGACGGTGGCGCTGGAAGCCGTGTACACGCTGTGGGCGCCCGACGGTTCCGAACGCACGGTGAAAGCGGCCGATTTCGTGACCGGCAACCATCAGAACATCCTGTCGCCGGGCGAGGTGCTGCGAAAGATCGACATCCCGCTCAGCGCCTTGCGCAAGCGTCACGCGCACCGCCGCTTCACGCTCACCAAACTCGGGCGATCGACGATCTTCATGATCGGTACCCAGGCATCAGACGCGGCCGAGGTGCTCCTGACGATCACCGCGGCGACGACCCATCCGATCGTCCTGACGTTCGACTCCGTACCCGACGCCGATGCACTGCAGGAGCGCGTTGATCGGCTGCCCGACGAGGTGTGGTTCGACGATGCGAACGGGGCGCCCGACCATCGCCGCCACCTGGCCAAGCACTACGCAGAAGAGATTCGCATGGAACTCGCGACGGGAGGCTGGTGATGGCCTACATCGTCAACGGCAACGCATTCGACGAGGAGCCTCGTCCGGGTCAGTGCCTGCGAACCTTCGTGCGCTCCCTGGGATGTCACGGTGTCAAGAAGGGTTGTGACGCAGGCGATTGCGGTGCATGCACCGTGTGGCTCGACGGTGTACCCGTCCACAGTTGCATCACCCCCGCATTCCGCGCGGAGGGCCGGGAGGTCACCACCATCGAAGGCCTCGGCACACCGGATGAGCTTCACCCGCTGCAGCGGCAGTTCCGCGACGCCCCGGGATTCCAGTGTGGCTTCTGCACCGCCGGGATCATCATGACCTCGGCCACGTTCACCGACGAACAGAAGAAAGACCTGCCGCGGGCGCTGAAGGGCAACCTGTGCCGCTGCACGGGATACCGCGCCATCGAAGACGCAATCAACGGCGTCGCCGCCATCGAGGAAGCACTGCCCGGCCAGGCTGTCGGCACCAGTGTGGGTGCACCGGCCGCCACCGACGTGGTGACGGGCCGTGCCGAATTCACCATGGACACCGAGATGGAAGGCATGCTGCACCTGAAGGTGCTGCACTCGCCGCACGCCCACGCTCGCATCGTTTCCATCGACAAGTCCGCCGCGCTGGCCGTTCCCGGTGTCCATCGCGTCTACACCTGGGAAGACGTCCCGCGTAAACGCTTCACCACCGCGATCCACACCGACCATCTCGTCGATCCCGATGACACTTACATCCTCGACAACGTCGTGCGGTTCGTCGGCCAGCGGGTTGTTGCCGTGCTCGCCGACTCGGTGGGCGCCGCCGAGGAGGGCTGCCGCAAGGTCGTCGTCGAATATGAGCCCCTGCCTGCCGTATTCGATCCCGAAGAGGCGATGGCCGAGGGCGCCCCGCAACTGCACGGGTCCGAGGACCCCTTCGTACGCGATCCGGTGCGCAACATCCTGCTCGAGTTGCATGGCGAGATCGGCGACGCAGAAGCCGGTTTCGCGCAAGCCGACGTGATCCACGAGGGCACCTACTTCACGCCGCGGGTCCAGCACGCGCATCTGGAGACGCACGGTTCGATCGCCTGGATGGAGGACGACCGACTGAACGTGCGCACCGCCTCCCAATCGCCATCGATCGCCAAGGTCAAGTTGTCCTACCTGTTCGACCTGCGCCCCGATCAACTCCGCGTGTTCTGCATGCGAGTCGGCGGCGGCTTCGGTGGCAAGCAAGAGGTGATCTCTGAGGATCTGGCGGCGCTGGCAACTCTCGATACCGGGCGCCCCGTGTGCTTCGAATACACCAGGGAAGAGGAATTCACGACGGCTTCTCCGCGTCACCCGATGAAAGTGACGATCAAGCTCGGGGCCCGCGCCGACGGCACGCTGACCGCCTTTCAGTTCTACAACGTGTCCAACACCGGCGCGTACGGGAATCACGGCGGCGAAACGTTGTTCGCGGCCGGCGCTGCCATCGCCGCCTACCGTTGTCCGAACAAGAAGTTCGACGCGTACTCCGTCTACACCAACACCGTGCCGAGCGGGGCACTGCGCGGATACGGGATGACCCAACCCGCGTTCGCGGTGGAATGCGCCATCGACGAGCTCGCCATCGCTCTCGATCTCGATCCGCTGGAGCTTCGGCGCCGCAACATCGTGCGGCCCGGCGATGCGCTGCTCGGCATCGACGACCATCCCGACGACGTCGCGTTCACCGAGGACGGCCTTGGGAAGTGCATCGATCTCGTTGATGCGGCGCTACGGCGCGACCACGCAGACGACCGCCTCGGCGACGACTGGCTCGTCGGCACCGGCGTGGCGAGCTCAGTGCACGAGACCGCTCCACCCACAGACCACATCTCTGAAGCGTGGGCGACGTTGCGAGATGACGGGGTGTACGAGATAGCAGTCGGCACGGTCGAATTCGGCGAGGGCACCTCGACAGCACACGTCCAGATCGCGGCCACTCTGCTCGGCACCACACCGAAACGGATACACCTCGTGCAATCCGATACAGATCGCAACGGATTCGATACCGGAGCCTTCGCCAGTGCGGGGCTGTTCGTCGCGGGCAACGCGGTTCAGCGGGCGGCCACCGCGTTGCGCGACCGCATACTCGCGGCCGCGGCGTCGCACATGAACGTCGCCGCCGCGGACTGCTCGATGGACGACGACGGCGTTATCTGCGGCGGCGGGCGCATCTCGCTGGCCGAGCTCATCGAGGTGGGCCGGGCACGCGGCATTCGGTTCACCGAGGCCCGCAAGGCATACGGGTCACCACGCAGTGTCACGTCGAACGCCCATGGCTTCAGGGTGGCCGTGCACCGGGTCACCGGCGAGATTCGCATCCTCTACAGCGTTCAGGCCACCGATGCGGGAGTGGTGATCAACCCTGCGCAGGTGCGCGGACAGGTGGAAGGCGGTGTCGCGCAAGGTATCGGCTTCGTGTTGACAGAGAACTTCCACGTCGATGACGACGGCGTGATGACGAACCCAAATCTGCGCAACTACAGGATCCCCACCTACGCCGACGTCCCGCGGACCGAAGTGCTGTTGGTCGATTCGTCCGACTCGGTCGGTCCGATGCGATCCAAGGGCATGGCCGAGTGCTGCATCAACCCGGTGGCGCCCGCACTTGCCAACGCAGTCGCCGACGCGACCGGCGTCCGCTATCGCTCGTTGCCCCTCACTCCCGAGCGGATTTACGAGCAACTCGGCGCCGGCCGCGCGGTGCCGGTGATGTGATGGAAGGGAGGAACGGCATGCAAACCCAGAACGTCACCGACAACGCCGTCACCGTCATCATCGGTCAGAGTGTGCGCCGCGAATGCGAGCAGCAATTCCTCGCATGGCAACACGACCTGAACGAAGCCGCTTCTCGGTACCCCGGATTCGTCGCCGCCGAGGTCGCCGCCCCCACCGAGGCTCAACCGGACTGGGTGGTGATCTACCGCTTCGATGCCATTGCGAACCTGCGGGCCTGGCTGAACAGCTCGACCCGACAGGAGCGGCTGGCGACCGGCACCCAGTACTTCGATGGCCCACCGACCCAGCAGATCGTCGGGGGCGCAGCCAAACCGGCGGATCAACTGGTGACAGTCGTCGCAACCCACCGCGTCGCACCGCAAGACGTGGACGAGTTTCTCGAATGGCAGGAACAGCTTCGGTTGGCCGAGAGCAAGTTCGGCGGCTATCGGGGCACCGAGCTGTTCCGACCGGTGGAGGGCGTTCAGGACGAATGGACGGCGATGTACCGCTATGACAACGTCGCTGACCTCGAAGCGTGGCTGAGTTCCGACGAACGCAAGCGATTGCTCGAGGAAGGCAACAAGTTCCAAGATTTCAAGCTGCGGACGGTGGACAACTCGTTCGGCAGTTGGTTCGCCTTCGACGACAAGGGCAACCAGGCGAAACCGCCGTCGGATATCAGGACATCCTTCGCGGTCTGGGTTGGCATCTATCCCACGGCCATGACCATCATGCTTTGCCTGTCTCCGCTGCAGATGCCCCTCTGGCTGGGCACTCTGGTCGGGAACCTCTTCTCCAGCTTCATCCTTACCTACGTGACCATGCCCTATTACGCCAACCGGCTGCTGAAACGCCTGCTCTGGCCGCCGGCCGACGAGCCGGCTTCGCGCACGAATCTTCGAAGCGCCGCCATCGTCGTTGCTTCCTTGCTGTTCTGGGCCGTGTTCTTCTACCTCGTCACCACGAAATTTTGGGGCCTGCCATGGGCGCCATAACGACACCAACCGAGATTGAAAACTGAAAGGGAAAGTGATCAGTATGGCCGAACCCAACGGCGCTTTACCGGACTTCATGCGCCCGGTCGTCGACAACAAGCCGACCAGCGCGCGGGTCGTCGCGGAGCATGCCGTCCTCGCGCTGAACACGTCAATGATGGGGCTGTACGACACATCCCTCGAGACGTTCAAGCAGAACATGCGCGACCAGGTGCCCATCATCGTCGCGCTGTTCAGCGGCCAGGGCGGGCAGATGATCCTGTATCGGCCCGGCGCGGCCCCCGAAGTAGCGCCCCCGGTGCCGATCGTTTACCAGCTCGCAAAGTCGGTGGGCCACAGCACGATGGCCATCTATGAGGTCGTCTCGCCGTACCTGTCCGATCCCCGCGCGAATCAGATGTGGCGCGCACCACTCGAGATGTACAGGGCGCAGAACCATTCGGCCCTCGACGTCATCGGCGCGTTGGACGTTGACGACGACGACCGCGAAATCATGCGCAGCATTCTGCAGCGCAACATCGCCTTCATGGACCAGTGCCTCGCGAAGGGCAGCTACACCTACGAGGACGTTGAGGAGTACATCCGCGGCACAACGCCTTTGTCGGTCAAGACAATCGGCATCGCCTCGGGCGCTCAAGTGGCTCACTGGATTTCGGTCGTCGAAGGCTGGCGCGACGAGCTCGGCAAGGACTGGGAGCGCCTCTACGCGGTCAACAACACGATGTATGTCACCCGGCAGAACAACATCCTCTACAGCGTCCTGGTCCAGTTCATGGGAACTGAGACGATGGGCGACCGGTTGTTGCTCGTCGAGACGGCGGAGTTCGAGACGACACCGGAGAAGTTGCTCGACGTGCTGGGCCGCATCGTCGCCGACCGCTCCCTGGGAATGGTCTTCTTCCGCGACTTCTTCGCGATGGACGTCGAGCTCCTCGGTGGTGGCGGCCGGGCCGCGATAGAGCGCGAGATGGCGAAACGTGGCAAGGAAGCGGTGCTGCCCAGCCTGGCGCCGTTCCGATCCAATGAGTGGCCATGGAAGACCGATCCGACAAAGGGAACCGGTCCGGCAGCGCTGGAGGACGCGATCGCGGGCTGTCCAGTCCGCCAATAGCTGCGGCCTTTAGCGCAGGAAGGTCAGCGCTCCTCGAGAATGGCGACCGCCGCCGCGGTGTCGGCCTCGTGCGTCAACGACAGGTGAATCGTCACGTCCTTCAGGTGCTCGGCGATGGCACCGGTCAGCCGGACCTTCGGCCGGCCCCACATGTCGGTGATGACCTCGATGTCGCGGTGGATGCCCTCCGGC
>Ga0075369_10000322_pt1 | contig 14262 bp, 8 predicted proteins | sample EndMethybrTD3034_FD_71400 | JGI IMG/M metagenome (GOLD analysis project Ga0075369, IMG submission 71400) | Populus endosphere microbial communities from Tennessee, USA - Endosphere MetaG P. TD hybrid TD303-4 | ecosystem: Host-associated > Plants > Roots > Endosphere | place: USA: Tennessee...
GGAGCGGCGAGCTTCTCGCCGACACGTCCTAACGGCTGTTCATGGTCATACGCCGCATTCTTATCTCCGAAGCCCAGTATCGCCGGCCCACCCTGGCCTACTGGTCTCCGCTCTCGGTCTATCTGGAGGTCGCGGTAGTAATCGGCCGAAAAACAACGGTAAGCGCGGCCGGGCGGTATGTCTGGATGGTGACCTGTGGCGACGACGACGTACTCGGACGTGGAGCTGGAGCGGTTGCGAGGCTTCCCGAACTCGATCGCACCTGACGAGCTGATCCGTTTCTTCACCTTGACCACCGGTGATATCGCGTTCGTGAACGGTCACCGGACGTCGCCGAGTCGGATCGGTGTGGCGGTGCAGCTTTGTATGTTGCCGTGTTGGGGTTCGTGCCCGACGGGCTCGACCGTGGCCAACTTTGAAGAATCCGAGTTTGTCAATCGCGCCGTTTTCGGTGAGGGAATGACGTGAGCGCGCGATCATCTGTTTGATTGTTGCCGCACCGAATCGACGGGGGTGGTGCCATGTCGCGCAGGCCGCGAATCTTCGTCAGCCATTCGAGTCTGGACGTGCGCGTAGCCAAAGCGGTAGAGGAATGGCTCACCAGGGAGTTTCCCCGATTGAAGGGCGAGATCTTTCTCGACGTCAGCCTGCAGTACGGCATTCTGCCCGGCGAGCGATGGAAGGAGACGCTGCGCGACGCCAGCGCCAGCTGTGAGGCGGTAATTTGCCTGCTGTCGCGGAACTGGCACGCCTCCCACGAATGCCGGGCCGAGTACCGCGCCGCCGAGCTGCTCAACAAGCAAATATTCGTCGCCCGCCTGGAGCCGTCGGATGCCGACCTGTTCACCTCGGAGTGGCAACGCTGTGATTTGTACGGTGGGGACCTGGTTGCCCTGCCCGTAAGTGATCAGGAGGCCGTCCCGGTCGCCCGCCTCGGTCTTGAGCAGTTGCGACGGGGCATCGAGCTGGCCGGGTTTGATCCGCGCTCGTTCCCCTGGCCCCCACGGCACGACCGCATGCGATCGCCCTACCGCGGCTGGCGACCGTTGGAGGAATGCGACGCCGCGGTCTTCTTCGGCCGTGATGCGGCGATCGTGCGCGCGCTGGAGCAGATGCGCGGAACCCTGCAGGCGGGGCGCGACGCACTGTTCGTCGTTCTCGGCCCGTCAGGGACGGGCAAATCCTCATTCCTGCGTGCCGGTCTGATGCCCCGGCTCCGCCGAGACGCTCACCACTTCATGTTGCTCGACGTCATGCGCCCCGGGCGCGACGCATTCGAGGGCGAGTCTGGATTCGCACAATCGCTATTCACCACCATGAAGGCGCTCAATGTCGGCAACTCTAGTCTGGCTGCGGTAGCGGCGGCCTGCCGAAATCGAGATAAGTGGGCCATTGTGAACTGGCTCAACGCAATACGCGACGAAGCAGGTCGGCGTCGGGTGATGGATGTCCACGAGAGTTCGGCGCTCCCGACCGTTCTGCTGGCCATCGACCAGGCCGAGGAACTGTTCGGCGAGCAGGCCAGCAGCCATTCGCAGGAGTTTCTGACTCTGCTGCGCGACGTGCTCGACCTGCTCAACGATCGGGGCAGCGTCGGTTTGATGGTCATCGTCACGATCCGCACCGATCGCTACGAAGCGATGCAGACCGATCCCGCGCTGGCCGATGTCGGCACTGTGCTGTTCGATGAGCTCAAGCCGATGCCCAGAGATCAGTATCAAGATGTCATAAAGGGTCCCGCCGACAGCGCGTCACAGTTCGGCCGACAGGTCACCCTGGAACCGCTGCTGGTGGCCAGACTCCTCGACGACACTGCCGATAAAGGCGGCGACACCCTGCCCGCGCTCTCGCTGGTATTGGCGCGGCTCTACAAGGACCAGGACGAAATCGACGGTGCCGCCTCGGGCGCATCATCGAAAGCTCTCACCATGACGCTGTCCAGTTATGAGGCCATCGGCGGACTTCGGGGTGTGGTGCAGCACGAGATCGACGAGGTGCTGGCCCCGATAGGCTCGGACGAGCGCCGCCGACAGCTGCAGATTCTGCGGGGCGCGTTCATTCCATCGCTGGCCATGATCGATCCCGACACCGACCAACCGAAGCGACGAGTCGCGGTGTACAGCGAGCTGCCGGAGCCCAGCCGGCCGTTGATCGAGAAGTTCGTCAAGCGCCGACTGCTGGTGAAGGGTGCATACGAGGGCCCGGACGGCCGCCGCGGTGAGGTGGTCGTGGAGATCGCGCTGGAAAGCCTCCTGCGGGAATGGAAGGACCTCGCCAGCTGGCTCGACGACGAGCGGGCCGACCTCAAGACCGCGCACGCACTCAAAAGCAGTGCCGCCGCATGGGATAACGCCAACCGCGACGACGCCGAGCTGCTTCGCGGCAGCCGACTCGCGCGCGCCGAAGCCGTCGCGCACAAGGACGCCTACCGGGATTTCCTTCAGGACACCCATGAGTACCTCAAAGCCTCCCGCGCGAAGGAGGAAGACGTCCGCAAGAACGAACAGCTGGCCCTGAAGTCCGCAAAACGGTTCGTCAAATGGGTCGGCACCGCGGCTGGCCTTCTGCTCGTTCTGTCGTTGATCTCCGGATTTCTCTACTTCCAGTCCCAAGATCGCCTGAAGCAGGCGACCGGGTTGCGCCTCGTTGCCGACGCGCAGGCGATGCTGAGTGGTGCCAGAGCGGGTAGCACCGACGCACAGGCGCTTCAACAACTCGTCACCGCCGACGCATTCGGCGAGGCCGATGCCAGTGCGATATACGGCGCCGCGGTCAAGCGCGCGAGCACTGCCAAGATCGTGCCCGCGACCGACATCATGTACGCCGTTGCCTACAGCCCCGACGGCAGGCTGCTGGCCACTGCGGGCGACGGGCCGAAAGTCGGGTTGTGGGACGCCCAGTCCGGACATCGCCTCTCCCAGACGCCGGGCGCCGGCCAGGGAACGGTCTTCAGCTTGGCATTCAGTCCCGACCGGCATCGCATGGTCACCGGAGGCAACGACCATTCCGTCTGGCGATGGAATACCGACACGTGGCGGCCAGACGGTGATCCGATGCGCACCAACGGCGCCGTCTTCGCACTCGCGTACAGTCCGGATGGCGGGCTAGTGGCGACTGGCGGCTCCGGCCACGACGTCCAGCTATGGGATGCGGACAACGGCCGGCTCATGTCGACTCTCTCAGGCCCCGCCGCCTGGGTCACCGGCATCGCGTTCAACCCCATTCGCGACCGGGTGGCGGCCTCGAGCCGAGACGGTGCCGTGTACGTGTGGGACACCCGCAGTGGCCAACTCGAGCACCGGTTCGCCGGGAAGTCCGATTGGATCCTCAACGTCGCGTTCAGTCCGCGCGGTGACCGCCTCGCGACCGCAAACCGCGACGGCTCCGTCACGCTGTGGAATCTCGACACCGGCGAGTCGACCGATGAGGCCCAAGGTCATCGCGGGCCGGTGTACTCCGTTGCCTACAGTCGCGACGGTCAACTCATCGCGTCCGTCAGCGCTGACCAGACCGTCCGGCTCCGGGATGCCGACACGGGCAGGCCCGTTGGGCTGCCGTTGCTCGGGCACCGGGATCAGGTGTTCAGCGTCGCATTCAGCCCCGACGGGCGCCGGTTGGCATCCGTGGGCCGCGACCGCACCGTGCGCCTGTGGGACGTCGCGGCCGCGTTGCCGTACGGCACCGCCCCGACGATGCTGCACACGGTTGCTTTCAGCCGCGACGGCCGCGGCATTGCTGCCGCCGGCGCCGACGGCACCGTATATGTCTGGGGCGCTGAGGGGTTCCGCCTCACGGCCTTGCCGCTGCCGGTGGACACCGCACCGGTGACCGCACTGGCCTACGGACCGGCCGGTGACCTCGCAACGACCAGCCGCGACGGCACGGCCCGGCTGTGGACAGGCAGCAACCCCGATATCGTGTTGACCCACAGTGACGGTGCGCTGCTGGACGTGGCGTTCAGTCCCGACGGCCGACTGGCCGTCGCCGGAAAGGACGGCTCGGTCGAACTGTTCACCGTAGCCGACCGCAAGTTCGCCGGAGAACTGCACATTCGCCATCCCGAACCGGTCACCGGGGTGGCATTCAGCCCGGACAGCCGTTACATCGCGACGTCCTGCGAGGACGACAAAGTGCGGCTCTGGGACGCGGCCACCCTCGACCTCGTCGGCACGCCGATGATCGGACACAACGGCGACGTGCTTGCCGTGGTGTTCGGTCCCGGCGGCACGCTGGCGTCGGCCGGGGCGGATGGCACCGTCATCCTGTGGGACCCCGCGACGCGAGAGCGGCTGGGCGCACCTCTGGCGGGGCATTCCGGGCCTGTCGCCACCCTGGCGTTCAACCGCGACGGATCCCGCCTGGTGACAGGCAGCGCCGACCGCACCATGCGACTGTGGGATGTCCGGTCGCACACATCGATCGGTGAGCCGATCGTTGGGCACACCGCGTCCGTCACCGGCGTGACGTTCAGCCCCGATTCCACCCGGATCGTCTCCGTCGGCGACGACGGTGCGCTGTGGATGTGGCCCGCCGTGGTGGATCGAAATACCCTCTGCGACAAGCTCACCACGAATATGACCGCCGAAGAGTGGCACAAATGGGTCTCGGACAAGGGCAGGTGGTTCGGAATGGGCTACACGCGCGCCTGCGCTGGGCTGCCCTGAGCAGAGTCGGACAGCCATGCCGGGTCAGCCCCTCCACGTCGTGGTTGGCTTGCACGCTGTCGCAGCGCCGTCCCGCTGGTGATGGGGCGGCGCCTCTCGTTGGTGCTCGCTTGCGGGTTAAGGGCTCTCAATCTGTTATTCGGTTGCACACCAATCGATTTCGCTTATCGATGGGGTCAGCACTGCCCGTTGGCTTTGGGGTGGTCAGCCGCAGGGTCGTGAAAACAGGTGGGCGGTGGTGACGAGCATGGCGTGGAGGTGCCAGCCCGAACACATTCCCCCACCCACTCGCGGTGAGGTCACCTGCGCAGTTCGCCGCCGTCACCGTCGCGGTGTCTCCCTACATCGCCCGCCAGCGGCCCGACGTCGGCCTCGACACGCTCGCGCGAATCAACGGTTGAACGCCGTGCGCCAACTAGGTGGGTGGTGTCGAACGGGCTTTGTGGGGTAGGTGGTGACCGCGCTGCGGTTGTTCTTGCTGTGGCGGCTGGTATCGGCGTGGTGATGGATCCGGCGGGTTAACGTTGACGTGCCCGCCGGTTGGGGTGGTTATTTCGATTGGTGTGCCGAATCTGTTGTTGGGCAGGGCTTTTCCGATCATGCCGGGGCGACCTGCCATCCCTGTCCGGCTGCTCGGTGCAGTCCGAGCACGCCGAGGCCCGGGGTCGTGGCCGTCGTGCACGGCGTGGGCGGCATGGGCAAGAGCGAGCTCGCCAGCACCTACGCCCACCGCCACGCCGAGCTCTACCAGGGCGGAACGTGGCAGGTAGACGCCCACGGCCACGCCGACCTGCTGGAGGCGGTGGCCACCCTGGCCACGGTCCCCGCGCTGGGCCTGGACGCGACCGGGCAGGACCGGCGCGCAGCGGGGCGGCGCGTCCTGGCACGGCTCTCCGAGCTGACCCTGGACGCGCGCGGCCGAGACGACGGGTCGGGTGCGTGCCTGCTGGTGCTCGACGACGTCTCTGAGCCGGCCCTGCTGGCCGAGCGCCAACTCGCCGAACTGCCGCCGAAGCCGTGGTTTCACGTCGTGGCGACCACCCGCCTTGGCGGGGCCGACCTGGCCGCCGGGGCCCGCCGCTCGATCGCCCTGCTCGAGGTAGGGACCCTGGCATTCGACGACGCGCTGGCCCTGATCCGGGAGCGTCAACGCGCCTGCGACGCCGACCGGATGGTTCCCGACTTCAGCAACCCGCAGGAGGCTGAGTCGGCCGCCGAGATCGTCCGCCTCCTCGACGGCTACCCGCTGGCCGTCGAACAGGCCGCGGTGTATCTGGGCGCGACCGGAACGGAGCCCTCGCAGCTCGTCGCCCTGCTGCAGGAGCTGGGTCTGGCATCGCTGGACGCGGTGGGCGCCGCCGAGGAGGGTGTGGCGGCCATGCGGCACCCGGAGCGGCTCACCGCCACGATCGTCGAGCAGTCCGTTCAGCGGCTCCCGCGTCGAGCCCGAATGGCGTTGGCCTACGCCAGCCTACTGGGGCCCGAGGCCATCCCGTGGGAGTGGCTCCACCAGCTCACGGACGCCGCGGCGCCGGCTCAACCCGCGAGGCTGCCCGGGCTCTCCGGCGGCGAGGACTGGGCCTCGGTGCGGCGGCTGCTCGACGGCAGGCGGCTGCTGACTCCCACCGCCGGCGAGCACCTCGTCCGGCTGCATCGCGTGCTGCGGGAACACCTGCGCCGCCAGCTGGTCGACGACGACATCGCCGACCGGTTCGACGCCTACCTGGCCGGGGAGTCGTGGCGGCTGCACTCCCAGGCCGTCCCGGACGCCGACCTGCTCGCCGCAGCCGCGGCGGCGTTCGCCGAGCGCCTCGGCGACGGCACATATCGGCTCGCCGACAGTGCCCTCGTGCTGCTCGGCGCGGCCAAGCACCGCGTCGACGGCGCCACCGTCGACGCCCTGACCATCGCGCTGTGCCGATCCTACGAGCACCTCGTCGCCGCCCGCCCGGGCCGCGGCGACTACCGCCGCGGCCTGTCGCGCAGCCTGCAGGAACGGGGCGAGCGGTGCCAGGACCGCGGCGACGCCCAGCACGCCCATGAGCACTACGCCAGGGCCGTTGGCATCGACGAGCAACGAGTTGCCGACGTGCGCGACGAGACACGCCAGTCCGACCTAGCCAACAGCATGACCAGACTGGCCAGCTTTCTCGGCCATCACGGTGACCGTCCCGCGGCGTTCGCGAGTCTCGGCCGGGCACGGGCGATCGCCGAAGGCCTCGTCGCGGCCCACCCGGACTCGGTGGTCTATCGGCGCCAACTCGGCGGCATCTGCGAGCGGCTCGGCGCCCTTCACTGGGAGGTGCACGACGACGACACGGCACTCGGGCACTTCGACCGCGCGTTGAGCCTCAGCGAGCAACTCGCCGAGGAACGCCCCGGCGACCTCGAGTGCCAGCGGGACCTGCTGTTGGCGCTGGGCCGGGCGAGCCCGCTGCGTCCTCCTGCGGAGCGTCCCGGCATGTGCCGCAGGACGCTCGACATCGCGGAGCGGCTCGCCGACGCCAACCCCGCCAACGCGCAACGCCAACGCGACAAGGCAACTGCACTCACCGCAGTCGCGAAACAGCGTGGCGATGCCGGCCGGCCCGCGCTCGACCACTACCGCCGGGCCCAGCGGATCATCGAAGTGCTCGCCGACCACGACCCGCAGAACATGGAGTACCAGCGTGATCTGTCGAACATCCTCACGGAGATCGGCGACCACCTCTGCTCCCTGGGGGACACGTGGTCGGCGCTGGAGACCTTCCAGCGGTGCGTGACGAGCGACCAGCAGCGGCTGCGACGCTCCCCCGGCAACATCCAGTTGCGCCGCGACCTGTCGGTGAGCGTGGAACGGGTCGCCGACCTGCGTTGGGAACTCGGCGACAGTGCCGCCGCCCTCGATGACTACCACACGGCATGGCAGCTCCTCGCCGACATCGCCGCCGAGGACGCGCAGCTGAGGTCCCGGCGGGAACTCGTCACCGGGACAATGAAATTCGCGCTTCGGCTCGAGGCCTTCGGTGACGCCACCGCGGTCTCCATGTGGGAATGCGCATATCGGAATCTCTGGGACTTGGAGCGGGCCGGCGACCTTCCCGCCGAGGAGCGGTGGCTGCTCGAAGCCGTCGCCACGAAGGTCGGCGCCCGCGACTGCAGCGAGCCGAGGGCCTTCGATCCCTGACACCCACCGGGCACACGTCCCGGACGCGCCGTTTGATCCACCCACGAGGTGCCCGTGCCCTGGACCGACGCGGTCCTGGGTGTCGGTAGTGGCAGTGCCGACCGTAGCCCAGTTCTAATCTCGCTTCCCCCAGCACATTCCTGGGATTGAGCGTGTCCAACACACGGGGTCAAGTCGCCATCGACAAAGCAAATTCGTCGCGTCATACTCGGCTGACAATTTGATCATTGGCATTGGGGGAACTATGGCTGAGGACTGGACCACCATGGCGCCCAAGCCTGGGGACCTGGCGACCGACAAGAAGTGGCACGTCTTCGTCAGCTACCGGTCGTCGCACCGGGCCTGGGTGCTGGCGCTCTACGACATCCTCAACGGACTCGGCTATAGGGTGTTCGTCGATCAGTACGTCCTCGTCGCCGGGTCGGGGCTCGCGACCTCGCTGGGCGACGCGTTGAACAGCAGCCAGTCGGCGATCCTGGTGTGGTCCACTGACTACCGGGACTCTGAGTGGTGCACTGACGAATACAACGTCCTCGAGTCGAAGGCCAAGAAGAAAGACGGATTCCGTTTCGGCATCGCCGGCATCGAGGACTCCAAGCCCGACGGATTGGCCGAAGGCAAGCTGTGGGTCGACTTCTCCGATCAGCCCGAGGGCCCGTCGGGAACCAGCATGTTGCGGTTGCTCTACGGACTAAGGGGTGAACCGCTGCCGGAGTCAGCGGTCAAGATGGCCGAGGCGGTCGACGAACAGATGCGCGACGGGTTGAACAGCGTGAAGTCATACCGCAGCAACGGCAACCCTGCAGGTTTGATTGACCTGGCCAAGACCGAGAACATGGCGTGGAGCAGCTCGCCGATGCTGCTGTGTGCCGCTGCGGACGCGCTGATCGCGCTCAAACGCGTACCGGACGCCCTCGAGGTGCTCCACCGCGCCGAGAATTCATTCCCCAAGGCGTTGCGCCCCAAGCAATTGCGAGGTTTGGCCTTAGCGCGCGATGGGAAGATCGAGGAAGCCCAATTCGTCATGGGCAAGCTCTATGCCGACGGCCAGATTGGCCCCGAAACGTTGGGCATCTACGCGCGTACGTGGTTCGACCGCTACAAGGGCGAGGGCAAGCGCGTGCATCTGCTCAAGTCGCGCGACCTGTATCTGCAGGCCTTCAACGCGTTTCCGACAGACTTCTACACCGGCATCAACGCTGCGACCAAGAGCCTGCTGGCCGGGGAGAAGGACAAGGCGACCGAACTCGCTGAGCGTGTGCTCGCAGGCACCGGCGAAGAACCCGACCCCACCAACTACTGGAAGACCGCGACCATCGCCGAAGCGCAGCTGCTGCTGGGCCGGTTCGACGGTGCGGCCAAGACGTATGAGGCAGCGGTGGTGAGCGCTCCCGACGAAACCGGTAGCCACGAATCTACCTGCAGCCAGGCCGCACTCGTGCTCGACGAACTCGGTGCCACCGACGAGCAGAAGGCGTTGGTGCTCAGGGTATTTCCGGTACATCAGGCGAATGCGGACGCTGATTAGGACACCAGCGGAGGCTCCGTCAGGGCGTCATGGAAACACGGCATCGAACGTCCACTGCCCACTGCGCCACCCGGTCAGCATCAACGCCCTGAAGAGAGTTCCCCGCTGTCCATAAGTTGTTTGAGTTCGGTCTTCTGTTTGTTTCGGAGCTCTGTGATGTTGCGGTAGCGAATGCACTTCTGGCCGGCCACGCCAAAAGGCAGCGTCTCGTCGTCTTTTGCAATCAACACCGTCGGCTTCCTGATTCCGGAAGCCGTTCAACAGTGGTGGCTCAATGCCGAGAGCGCTGCACCATCGCTGGGGGCGCCCCGCCCACTGATAGTGCGCAGGCTGGTCCAACCCAGCACGACGTTCATGCTGCGGGTGCAGCCCAACTCGTGGGTACGCGCGCTGCCCGCTGGCGACCCCATTGTTGATGCCCGACGTCAGCTGGAGCAGGCGTCTGAACGGGCTTCATTGGCGACGCGTTATGGCCGGTGCCGCGCCACATCCGCCGCGTTGCGGTTAATGTATGCACTCGATCTCGACAGTGTCGACCAGATACGGGAGTCGGACTTCGACGCCATCCCGCCTGCGGGCGAATGGGCTCGACATTCTCGACGCTGCGCTATGCGGCTTCGGGGTATTCCGGCGGTCGCCCCAACATGGTATTTGACGGCGAACTACGCTGCCACGCAGAATAATTGACGAGCGTCGGGCCGAGCAGGCGTCCCCGGATCTTTCCAAGATGTGACGGCGCTGTATATGACCGAGTACGAGCGGCGAGTCAGCACCGTCTACGTCACGATCCGCAACAAGATCCGGAGTCTGGCCCGGTTTTGGGAAATACCTCATCGACAACTTCCCCGACTTCGAGTGGGACGTTGTCGGCGGCGGGCGGATTTGGCACTTTCCGGAGCAGGCGGGCGTGCCATCATCAGACGTGGCTACGTGAACCCGCGACCGGACACTATCGTGTCGACGTGTTTGTGAACCGCACGTGGTGTTGTGTGAACTCGTCTTAGAGTTCGTCGACGCGCGCCTCGTAGCGCTGCACCTGCTGAAGCATCTCGTTGGCGCTGGCGTACGCCGCCGCGAGCGCTTCTGCCTTGGCAACTCGTTCGTCGGTAATCTCGGCGAGTTTCAGCCGCGCCGCACCTTTGCGTTGTTGTCAATGACGTCAGCGTGAACGGCTGAGGCTGGCGGTCAGGCCAGGCAGCAGGAGATCGAGGAAGCGGTCGAGTTCGGCGGCGCCGTCGTAGGACGCTAGGGCGGGTGCCAGTGCACGCAGTAGGGGAAATTCGGTGACCGCGAACCGGTGCAGACCGAGGCGGAGTACGTGGTCGGTTTCCTCGGGCCGCTCGATGACCTCCTGCAGCTCGTTGAGGATGTGGCCGTACAGGTAACCGAACAGCATCCGGTAGATGTGGAGGGCGTCGTTGCCGGTGAATCCGGCGGAGGTGAGCAGGGCGAGGACGTCTTCCAGTGGCCTCAGCATTCCCGGCGGTCGCCGCCCGAGTGGGGTGGCCAACGGTCGAGTGACCAGCAGCGGCACCACTTTGGGGTGTGCCAGGGCCAACTGGCGGAAGTGGTGGGCGACGGTGCGCAGTTGGGCGGCCCAGTCCGGATCCGTCTTGTCCACCACGAGTTGAGCGAGCACGAGTTCGACGACGCCGTCGAGCACCGCGGCTTTGTTGGGGACGTGGCGGTAGAGCATCACCGGATCTCGCCCCAGTGCGTTGCTGAGGCGGCGCATGGACAATCCGTCCACACCGTCGCGGTCGACGATCGCCAGCGCAGTCTGCAGGATCACCGACCGGCTGAGCTGATTGCTGTCTTGGCCGGCAACCGCGACGGGTGAGTTACCGTCGCCGATGACCGCGTCGGGCCTGATCGGCTGTCTCGTCATGGCCGGGGACTTCCCTTCTGTGTGCTCTCCGGCTTCGTCAGCGGAGCTACCCTCGGAGATCATAAGTCAACGTCGTTGTCTAGATCTAAAGTCAACCATAATTGTTAACACTGTTGACAGCAGCGCCGATTGGGCGTGTACTGGAGTCCTCGCACCAGAGTCAGAGACGTCGCGATGATCGTCACCGTTGGTTTGGTTGTTCTCGCCGCCGTGATGGTCAGTTCAAAGGCAACATCAAACAGACGGGCGACAAGGAAAAAGACGCCGCCAAACACTGACCCGCTAGCCAGACAGCGCTGACCGCGACGACCGGTCTGAGATGTCCGAGGTTGACGCGGCCACGCAGTCAACGCGGGGAGCGCCCTCCCCGGAGCTGTGGGCCCCGGATGAACCACCCGTCCACGTCGCCGACGCGTCCGTCCGTCTGTGTCAAGTTCAACGATCTGGAGAACCATGTCCACCAACGTATTTGACCTACCGACCGACCAGGACGTGAAGTCATCTGGCTCGTATACAGCCCTGACCCCGTTGGCGTTTCTCGAGCGTTCGCTCGACGTGTTCGCCGACAAGACCGCGATCGCGTACGGCGACCGCCGATTGACCTACAGCGAGTTTGGTGCAGCGGCGACCCGTCTGGCGAATGCACTTCGCGCTTCTGGCATTGAGCGAGGTGATCGGGTGGCGTACCTGTGCCCGAACATCCCGGAGATGTTGGTGGCCAACTTCGGGGTGCCGCTCGCTGGTGCGGTGATGGTACCGATCAACACCAGGCTCTCCGCGGAGGAAGTCCGCTACATCTGCGATCACGCCGGCGCGAAGCTGCTAGTCGCCGACACCGAGTACCTGCCGGCCCTGGCACCGGTGCTGGGAAGCCTGCAAACCGTTGAGGAAGTGGTGGGGCTCAACGACCCGCTGGGGCCCGCTTCGCCCGCGGCTGCCGAGCATGCCGACATCACCTACGACGAGCTGATGGCGCGCGGCTCGGGGAACCCGCTGCCCTGGACGGTCGACGATGAGCTGGGGCTGATAGCGATCAACTACAGCTCAGGCACGACCGGCCAGCCCAAGGGGGCGATGTACACCCATCGCGGCGCATACCTGAACGCGATGGGCGAGATCATCCATCAGCGCTTCGACCCGGAGAGCGTTTATCTGTGGACGCTGCCGATGTTCCACTGCAGCGGTTGGTGCACGCCGTGGGCGGTGACCGGGATCGGTGCGACACACGTATGTCTGCGGGCGGTGCGCGCGGACGTGATCTGGCGACTGCTCGATGAGGAACGGGTGACCCATCTCGACGGTGCGCCCACGGTGCTGGTCACGATCGCCGAGGCGCCGGAGGCGCACCCGCTTGAGCGCGAACTGGTGGCGACGGTGGCCGGCGCCGCGCCGGGTCCGACGGTGATATCGAGGATGCGTGAGCTGGGCGCCCGGATCGTGCACGTGTACGGGATGACCGAGGCGTACGGCCCGTACGCCATCAACGAGTGGCAGCCCGGCTGGTCGGCCATGTCGCCGGCGGATCAGGCGCGCCGGCAGGCGCGGCAGGGCGTCGCGATGATCCAGTCCGATCCGGTCCGGGTGGTCGACGAGGCGATGAACGATGTTGCCCGCGACGGTCAGACGATGGGCGAGATCGTGATGCGTGGCAACAACGTGATGGCCGGGTATTACCGCGACGAGGTGGCTACCAAGACCGCTTTCGAGGGCGGGTGGCTGCACTCCGGGGATCTCGGCGTCCAGCACTCAGATGGGTACGTCGAGCTGCGGGACCGGGCCAAGGACATCGTCATCTCCGGTGGCGAGAACATCTCCACGGTAGAGATCGAGCACGCGCTCGAGGCGCATCCGGCGGTGTTCGAGGTCGCCGTGATCGGCGTGCCGGACGCGAAGTGGGGAGAGCGGCCGAAGGCGTTCGTCGTACGTAGGCCGGACGTTGAGGTGACCGAAGACGAGCTGATCGCCTACCTGCAGACACACATCGCCCGCTTCAAGGTGCCCAAGGCGATCGAGTTCGTCGAGGCACTACCGCGTACATCGACCGGAAAGCTGCAGAAGTTCGCGCTGCGCGACAAGGAATGGACCGGACACAGCAGCCGCATCCAGGGCTGAGCGCCCGCCACGCGATAGCGGACAGAAACCAGACATGTCAGGCAAGCCATGAATAAGGAAGACCAATAATGAGTCTGCTTGAGAAGGACCTTGAGAAACACTCGGGGCACGATGCCGACTACGCCCACGGGATCATTCCGGACACCAACGACCCCACCGCAGGTCAGGTCGCCATCTCCCGGGAGCTGGCGTCTGAGCAGGTGCGGATGATCGCGGACCCGGCTCCGCTGGGCCTTGGCGCCTTTGCGCTCACAACCTTCCTACTGAGCCTGGTGAACGTCGGGGTCATGGACGCAGCGACGGAGCCGGTAGTGCTCGGCGTCGCGCTGGCCTATGGCGGGATTGCGCAGATGCTCGCGGGAATGTGGGAGTTCCGCAAGGGCAACGTCTTCGGTGCCACGGCCTTCACGTCCTACGGCGCCTTTTGGCTGTCGTTCTGGGCCTACATCGCCTTCTACGCGAAGGAGGTACCGGCCGCGAGCCACGGGCAGGCAGCTGGTTGGTTCCTGATGGCGTGGGCGATCTTTACGACCCTGATGGTGATAGCCGCACTACGCACGACCGCGGTGCTCGCCGTCCTGTTCGCAATTCTGAACGTGGCGTTTTACCTGCTCAGCTTCGGAGCCTTGGCGTCCAATGCCGATCTGACGAAGGCGGGAGGAATTCTGGGACTCGTCGCCGCCGCCGTGGCGTGGTACCTGTGCCTGGCCGGGGTGATGGCATCAACGTTCGGCAGGCCGATGTTGCCCAATCGACCACTGTTCAAAGGATGCGCCTCGAAGACCGACAAGTGACCGATTCACCCATTCCGACGCACCTGATCGAAACCTGAAAGCAGGACCCAAGCATGAACACGCCGACTCTTCCGGTGACCGAGAACGTTACCGATCCTGATTCAGGGGAC
>Ga0075369_10000327_pt1 | contig 14203 bp, 16 predicted proteins | sample EndMethybrTD3034_FD_71400 | JGI IMG/M metagenome (GOLD analysis project Ga0075369, IMG submission 71400) | Populus endosphere microbial communities from Tennessee, USA - Endosphere MetaG P. TD hybrid TD303-4 | ecosystem: Host-associated > Plants > Roots > Endosphere | place: USA: Tennessee...
TCGGACTACACCATCGCCGACATGGCGATCTTCCCGTGGGCGGCGCGCCATGAATGGCACACCGTCAACCTCGCCGACTTCCCCAACGTCAAGCGCTGGTACGACATCATCAACGCCCGGCCCGCTGTGACCAAGGGCATGGCGGTGCCGTATCTCAACTGACGCCGGATGAAACGAGCGCTGCTGCTGTTGGCACTGGCTGTTGGCGGCTGCGCCCAACCCGGCGCGCCGCCCGTCTGCACGGCGCCGCTGAAACCCGCCGTCGCGATCGATCTCTACTTCGGTCGCGACAAGCCGGCCGGCGGCGAGGTGACGGATGCGGAGTGGGGGGCCTTCCTCAACGAGGTCGTGACGTCGCGCTTTCCCGATGGGCTGAGCGTCTTCGACTCGGCGGGCCAGTACCGCGAGCCGACAGGCCGCATCGTGCGCGAGCGCAGCAAGCGCCTGGTCGTGATCGTCTTCGATGCGCCGGCACACAAGGCCAAGGTCGTCGAGATCGTCGAGGCCTATAAGCAGCGCTTCGGCCAGTACAGCGTGTTCCGTGTCGAACAGCCGGTCTGCGCCGGCCTCTGACTATACTTTCGGGCAACTGTTCACCGCCCGGAAAAACCGGCTAGATTGCCCATCGACAGCCAGCCTTCAGGAGATCTGTACTCATGGCCAAGGACGCCAAATCCCGCCGCACCGCCAACCTCGCCACGCCCAACGACCTCGGCGCCAACGCCAGCAAGGAAGTGGCAGGCGGGCTCAACATCCTGCTGGCCGACGTCATTGCCCTCTACTTCAAGACCAAGAACTTCCACTGGCACGTCTCGGGCCCGCATTTCCGCGACTACCATCTGCTGCTCGACGACCAGGCGACCCAGATCGACGCCATGACCGACGTCATCGCCGAGCGCGTGCGCAAGCTCGGCGCGACGACCATCCGTTCGGTCGGCCACATCAAGCGCCTGCAGCGCGTGCTCGACAACGACGCCGAGTACGTGACGCCGGCTGACATGCTGGCCGAGCTGCGTGACGACAACAAGGAACTGCTCAAGCACATGCGCATCCTGCACGAGGTCGCCGACGAGCACGGCGACATCGCGACGGCCAGCCTGATCGAGAACTGGGTCGACGAGACCGAGCAGCGCGTGTGGTTCCTGTTCGAGACGGGACGGCGGACCGAAGGCTGATCACATTCTTCGGACCGCCGGCCAGAGGCCGGCGGTCCGGAAGACTATTGCTTCTCCGCCCAGCCGATCATCCTGACCAGGAAGGCATCGCAGGCATCCATCTGCGCGCGGGCGACGAACTCGTTCGGCTGATGGGCCTGGGAGATGTCGCCGGGGCCGCAGATCACGGTCGGGATGCCGTGGCCGCGGAAGATGCCGGCCTCGGTGCCGTAGGGCACTGCATAGGTGCGGTTGCCGCCGGTCCATTGCAGGGCGAGCTTGGCTGCTTCCTCGTTCTCCTGCGGCAGCAGGCCGGGCACGAAGGAGCGGCGCTTCAGGGTGATGTTGGCGTCGGGATGCTTGGCCCGCATCTTGGGCAGCAGCATCTCGGCGATGTACTTCTCGGCGCGGCGCTGCACTTCCCAAGGATCGTCACCGGGCAGGGTGCGATAGCCCCAGTTCAGGGTGCACTCGCGCGCCAGGATGTTGCCCGCGGTGCCGCCGTTGATCACGCCGACATTGATGGTGGTATGGCCAGGCACGGTGTCGATGTCGGTCCGTTTGCGCTCGGCCAGCTCGACCTGCAGCTCGTTCAGCCAATGGATGAAATCGCCGGCGAAGTGGATGGCGCTGACACCGAGATGGGTCATCGAGGAATGCGCCTCGAAGCCGGTGAAGGTAGCGATGATGCCGCCGCCGGCGTTCTGCGCATTGACCACGCCCATCATGGTGGGCTCGCCCACGATAACCGCCTGGGGCAGCGGCACGGCGCCGACCAGCTTTTCGGCCAGCGCATGGGCGCCCAGGCAGCCGATCTCCTCGTCATAGGAGAAGGCGAAATGCATCGGCACCTTCAGCCTGGCGCGCTGGAACGCCGGGACGTTGGCGAGGCAGGCGGCGACGAAGCCCTTCATGTCGCAGGTGCCGCGCGCATAGAGATTGCCGTCGGCCTTTTCGGTGAGAGTCCAGGGATCCGTCGTCCAGGGCTGGCCGTCGACCGGGACCACGTCGGTATGGCCGGACAGCACGACGCCGCCTTCGCGGTCGGGGCCGATCGAGGCGAACAGGTTTGCCTTGGTGCCCTCTTCGTTGGGCACCAGGGTGCTCTCGACCCCGAAATCGGTGAGGTAGTCCTGGATGTAGTGGATCAACTCGAGGTTGGAATTACGCGAGGTGGTGTCGAACGCCACCAGGCGCTTCAACATGTCGATGGACGAAGGTGCGGTACTCATGGCGGCACCGTCGCACGGTTCGTGCCATGAGGCCAAGAGCCTGAAAATACTTGCGAAATTGAGGCTTCGTTTGACTTGGGAAACGCCCGCCGCTAGAACCGCCGCGCATCCGTCGTGGATATCGATCGCCGGGGTCTTAACGGACTGCGGAGAGGTGGCCGAGCGGTCGAAGGCGGCGGTTTGCTAAACCGTTATACGGGGATAACTCGTATCGAGGGTTCGAATCCCTTCCTCTCCGCCATCCTTCGCTGCGCAGCAGCGAGGATGCCCGCCGAAGCTCGTCAGAGCGAAGGAGGGCTGTCGATGTGCCCCGCGCAGCTTCGGCTGGCAAGCCATCCTGCTTCGTGCTGGAAGCGTAGGCGTAACGATCGGACGTTGCTCTCCGTCTATCTGATCGATGTTCTACGTCTATCTGCTCCAGAGCCAAGTTACGCCCGATCAACATTATGTCGGCCTGACCATCGACCTGAAGCGGCGCTTCGCTGACCACAATTCCGGCAAAGCGCCCCATACCTCTAAATTCACTCCCTGGCGTTTGGTGACTTATGTCGCCTTCTCGGAGCAGACCAAAGCAGTCGCTTTCGAGCGCTATCTGAAATCCGGCTCTGGCCGCGCGTTCGCTCGCAGACACCTCCGGTGACAGCCCTCAACTCTTCGACCCCGTCGGCGAAAAACAGAAGATGTGAAACACCGGCACCGTCGTCAGCGGCTTGGTGCTGCAGACGTGGCTGCGGCCGTCGCCGAAGCGGTCGGGCTCGCCGACGGCAAAGGCCGGCACTGGCACCCAGCGGCGAAATTCGGGGATCCATACCGACCAGCTGCCGTCTTCTTCCGTGCGCGCTCGCACAGGCCGGCAGTCCTCACCGTTGCAGCAACTGCCTTTGCCAGTGGTCGGCTTCCATTCCTGGTACTGATGATGCTGCTCGGCATGCCCGCAGCCGAACGCGCCGTATTCGCAGTCCTGCGCCTGCGCCCGATTGCGCGAGGCCTGCATCGCCATTGCCGCAATGAGCATCACGAATACGCACAGCACGCGCACGCACAACACGCGAATCTTGATCGATACTGTCATCCCGGCACGAAACGCAGCGGCGCGCCGCCGGTTGCGCCTCGTGCCGTGGCCTCCGGATGGTCACCGGGAGCGGGACCTCAGTACACAGCTTCGAGGATCGGCACGATCTCCTGCGCGCCCTGGATCGGCCTCGGATTGCTGAAGGTCCAGTCATCCTTCATGCAGTTCGTCGCGATGCGCTGCAGGTCGTCGCGATTGACACCGACGTCGCGCAGTCGCCGCGGCAAGCCGAGGCCCGCGATGAAGCGGTCGAGCACCTCGGCGGCGGGCTGGCCGGCCGCACCGAGCGCGGCGCTGATCTCGGCCTGGCGATCGCCATTGACCTCGGCATTGAACGCCAGCACGGCCGGCAGCATGACGCACGACGTGTAGCCGTGCGGCACGCCGGCGCTGCCGCCCAGCACATGGCCGATGGCGTGGCTCGCGCCCATGCGCGTGCCGGTGACGATGCCGGTCATCGAGATCCAGGCGCCGATCTGGCAGTCGAGTCGCGCCGCAAGGTCGGACGGGTCGCGCTTCACCGCCGGCAGGCCGCGGCCGAGCAGGCGCAGCGCCTGCAATGCCGTGCTGTCGGTGTACGCATTGCCGTCGATCGAGCAGTAGGTCTCCACCGCATGGTCGACGGCGCGGATGCCGGTCGAAAGCCACAGCCACTCCGGCGTGTGCACGGTGATGGCGGGATCGAAGATCACCGCGAGCGGGATGAGGCCGGGATGGATATAGGCCTGCTTCAATCGCAGCCGCGGCTCGGTGACTCCGGCGCGGGCATTGAACTCGCCGCCGCTCAGCGTCGTCGGCACGCAGATCTGGCGTACCGTCGGCGCCCGGTACTGCGGGAAGCTGCGCTTGCCCGTGACCTCGTCGACCACGGTTCGGAAAGGTTCTAGCCCGTCCGGTTCACGGATGTCGTGCTCCAGGCAGATGGTGACCGCCTTGCCGCCGTCGGTCGTCGATCCGCCACCGACGCTGACAAGCAGGTCGCAGCCCGCATCGCGCGCCTTGTTGGCACAGGCGACCACGGTATCGCGCGGGCTGTGCGCCGGCATGTCGTCATGCACGCCGGCGTAGCGCGATCCCAGCGCATCGGCGATCTGCCGGACCGCACCGGTCTCGCGATTGAGCGTCTTGCCGGCGAGGATGAACACCCGCTTGGCGCCCAACCGCTCGGCCGCCTGGACGACGGCCTCGGCGGCTGGACGGCCGAACACCACGCGGTCCATCCCCGTGAAGACGATCTCGCCAGCACGCATGGCCGCGTTACGCTGCGCGAACGAGACTGACGACAGCGCCTTTGCCTCGCACTTCCGCCTCCTCGAACTCGGCCGCGGCGATCGCCCGGTCGAGAGCGGCCCGCAACGCCTTGGCCGATTCCAGGGTGATCTCGACGCCGGCCCGAGCGCCGGCATCGAGGCCCGTGTTCATGAAGTCGAGAGTGATGACGTCGCCCAGCAGGGCGTGTCGCGCGTGGTCATAGGCGACCACCGTCTGTGTGAGCGGAAACCATTCGTCGCCGCGCTTGGCCATGCCTTCGGCGCGGGCGATCTCGATGATCGACGTGCACATGGCGCGGCCTCCTATTTCTTGGCCAGGTGCTTGCCGAAGAAGGCGTGGACCTTGCTCCAGCCGTCCATCGCCTGGTCGACGCGATAGAGCGGCCGATGCCAGTAGAAGAAGCCGTGGCCGGCGCCGTCGTAGCGATGGAACTCGTAGTTCTTGCCGTGCTTCTTGAGTTCGGCTTCGTGCTGGTTGACCTGCTCGGGGCTGGGCGCACGGTCGTCGTTGCCGAACAGGCCGAGGAGCGGGCAGGCGAGATCCTTGGTCATGTCGATCGGCGCCGTGGGAGTCTTGGCGTTGAGCTCCTCCTTGCCCATCACGACGCGGCCGCCCCACAGGTCGATGACGGCATCGACGTCCTTCTTCTGGCAGGCATAGATGAACGCATGCCGGCCGCCCGAGCAGGAGCCGAACAGGCCGACCTTGCCGTTGAGATTGGGTTGGGCGCGCATCCATTGCACGGCGGCCGCCGTGTCACCGACCATCTGGGAGTCGGCGATGCCGCCATCGGCGCGCACCTTGGCCGCGACATCGTCGGGGTTGCCATCGCTGCCGCCGCCTTCGCGCTCATAGAGGTTGGCGCAGATCGCGATATAGCCGTGATGCGCGAAGCGCCGCGTCGTCTCGATGTAGAGCTCGCTCCAGCCCGGCAGATGATGGATCAGCACGACCCCCGGGTAGGGGCCCGCGTTGGCCGGCTTGGCAACGTAAGCGGTGATCGGCGTGCCCCCGTCGCCTTTGAGGGTCACGTTCTCGCAAGTCATGCCGCGGTAGAATGACATCGATTCCTCCATGAGCGGATCCGCACGACCAACGGTCGCACGGTTCGCGCTGTCGGGCCAAGAGCCTGGCGCGACTGGCGGAATTTGCCTGTCGATTTTTGACTGGGAGGAGTTGCGCCGAAGCGCACTTCCGGGAGCGGCCAAGATGGGGTCTCGCCCTACTGATGCGACCCGCTAGGGCCGCTCCCGGTGTGGCGTCCGTGGATGCCCGCTATGCTGATGCCCGAACCGCTGCGTCAGCAATCGTTGCGGCACGATGGCCCGGTGGAAGCATGCGTACCTCCTTTGCTGACGAGACTACGTGAATCCAGCCACGAGACGCCGATGCTGTCAATGCCGCGAGCGCGCCGTGCTGTGTTCAGTCGGGGAAATCGAAGTCCTGGCCATTGGCCTTGATGCCCACGCGCTCGAACCAGTCGGGGCCGAGTTCGCCGATCCGGTCACCGGCGCACTTCAGCGTGGCGATCGCCTTGCCCTGTCGCTCGACGACGATGCCGCTCTTCGCGCGGACCTCGCCATTGGGTCCCCATTTGCCGACACCGCTATAGACGGTGTAAGCGACCGGTGCCTTGGCGAAGCGCAGCCACGATCCGCCGCCGCCCGAGAAGGGCACATTTTCGCCGGTCGCGACCTTCGGCGGCGGCATATGCGACGCGGGCAGGATGAGCTCGAGCGGCTCGGTCGAATCAGGCTTGCCGAAGCGATACTGGAGATAGCCATGGTTCGGGCCGACGGCCTTGGACGTGCAGACCGACACCATCTTGCCGCCCGCGCGGCAGGCGAACACGACGCTTTCCTCGGGGGTGCAGAACGACGACTGTGCTGTGTTGCCGGTCTGCGCCGTCGCGTCCGTCGCCGGCAATGTCGCCGCCAAGATCGCGGCAATCCAACGCCTCAGACTTTGAACCATCGATCGGACCTCAGGGTTGGTGCGTTACCTGGATGAAGCTGTTGTTCGTGTTGGGCCGGTAGGAGATGTCGTAGTGGCCGCCTTTGCCGACGGCATTGCAATGGGCGGCAGTCGTCTGCACGCGCGTGATGGCATAGGTCGTCCACGCGCTGCCCTTGCTCATGTCGACGTCGAGCTGGAAGGTGAGGTTGGGCGAGCTCTTCTGCGGACTGTCATACTTCCAGCAGATCCAGTTCTGATAGTTCGGTTGCAGCTTATAGGTCTGCCACTGGCCGTCGCCCCACTTGTAGCGATAGCTGATCGTGGCGCTGGTCTTGTTGTGGAAGCAGGCGCAGCCGTGCGTCGTGTCCTGGCTCGCAGCCGGCAGTGTCCAGGCAACCGCTATTGCCGCCGCCGCGGCCGGCGCACTCCATCCAATCTTCATAGTCGTCTCCCCAAGTCCCCGGCCGGAACTTATCAATCTTTATTGATGATGCAAATAGTATGACGGGCATCTCGATGTATGCTGATCGGCGAGTAGGAGGACGCGTCAGGAGTACCAAGGCGAAGAACACGAAATAACGGGGAGGCTCCCAATGCCGAGGGTGGTCATCGCGGCGCTTGCCGCGTTGTTGTCGCTGTCGCACGTCGAAGCCCGCGCACAAGCGTATCCGTCGAAGCCCATCAGGTTCGTCATTCCCTTTGGCGCGGGGTCGGCTACCGACGCTCTCGCTCGCATCATCGGCCAGGATCTGGAGCAGACACTCGGCCAGCCGATCATCGTGGCGCAGAAGCCCGGTGCCGACGGCGCGCTGGCCGCCGGCGAGGTCAAGCGCGCGGCACCCGACGGCTACACGCTGCTGTTCGGCACCAACAGCCCGCTCGCTGTCGCGCCCAACATGCAGAAGGAGCCACCCTACAACGTCCTCACCGATTTCACGCCCATAACCTTTCTCGGCGAGAACAGCTTCTTCCTTGTCGTCCACCCGTCAGTGCCGGCGAACTCGCTCGCCGAGCTCATCGCGGTCGCCAAGGCCAGTCCCAAGCCGCTGAACTACGCGGCGGGCAACACCTACGCCTTCGTGTCGATGGCGATGCTGGCAAAGCGGAACAAGATCGAGCTCGAGGCAATCCGTTACAAGTCGGAACCCGACGCGATCGCCGACCTGCTGTCGGGTCGCGTCCAGGTCATGAACGGCACCGCGACATCGGTCGCCGCGCACGTGAAGGCCGGCAAGCTGAAGGCGATCGCCACCATGCTCGACGTGCGCAGCCCCTTGATGCCGGATCTTCCGACGCTCATCGAGTCGGGCCAGAGCCAGTTTCCGATCGTCCCGTGGTTCGCGCTGGTCGGTCCGGCCGACCTGCCGGCCGATGTCGTCGCCACCATGAACAAGGCGATGGTGGCGGCGCTCGCCAGGCCCGCGGTAAGAGAGCAGGTGGAACGGCACGGCTTCATGCCGAAGTCATCCACGCCGGCGGCGCTGGCGGCCTACATGAAGGATCAGCTCGCCATCTGGAAGACCGCCCTGAAGGACTCCGGGATCGAGCCGCAATGATGAAACGCCTGGCCCTTCTCGCGCTTGCGGCCGCGCTCCTGACGGCAGGTGCGGCGCAGGCGCAATATCCCGACAAGCCGGTACGCATCATCGTGCCGTTCATCGCCGGCAGCGCGCCCGACGTTGCGGCGCGCCAGGTGGCGCAGCGCCTGACCGCGAGCTTCGGCCAGCAGTTCGTCGTCGACAACAAGCCGGGCGTCGCCGGCAACATCGGCGCCGAGGTCGCGGCCCGCGCCGCACCCGATGGCTACAGTCTGATGCTGATGACCAGCAGCCACATCCTGAGCCCGTTGCTCTACGCCAAGGTGAACTACGATCCGCTGAAGGACTTCGTGCCGGTGACCATGATCACCCACATCCCCTCGCTGATGGTGGTGCCGCCGACGTCGCCGGCCAGGTCGGTCATGGAGTTCGTGGCGCTCGCCAAGTCGATGCCCGGCAAGCTGAACTACGGCTCCGGCGGCGCCGGCAGCCTGGCGCATCTGTCGGCCGAAGCGTTCCGGCTGGCGGCGGGGATCGACTACATCCATGTGCCGTACAAGGGGGCGCCGGACATCGTGCTGGCGCTGCTCAGCAAGCAGATCGACGTCGGTTTCCCAACCATGCCGACCGCCTTCCGGGCGGCCCAGCAGGGCACGTTGCGGGCGCTGGCAGTGACCAGTGCCAGGCGCTCCAAGGTGATGCCGGATGTACCAACGCTTCTGGAAGCGATGCCCGATGGCTTCGCGCTCGATGCCTGGCTCGCCTTGGCGGCACCGGCCGGCACGCCATCGCCGATCGTCGCGCGCCTCTACACCGCGCTCGCCGAGGGTTTGAAGGATCCGGCGTTCCGCAGCTCGCTGGACAGCGACGGCTCGGAAGTCGTGCTCAACAGCCCGGCCGAATTCGCCGCCTTGCTGCAGACCGAGACGGCCAAGTGGCAGGCCCTGATCACACGGGTGGGCGTGAAGCTTGAATAGCGACTAAATCCGCCGCCATAGCGGCCACGTTGCCGCGAGCGCCAACAACCCCATCGCGCCCGTCAGTGCCGTGGCGTGCGGTGCGCCGATACGGTCGGCGAGCCAGCCCAGCCAGACGAAGCCGATCGGGCCCGTGCCGATGCACACCGACAGCACGCCCATGATGCGCGAGCGCATCTCGATGGGGGCTGCAAGGTAGACAGTCGTGGCCTGCAGGGTGGCGAAGGCCGCTCCGGCGAGGCCGGTCACCAGCAATGCCGCCCCAGCCGAGAGCAGCTCGGGTGCCAGCGCAAAAGCGATCAGTGACAGGAGATAGACCACCACGCCGCCGACATAGGCGCGCGCATGCCAGCCCGGTGTCAGCCACAACGCCAGCAGCACGGCGCCCACGAAGGAGCCTGCGCCGTCGACGCTGGTCAGCAAGCCGACGCCTTCCGGCCCAAGGGAGAGCTGATCGCGGCCGATCACGGGGATCATGCTGGTGAAGGGCCAGGCGAAGATGTTGTAGATGATCGTCACCAGCATGATGGCGCTGAGCCTCCGATCCTTGGCGACGATGACGATGCTTTCCCAGGTGCGGGCCAGAACGGCGCCAGCGCCGGGCGCGGCAGGCATGTGCGTGCGCACCATCAACGTGGCCGCGATTGCGGTGGCGTACATCGCCACACTCAGCACGAAGGCACCTTCGATGCCGACGCCGGCCAGCAGCAGGCCGCCGACCGTTGGACCGATCATGCGGCTCGAATTGGCAGCGCCGACATCAAGCGCCATCGCAGTCGCCATGCGATCGCGGCCCATGACCTCGCCCATGATCGTGCGCCTGAGCGGATTGTCGGTTGCCCAGCCGCAGCCGTTGACGAAGCTCGCCGCCGCGAACTGCCAGACTTCCAGCGTGCCCAGCCAGGCGACGAGCGACAGCAGGGTCGAGGTGAGGGCGAGTAGGCCGACCATGGCGGCCAGCGTGAGCCGCCGGTCGAACCGTTCGGCCAGGGCTCCGAGGAAGGCGCCGAACAGGCCCATCGGCAGCAGGCGCAGCATGGTGATCATGGCGACGATGAAGGCCGAGTCGGTCTGCTGATAGACGACGACTCCCACCACGACCGTTTCCAGCCAGCGCACGGTCGAGATGATCATGCCGACATACCACAGCCGCCAATAGTCGGCGGGGATGGTACGCAGGAGCTGCCGGAAAGGGATATCGGGGGTGTTGTTCTCGCTCATGCGGCGACAGTCGCCTTGCATCGAGGCGACAGTTCTTTAGTAGTTTGGTTGGGTGTGTGCGGGAGCTTTGGAAAGGTCAGTGATGCTGAAGGTAAAATCGATGGCGTTCAATGAGCTCGTCAAGGCGAAAGCCAAGATCGAGGCCGAGCTCGAGTTGCGGGCTGCGAAAGAGCGTTCCAGTCTGATCGACGCGATCGGCAGGCTCCGCAAGCTGTCGGCGACGAACGCGAACGGCGCCGGCGCGGGCCGGCCGCACGCGCTTAAGGGCAAGAAGCTGCCGCCTCTCTACCGCAATCCCAAGAATCGCGACGAGACCTGGGCGGGCCGCGGCAACCGGCCGAGGTGGCTGGTCACGGCGCTGAAAGGCGGCAAGAAGCTGGAGGCGTTCGCCATAAAGTGAGGTGAACCTCCTTTCGACATGAGCGATGGCTTTCCTCGCAAAGCTTAGATCAGCGTCAACGTGACAGCTGAAGGCTTTGTTTGTCGATCCGCACGCCCTTCACACGTCGGATTTCATCTTCGCCTGACGGATCGTGCCACACGGGCCGGCTCTGGCTGGCCCGTGTTTTTCGCATGCGGCACGAGCCTTCCTGGGGTGTACTCTCGTGGAAAGTTTCTCCCGGGAGGAAGCGACGATGAGCTATGACCTCGTCATCAAGAACGGCACCGTGGTCGATGGCACTGGTGCGGCGCGCTATCGGGCCGACGTCGCCATCGCCGACGGCAAGGTCGCCGAGATCGGCAAGATCACCGAAGGCGCCAAGCGCACCATCGACGCCGACGGGCTGGTCGTCGCGCCGGGCTTCGTCGATCCGCATACTCATTACGACGCGCAGATCTGCTGGGACGGCGCCGTGACGCCCTCGTCGTGGCACGGCGTGACCAGCGTGGTGATGGGCAACTGCGGCGTCGGCATCGCGCCTTGCAAGCCCGAGACGCGCGAGATCGCTATGCGCGACCTGGTGAACGTCGAAGGCATCCCGTTCGACGTGCTGAACAAGGGCATCACTTGGGATTGGGAAACCTTCCCGCAGTTCATGGACGCCGCGGCCGCGCGCAAGCCCTCGCTCAACCTCGCTTTCATCGCGCCGCTGACGCCGTTCCGTCACTACGTCATGGGCGAGGCCTCGATAGAGCGGTCGGCGACGCCGGAAGAGACGGCCAAGATCGCCAGGCTGATCGGCGAGGCGGTCGACGCCGGCGCGCTCGGCTTCTCCTCGACGACGCTCAACCAGCATCTCGGCTTCGAGGGCAAGCCGCTGGCCTGCCGCAACGCCAGCCGTGAGGAGATGAAGGCCTACGCCAACGAGCTCAAGAAGCGCGACAAGGGGGCGATCGAGATCGCGCTGACCCGCCAGGTCGGCGTGCTGGAACAGGACCAATGCGAGCTTCTCGACTTCCTGCTGACCGAGAGCGGGCGGCCGGTGACCTTTATCGCCCTGTTCGATCGCGACGACATCCCCGAGGCGGTGCGCGACACGCTGCGCCGCGCCGCGCCCATGATCGCCAAGGGTGCAAGGCCGCAGACCTCGCCGCTGCCCCTGACGCGCGAAGTCGACATGAACAATCCGTTCTCCTTCGCGGCCTTCCCGGCGTGGAAGCGGGTGTTTGCCGACACCAACAAGGACGCGCAGAAAAAGGTCTATGCCGATCCCGCCTTCCGTAACGCCTTCCGCCACGACCTCAAGAACCCGACGGGCTTCAGCAACTGGGGCCGCATCGGCGTCTACGCGGTCAAGAATCCGGCCCTGAAGAACCTCGAGGGCAAGTCGATCGCCACGATCGCCCAGGAGCAGGGCAAGGATGGCGTCGATGCCTTCCTCGACCTGGTGCTGGCCGACAACCTCCAGTGCGAGCTCACTATGGCCTCGTGGAACACCCGCGAGGACCGCATGAAGGAGCTTTTGAACGACAAGTCGATCCTGATGGCGCTGGGCGACGGCGGCGCGCATGTCGATATGCTGTGCGACGCAGGCTACCCGACCTACCTGCTGGGCACCTGGGTGCGCGAGAAGCAGGCAGTCACCCTGGAGGAGGGCGTGCGCAAGCTCACTTCCGATCCCGCCGATCTCTTCGGCTTGAAGGATCGCGGCCGGCTGGCCAAGGGCGCGCCGGCTGACGTGGCGATCTTCGATCCCCAGCGCATCGGCTCGAAGAACCACGGCGAGCGGCGCTACGACCTGCCAGGTGGCGCCAAGCGCATCGTCATGCCGTCGCAGGGCGTGGAATACACCGTCGTCAACGGCGCGCTGACCTGGGAGCAGGGGAGGCTCACCGAGGCCAAGGCGGGCAAGGTGCTGCGCGGCTAGTCCGGCAACCGCACGCGACAGGTCCTCATGTCCCACGGATCGCCATCGGCGAGGAGCTCACCCTCCTCGACCAGGGCGACGAGGCGCGCCAGCAGGATCGTGTCGCCCACCTGCATGTAGGGCTCGCAGTTGTGGGCCATCGTCGATCCGATGACGCGCGCTGCGCTCAACCATCCCTTTGCAGCCTGTTCGAGGATCGAGGAATCGAAGTGGTCGATTGGTGCGGAGGCCAGACCCACGGGTGTTATGACCCGAAACGGGGCGTTCTGCGCCCGAAGGCGCTGCCACAGTCGCCCGGCATCCGTCGCCTCTTCTGGCGTGATGGGGCGTGCGGTCTCGATCAGCGCCGCGAGCCGCTCGGTCGGGACCAGCCCGACTGCACCGTCCGGCTGGCTGACCTCGACGAGGTCATATGGTCGGTCTCCCAGCCGATCGGCCAGCGCCAGGAAGAACGCGAGTTCGCTGGCGGAATGGCGTCCAAACCAGACGGCCAGCCGCTCATCGGCGGTTTCGACGCGCTGCCAGAACGTCGTCAGATCCTCTTCTGACAAGGGGGCATGGACATGCGACCACCAGGCTGCTCGCTCGCGCGCCGTGCCCCAAGCGATCGGGCCGCAGCTCAGGTCGTCGTTGAACGACAGGACCTCCTGTTGATGGCCGGCAATGCGGAGCCCCTGCCTTAGGTTTCCGCCTGCCGAGCTGTTAGGCGCCACGTGCAGGATCTTCATGGACACAACTATGCGCTGCATATTGGCAAAGGCAACCAAATAACGGTTGTGTCATGGTTTCGGTTTACCTTGCCTGAAGACAATGCAAGTCTTGGGTCAAATCTTCGGAGGAAGAACGATGCCCGACCTGTTCGAGATCATGGAATCGTGCCGCGCCATGCGCCGCCTCAAGCCCGATCCGGTGCCCGACGAGCTGATCGCGAAGATCGTGCGCGCCGGCATCTATGCGCCCAACGGCGGCAACAGCCAGAAGTGGCGTTTCCTTGTCGTCAAGGATCCCAAGATCAAGAAAGCGGTGCAGGTCATTTACAAGAAGGCTTACGACGAGGTGATCGGTCCGCGCTACAGCTCGAGTGAGCCGCCGCCGGGCAGCGACAAGGAGAAGTATCGCCGTCAGCACGCGGCCGTGGAGTACCTGACCGAGCACTACCATGAGGCGCCGGTATGGATCGTCGCCTGCCTGGAGGACGGTCCCACGCCGAACCGCATGGCCGGCTCGTCGATCTATCCGGCAGTGCAGAACATGGTGCTGGCGACGCGCGCCCTGGGGCTGGGCACGACGCTGACGACGCGGCACATGCTGTTCGAGAAGGAGGCCGATGCGGCGCTCGGACTGCCGCCGGGCGTGCATTCCTACGCCATCCTTCCCATCGGCTATCCGATGGGCAAGTTCGGCCCGGTCGGCCGCGGCTCGATGGCGGAGTTCGTCTACCAAGACAAGTGGGGCCAGCCGTACGCGGCGGT
>Ga0075369_10000330_pt1 | contig 14095 bp, 15 predicted proteins | sample EndMethybrTD3034_FD_71400 | JGI IMG/M metagenome (GOLD analysis project Ga0075369, IMG submission 71400) | Populus endosphere microbial communities from Tennessee, USA - Endosphere MetaG P. TD hybrid TD303-4 | ecosystem: Host-associated > Plants > Roots > Endosphere | place: USA: Tennessee...
ACATTGCCGAGGACGGATAAGCATATCATTTCAGAGTGGATAGCTGCTTTTTCATACAGACGGTATCAAAACATTACCATTATCCACTTGGCGAGCAAAGGCAGGTGCCACAGAGCTCGCCCAGTAGTATCGTAGTGACACATCCGAGACTGCTAGACAATTAACGCAACCGGTCAAATCCCCTAGCATTAAGGTCTTGTTAACATCATTTAATAAATGTGTGGCTTTAAAAACCAAAGAGTTAGGGGTGTTTAACAGACGTTAACCATAACCCGAGAAATCCGCCCTGAATGTGCCGGAATTTAACGCGATGCCCACCCGGCGCCCGCACGATCATAGAACGGCGGGATAGATGACGGGAGAATTGGCACATGGCAGCAGTCAGTATTGCGTTTGCGGCACCCGACAATTGCAAGGGTCCACGCCCTTCGCAGGAGCGTCCGGTAGATCTGGTGCATCTGGCAAACCAGACAATGGGCGACAAGAGCCTGGAAATCGAAGTTCTGCAGATGTTTGCACGGCAGGCACGCGCTTGCCTGCAGGAGATATCATCCGGTAACGCGAAAATCGTTGAGGCCGCAGCGCACCGCCTTAAGGGTGCCGCCGGCGCCGTGGGCGCGTTCCGCGTTCATGCAGCTGCGGAGGCGCTCGAGGGCAATTGCGGCGATGCGGCCACGATGGCGGCGGTCGGTATCGCGGTGATCGAAGCCGAGAACTTTATCCTCAAGCTTTGCCGCTGAGCCGTAGGGTCAGATACGAGACCCGCTGATCCATTTCGGGGCAGCGGGTCTTTTTGTGACTGTCGGCATGGCGCATTTTGACAAGCGCGTTGCTTCCCAATCTGGAATGAAAGGTATCGGGCGGTCGATGTTGACTGCCTCGACGATTTGTTGGAAGAAAAATCCAGACCCTCCCATTGACGACTACCGGAAATCATTATGCCCAAACTGACCATTGTCGCCTTCGACGGCACGCGCTTCGATCTTGATGTCGATCAGGGATCGACCGTTATGGAAAATGCCGTGCGCAATTCGGTGCCGGGCATCGAGGCCGAATGCGGCGGCGCCTGTGCCTGCGCGACCTGTCATGTCTACGTCGACGACGAGTGGACGGAGCGCGTCGGTCCGCCTGAGGCCATGGAAGAAGATATGCTTGATTTCGCGTTTGACGTGCGTCCGACGTCGCGGCTCTCCTGTCAGATCAGAATGAAGGCAGCCCTGGATGGGCTCATCGTCCACGTGCCCGAGCGGCAGGCCTGATCCACTGCACTTCCCAAAAAAAGCCTCGCTGGCCGTTAGACGAGCGAGGCGAGGTAGGCGCATTACCTACGGACGAGGGAGGATCATCCGCGGCTTCGCAACGCGCCAGGAGAACCCAGGAGCGAAAGTTCGGGCTTACGGACCTGAACTTTCGAATGTTTGAATATTACCGCGTTGTAGTTGATTTAGCTAGACCGAGAAATAACCACTAAAACACTGGGGCGACTGCAGTTTCACACAAGTTTTGTTACGCGGATAAACTTCTGTGATCGTTTTTGACCTAAGAATCAGCTATCTTACGCCGCCGGATTTCTTTAGCCGGTGGTCGAGCAACCTCATCATGCGATTCTGGAAATTGGCGGCTTCGACTCGGTCGAATCGGGCCTGCAGCCGATCGTGTTCCTCGATGCCACGCGTCGATACCTCGGTAACGAGCTCCTGCATGCGTTCGCAATTGGGTTGTGGAGGCAGGGCGAGAATCTGCTTTTCCATGACGCGCGCCTGGTTTCGCGCGATCTCGGCATGGCGTTCTTCGTGGCGCTTGATGTCGCTCGAGAGTGCATCCCAGATCATCGAGAGCTGTTTGCTGGCACCTTTACGGTTGGTCCAGCGCGGCAGGATGATCTGCGTATGGACCGTCACCTTGGCATTGCCAACCTTGCACTTGCCCCCTGCCTGGACATAGGTGGCATCGCCGCCGAAGCGGATTTTGGTCGCGCCGGGATGGCGGGCCGACGACCCGCTAGCCGTCGGTCCATTGGAGCTCAGCTGCTGATCCAGCTGATCTGCGGTTTTGCCCCCGATCGCGAAGTAGGAGTAGCTCTTGGTCGCGATGACGGCGGCAGAGGCCGGCGCGCACACCAAGACGGTCATGGAAAAGCCGAGCAGGAGGGGCATATAACGCGGTACGGAAAGCATTCTACAGATACTCAGGTTGAAGTTTGCCGGAGCTTGGGGCATAGGCACCGCTAGCGCAATATCGTTGACGCTTTTTCGATCGATAGGATGAATGCTGTTGGCACAGCTTCGGAGCAGTTTCTGGCGCGTCGGGCATGGTCGTGAGATCGAGCTGGGCGCACGTTCTGTGATCATGGCAATCGTCAACGTGACGCCGGACTCCTTCTCGGACGGCGGGCGATACGAGACGGTTGATGCCGCCGTTGCGCATGCGCTCCAGGCCGCTGAGGAGGGAGCCGAGATTGTCGATATCGGCGGCGAATCGACACGTCCCGGCGCCGATGTCGTCACTCCCCTGGAAGAGCAGGCACGGGTGTTGCCGGTGATCGAGGCGCTGCGCGGCAAGACAGATGCATTGATCTCGATCGACACCTATCGGGCCGAGACGGCCCGGCTTGCTGTCAGCGCGGGAGCGCATGTTATAAACGACGTGTTCGGGCTGCAAAAGGAACCGGAGATCGGAAAGATCGCTGCCGATACCGGTGCAGGCCTGTGCCTGATGCATACCGGCCGAGAAAGGGAGAAGCTTCCCGATGTGATCGCCGACCAGTTTCTCTTCCTTGAGCGCTCGCTCGAAATCGCAGCGGCCGCAGGTGTTGCGAAGGATCGCATCGTGTTGGATCCGGGCTTCGGCTTTGCGAAGGATACTGACGAGAACATCGAGCTGCTGGCGCGTTTCGGCGAACTTCACCGCCTTGGACTACCGCTGCTTGCCGGGACATCACGCAAGCGTTTTGTCGGCGCCATCACGGGCAGAGAAGCCGCCGATCGGGACGGGGGAACGGCAGCGACGACCGTGCTGCTGCGTCTCTCCGGAGCGGTCATTTTTCGTGTACACGATGTCGCAATCAACAGGGACGCTCTGGCCATCGCTGATGCTATGCTCGCGGCGCGCTATAGCTTGGAGCAAGGACACTCGGCATGAGCACCACTTACACAATCACGCTTCAGAACTGCGCCTTCTTTGCCCGCCACGGCGTTCATGACGAAGAGGAGTTCCTCGGCCAGCGTTTCTTTGTGGATGCCGAACTCGACGTCGTCGCCGGCGATGCCCTGGAAAGCGATTCCATCAATGACACGGTCAACTACGGCATTGCCTTCACCGTGATCGAGGAGATCGTCACGGGCAAGCGTCGCTACCTGATCGAGGCGCTTGCACTTGATATCGCGAAAGGACTTTGTTCGAAGTTTCCGCAGATCAAGCGTGCAAAAATCACGGTCCGTAAGCCGAACGCGCCGGTGCCGGGCGTTCTGGATTTCGTCCAGGTGAGCGTCGAACACTTTGCCTGAGTCCCTTTTCAAGACCGCAACGCTTGGCCTTGGCGGCAATCTCGGCGAGCCTGTCCATGCGATGGCCGTCGCACTGAGAGCGCTTGACCAGCGATCCGATTGCCGGGTGGTAGCCGTGTCGCGGCTCTACCGTACGCCGCCTTGGGGCAAGACCGATCAGTCCTATTTTTTCAACGCTTGCGCCGCCGTCGAGACGACGCTTGGCCCGGAGGCGCTGCTGGATGTCTGTCTGGACATCGAACGGGGGATGAAACGAGAGCGCATCGAGCGGTGGGGGCCGCGCACGCTGGACATCGATATTCTGACCTATGCCGACGCGGTGCAGTCCGCGCCGCGGCTGGAACTTCCTCACCCGCGGATGATGGATCGCGGTTTCGTGCTGATGCCGCTGGCCGACTTCGCGCCGGATCTGCTGGTCGAGGGCGCAACCATTCGCGACTGGCTTGCCAAGGCTGATGTACAGGGGATCGACCTGGCCGAGGCAAGCACTGACTGGTGGCGTACGGCTTAAAAAAGCAAAAGCGGCGGGAAATCCGCCGCTTGCGGAAATCAGTATTGAGAACTATTCGACAGAGCCGACTGTGATTTCGTCGACTTGGCGCGTGAGCGTCAGGCCAATAACAGGGATCATCTGGCTTTCGACCTTGACCGAAACTGTAACGTTCATGGTCTTGTCGTCTCGTACACGAGCGATCATGGCGCCGTTCAGCTTGGAGCGGTTGAGCCCGACGACCACGGTATCCTGCGTCACGGCACCCGATACGACGTCGAGTCCTTTACCATCGGCGCCATCAAGGAACTTGCCCTTGTAGGAGTTGCCCGACTGGGTGATGAGGGCGGTCATCGGCTGCTTGAAGACGCCGACCCTGCAGCTTCCGTCGAGCTTGATGCCCGCACCGCCCGCGCTCACCGGTTCGCCTACGAGATTGCAGGTGAATTTCGTGCCTTTATACTTGCCGGCAACGATCTCGCCGGGGCCTCGCCAGGTGCCGGCGACAGACTCGAAGAAGGCTTTGTCACGTGTTGCCGCTGTTGCGGACGGAGCCATGTCAGCAACCGGTGACAGCGCCACCGCAGCGAGCCCGAAAAGAAGAAGAAACTTGCGCGAATACATGGATTTTCCCTAGCGACACCATCGCTTAACTGCTGCTAAGTTTTGCCGAATAATGGTTAATGGTTGGTTTCCTGCTGGCCAAAAAGCGCTGAATGGCAGGGTGTTTCTCAGTTGGCGGTGGGCGAGACCGGGGCGCTAGCGCATTGAATTCATGGGAAGTATTTCCACATGTCGTTTGGCGCATCGTAAGCGCGACAAAACTGTCAATTCTCAGGAATTCTTATCACGCGATGTCATGGACGGCGCAAGATCCCCAATGAAGTCGCCGATTCCCGGACGTTTGAGGGCATGGAAGGAAAGGGGGCGGCAGAGATCCATGGCAGCGATTCCTATGCGGGCGGTCATCAGGCCGTTGATGACGCCTTCGCCGAGGCGCGCCGACAGCTTCGACGCCAGTCCATGGCCAAGCACTTGCTGCACGAGGCTATCGCCAACCGCGATCGAGCCGGTCACGGCAAGATGCGCCAGAACGTCTCGCATGAGCCTGACCATGCCGAGCGTACCCGGCCGACCGCCGTAGAGTTCCGCCATCGCGCGAACGAGTCGGGCAGCTTCATAAAGTACGTAGAGCAGGTCGACGATGGCGCGCGGACTGACAGCGGTGACGATTGATACCCGTTTCGATGCATTGACGATAAGGGCCCGCGCCTGCCGATCGAGCGGTGCCAGAAGCTCCCGTTCCGCGAGCGCGATGAGATGCGGCGCGTCGATGATATCGCCCTCTGTCGCTTTCAGCGTGGCGCGGCCCTTGGCCGTCTCGGGCTTGCCGGAGAGCAGGGTTTCCAGCCGCTTGACCAGCGCGCGTGCCTTCGCCGGCTTAGTCTCCACCATGGCGGCCTCGGCTTCCGTCTTAATCGCCTGCACGGCAGTCAGGCGCATTATCCCGGCTGTCTCACGGATAACGATGGCGATCACCGCCAGAATGCCGATTGCGAGGGCTGCAAGGGCGGCATAGCCCAGCCAATTCGCGCGGCTGAAGAGATTGCGGATAAGGCTGTCGGTCCAAAGGCCGAAGGCAAGCGAAAAGAGAACGCCGAACGCGGCCGCCGCGATTTTCGCAAACGAGGTGCCGCGCTTGCGCGGGACCGCGACCGGAATTGGAGGGACATCCTTGTCGGGATTGAGGAAAGGATCGTCCTCGTCAGCGGTCAACACGATATCGTCCGTGAAGCTACCCGGTCTTCGTTGGCCACGGTTGGTTTCGGTCGTCGGCCGCGCCAGTGCGTCCTCCTCATAGGAAAAGGCGGCCGGCGCGCGGTGTACTGGATGTTCGGATGGTGGCTTGATCATGCGAGGCGATCTCCGAACAGAAACTGCATGGCACGGTCGAGGCGAATATGCGGGACCGAAAGCTTGATGCCGCCGCCTGTCTCTTCAAGATGTGGCGGGCGAAAGCGTACGACACTGACATCGGGCAGGGCGAGGTTACGGTCTCCGGATTCTATGCGCTCGAACAGGCTCTCCGGATCTTCCGGCAGGTCGCCGGGAAATATCGCCGTCTTCTTGACGCCGTCAAAGCATTCTCCGCCGATGGCCTCACCCTTCATCGGTATACCGACAATAACCGGGAGCTCATGGCCGTCGTGTTTCACGGTCGCTTCGCGCGTGGCGCGGACCGAGGCAAGTGCCATGACGTCAATGCCTGCGCCTGCCATACCAATGCGATGCACGGCACGATCGACCAGGCGGCGGGTAAGTGCGTCGAGCCGGTCATGGCTTTCATGGTGCAGGTGGTCGGCCTTCGTTGCGGCGACGAGTACGCGATCGATACGGCGGCCAAGCAATGACGACAGCCAGGAATTCGTGCCCGGACGAAAGCACGCCAAAACGTCCGTCAGGGCTCGCTCGAGGTCCTGTACTGCTTCTGGGCCACGGTTGATGGCCTGCAGCGCATCGACGAGCACAATCTGTCGGTCGAGGCGGGCGAAATGCTCGCGAAAGAAAGGCTTCACCACGACCGATTTATAGGCCTCGTAGCGCCGCTCCATCATCGCCCAAAGCGATCCTTTTTGCGGTTTGGCCTCCGGCGGAGGCGTGAGCGGCGCAAAGGTAAGGGCGGGCGAGCCATCAAGATCGCCGGGCAGCAGAAAGCGGCCAGGCGGAAGTGTGGAGAGCGAGCGTTCGTCGGCTTTGCAGGCCTTGAGGTAATCGGCAAAAGAAGTCGCGAGGTCGCGGGCGCGCATTTCGTCTGCCGGAGCGTTAACGTCCGTGGCGTGGGTGAGGGCTAGCCAATTGCGCGAGAGTTCTGCACGAATGCCCGTCCCCGCCAAGGCGATCGTCTCCTCGCAGAACGTGCGGTAGTTCTTTCCGAGCAAAGGCAGGTCAAGCAGCCATTCGCCGGGATAATCGACGATATCGATCGACAGCCGACCCGGCGAGAAGAGACGGTTCCAGCCGCTGGCACTTTGATATTCGAGCGTGATGCGCAGTTCGGATATCGCCCGGGTGGAATCGGGCCATACCCGATCCTTCACGAGAGAGCCGATATGATCTTCGTATTGGAAGCGCGGCACGGCATCATCCGGTTGCGGCTCAAGCCGCACCGCCGAGACACGACCGGACTGCACAGGCTCGAAGAGCGGCAGGCGGCCGCCGTGCAGAAGATTGTGGACCAGAGAGGAAATGAAGACGGTCTTGCCGGAACGCGAGAGGCCGGTGACGCCAAGGCGCACGGTGGGATTGATAAGGCCCGATGCCCGGTCCGCAAGATTGTCCAGGGCAATGCGTGCGTCGTCGGAAAAAGAGGTCAGGCTGGGTGGCAAGGCGGAATTCCGGTTCTAATCGTGACAAGCCATATAGGAACCGCAAGTCGACGCGAAAAGACGTTCCGCGAAAAGACCTTAGTCGATCACCAAATCAACGAGGCGCCAGCCTGCCAACCTGCCGTCATAGTCCAAAACCGCAAGACCGGCTGTCGGAAAGCCGGTCGGCAGTGCCTGACAAAGCGCCTCGTGGCCGATCAGCGCTTCCAGCGTTTGCTCCATGGTCGGGTTGTGGCCGACGAGCATCACCGAGCCGACCGCTTCTTGCGCATCGATGATCTCGAGATAGATGTCCGGTGAGGCATTATAGAGTTCGTCGACGAATCGGAGGTCGAGCGTCGAGCCCATCGCCCGGTGCACCGCATCGGCCGTGTCCCGGCAACGCACCGCTGTCGAACTCAGAAGCAGATCCGGCCTATAACCCTTGTCGGCCGCCTTGTCGGAGACGATCTCGGCGTCCGCATAGCCTTTCTCGCTCAGCGGGCGGTCGAAATCACGTTGTCCGGGCGCGGCCCAGGCAGCTTCGGCGTGTCGCAGCAGATAAATCCGGGAAGGCGGAGGTGTGATTGCGGCCATAGAAAACCCATGTCGAAGGGACTTTTTCAGTAGCGGGTGAGCGGCCCGCGCGTCAACCGTGGCGGCAGGTGTTGCCGCCAAATCCGAGGTAGGAAAGTGCGCGGTTACCAGGAGGGGAATATGCACCCGGCGGAATAATGGTGAGAAAATAGTCTGTTAGCTAAAAAATATGACAGATCTAAAAAACTGTTTACCTAGCGTATTTGGCTTGAATCATCGGTAGTGCTCGCGATATACACCCGCCAGATGAGATGTTCTTCAGGAGAATCGCGTTGAGTGAGAAGATCGATCTTAGCAACTATGTACCCTCGGAAGAGGAAGAGTTCATGAACGGCAATCAGCGGGCTTACTTTAGAGCCAAGCTGGTCGCCTGGAAGAATGATATTCTCAGAGAGGCGCGCGAAACCCTCGACCACCTGGCGGAGGAAAGCGCAAACCATCCGGATCTTGCCGACAGGGCATCGTCCGAAACCGACCGGGCTATCGAACTGCGTGCCCGCGACCGCCAAAGAAAGCTGATTTCCAAGATCGACGCAGCACTGCAACGTATCGAAGACGGCACCTACGGCTATTGCGAGGAGACCGGCGAGCCAATCGGCCTCAAGCGGCTTGATGCTCGACCGATCGCAACGCTCTCGATCGAGGCCCAAGAACGGCACGAGCGTCGAGAAAAGGTCTACCGGGACGAATGAGTCCCGACATGCTGACAACAAAAAGGGCACCGCGGAAGCCGCGGTGCCCTTTCGCTTTGTTCAGTCGGTCCACTATTTATCGCGATTAACACTCATCTCCCCGAAGATGCGCGCGACCTCGTTTTGAAGGGCGGCATCGGCGCCGGTAAGCGGCGCCATCTCAGGGTCCCGGCGCGGCAGGTTCCCGGGCGGCGGAGCGGGTCTTGCAGCAGGCGCCTGTGGCGCCGGCACGATGCGCTCGGCGGCAAGTGTACTCGTCATTTCTTCCTCGAGAATGCGCTGGAAGTCGCTCGGCTGCGCAGCAGGCGTCAGCGTGCCAACTTCGACGAATGCCGACGAGGGTTGTACGTGCGCGGGCGTGCTCCGGACGGAGAGCGGGGTGGCCTGCGGTTCGATGCGCTGTTGCGGCAACACGCGCTGGCGGGCGGAATCGAGGATGTCTGCGGCAACCGAGGCCTCGATCGGCGCACGCGTCTGACGCGGTTCCGGTCGGGGCTCGAAGGACGGCGCCGGGCGCGGCGCACGTTCACGTTCGGCGATAACAGGCGGAGTCGAGGGCGGCGTGGCAACGATAGCCGGCTCGGGGCGGGCTTCGATCGGCGCGCGTTCGGGCACGTAGGGTTCGACCGGCGTGTGGATGTGGGCCGGCGGCGCGTGCTGGGGTTCAGCCGGTGCGATGCGAACAGGCGCTGGCGCTTCGGGCGTCGCTTCGAGCTGCGGCGGTATCACGGGGACAGGAACTGGAGCCGGAGCTGATTGATCCGCCGTCTCAGGCGATACCAGCTTGTCGACAGCTTCGCCAATCCGGCTCTCGATGACGAGATCGGTCGGTCCGCCGATCATGATAAGGTGTTCGACGTCGTCTCTGCGAACGAGAACGAGGCGTCTGCGTGCATCGACAGCGGCCGCATCAAGAACCTGCAGCCGCGGCTGGCGATTGCGGCCGCCGCGCACAAAGGGCGAAGGCGCGCGGCTGCGCATGATCCAGAGCACGACAATCAGCAGCAATAGAGCTATACCGACGCCACCGGCGGCAAGAAGGAAGCGGCTCCCATAGGCTCCCATGAGATCATCGAACATTTTGGCTTACTCCCTTCGCGGTTTTGAACCACATGGCGACTTTACCACTTCGTAGACAAGTCCCGATGGCCTTGTCCAGTCATGCCAACCCGAAGTGGAATTCGAACATGCTTTCTTAACAACGCATTTTAATGGCGAAATTGGCGCTCTTCGTTGTGAATTCAATCAGTCTTCACAGAGACCGGTGTTTTTGCAGAGACTGCAAATTGGTAAGAAGGAAAAGGCGCCTGATTCCTGCTTTGTCTCCCTGTTGCGAGTGAAGCCCGGCAGGCCATGCGAGGGAATAGATGACGAGACCGCGTCAGGCCGACGATTATAGCGAACCGCTCTTGGACCGCGGGGGCCGCACGGGAACGGCTTTGCGGATCATCCTGCTGGCCCTTGTGCTGATCGGCGCAGCCGCGGCGTTCGTCGTTTTCAAGAGTTCTCTCGACAACGAAATGGTGCTCGGCGTTCTCGGCGTGCTTGCCATGGTCGGGATCTTCTTCCTCGTGTCCTCGGTGATCGGTTTTATCGAAGTCATGCCGCAGCGGCAGTCCGACAGCCTGGCGCGCGCATTCTTGAACAGCCACCCCGATGGGTCGCTCATCACTGATGAGAAGGGTCGCATCGTTTATGCGAATGCGGCCTACGGCGAACTGACCAGTGCCCGCAAGTCGACTGAGGTTCAGACACTTGAAGCGCTCCTGTCGCGTCATCGAGAGTCGAACGAGGCGCTCTATCGTCTCTCCAACGGCCTGCGTGAGGGTCGGGAGGGCAGCGAGGAATTCCGCCTGTTGCGATCGCTTGGCCCCTCGACGAACGGCGCCGGGGCGCATTGGTATCGCCTGAAAGCGCGGGCTCTCCACAGCGAGGAGATTGGACGCAAACCGCTCCACATCTGGCAGATCAGCGACATCACCTCGGAGCGCGATGATCAGGAGCGGTTCTTCAAGGAATTGCAGAATGCGATCGACTATCTCGACCACGCGCCGGCCGGGTTCTTTTCCGCCGGGCGCAAAGGTGAGATTTTCTATCTCAACGCAACGCTGGCGGAATGGCTCGGCATCGATCTCACCAAATTCGTCCCCGGTTCGGTAACGATCGGCGACTTCGTTGCGGGTGAGGGACTTGCGCTCATACAATCGGTGCAGGCCGATCCAGGCCTAAAGAAGACCGTGACACTGGATCTCGACCTGAAGAAGATGAACGGTCAGAGCCTGCCGGCACAGATCGTCCACAGCGTGACGTCGATGCGCGATGGCGCGCCCGGAGAAAGCCGGTCGATCGTGCTTACGCGTCAGAAGAGCGGCGAGAGCGATCAATCCGCCTCGGCGGCCGCGATGCGGTTCACCCGTTTCTTCAACAACACGCCGATGGCGATCGCCTCGGTGGACGGCGAAGGCCGCATCCTGCGGACGAATGCACCGTTCCTGAAGCTGTTTTCCGGGATGGTTTCCCGTGATGACGTAGAGAACGGCGCTTTGCTCGAAGTCATTGTTCAGGACAGCGACAAGTCGAAGCTGCAGCAGGCGCTTGTGGCGGCAAAGGACCGGCAGGGCGACATCCCTCCGATCGACTCTCGCACGCCAACGGACGAAGCCCGCCATTTCCGCTTCTACGTCAATGCGGTGATCGACCAGAGCGACGAGGCACCGGAAGAGGCTGCGATCGTCTATGCCGTGGAGGTGACGGAGCAGAAGGCGCTCGAAGCGCAGATGGCACAGACTCAGAAAATGAACGCGGTTGGCACGCTGGCCGGCGGCATTGCGCACGACTTCAACAACGTTCTGACGGCCATTCTGCTCTCCTCCGATCATCTGCTGCTGCAGGCGCGACCCGCCGACCCTGGCTTTGCAGACCTGATGGAAATCAAGCGCAATGCCAATCGTGCCGCCGTGCTCGTTCGGCAACTGCTGGCATTCTCGCGCAAGCAGACGATGCGGCCGACGGTGCTTAATCTGACCGATGTGGTGGGCGACCTCAGGATGCTGGTCGACCGGCTGCTATCCGGTACGAATGTGAAGCTTGACGTCGAGTATGGCCGCGATCTCTGGCCTGTTAAGACTGACCTGTCGCAGTTCGAGCAGGTGCTCATCAACCTCTGCGTCAACGCGCGCGATGCCATGCCGCAGGGCGGCAAGCTGACGCTTCGCACGAAGAACGTGACGGCGGAAGAGATCGCAGCATTCAATTACTCCTATATGCCGCACGAGGACATGGTCCTCATCGAGGTCTCGGACAACGGGACCGGCATTGCGCCTGAGATCATGGACAAGATCTTCGAGCCCTTCTTCACGACGAAGGAGGTCGGCAAGGGAACGGGTCTTGGTCTCGCGATGGTTTACGGCATCGTCAAGCAGTCGGGTGGCTATATTCAGCCGGAGTCGGAAGTCGGCAAGGGTACGACTTTCCGCGTCTTCCTGCCGCGCCACATTGTCGAGCCAGCCGTTGCGGCGGAAGGTGATGCCGTCACGCCTGCTATCGGCGCGCCCGCCGAACAGGCACCGGCACCGGCGCAGCAACCCGAGGATCTGACCGGATCTGCCGTCATTTTGCTGGTCGAGGATGAGGAAGCAGTGCGTCGCGGCGGCAAGCGCATGCTCGAGACCCGCGGCTACACGGTTTACGAGGCCGGATCTGGCGTCGAGGCGCTCGATATCATGGACGAGCTCGAAGGCAAGGTCGACATCGTCGTCTCGGATGTGGTGATGCCGGAGATGGATGGTCCATCGCTGCTGCGCGAACTGCGCAAGAATTATCCTGACCTGAAGTTCATCTTCGTTTCGGGCTATGCCGAGGATGCATTCGCACGCAACCTGCCGCCGGATTCCAAGTTCGGCTTCCTGCCGAAGCCGTTCTCCCTGAAGCAGCTTGCCGTCGTCGTGAAGGAGACGCTCGACAGCTAGTCGATACCTAGAGATTTAGCCATTTTTTGAACCCATCCTCAGCGATCGTTTGTTATGAAATCGCAACCTGGAGGAGAAAATGCGCTGGAAGCTCTTTGCCATCCTTGCGGCCGTGTCGTATGTCTGGGCGATCCTGACCGGCTTTAATGGTGTGGCGCGATCGCAATTCAGGATGGTCGGCGATGCATGCATCGGTCTTTTCGCCACAATAGGCGTTCTGCTTTACGCTTTTGAACGCCAGTTGCTCAGCGAGCAATTTTGGTCGTGGTTGTCACGATTGTACTTGGTTTGGATTTGCTTGTGGCTGGCAGTTTTCCTTGTCCGCTTCGCAATCTTTTACAGCGCGAATACCGACCTGCTGTCCGCGAAAAAAATGGTTGTTCTATTGTTCGGTTATTCGGCGCTTTTGTGGAGCTTCGACTCCTTTCAGTGGCTGGCTCTTGCCCGTCATGCGAAGGGCGAAATGCTCAAATGACGATTGCGGAGTCGGCCGTTAGGGAGGCGCTGGAACGCCCCCTCAAACGATCATCCCGCCAGCGCGACGGCAATTTCTGCCGCCAATCTCGCATTATTTTCGACCAAGGCAATATTGGTCTTCAGGCTCTGGCCGTCGGTCAGGTCAAAGATCGTGCTGAGCAGGTAAGGGGTCACTTCCTTGCCGCTGATCTCGTCGCGCTCGGCGCTGTCGAGGGCGCGCTCGATGTAGATTTCCATTTCCTCCCGGGGGATCTCGTCTGCCTCCGGCACAGGGTTCGCGATCAGCATGCCGCCATCGATGCCGAGCTGCTCGCGCACCGTCTGGAAGTTGGCGATTGCGGCTGGGCTGTTGAGCGTCAGCGGACTGCGCAATCCCGACGCCCGCGACCAGAAGGCGGGGAATTCTTCGCTCTCGTAGGTGACAACGGGCACGCCCGCGGTTTCCAGCACCTCCAGAGTCTTCGGAATATCCAGGATTGCCTTGGCGCCGGCGCTAACGACGATGACACCGGTGCGGCCGAGTTCCTCGAGGTCAGCGGAGATATCGAAGCTTTCTTCGGCGCCTCGATGGACTCCGCCGATGCCACCGGTGGCGAAGACCTTGATGCCGGCACGCTCGGCGGCGATCATCGTAGCTGCCACGGTCGTCGCACCATGACGACGCTCGGCGACCGCGAAGGCGAGATCGGCGCGCGAGACCTTCAGAACATCCTTGGCCTGCGCCAGCTGCTCCAGTTGCTCGGCTTCGAGGCCGATATGCAGCGTCCCGTGAATGACCGCGATCGTTGCCGGGACCGCGCCCTGCTCACGAATGATCGCCTCGACGCTGCGGGCCATCTCGATGTTGCCGGGGTAGGGCATGCCATGCGTGATGATGGTCGATTCCAGCGCCACGACCGCATCGCCGGCCTTAAGCGCGGCCGCGACGTCGTCGGCGAGTTTCAGTTCGGGTTTTGTCATCGGAACCTCAGGCGGGAATGCGGACCATGCCGGCGGACAG
>Ga0075369_10000331_pt1 | contig 14063 bp, 11 predicted proteins | sample EndMethybrTD3034_FD_71400 | JGI IMG/M metagenome (GOLD analysis project Ga0075369, IMG submission 71400) | Populus endosphere microbial communities from Tennessee, USA - Endosphere MetaG P. TD hybrid TD303-4 | ecosystem: Host-associated > Plants > Roots > Endosphere | place: USA: Tennessee...
ATTGAGCGTCAGATTGTCGGCGTTCCAGATCAGCGCACCGGCGCCGGCAAATCCGGCAAGAATCGCGGCGCGCCGGGTGATGTTTCCTGCAGCAGTCATCGACGCGGCTCCTTCGGCAGGACATAACGGCCCGTGAGCATCGATCGCACCTCATTGATGGGGCCCGCCAGGACCACCTCAGCGAGATGGATGACGACGAAGAGCACAATCAGCGACGCTGAAATGAAGTGGATGGTGCGTGCGGATTGCCGACCGCCAAACAGGTCGAGCAACCAAGGACAAACCGCGTCGAAGCCCGGCGACATCGTGAGGCCCGTCGCCACCATCAGGGAGACCAGGACAATCACACAGAGATAGGCGACCCTCTGCAGAGGATTATAGCGTTTGGCCGCCTCACCGGCCGGATGCTTCAGCTTTAGATGGTCAATCAGCGAGCGTGGAATCGCGTAGATGTCATTCCCGGTCGGCACGATGTCTTTCTGGAGATGACGCGAGAACAGGCTCCAACCCAAATAGGCGAGGCCGTTAAACACCAGCAGCCATGCGAACAGGAAATGCCAGTGGCGAGCGTCAGCCAGGTCCTGGAAACTTGGAATGGTGAGCCAGTGCGGCCAGCCGCGCGCAACATAATCGCCCTGATACCTCGACCAGCCAAGAAGGCCCGTTGTGTCGAAATGCCAGGGGCCGACCTGTGTGACCCCGTGGGTCCCGCCAGCGCGATCAACCGCTTCAATCGAAAACAGCGATCCGTCGGCGTCGGCACCGTATTGCCCCCAGTAGAGCCTGGGATGCGCATTGAAGATGTTAAGCCCACTTCCGAGCAGAAATAGGATGCAAAGTGCATTGATCCAATGCGTGAGCCGAACTGGCAGACGATGGCGATAGAACGACTCCACCAATGAAGAGGACGGGGCTTCGTCATCGCCGACCATCGCAACGGGAGATCTCTTCACCGGATATAGCCTCGGCAGGAGCTGCTTGGTGTCGGTGATATGCTTCGGGTTATGCCCTGTCACAATCTGTCGAATGTGACGTCCGGCCTATACGTTGGTATGAGCCTTGGATCACGCGCGGCAACCGCCAGATCGGTTGTTGTGCCGTGCCCAGAAGCGACGACGTCGGCGTCAGGCAGGACGACCTGCAGCGCATGGCCACCAACTACATGCTCGACGACTGGCCCTACGCGAAGCTGCAACGTCTTCAGAACAACTGGCTGCCTGATCCGACCATCGCTTTGCGAGGATGATCGGCTCGGCCGTGATCGCGTCCGCAAGCGCCTCTACGCCACGGGCTTCCCGCATCCCGTGGCCGACTGGCTGGCGGGCGCAGGCGGCGCGGAGGTCGCGCGTCTCAGCACGTGCGACAGATTTCCCCTCTTCGTTCTCTCGGTGGATCGCCGCAGAGCAGCCCAACAACGTTGGCTGGCTTGAAACCAAGGAGCCTAGGTAAATGGCGCGCCCGAAGAGATTCGAACTCCTAACCTTCTGATCCGTAGCTAGAACACTCCAATTAGCGAAGTTGTTGATTTTGCAAGCCTTTGGGGCATCTGGTGTCGCACTTTTGCGCTGAAATCGGCCCTTGTTGCACGTCATTGTCGCTGCCGAGCACGGTGTGGATCACGCAGCCGCGCCGGCAGGCCTAAGGCCTCAACCGGATTGTGCACGAGCCGGTGGCGGACCAGCCATTGGCATAGGTTCAAATCGCTGGAGGGAACAGGCGGAACAGGGTGACGACCGAACCGCTGAAAAAGGCCCCAATCAGCAAGGGGCGCTTCGCTCGGGATGACAGCCGTGACTTATCTCCGGCCGGCGTCGACTTTACACAGGTAAACTCGCCGAGGGCGGCCAGTGCACGACGAGCCGTTCACCTCGACGAAACTGTTCGACGTAGCCGGGGGTCCGGTTCGAGCGATGAATGTGGATCTTCTCGCCGCTGTCGAGCAGCAGCTCCAGGTCGGTGAGGGGCCCCAAGTACGTCACAGTGTCAATCGACCCGGCAAGCTCATTGCATTGCGAGCCGGCCGGCGCGGCGCCGAGCTCGATCATCTCCGGGCGAATCACCAGGGCCTCGACAGGGCCACGGATCCTGTCCGGTTCGTATTTCAGCAGCTCGCCTGCCCGGCTGAGGAAGGTGCCACCGCCTTCGTCACGCCCGGCGATGAAGTTCGACAGGCCGATGAAGCTGGCGACAAACCGATTCGCCGGTCGCTCGTAGACTTCCCGCGGCGTGCCAACCTGCTCGACCTTGCCGGCGTTCATGACGACGATGCGGTCGGCGATGCCGACAGCCTCTTCCTGATCGTGGGTGACGAAGATGGTGGTGAGGTTCAGCGACGATTGCAGGCGCCGGATCTCAGTGCGGACCTCGACCCGAAGCTTGGCATCCAGCGCCGACAGGGGCTCGTCGAGCAAGAGGACATCCGGCTTGATCACGATGGCACGTGCTAGTGCCACACGCTGCTGCTGGCCGCCCGAGAGCTGGCGCGGGAGCCGCTCGGCGTAGTCCTCCAGCCGCACCATCGCCAGCGCCTCGTGAACAAGGCGCTGGGCCTCGCTTCGTCCCACCCGCCGCATCTGCAGGCCGAAGGCGACGTTGTCGGCCACCGTCATGTGGGGGAACAAAGCGTATCCCTGGAAGACGATGCCGGTGTTGCGATGATAGGTCGGCAGGTGGGTGACATCGCGATCGTCGAAACGAATGACGCCGGCCGAGGCCTCGGCGAGGCCCGCGATCATGCGCAACGTCGTCGTCTTGCCGCAGCCGCTCGGGCCGACCAGGGCCACCAGCTCGCCCTGCCCGATCCTGAGCGACAGGCCGTCGACCGCTAAGCTCGCGCCGTATTTCTTGTCCACTCCCTCCAGGCTGATGGTCGCCATGTGTCCCTCAGAAGACTCGGGTGAGCTTGAAAAAGCGGTCCGACAACGCGAGTGCGGCGCCGATCATCAGCGTCTGCACCGTCGCCACGGCCGCGATGGTAGGATCGATGTTCCATTCGAGGTAGTTCACCATCTCGATCGGCAGAGTGGTGCGGCCAGGACCGATCAGGAACAGCGATTTCTCCAGGTCGCCGAACGACACGACAAAGCTGAACATCGCGCCGGCGACGATGCCGGGACGGATGACCGGGAGCGTGATCCGGAAGAACGTGACCCGGGGCGTCGCGCCAAGACTCGTCGCCGCCTCCGCCAACGAACGATCGACTCCGACCAACGAGGCCGTCACAAGCCGCACGATCCAAGGCAGGGCGATCAGCGTATGGGCGAGCACCAGGCCGAACAGTGTGCCGGCGAGCGGCAGCTCGCTCGCGACCTCGACCTCGATGAAGAACATGTAGATTGCGGCCCCGCTCACGATGCCCGGCACGACCATGGGCGACATCAGGAGCGCGTGCACGGCTTCCCGCCCCGCGAACTCCGATCGCGCCAAGGCTAGGGCCGCGGGCACGCCGATGACGAGGCTGATCGACGTGGCGACCACGCCCACCTCGAGGCTGAGCAGAAAGCCCTGCAGGAAGCGGTCGACGCGCCAGGCATTGGCATACCAATGGAGCGTGTAGCCGGAAGGCGGGAAGCCGATGATCTTGTCCTCGAAGAAGCTCACCCAGATGACGGCGGCCAGCGGCGCCAACACGACGGCGAACGTCGCATACGCCGCGACGACGAGACGCTGGCGGCGCAGGGTGGCGACGCGGGAGGCCATCAGACCTTCCCGTAGCGGCGCTGCAAGGCGACGCTGGCAAGGATTGTGAGTGTCAAGGTGACGACGATCAGCACGAAGGCCATGCTCGCCGCGAACGGCCAGTTGTACACCTTGATGGCCTGCTCGTAGACCTTGGGCGCCATCATCTGGAAGGACGGTCCGCCGATCAGGACCGGCGTGGCGTAGGCGTTCATGGCGAGCACGAAACAGAGCATCGAGCCCGAGAACACGCCCGGCATGATCATGGGCAGCAGGATATGCCAGAACATGCGGAGCGGGCGCGCGCCCAGGCTCATCGCCGCTTCCTCGTAGGACTCGGCGACGCCGTCGAACACGCTCTGCAGCGAGACGATCATGATGGGTAGCAGCACCGAGATCAGGCCGATGCCCACCGCCGAACTGGTGTAGAGGATGCGCACCGGGTCGCTGAGGATGCCGAGATGGATCAGCACCTCGTTCACCAACCCCTTGTCGGCCAACAGCACCATCCAGCCCGCGGCGCGGGCGGCGTTGCCCATCAGCAGCGGAATGACGATCGCCAGGACCAGCAGAGTCTTGGCCGAGTGGTTCTTCAGGCGCGACAGGTAGTAGGCGGCTGGCAGCGCCAGGACCAGGCAGGCCAGGGTCGCAGCCAGCGAAAGCCAGAGCGTGCGGAACAGCACTCCCAGATAGAAGCTATCGCCGAAGAAGCGTGCATAGTTCTCGAGCGTCAGTGCCGCCACCATCATGTCGCCCGGCGAGTAGCGATTGAGGCTGTAGCGTGCCATCAGGCAGAGCGGCAGGATGAGGCAGAGCAGCACCAGCAGGACGCTGGGCGCCAGCAGCGAATAGGCGTCGGCTGTTTCGCTTCTCAAGGCGCCATTGCCGGGCGGTCGGTGCCGGACGGCGCCTCCGCCGGCGAGTGTCATGCCTTGAATTCTTTGTTCCACCACGCGACCCACTTGCTGTCGTTCTTGGCGGCGTAGCCGTAGTCGACGAAGTTGAACTTCGCGATCTGCTCGGGAGTGAACGCGATGGCCGCGCGCACCTCGGGCGACATGATGGCGTTGGTGGTCGATGCCGGGTACGAGGTAAGCTCGGCGATCTTGCCGATCGGCCCCGGCTCGAGCATCGCGTTCAGATAGTAGTAGGCGGCGTCGCGGTTCAGGCCACGCTTGGGAATCCCGGCGCCGAACGAGGTGAAGATCGCTCCTTCCTTCGGGTAGGCCCACTTCACGGAAAGGCCTTCCTTGGCCCACTGGATGATGCGCGAGCTATAGTTGGCCGAGATCCAGACTTCTTCGGACTTGAACGCCGCCGCCAAGGCCTGGTGCGAGGGATAGATGCGCGGCTTCACCGCCTTGCGCATGTCGAGCAGTGCGGGAAACGCCTTGTCGACGTTGCCCATGGTGCCGCCGTGCGACAGCGATGCCGCATATAGGTACTGGAAGTAGAGCTGGTCATTCAGTCCGACCCGATCGGCCCACTTGGGGTTCCATAGATCTTCGAACGAGGTCGGCGCCGGGACCTTGGTCGGATTGTACATCAGCACGATGCCGCCATAGATCCACGTGACCATGTAGGGCACGCGCAGCTTCTCATCGATATACTTCCAGTTGGGAATGCGCGCGATGTCGAGCGGCTCCAGCACGCCGGCCTCGTTCATCTCGTAGCCGTCGGCATCGCTCAGCCACGACACATCGATGCTGCCGCGCGGCAGGCGGCGCTCGGCCAAAAGCTTGGCTTTACGCTCGGGCGGCAGGCCGAGCTCATGGACGATCTTGATGCCCTTGCTGTTGATGAAGGGACCTTCGAAGGCCGCAATGACGCGTTCGTTCCAGTCGCCGCCCCAGTTTGCGACGCGCAGCTCTCCGGACTGCGCGGACGTCCGCGTTGCGGACAGGATCGCAGGGCCTGCAAGGCCCGCGGCTCCGATGAGGGACAGGCGTCGACGCGTGATGAGCGGGTTGGTCATCGCAGATCTCCTGACAAGGCTTCGCAATCGGTGATGAGCATGCAGCCGGGCGCGTGGGTGATGCAGATCGGCGGCCGGGCGCGGCGGATCGCGACCTGTGGCGTCACCCCGCAGGCCCAGAACACCGGCACCTCGCCCGGCAGCACGTCGATCGGTCCGCCCCAGTCCGGCTTGTTGATATCGACGATACCGATCGCCGCCGGATCGCCGAAATGCACCGGCGTGCCGTGAGCGTTGGGATAGCGTGCCGTCACCTCGATGGCGCGCACGGCATCGGGGACGCTGAACGGACGCATCGACACGACCAGCCCGCCGCCGAACGGCCCGGCCGGCACGGTCGGCACGTTGGTGACGAAGACCGAGGGCGTGCGTCCGACTTCGAGATGGCGCAACGGCAAGCCGCCCATCTGCAGCGCCGCATCGAAGGAATAGGAGCAGCCCAGCACGAAGGCGACGAAGTCGTCCTGCCAGAGATCGCGGATGTCGCGCGCCTGGCCCGCCAGCTCGCCGTCGCGATAGATGTTGTAGAGGGGAACGTCGGTGCGGATGTCGATGTCGCCCAGCGTGCGCATCATCGGATCGCCGCGATCGGACACGCCGACCAGCGGGCAAGGCTTGGGATTGCGCTGGCAATAGGCCGAGAAGTCCTGGGCGTAGGCGGCGGGCAGGATGGCGAGGTTGCCCTGCAGGTTGCCCGGCGCCAGCCCGCCGGTCTGGTCGGCGAAGGCGCCGCTCCGGATCCTGGCACGCACGGCCGACACCGGCTCGCGGGCCAGTTGGCGACGCTCGGAGATCGGCACAGGCGTGCCCGCCAGCGGCTCTACCGCACTATCCATCGCTCCCGCTCCCACCCCTGTTGGTCATCGGCCGAATTGATCGTCAGCCGCCGACTTGCAGACCATAGGCGTCGATTCGACCGGCAATCCAATCATCTGTTTCAATCGGCGCTGATAAGCGGCTTCTATCGAAGTCCGCTCGCCGCGCCGCGTTTGGCTGCATCGCGCGCGATCGTCGACAGCGCGGCATAGAGCGCGGCGCTCGGAGACTTGAGATAGCTCGCCGTATAGGTGAGGCCCTCGAAGCGAATGTCGACATCGAGCGTGCGCAGCTCGCGCTTGGCGACATGCGCCTGCACGATCTGCAGCGGCAGCGCCGCCACGCCCCATCCCTGCAAGGTCATGTGCAGGATGGTGCGGATCGACGTCGAGCAATGGATCTTGGCGTTGGCGACGTTGGCCGCCTTCATCGAATCATGGATGGTCTCGAAGATCGGCGTGCGGCGCGGAAAGGTGATGACCGTGTGACTGCCGATGTCCGGGCCTGTCAGCGTTCCCTTCGGCAGGCGCAAGCTGGGACTCGCCACCCAGACGAAGTCGCAGCGGCTCAAGACGTGGTTCTGCGCGCTCGGCTCGTCGATCGGGCCCAGCATGAAGGCGATGTCGACTTCGTTGTGCAGGACCTGGCTGCGCAGGTTGAACGAGATGTCGGAAACCATCTCGATATTCATGCGCGGGTACACCCGGTTGACCTCGGCCATGAAGTCCATGAACCAGGTGTTGGCGATGGTCTCCGAGACGCCGATGCGAACGATGCGCGAGACGTTGTCTCGGCTCATGAAGTTCTGCTCGATCTCGTTGGTCAACGCCATGAACCGCTCGGCATAGGCGAGGAACCGCCGGCCGGCGCTGTTGAGCCGGGCCGAGCGCGCGCCGCGATCGAACAGCTCCACGCCCAATTCCTGTTCGAGCGCACGGATGCGCGCGGAGATCGCGGGCTGCGTCGTATTCAGCCGCTCGGCCGCCGAATGGAAGTTCCCAATCGTCGCGACCCAGTAGAACGTCTCGATGGGCTTGTGTCGCACGGGCGGCCTCCTCTAGCCGGCTATCCGATGGGGAGCCGGATGACCCAGCCGCGCCGGTCATCGATGCGGCCGCGCACCAGATCGGCGTAGGCCCGGTCGAGCTCCCGGGCGACAGGCCCCATGACGCCGTTGCCGACGGTGAGCCCGTCGAGTGACAGGACCGGGAGGATTTCCCAGGCCGTCCCCATGAAGAAGAGCTCGCTCGCAACATGGAGCTCGCTGCGATCGATCGGCCGCTCGACGACGGGCAAGCGAAGTTCCTCACGGGCCAGTGTCAGCAGCGAATCGCGCGTAATGCTCTCCAGGATGCCGCCGGACACCGGTGGCGTGACGAGCGCACCGTCGCGCACCATGGCGATGCACGAGGCCGGCCCTTCGGTCACCTTGCCGTCGCGGTCGAGCAGGACGGTGGCGCCGAAGCCCGCGCGCGTCGCCTCGAGCGCCGCGAACCGCGCGTTGTGGTAGTTGGAAAAGGCCTTTACCCGCGGCGGCATCGATTGATCGTCGATGCGCCGCCACGAGCTCACGCACGCCGTGACGCCGCGCTCGCTGCCGAGCGAGCTGGCGAACGGCCAGCTGTCGATCAGCGTCTCGGTCGCGACGCCCTCGGGCACCAGGAGCTGACGGACGATCCCCTTGGCGAAGCACCACGGCCGGATGTAGGTGTCCACCGCCGTGCGGTTGGAGCGCAGCAGATCGAGCGTCGCCTTGATCAGGCTTTGGACGCTGTGCGGCATGGCCACGCGCGAGAGCCGCGCAGAGTCGACGAACCGTTCCAGATGCTCGGGCAGCCGGAACACCAGAAGTGCATCGCCCGCAACGGCGCGGTACGCCTTGATCCCCTCGAAGACGCCGGCCACCGAGGCATGGCCCACGGCATTGACGTGAATGGTGGCCTCCGACCACGGCACCATCGCGCCCTCACGCCAGAGAAAGGCAGGATTGGACGTGTCAGCCGTGGAAAGCGCGTTGATCTGCATGGGAACCTACCGACCGGCCGGAGCGGCTTTTTGCTGGCGAAGAGTGTGTGTCGCGTCGAGGTCGACCGACCGATCGGTCGCACGCAGGACCACGCCGTAGAGGCTGCGTGCAGCCTCGGCGCTGACGTAGCCGTTCTCGACGTCGGCGCGCACCAGCTCGGGGTCGCGCTCATGCGGTCGGCCGACACCGCCGCCGCCGGGCAACTCCAATCGCACGACAGTGCCCGGACGCAGCTGGACAATGCGCTTGGGCTCGATCTCGATATTGGCGTCGGACGTGATGCCGCCGGGTGAACCGGGCAATCCGCCATCGAGGCCGGGTGCGGCGTTGCGCACGCGATCGTACATGCCGGCGAAGTGCGCCGGGCCCGACGTGCGCACCTCGAAGGCCAGGACCTGCCCCAGCCCGCCGCGGCGGCGGCCGGCACCGCCCGAATCGGGCCTGAGCGAGCGTTCGAGGATGCGCACCGGCGCCAAGGATTCGATCACCTCGGCCGCGACGTTCGCGACGCCGCTCGGGAAGGCGGTGGCGGCCATGCCGTCGTGATCCGACAGCGCGCCGGTGCCGCCTGACGCGAACCAGGTGAAGGCCGTTTCCTTCCCGGTGCGGCCGTCGACCCCCATGATGTGGCTCTCCCACAGCGCGTCGGCGCCCGGCGCCGACACGTTGTCGGGCTCGACCCCCGACAGCGCGCCCATCACCAGCGACGGCAGGTAGTGGCCGACCAGATGGCGGCCGCACACAGCCGACGGCGGCAGAGCGTTCAGGATCGAGCCTTCGGGCGCGCGGATCTCGATCGGCCGGAAGCTGCCGTCATTGTTGGGAATGTCGGGCGAGAGCGCGCATTTTACGCCGTAGGTCGTGTAGGCCCTGGTGTAGTTGAGACAAACGTTGATGCCGAGCTCGGAAGGCCCGGAGGAGCCGTCGTAATCAACCACCATGCGATCGCCCTGCACGTCGATGCGCACGGTGAGCGCCAGCGGATGGTCGATGCCGTCGGCCTGCAGCGCGTAGCGATAGACGCCGTCCGGCAAGTCGCGAATGCGGGCGCGCATGCCCTGCTCGGTGCGATCGGTGATGGCGTCGGACAGCGCCTCGATGTCCTCCAGGCCGAACTCCTCGAGGAAGCGCACGAGCTGGCGGCCGCCCACTTTGTTGCCGGTGACCTGGGAATGCAGGTCGCCGACCGCCTCCTCGGGCGTGCGCACGTTGGCGCGCAGCATCTCGAACAGGATCTCGTTGGGACGCCCGGCGTCGTAGAGCTTCATGATCGGGATGATCAGGCCCTCCTCGAACACCGACTTTGAATCGGCCGAGAGGCCGCGCCCGCCTATATCCTGCGTGTGGCAGCAGCTGCCGAAGAACGCGACCAGCCGGCCGCGATGGAAGACCGGCGAGACGACGGTGATGTCGTTCAGCTGCGAGGCGGTCTTCCAGGGATCGTTGGTGATCAGGACGTCGCCGTCCTTGAGTTCGGCGAGCGGGAAGCGTTGCAGGAAATGCGTCATCCCGGTCGCCATGGAATTGATATGGCCAGGCGTACCGGTGACCGCCTGGGCGACCATGCGCCCCCGCCGATCGAACACCGCGGCCGACAGGTCGCCGGCGTCGCGCACGATCGAGGTGAAGGAGGACCGCATCAAGGCGGCCGCCTGCTCGTTGACCGTGGCAATGAGTCGGCTCCAGAGAATGTCGAGCACAAGTTGATCCATTGGGTCTCTCCTAGTCACAAATATCACCCGGCGCGCGGGGTTACCGCGCGCGGACCGCAGCGAGGGGCCTCTACGGCCACACGAAAGGCCCCTCGCTGCGCTCGGGACGACAGGGTTGCTGTGTCGACGGCATGCTGCATTGGTGACTCCACGCCCTACCGAAGTCGGGCTGTCAGGGTGCCGAAGACATCGACCTCGAGCTCGGCGGGGCCGGCCACGACGACGGTCGATTCCACTTCCTCGACGATGGCCGGTCCCTGAAAGCGCGCGCCGACGGCGAGCTTGTAGCGGTCGTAGACCGGCACCTCTACGAGGCGTCCGCTGCCAAGCAGATAAACCGGCCGTGTGCCCTTCTTCGCCGCGTCGACCGAGGAACCCGAAGCGTCGCTCTTGGGCAGGTTCACCTCCGGGACCGCGCCCAGGCTCACGATCCGCCATGACACACACTCGATCTCGGCGTCGGGCACGAGATGGCCGTAGAGGCGGCGATAGACGTCCTCGAAGCTCAGCCGGATGGCATCGACCGACGCCGCGTCGAGACGGCCGGCGGGCAGCGGCACGCGCACCTCGAAGCCCTGCTTCTGGTAGCGCATGTCGACGGAGCGCTGATGGACCACCTGGCCACCAGCGGCCCGGCTGCCGACCATCGCCGCACCACCCGCTTCCATCTGCTCCACCAGGCCGCGCACCATTGCCCAATCGAGACCATGGAGCTTGCCCGGATAGGAGCGCACGAAGTCGAACGACATCGGCGCCACCAGGAAGCCGATCGCCGACATGACCCCGGCCGCCGGCGGATAGATGACGCTGGGCGAGCCTAGAATGCGCGCGACGCCGTAGGCATGCACGGGCCCCGCGCCCCCGAAGGCGAAGATCGGGAAGCGCTCGACGTCGCAGGCGCGCTCGACGGCGTGGATGCGCGCCGCCGACGCCATGCTCTCGTTGGCCAGGCGATGGATGCCCGCCGCGGCCGCGATCGTGTCGAGGCCGAGCGGCGTGCCGACGGCGGCATCGATGGCGGCGGCCGCCTTCTCGCGCGACAGGCTCATCTTGCCGCCCAGGAAGAAGCCGGGATCGAGATAGCCCAGCATCAGGTCGGCATCCGTCACCGTGGCCTGCCGGCCGCCCAGGCCGTAACACGCGGGACCAGGCTTGGAGCCGGCGCTGCGCGGGCCGACGAGCAGGCGCCGCAGCCCATCGACCTCGGCGATCGAGCCGCCGCCGGTGCCGATCTCGATCATCTCGACGACCGGGATCTTGATGGGAAGCCCACTGCCCTTCTTAAAGTGGTAGCGGCGGTCGACCTCGAACTGCGGCGCGATCAGCGGCTCGCCATCGAGGATGACGCAGGCCTTGGCGGTAGTGCCGCCCATGTCGAACGACAGGAGGTTGGGGTAACCGAGCAGGCGGCCGAAATAGGCCGCCGCGATCGCGCCCGCCGCCGGACCCGATTCGACGAGCCGGATGGGGAAGCGGGAAGCGACGGCGGCTTCACAGAGACCGCCGTTGGACTGCATGACCAGCAGTCGGCCGGCCACGCCGTTCGCGGCCAAGCGATGCTGCAGGCGCACCAGGTATTCCTCGGCGATGCGCTGGACGTAGACGTTGGCGAGCGTCGTCGAGGTCCGCTCGTACTCGCGGATCTCCGGCACCAGCTCGCTCGACGTCGTAACGGCAAGCCCGGGCAGGCGCTCGCGCAGCCGATCGCGGATGCGGTGCTCGTGAACGGGATTGAGATAGGCATTGATCAGGCAGATCGCGACAGCCTCGGCGCCCGACTGACGCACGGCCGCGACGACCTCGTCGATGTCGTCGTCCTGCAGCGGCTCGAGGACGCTGCCGTCCGCCAGCACGCGTTCCCTGACCTCGAAGCGCAGCGGCCGTGGCGCCAAGGGCTCGGGCCGCTGCAGGCGGAGATCGTACATCTCGAAACGGTGCTCGCGGGCGATCTCGATGGCATCACGGAAGCCGCGCGTGGTGATCAGCGACGTGCGCGCACCCTTGCGCTCGATCAGGGCGTTGGTGAAGAGCGTCGTGCCGTGCAGGAACTGCTGCACGCCATCGCCCGACTGCCGGGCCAGCTTCAGCAATTCGCCGGTACCGGCTACCACGGCATCGTCGGGCCGGTCCGGTGTCGTCAGCACCTTGGTGGCATGAAACATCGAGCCGTCGTCGCTCGAGATGATGAGGTCGGTGAACGTGCCGCCGATATCCGCGCCGATACGAAGAGCCATGGAGCATCCTGCAAACTGCTTAATGCGTTTTTGTAATTGTTTATTGCGTTTTACGCAATGTGTCTTCGTCCAGGCCTTGACGGGGCGCGCCATCACGGTCATTTGCCCGCCAATGACGTTCGAATCCCTTTGCCGATGAGCAAGCCCAAGAAGCCCCGGCGCCCAGCCGGTGGACAATCGGTCCCGCTCGAACGGGCCTCCAAGGCACTCGACCTCGTGGCGCGCTCGCCGCGCGGCCTGCGGGCGGTCGAGATCTCCGAGCTGCTCGACCTGCCGCAGCCGACCGCCTACCGGCTGGTGCGCCGGTTGGAGAAGATCGGCTATCTCGAATGCAGCGGCCGCGACCTCGAATACACGGTCGGTCCGCAACTGCGCGCCTTGGCGACGGCGATCCAGGCGGGCCAGCCGATGGAGCTGGTGATCGAGGCTGCCGTCCAGACGGTGGCCGACAACGCCGGCATGTCGGCCTACCTCGCCGCGCGCACCGGCTCGCAGGTCGTGCTGGTCAGCGTCCGCCTGCCGTCGGTGGCGAAGGGCGCATCGATCGTCCCCGGCCATCAGTATCCGGCGCACGCCACGGCCAGCGGCCGGGCGCTTCTCGCCTTCCAAGGGGAGGAGGCGGTCCGTCATTTCCTGCAGTACGCAAAGCTCGAGCGCGTCACCGAGCGCTCGGTCGCCTCGATCGACCAGCTGGCCGACGAGCTGGCCAAGACACGCAAGAACGGCTTTGCGACGGTGCATGACGAGATGGGCAATGGCCTGTGGGCGCTCGCCGCCCCGGTCGCCGGCCATCCGGCGCCGCAATTCGCGCTCGGCGTGGTGGCGCTCGCGTCGCAGGTCAAGGCGGGCAGCGAGACCGTGACGCGCATCGCCCGCACCGTGATGCAGGCGGCCGACGACCTGCGCGACGTGCTCGCCCAGCCCATCGCCTTCCGCGACACGCCCAAGCCACAGGCGGCCAACCGACGGCGTCGCGTCACCTCCCGCCCCCTCTAGCCACGAGCGGCGCGGATCGCGCGCCAGACGTTTTCGGGAGTGGCCGGCATGTCGAGATGGCGCACGCCCAGCGGGCTCAGGGCATCGACCACGGCGTTCATCACGGCGGGCAGCGTGCCGATGGTCGGGATCTCGCCTACGCCCTTGATACCGAGCGCGTTGTTGGGCGATGGAGTCTCCAAGGTGTACGAAGCGATGAACGGCAGGTCGATGGCACGCGGCAGGGCGTAGCTGTCGTAGCTCGAGGTCAACAGCTGGCCGCTGCCGGGGTCGTACCGCAGGTGCTCGATCAGGGCCTGGCCCAGGCTTTGGGCGATACCGCCATGGACCTGGCCGTCGACCAGGGCCGGTGTGATGACCCGGCCGATGTCCTGCACCGAGACGAGCTTGTCGACCACCACGACGCCGGTCTCGGGGTCGATCTCCACTTCGCAGACGATGACGCCGCTCGGGCAGGAAACGACGGTGTCCTTGAAGGCGCCCTCGCCCTGCAGCGGGCCTCTGAGATCGGCGGGCAGGGAGGCGTCGCTCTCGGCGCGCCGAGCGAGGTCGAAGAGCCCGACGCGGCGATCGGTGCCGACGATGGTGAAGGTCCCGGCGCGATAGACGATGTCCTCAGCCGAGGC
>Ga0075369_10000333_pt1 | contig 14045 bp, 15 predicted proteins | sample EndMethybrTD3034_FD_71400 | JGI IMG/M metagenome (GOLD analysis project Ga0075369, IMG submission 71400) | Populus endosphere microbial communities from Tennessee, USA - Endosphere MetaG P. TD hybrid TD303-4 | ecosystem: Host-associated > Plants > Roots > Endosphere | place: USA: Tennessee...
CGCGCTCAGCGTCGGCAGGCACAGCCACGCGCGGCGACACACCCATCGCCTTCGGATGCGACACGTCGGACTCAAACGCGGCACGCGGCGCCCAATCGCCGGGTCGACGTCAAGTTGACTTGAATCGGCATACTCGGCCCATGGATGTCACACAACCGACCAACGACGTGCGAGGGTGACGGACGGGTGTCTGCACAAGCCGCTGAGGCGCGGATTAAATCAGACGGTCAGCGGGGGCGATGCTGACAATATTTCACGATGCCTTCAAGTGGCCCGCGATGCCGTCGTGGCGGGGCAGGCGAGCCACTGCGCTGCCGCGATCCTCGTGCACGGCGACCGGGACAAGCGGTGCGTCGGCACATTGGGTCGATTTCATTCGACACACGATGGATAACTGCTGTTGTCTATGAAATGACCTGGCATCGCCTGGCTGTCTATCAACGCCGCCTACACCTCGCCCAACTGGTCAATACGGCCGAATCGAATTATCCAGGCCTACCAGTAACGCACGTCGTGTTCGTTATCAGAGTATGCAGCAACCGATTCAGCGAGGCGCAAGCGTCGACAATGAGACAGCGGATTAATGGCCGGTCATTCGTTCCATCTCTTCGGAAAACCGTCACGTTCAGTCCGACGAGGCTGGCTTGCGAACGGTCCACCATCGCCGATGTACCCTTTGGCAGGTCGCGGCTACCAGTGGCTCGATGCCATCGAACCCTGAGCGCACCATCGCCGCGCCAGAAAAGTCCTGATCGGCCGTGTAATCAGTGCGAACAACAATTGTTGCCAGACCCGCACCCGTTGCTGCGCGTAAGCCCAGTTCCGAATCCTCAACCGCCAGAGCACTTTCCGGTAACACCTCCAGCTGCTGCAGTGCTCGTCGATAGACCTCTGGATCGGGCTTCAATTGGCTCACGTCGTCTCCGGTCACCACCGTCTCGACGATTCCGTCGTCGAGCAGGTTGGTCAGTAGCGGTTCGACCCATGCCCGTCGGCCGGTGGTGGCGACAGCGATCCGGATGCCCTCATCGGCCAGGCTCATGATCAGGCCGAGTAGTCCAGGTCTGGGCATCACGTCACCGGCCAGGATCCGTTCGCGAAACAACGCGGTCTTCGTCTGGTGGATGTCGGCGGCCAGGTCGTCTGCGGCGTCGCCGAAGCCGCGCGCCCGCAAGTCAGCTGCGATCCGGCGGCGACCTCCGGTGATCTTGAGGAGTCGCCCGTATTCCTCGGCATCCCAGGTGATTTCGAGACCATGGATGGCGAATGCCTCGTTGAATGCTGGCCGGTGACCGTTTCGCTCGGTGTCGGCCAGCGTGCCGTCCACATCGAAGATCACCGCCGACAGGACCGGAACACCGACTCCGGCCGATTGCTGATCCCACCAGAAAGGTATCTGAACTCTCCCCTCTACCGCGGGCCGTGCAACAGGTGGTGCAGCAGAATCATCTGGGTGATCGCCAGGGGGGTGCTTCGGGTGCCGGAGGCGATGATGCCGAGGCACGCGGGCACATCAGTGCGTGGGTCCCCCAGCGCATGCCAGATTATCTTTTCTGCCGCGGCATTCTCCTCTGACGTGGTGTAGCCGTGGATGTGCAGGCTGTCCACCGGCCGGCCGTCAGTGTCGCGGGCCAGCCGAAGGTGCGCGGTACGGGTCAGATCGGGTGCCAGGATCTCGGTCAGATCCGGCTGGCGGATAGTCGGGCGCAACAGCACCTCCGCGGAGAGCGGCGTATCCCGTGGATCGTTGCGCGACGGGATCGGACCGAACCGCACGACGACATCGGCATGCGCACGTTGTGGCCGGACGAATCCGACGTACTCTTCTTCACCAGCTTCTATCTCAGCGGTCACCTGATCGCGTCCATACCCGCGAACAGCGGTGTCGCGCTTCATTCTCCAGTCCCGTCTGACGTCCTCTGGCGTGTCGAGGAAGACAGTGACATCGAAGCAGGCACGGGCCAGCTTGCTGTGCAACGGCAGCGCGCCGTGCACGATGACGAAGTCTTTCGGTTCGACGGGCTCTGGGCGAACGCGGCGCCCAGTGCAGTGATCGTAGACCGGCTTGAGCACCGGTTGACCGGTGGCCAACAGCTGAAGATGCTGTTCCAGGATCGCGATGTAGCTGCAGTCCGGATGCAGCGGCGTGAACGGTTGCTCCTGCCGTTCGATTCGGTCAAATCGCTGATAGTCGTCGGTGCACACCGACACACAGCGATCGCTCCCCAAAGCCTCTACCACGCCGGAGGTGACGGTGGTCTTGCCTGCGGCGCTGTCGCCGGCGACCGCCAACATGAGCGGGCGGCGCCGCCCGCGAGCGGCGCGGTCGATTCGAATACTTTTGTCGGGCAACCTATTCACTCATTCCCAGCTTGCGGGCTGGCCGAGGGCGGTGAACGCGGCGTTGGCAATCGCGGTCGGGGTGAGGCCCAGATGTGCGGCGACCTGGGGTCCAGGTCCGCTTTCGCCGAAACGGTTCAATCCCAGGACTTCGTCGCGATCGCTCGCGATTGCGCGCCAACCGGTGGTCACCCCGGCTTCCGCCCACACCACGGGGGCGTCGGGTAACACGCGCCGGTCACGAGATAGCGCCTCGGCCAGCCGTTCTCGCCACATGACCGAGATGACGGTGGCGTGCAGACCACGAGCCGCCAATAGCTCGGCAGCCTCCAGCGCCAACGACACTTCCGAGCCGCTGCCCGCGAGCACGACATCGGCGTCGGTTGAGGCAGTGCGAACTACCCGGAAGCCGCGTTCGCGGACGTCAGCAAGCGTGCCACCGAGTGTGGGGAGGTTCTGCCGGGTCAGCACCAGCGCGGTGGGACCGGACAGGTTCTGCGAGGCGATCTCCCAGGCCAACGCTGTTTCAGCAGAGTCCGCGGGGCGCAGCACCGTCAGCCCCGGAATCACGCGCAGGGATTCGACATGTTCGATCGGCTGATGCGTCGGCCCGTCCTCGCCGACGTAGATCGAATCATGGGTGAATACATAGATGACGGGCTGCCCCATGAGCGCAGACAACCGTAACGCGGGACGCAAGTAGTCGGAGAACACCAGGAATGTGCTGCCGAAGGGCCGCAGTCCGCCGTGCACCGCGATGCCGTTCATCACCGCGGCCATCGCGTGCTCGCGGATGCCGAAATGGATTGTGCGCCCGGCGTAATCGTCGGCCTTCACGTCTCCGCCGGGGATGGCGGTGTTGGTCGACCCCGCCAGGTCGGCCGATCCGCCCACGAGGGCGCGGTATTCGGGGGCGAGTGCGTTGAGCGCTGCGCCCGACGCCTGGCGCGTCGCCATCCGCCCTGGTGCTGCAGCGTCGATGAGCGGTGCGAGTACTTCGGCGTCGGGCGGGGCCGGCACTCGGTCGAGCGGGAAATCGAGCGCCCGCTGCGGATGATCGGCGGTCCAGTTGGCGTAGGCCCGAATCCAATCCGCCCGTGCCGCTTTCGCGTCGGCCGCCAGGGCCGCAGTCACCGATCTCAGGTTGTCGGGCACATGGAATGCGGTAGGCGGCCAGTCGAAGTTGGAGCGCATGGCGGCGATGGTTTCGGCGCCCAACGGGCTGCCGTGCACCTTCGACGTCCCCTCGAATCCCGGTGCGCCGTAGCCGATTGTTGTCCGCAATTTGATGAATGTGGGTGCCGACTCGACGTCGCGGGCCTTGGCCAGCGCCTCATCGATGGCGGCGACGTCGTTTCCGTCCTCGACGGAAAGTGTGTGCCATCCGTATGCGGCGAACCTGCCGATGGCGTCGTCTGCGCAGCTGACATCCGCCGGGCCGTCGATCGTGACGTTGTTGTCATCGAAAATGACGGTCAGGCGGCCAAGCCCGAGACGCCCGGCCAGCGAGGCGGCCTCGTGGCTGATGCCCTCCATCAGGTCGCCGTCGCCGGCGAGCACCCAGGTGCGGTGGTCGACGATGCGATGCTCACCGTCGTTGCAGCGCGCCGCAAGCATCCGCTCGGCCAGCGCCATCCCCACGGCGTTGGCCAGTCCCTGGCCGAGTGGACCGGTCGTGGTTTCGACGCCGGGTGTGAGCCCGAATTCTGGATGTCCCGGGGTGCGTGAGCCGAGCTGACGGAACTGACCCAGGTCGTCCAGCGACAGGTCGTAGCCGAAGACGTGCAGCAACGCATACAGCAGTGCCGAACCATGACCTGCCGACAACACGAACCGGTCCCGGTCGGGCCACCGCGGGTCCGCTGGGTCATGGCGCAGGTGTCGCGACCACAGCACCCATGCCGCCGGGGCGGCGCCCAGGGGAAGCCCAGGATGGCCACTGTTGGCCGATTGAACGGCATCGGCGGCCAAGAATCGCAGCGTGGTGATCGCCAGCCGGTCGACTTCGTCGGTCAATACTTCGGCACCGTTTGTCGTGCTGGCTGCGATGCTCATCTGGCCTCCATTCCGGCGGTGGCCGCACCACGCAGCGCCGCAACTCGGTCGGCCATCGTGCCCGGCCCCTTGACAAGTGCAGAGCCGGCGCAGAAGACGTTCGCGCCCGCACCGGCGGCCGCGCCGATCGTTGCGCCCGCGATCCCGCCGTCCACCTCGAGCTCGATTTCGTAACCGTGGCGGTCGATCTGGGCGCGCGCAGCGCCAATTTTGTGTTCCATCTCAGCTAGATACTGCTGACCACCGAATCCCGGGTTCACCGTCATCACCAGCAACAGGTCAACGAGGTGGAGCACATTGGTCACCGCTTCCAAGGGCGTCGCGGGATTCAGCGCCACGCCGGCTCGCGCGCCCAGATCCGTGATGGCGCAGAGGGTCCGGTGCAGATGCCGGGTGGCCTCGGCGTGCACGATGACGATTTCACAGCCGGCTTCGACCCATCGCGGCAGCATCGGGTCAGGGTCGTCCACCATCAGATGCGCTTCGAACCCCATCGACACGTGCCCGCGATTAGCCGCGATGACATCGGGTCCAAACGTCAGATTGGGGACGAAACGGCCGTCCATCACATCCCACTGGATCCGGTCCACTCCTGCCTTCTCAAGCTGCCGAACTTCTTCGCCTAGTTCCGAAAAGTCGGCAGGCAGAACCGAAGCAACAAGCGTCGGCACGGGCGTATCCATCCAACCTCCTCTGGTTGGCAGCGATGTTAGGGAGCCGATCACGGCGCCGGTTCCCCCTAGGCGGGGGATTGAGTGGGTTATATGTCGCGGTAGCGACGAAAGTCGCATGACTATCCGGCAGCCCGCCTCTATGGTGTGCAAATGGTGACGGCGGTCACAGGCCCAGTGCGGCTTGTACTGGTAGATGACCACGAGATGGTCATCGAAGGTCTCAAGGCGATGCTCGCCCCTTTTCAGAGCAGGGTGCGCGTCGTTGGACAGGCCGTCGGTGTCGAAGCGGCGGTCAACGTCGTTGAGAGCCTCGATCCCGACGTGGTGCTGTGCGACGTGCGGATGCAGCAATCCAGCGGGCTCGACTTGTGTTTAGCGCTGCGCCAACGCAATCCGGAACGCAAGGTCGTGATGTTGTCGGTGTACGACGACGAGCAGTACCTATTTCAGGCATTGCGCGTCGGCGCGTCGGGCTACCTGCTGAAGAGCATCAGCAGCGACGATCTGGTCCGCCAGCTCGAGCTGGTGCGCACCGGCGAGAGCGCGATCGATTCGAGCCTGGCGGCGCGCGCCGTGGACACCGCATCGCGACTGCAGCGCGATGAGTTTTGGCCGGGCGCCCGACAGGGGTTGACTCAGCGGGAAAGCGAGATTCTGTCCTACATGGTGACCGGTCTGTCGAATCGTGGCATCGCCAACCGGCTGGTGATCGGTGACGAAACGGTTAAGAGTCACTTGCGGTCGATCTACCGCAAGCTCGACGTCAGCGACCGCACCAGCGCAGTGGCGACCGCACTGCGAGAAGGTATCTTCCAGTGAGGAATCGGGCGCCTGCGCCGCCGGCCGGCCGAAGCGAGCGCACCAGCACCGTGCACGATCTGGTCGAGGCCGACGGTGAGCTGGCTCTGCTTCGTGAGTTGATTCAGGCCGCCTCGAGCGGTCCCGGCGTAGAGCCGCTCGCGGCCGCGGCGGCACGAATGATCACTGATGCCACCGGGACCGACGTCTGTTTCGTGCATGTGCTCGATGACAGTGACCGATCCTTGACGCTGGCGGGTGCGACCCCGCCCTTCGACCGGCAGGTCGGCCGGATCCGGCTGCCATTGGGATCGGGGATCTCGGGCTGGGTTGCCAGCCATCGTGAGCCCGTGGTGATCACAGAGGATAAGGAATCCGACGCCCGGTACGTCCCTATCGACACGTTGTGTGATTCGGATTTCACATCGATGGTGTCGGTGCCGATGGAGACCGACCCCGGCGGGCTGGTCGGAGAGTTGACCGTACACACTGTCGAGCGGCGCGAGTTCACCTCTGGCGACGTGGAGCTGCTGTTGGTGATCGGGCGGCTCATCGCCGGTGCGCTGCATCAGGCCAGGCTGCATCGTCAGCTGGTGGTCAGGGAACGCGCACACGAGAACTTCGTCGAGCAGGTCATCGAGGCCCAAGAGATTGAGCGGCGTCGGCTGGCCGGCGATATCCACGATGGGATCTCGCAGCGACTGATCACCTTGTCCTACCGTCTCGACGCTGCGGCCCGAGCCGTCGGCGATGCCTCCGAAGAGGCGTCCGTCCAGATCGAGGCCGCGCGTGAACTGGTCGACCTGACGCTTCAGGAGGCTCGGGCAGCCATCGGTGGTCTGCGGCCGCCCGTGCTGGACGACCTTGGCCTGGCAGGTGGGTTGGCTAGTCTGGCCCGCTCGATCCCGCAGATCCGTCTCGACGTCGAGGTGGCCGATACCCGTCTTCCCGAGCACATCGAGATTGCTCTTTACCGGATCGCGCAGGAGTGTTTGCAGAACGTCCTAAAACACGCCAACGCCTCGATGGCCCGGCTTGTCTTTGCCGTCGACGATGACACTGCCCGGCTTGAAATCATCGATGACGGAGTGGGTTTCGATACACTCGTGCATCCGCTGGGCAGCGACGAGACACGCGGATACGGCTTGCTGTCGATGTCAGAACGCGTAGAGCTGGTCGGTGGGAGGCTCAACATCCGGTCCCGGCTGGGCTCCGGTACCTCTGTCACGGCGACGATCCCGCTCCCGCCTGCGCGGAGTTAGACAATCGCGTGGTTGATCTCCAGCTCGGCGAGCGCGCGCTGCAGCGCGTGCACGTCGTCGGTTCCGACGCTTTCGACAAAGTGAACCAGGGCGGCTCGCCGGTCTCCCGAATCGGCAACCTGGTCCAACGCGTCGACCATCAGGCCGGCGACCAACTCGTCGCGGCCGTGCACTGGCGTGTAGCGGTGCGCCCGATCGCCGCGGTGCTGAATCACAAGGCCCTTGTCTGCCAACCGCCGCAGCACTGTCATGACGGTGGTGTACGCGAGACGCCGTCGCACCGACACGGCGGCGTGCACCTCACGCACGGTCTGCGGGTCCGACGTGTTCCACAGGTGCTCCATCACCGGGCGCTCGAGCTCTCCCAACACCTTCCACTTGGCCATTGCCCTCTCCCGAACCGATGAGCGACACACCCTTATCGGGCGAAGTTATCTACCGCGGCGGTGCGGCGGCCTCACCCAGGCGGTGGAGTCACAGGGTGAATTAGTGAAGCATTTACTTAATGTTTGATGACTGATTCTCAATAGACATGTTGATCTTCAGATGGCAGCATTCACGCCATGACCGAAGAATGCGGCCCAGCGGTGACCGGTCTTCGATGACTCAACCAACGGCCGAAACAGCCCGCCGCTCTTTCGGATTCATCCCTGGCCAGCAGTCAGGCCCGCAGCCCGAACCCGAACCCGGCGACACGGAGGCTGTCCTGCCTCCAGATGCCGTCGTGGATCTGGCCGCAGCCCGTCGCGACGCTGGTGTCGACGACGTACTGGCCAAACTCGAAACCGACCTCGTCGGCCTCACACCCGTCAAGACCCGAATCGCCGAGATCGCTGCGCTGCTGCTCGTCGACCGCATGCGCGCCCGCTACGGACTCACCGCGCCGCAACCCACATTGCACATGTGCTTCACCGGTAACCCGGGCACAGGCAAGACGACCGTCGCACTGCGAATGGCCGATCTGCTGCACAAACTTGGGTATCTGCGCCGAGGACATCTGGTCAGTGTGACCCGCGACGATCTCGTCGGCGAATACATCGGTCACACCGCGCCCAAGACCAAGGAAGTGATCAAACGAGCGATGGGTGGCGTGCTGTTCATCGACGAGGCCTACTACCTGTACAAGGTAGAAAATGAACGTGACTACGGCGCCGAAGCGATCGAGATCCTGCTTCAGGTGATGGAAAACAACCGCGACGACCTCGTTGTCATCCTGGCGGGTTACGCCGAGAAGATGGATCAGTTCTTTTCGGCCAATCCCGGAATGCAAAGCCGCGTCGCACATCACATCACATTCCCCGACTACACCGTTGATGAACTCGAACAGATCGCGGCACTGATGACCGAGGAGCTCGGCTACACCTTGTCCGCCGATGGCCGAGCGGCACTGCACCAGTACCTCCACCGTCGGATCGAGCAACCCTGGTTCGCCAATGCCCGCAGTGTGCGCAACGCGATGGAGCGAGCGCGGCTACGTCACGCACGGCGATTGGTCGACGATCCCGATCCGTGTGTCGATCTCGCGGCACTGACCACGATCGAAGCCGCGGATCTGCTGTCCAGCAGGGTCTTCCATGACGAGGCAACCAAGGAGGACGCGTTATGACCACCAATGCCCGGCTTCGCGCATTGGTGGAGCTCGCCGACACGGGGTCGGTTCGCGGGGCGGCCCAACGGCTGGTGGTGACCGAGTCGGCGATTTCGTCGGCGCTGGGCAGCCTCAGCGCCGAGGTCGGCGTTCCGTTGGTGGACCGGCACGGCCGCGGGGTGCGGTTGACACCGGCTGGGCAACGCTATGTCGAATACGCGCGGAAGATTCTCGGACTACATCACGAAGCCGTGTTGGCAGCACGCGGGGAGGTCGATCCCGAGCACGGCGCGATCCGCCTGGCCGCGGTGACCACTGCGGGCGAGCTGTTACTTCCGGCGCTGCTGGCCTCCTTCACCGCGAAATACCCAGGTGTTGACTGCAAACTCGAAGTGGCTTCCCGAGCAGCTATCTGGCCCATGCTCACCAGCCACGAGGCCGACGTCGTCGTCGCCGGGCGTCCACCCAACGACCTCGATCAGGTCCAGGTGCGCGCTGTCAGCCCCAACACCCTGGTCGTGGTCGGTCCGCCCGAGACTGCGCGGCGCTTCGACCCCGCACAGGCGACATGGCTTCTGCGTGAATCAGGTTCGGGGACCCGAGCAACAACGACAACGCTGCTGGATGAACTCGAGGTCACCCCGCCCCAGATGGTGCTGGGGTCGCACGGTGCGGTGGTGGCCGCCGCGGTAGCGGGCCTGGGCGTAACGTTGGTTTCCCGTCAGGCGGTGCGCCGCGAGTTGGATGCCGGTGCATTGGTCGAACTGGCAGTCGCCAACACTCCACTGGACCGACCGTGGCACATCGTTACGCAGTCACCGTGCACCGGATCGACGGAGCTGCTGATTGCTCATCTGCTGGCCCATCGCGAACTCGGTTGGCGCTCAGCGGATTGAACCCACCCGGTCAGCCACCCAGGAGGGGGATGGCCGAACGTCGTAGCCGGATTAGCTCTTCAGGTAGATCTACCGAGGAGGAAGCATGGCAGACACACGCGATCCGACCGACCACTTCCGTACCACCCATCAGCATGCGGGTGAATCGTTCATCGACATCTATGCCTGGCCCGGACTGCTGTCCATCGCGCTTGGTGTGTTGTCGCTGGTCGGCTGCATAGCTTCGGCGGCTTACCAGCACCAAGAATGGGTGCTTAGCACCGGAGCTGTCGGGGCATTCGCGATTGCCGGCGGCATCGCCTGGTTGGTTGTCGAGCACCACCGGGTGCTTGGCATTGAACGCCGTTGGCTCGCTGAGCATCCCGAATCGCATCGGCGGCAGCGTGCGGCATCGTCGCAGGCGCCGGTTCGGTCCCTTTAGCGGATTATCCGGCTGCGCAGTAGTGGTACGACGAGTTCTCTGAGGACGATGGGGTCCAGCGCTCGCGACATCACCGCATCTGCTCCCGACCAGGCTGCGAGCCAGGCGTCGTCGGGCCGGGCGGTGAGGACAACGATCGGTGGGTATTGCAGCAGTTCATCTTTCAGCTGCTTAGCCAACCCGATTCCGCCCGACGGCGCGGCTTCGGCGTCGAGGATGGCCAAATCGATTCCGCCTGAGACCATCTGGTGGATAACGGCAGGTTGCGTTGCGGTTTCGACGAAATCCAATGGGGCCGCATCGTTGTCAGGCAACCGACCCAGGGCTAGGCGTACTCGCATTCGGATATCGGCGTCGCTGCTGTAGACCAACACTCGAAGCGGAGCGTACAAACGGGCTTGACCCGCATGGTGAATCACATAGCGGATGCTAGCGAGCCGACGCATCGGCGTGAATCCCCTTGTTCGTCCCCCAGGTTGGGGTGCTGATACGGCCATGCCATTCGCCAGCGTGGAACTTGCCCACCAAGCATGAAAGGCCGGAGCCGTGAACGCGTACACACCGATCCTGGTACTTGCAGGAATCGCCGCAGTTTTCGGGGTGTTCTCGGTCGCGATCTCGGTCCTTGCCGGCCCGAGACGCTACAACCGCGCAAAGCTGCAGGCCTACGAGTGCGGCATCGAACCACTCAACGGGCACATCGGTCCCACCCAGCGGTTTCCGATCAAGTACTACCTGACGGCGATGTTGTTCATCGTGTTCGACATCGAGATCGTCTTCCTGTACCCGTGGGCGGTCGCTTTCGACAGCCTGGGGCTGTTCGCGCTGGTAGAGATGCTTCTTTTCATGGTCGTGGTGTTCGTGGCCTACGCCTACGTGTGGCGCCGAGGAGGCCTGAATTGGGACTAGAAGAACAGCTGCCGGGCGGAATCCTGCTGTCCACCGTCGAGAAGGTAGCCGGCTACGTCCGAAAAGGCTCGCTCTGGCCTGCGACGTTCGGCCTGGCCTGCTGCGCCATCGAAATGATGGCCACGGCGGGCCCGCGGTTCGACATCGCCCGGTTCGGGATGGAGCGGTTCTCCGCGACACCCCGCCAGGCCGACCTGATGATCGTCGCAGGACGCGTCAGCCAGAAGATGGCGCCGGTGCTGCGTCAGGTCTACGACCAGATGGCCGAGCCCAAATGGGTGCTGGCAATGGGCGTGTGCGCGTCTTCGGGCGGCATGTTCAATAACTACGCGATCGTGCAAGGCGTCGATCATGTGGTGCCGGTCGATATCTACCTGCCCGGCTGCCCGCCGCGCCCGGAGATGCTTTTGCACGCGATCCTGAAGCTGCACGCCAAGATTCAGGAGATGCCGCTTGGCGTCAACCGCGAGGAAGCTGTGCGCGAAGCCGAACAGGCGGCGCTGTCGATCACGCCGACGATCGAGCTCAAAGGACTGCTGCGGTGATGAGCCGCTCGGGCGAAGAACCGACGGCCGGGAGCGGTGGCACCAACGGCAGCGGCAGCCATGCCCTCGGGGGAATCGGCGTGCGCCGCGGCATGTTCGGGGCCGAGGGCAGCGGCGACACATCCGGCTACGGCCGACTCGTGCGGCCGGTCTCGATGCCGGGCAGTTCACCGAGGCCGTACGGCGGCTACTTTGACGAGGTCGTAGACACCCTGGCCGGTGCGCTCGGCGAGGACGGCTTTGCGGCGGCGATCGAACGCGTGGTGGTCCACCGCGACCAATTGACGCTCGAGGTGCGGCGCGAGCAACTGCCAGCGGTGGCGCAGGCGCTTCGCGACCATCCAGAACTGCGGTTCGAGCTGAGCCTCGGCGTGTCGGGGGTGCACTATCCCGACGACACCGGCCGCGAGTTGCATGCCGTCTACCCGCTGATGTCGATCACCCACAACCGTCGCATCCAGCTGGAGGTCGCGGCGCCGGACACCGATCCGCACATCCCGTCGCTGTTCGGCATCTACCCCACCACCGACTGGCACGAGCGCGAGACCTACGACTTCTTCGGCATCGTCTTCGACGGCCATCCCGCCCTCACCCGCATCGAAATGCCCGATGACTGGGAGGGGCATCCGCAACGCAAGGACTACCCGTTGGGCGGAATACCCGTGGAGTACCACGGCGCGCAGATCCCGCCGCCCGATGAGCGGAGGGCCTACAACTGATGAGTACGCATGTTGCTCCGTCCGGCCAGGGCGCTACCGAAACAGTGGTCGTGGTAGGCGGCGAGGACTGGGATCAAGTGGTGGCGGCCGCCCAGGAGCACGTGGGCGAACGCATCGTGGTCAACATGGGGCCGCAGCATCCTTCCACCCACGGCGTGCTGCGGCTGATCTTTGAGATCGAGGGCGAGACGATCATCTCGGCCCGCTGTGGGATCGGCTACCTGCACACCGGCATCGAGAAGAACCTCGAATACCGCACATGGACCCAGGGCGTCACGTTCGTGACCCGAATGGATTACCTGTCACCGTTTTTCAACGAAACGGCATACTGCCTCGGCGTAGAGAAGCTGCTCGGTGTCACCGACGATATCCCCGAGCGCGCCACTGTCATCCGAGTGATGATGATGGAACTCAACCGGATCTCGTCGCACTTGGTGGCGCTGGCGACCGGCGGGATGGAACTGGGCGCGATGTCGGCCATGTTCTACGGGTTCCGCGAACGCGAACAGATCCTGTCGGTGTTCGAGACGATCACCGGGCTTCGAATGAACAGCGCCTACATCCGTCCCGGCGGGCTGGCCGCCGACCTACCAGACGAGGCGATCCCCCAGCTCCGTGACCTACTTGTGTTGCTGCCCAAGCGGTTACAGGATCTGGAAGACCTGCTCAACGAGAACTACATCTGGAAGGCCCGCACGGTGGGTGTCGGCTATCTCGATCTGGCCGGCTGCATGGCGCTGGGCATCACGGGACCGGTGCTGCGCTCGACCGGGTTGCCGCACGACCTGCGCAGGGCGCAGCCCTACTGCGGGTACGAGACATACGACTTCGACGTGATCACCGATGACGGCTGCGATTCCTACGGCCGATACATCATTCGGGTCAAGGAGATGCGCGAGTCGATCAAGATCGTCGAACAGTGCATGCAGCGGTTGACGCCGGGCCCCGTGATGATCTCCGACAATAAGCTGGCCTGGCCCGCCGATCTGACGGTCGGCCCCGACGGCCTCGGGAACTCACCAGAACACATCGCCAAGATCATGGGCCATTCGATGGAGGGACTGATCCACCACTTCAAGCTCGTCACCGAGGGCTTTCGGGTGCCCGCAGGCCAGGTCTACGTCGCCGTCGAATCGCCGCGCGGCGAACTCGGCGTGCACATGGTGTCTGACGGCGGCACACGACCGTATCGCGTGCACTACCGGGACCCGTCGTTCACCAACCTGCAGGCCGTGGCCGCGATGTGTGAGGGCGGCATGGTCGCCGACGCGATCGCCGCGGTGGCGTCGATCGACCCGGTGATGGGCGGAGTGGACCGATGAGTATTTTCCTGCAGCTGGGCCCGAAACCCGATGAACCACACAGTCTCAGCGGACGAGACTCCTATCCACCGGAAACACGGACCCGCCTCGCGGCCGACGCAACCCAGATCATCGCCCGCTACCCGCAAGCGCGCTCCGCGCTGCTGCCCCTGCTGCATCTCGTACAGGCCGAAGACGGGTATCTCACCCCAGCCGGCATCGAATTCTGCGCCGCGCAACTGGATTTGACCGGCGCCGAAGTCACCGCGGTCGCGACGTTCTACTCGATGTACCGGCGCACACCGACCGGCGAGTATCTCGTCGGGGTCTGCACGAACACGCTGTGCGCAATCATGGGCGGCGACGCGATTCTCGAAGCGCTGCAAGACCATTTGGGCATCCACGCCGGACAGACCACCGACGACGGCAGGGTCACCCTCGACCACGTCGAGTGCAACGCCGCCTGCGACTACGCACCCGTCGTGATGGTCAACTGGGAATTCTTCGACAACCAGACGCCGTCGTCGGCCCGCGACC
>Ga0075369_10000334_pt1 | contig 14044 bp, 13 predicted proteins | sample EndMethybrTD3034_FD_71400 | JGI IMG/M metagenome (GOLD analysis project Ga0075369, IMG submission 71400) | Populus endosphere microbial communities from Tennessee, USA - Endosphere MetaG P. TD hybrid TD303-4 | ecosystem: Host-associated > Plants > Roots > Endosphere | place: USA: Tennessee...
GGCGCGGATGTACCGGGCCTCCGGGCAAGACGTCCCGGTCGGCAAGCGGATCCTGGAGCTCAACCCGAACCATCCGCTCATCACTGGCCTGCACCGGGCGCCGCCGAGGTGTCCTACACGGTTCGGGCCAGTCTCTCGGCAAGCAATGCCGCGAACTTCGCCGGATCCTGCAGATCACCGCCCTCGGCGAGGAGTGCTGTGCCGTAGAGCAATTCGGCAGTCTCGACGAGAGTCGAATCGTCGCCGCGGTCCTTGTGCGCCCGGTGCAGGCCAGTGATGAGCGGATGGTTCGGGTTGAGCTCCAGGATCCGCTTGCCGACCGGGACGTCTTGCCCGGAGGCCCGGTACATCCGCGCCAGTGCCGGGGTGATGCCGAACGTGTCGGTGATCAGGCACGCCGGCGACCCCGTCAGCCGCGTGGACAGCCGCACTTCCTTGACGTGGTCACCCAACGTCTCCTTCAGCCAGGCCAGTAGGTCGGTGAACTCCCGCTCCTGTTCCTGACGTTGCGCCTCGTGCGCGGTCTTGTCGTCCTCGGAGTCGAGGTCGACCTCGCCCTTGGCGACCGACTGCAACTGCTTGCCGTCGAACTCGGTGACGGTTCCCACCCACACCTCGTCGACCGGGTCGGTGAGCAGCAGCACCTCGTAGCCTTTGGCCTTGAACGCCTCGAGATGCGGTGAGTTCAGCAGTTGGTGACGCGATTCGCCGGTGGCGTAGAAGATCTGCGACTGGCCGTCTTTCATGCGCGTGACGTAGTCGGCGAGAGTGGTGGGCTCGTCCTCGCTGTGCGTCGAGGCGAACGAGGAGATGCTCAGCAACGTGTCCCGGTTGTCGAAATCGGTCAGCAGGCCTTCCTTGACGACCCTGCCGAATTGGGTCCAGAACGTGCGGTACTCCTCCTGCCGCTCGGTCTGGATCTCCTTGATCGTGGCGAGCACCTTCTTGGTCAGCCGCCGCCGAATCGCCTTGATCTGCCGATCCTGCTGCAGGATCTCGCGGGATACGTTGAGCGACATATCTTGTGCGTCGACGACTCCCTTGACAAAGCGCAGGTATTCGGGCATGAGCTGATCGCAGTCGCTCATGATGAAGACCCGCTTGACGTACAGCTGCACCCCGACCTTGGCGTCCTGGTTGAACAGGTCGAACGGGGCATGCGAGGGGATGAACAGCAGCGCCTGGTACTCGAAGGTGCCCTCGGCCTTCATCGCGATGGTCTCGAGCGGGTCGTCCCAAGCGTGCGCGATGTGCTTGTAGAACTCCTTGTACTCCTCGTCGGAGACCTCGTCCTTGGGCCTGGCCCACAGTGCCTTCATCGAGTTGACGGTCTCGGTCTCCAGCGTCACGACCTCCTCACCGCCGTCCTTATCCCCGGCGGCAGGGACCCGGCGCTCGACCTCCATGCGGATGGGCCACGCGATGAAGTCGGAGTACTGCTTGACCAGCGCCCTGATCTTCCAGTCCGCCGTGTAGTCGTGCAGCTCGTCCTCGGGGTCCTCGGGTTTGAGGTGCAACGTGACCGACGTTCCCTGTGGAGCGTCTCCGACGGATTCGATGGTGTAGGTGCCTTCGCCGCTGGACTCCCACCGGGTGGCCTGGCTCTCGCCGGCCTTGCGGGTGAGTAACTCGACCCTGTCGGCCACCATGAAGGTCGAGTAGAAACCAATGCCGAACTGGCCGATCAGTTCCGCCGAGCTGGCCTCGTTCTTGGCCTCCCGCAGCTGCTGACGCAGCTCGGCGGTGCCCGACTTGGCGAGAGTCCCGATCAGGCCGACGACCTCCTCACGCGTCATACCGATGCCGTTGTCGCGAACGGTCAGCGTGCGCGCGGCCTTGTCGAGATCGATCTCGATGTGCAGATCGGAGGTGTCGACCTGCAGATCTTTGTTCCGGAACGCCTCAAGCCGCAGCTTGTCCAGCGCGTCGGAGGCGTTCGAGATCAACTCCCGCAGAAAGGAATCCTTGTTCGAGTAGACGGAGTGAACCATCAGATCCAGCAGTTGGCGCGCCTCCGCCTGAAATTCCAGCTGTTCGACGTGTTGAGTCATGTGATTCCGTTCGACAACACAACGTTCGGTTACAGAACGTCGATAGTACCGAGCGGGACCCACCGGCGATCGGCCAGGGAACCGACGTTGGGCAGATGTCGCGGGCCGCTCACCCAGCGATCCGAGCTTCACCGGGGTTGACCACCCGATCAGGGCGCACGAAGCGTCGTTGTCGCGGTGCGGCCGCCGTACCGCTCGGGATGCTCGGCTGCCGTCACCGACCGGACCCGGCCGGAATGATCAACCGGCCCACACGTCTTCGACATAGTGATCGGACTCCACCAGGCCGATCAGCCAGTCGCATTCTTGGCCGGATCGCCGAGCAGCTCCCAGACCTCGTCCGCGTCGGCGGCGATCCGGTCCTGCACGTAGCGGACCCCGTCCTGCGGGGCGCGCGAGAATGCCGGCCGCATCCGCACGATCCCAAGCCCCTCCGCCGCCTCGAACTGCTCGCGGAAGATGAGTCCACTTCGGGATCGCGGATGCCGAAGAAGCACAACGCCGGTGCGAAGGGCGTGCCCGCTTGTTCGGCCGCCAGCCGGTCGCCGAGAAAGCCGCAGAACGGGGCGACGCCCGTTCCCGCACTGACGAGGATGACGTCCTCGTCGGGTCGGCCCCGGCCCGGAAGGCCTGACGTGCCTGATCGACCCTGGCCCGGATCTGGTGTCCGGGACCGATGGCGGCGAGGTGGTTCGAGGCCACCCCCTTGAACAGGCCGAGACCCGCGCGGGCAGGTGCGTCGAGCACACTGACCACCAGCGCGATGGTCCGTGGCGACAGCCGCGACGACGACGCGATGGAGTAGTGCCGCGGGGTCATCGGTTCGAGGAGTTCGAGCAGCTCGGCGCCCGTGACCACGCAGGCCGGGAACTCCAGCAGGCATTCGATGGGACTGAGCGCACACGGTTCGGACGCCTCGGCGAGTTCTGCGAGCCGCTGCCGCTCGGGCAGGCACGGGTTGATCGCCGCCAGCCGACGTAACTGACTGCGGGTGGCGGGCTTTCGCAGTTCGACGAAATGCGTCAGCAGCTCACGCACGCTGACCTCCCGGTCGAGCGCGATGAGCCGGCGCGAGCTGCGCCGGGCGTTGATCGACAATCGCAGTTCGGGGTCGATGCCGAATCGCTCGATCACCTCATCGACGAGCTCGGGCGGATTGTCGGCGAGCACGGTCAGGTGATCGCCGGTGTGGTATTCGACGTCGTCGGGAAGGGCCACCTGGACATAGCGTTTGGCTTGGCCCAGCGAGTTGTCGGCCGTGACCAGCTCGGTGCTCTCCAGCACGGTCATCGGCGTCACCGTGAACCGCGCGTCGATCGCCGAGGTCACCGGCCCGACGATGGGATGCAGCTCGTAGAGCGGTTCATCGGCGCTCGTCACGGGCATTGCACCCGCATCGCCGAAGTGCTCGGCGAGCGCGGACCACAGCGTGGCCGAGAACTCCTCGACCGTCCCGGTGAAATCCCCTGACGTGTCGGCCGAGGCCCGGGGGACGAGGCGGGGGGCGCCGAGTTCGGCGAGCCGTTCGTCGATGCGCTTGGGCACGGCCCGGTAGGTATCGGCCCAGTTGCGGTCCCCGACGCCGAGCACGGCGGCATAGCGCGCGTCGCGCAATTCGGCTCCCGGATCGACGATCCAGTCGTAGAACCCGCGTGCGTCGTCGGTGGGCTGGCCGTTGTAGGAGGAGGCGACGATCAGGATGGCGTCCGATTCGGGAAGGCCGCTGGCGGCGTCGTCGAGCGGCGCCACCGTGGCGGTGCAGCCCATATCGGTGGCCTCTTCGGCGAGCTGCTTGGCAAGCGCGCGGCAGGTGCCCAGGTTGGAGCCGTGCAGGACGGCCAGGGTGGTTCCCGCCTTGATGGCAAGGTGTGACGACGCCTGGGTGGTCGCGGCGGCCACGGGAGCCGCGGAGCGTCCGCGACGATCGTCGGGGGTGCGCCTGCGCAGGTCGAGCCGGAAGCCGATCGGTCGCCGGCTGAGTGAGCTGTCCCAGTGCAGCACCTAGTGTTCGGAGTCGATCAGACGGTACCGGTGCACCAGCCGGGCCAGTGCCATGACGGCTTCGTGCAGCGCGAACTGGCGGCCGATCGATGCAGGATCGCGCACCGGTTCCGAACGGCTTGAACAGGGCCGCGGGACGGTCCCCCGCGCGGGCGGGCGCGAACCGGTCCGGATCGAAGAGTTCGACGTTGTCGCCCCATTGCGGCTGACGGTGCAGCGCCCCGGTGAGCACGGTGACGGCCTCACCCTTGTTGATCGGGTACTTCCCCCCGATCATGGTGTCGGCGAGAGCCATTCGATCGAAGTTGGGCACCGGCGGTGACAATCGCAGGGTTTCGTCGACGACCTGCCGCAGGTAGGTCAGCTTGCCGATGTCGTCATAGGTGCGCAGGTAGTCGTCGTCGGCTCCGAATACGCCGTCCACTTCGGCCTGCACGCGGTACAGCACCGCGGGGTGGTGCACGAGGTTGTAGAGCGCGGTGGGCATCAGCTCCGATGTCGTCAGCTGTCCGGCGATCAGGAACGTCATGACCTGAAGCTCCGCGGGATCGGGGCCAGCCCGTCGTGGTCGAACGAATTGAACCGCGCCCCGAAACCGGCCAGCGCGACGGTGTCCATCGCCAGCTTCTGCAAGCCGGTGGACACATCCACCGGTTGCCGGCCGGCGCACGTGTCCCACCGCGAGATGAGCTCGGAGCCGATGTCGAGCATCGGCGTGTGGTAGTTGCGCAGACCGGCATAGCTGAACCCCGGCAGCAGGGCGTCGTGTGCCTTCTGCCGGTTCGGTTCGCCGTGGAATGCGGTGAACAGCCCGTCGCCGGCCAACGGTCGAACCCTGGCGAGCGAGTTGGTGAGGTTCTTGGCGAACCGGCTCTCGTCGCACAGCTCCTCGACCAGCTCCAACGAGCACGCATAGAGCTTGCGGATGCCGTTTTAGTCGGCGTAGAAGAGCGGTCCGTGCCGCTCGCCGAGCAGGTCGACGGGCAGCGCGTACGGGCGGCCGACCAGATCCGCGGGCCCCGGGAGTTCGCCTTCCGCGGACGGGACCCCTTCGATATCGGGGGGCAGCGACGGTGCGAACTCGGCCATGCCGGGCAGCATAGTGCCGCAACCCTGAGACCGAGGCTTGGTTGCGGCGACTGAACGTCCAGACCGCCGCCGGGGATGCGGGGTCATTTCGCTCCTCGCGTGCGCGTCTGCCCCGCGGCCGGTCCGCTTCGCCGAGGCCTGCTCGGATTCAGATGTCCCCGGATGCGAGCACGCCACCGACCACCGTCGCCGTCACCGTGGTGGCGGCGATCTCCTCGGCCGCAATGGTGAACAGGTCCTGTGACAGCACGGCGAAGTCGGCCAGCATTCCCGTTGTGATACAGCCCTTTTCGTGCTCCTGATGGGCCGCGTAGGCGCTGCCGGCGGTGTAGGCGCGGACCGCCTGCGCAACGGTGATGCGTTCGTCCGGATTGAACGCCGCGCCGCCGGCGGTGCGGCGATTGACCATGTCGTGAACGTTGAGTATCGGATTTGCCGAGACCACCGGCGCGTCGGTCGAGGCGGCGACCTCGAGGCCGGCTTCCAGGAGTGCCTTCATCCGGTAGGCCAGCCGCGTCCGCTCCACGCCCAGCGCCCGCAGCGCACCGTCGCCGCGTTCAAAGACGAACCGGCCCTAGGGAATTGCGATGATTCCAACCGCTCTCATTCGCGCCAGCTGTGCGTCACTTGCCATGCTGACGTGTTCGATCCGGTGCCGGGCATCGCTGCGCAGTCGGATGCGCTGCGCCTCCTCGAGCAATCCGATCGCCCGTCCCGACGAATCGATCGGGACCCCGCCGCCCGGCGGAACCGGGACCCCGACACGCCCGGGGAACCCCGCCAACTCGAACGCGTGGGTGTTGGCGACGCCCATGTGCCGCGAGGCGTGCACGAGATAAACCGGCCTTCCCTGCGCCACCCGGTCGAGGTCCTCGGCGGTCGGATGCGCACCCAGATAGTTGGTCGTAGCCGGCTCCGATGACCCAGGCATGCTCGTCGAGGCGGCCGCGGCGACGCCCGCGCCGTCGGTCACCGCAGAGGCGCGGCCGCGTTACTTGCCCGGGGGATAGGAAACTCTTGCCCGTCGGCCGTGGATTCTGCCCTTCCGGCGATTACGCACCAACGGGCCGATCACCACAATTCTCTGTATGACCTGGCACCGACAAGGAACGGCGGATTCCCGCTCATCGCCAGGAGGGCAAACGAATACGACTCACTCGCAACAATATTGGAAGGGAAGATCCATGAGGAACATCATCATCACCTCGCTGGCGGCAGGCGCGCTGGCTTCGGCCGCGCTCGGACTGGCCGGATCGGCCAACGCGGCCCCGGCCGGGACGCCGACCGTCGACGCGACGGTCAGCCAGCTGCGCGCCCAAGGTTTCGACGTCATCGTCAACCGGCTCGGCAACGGCCCGCAGGCGACGTGCGCGATCAACGCGATGCACCCCGGTCAGACGTTCTCGCGCACCGACTCCGGCGCACCCGGCGCGGGCGACGACCTCGTCACGACCGTTACCGGCAAGACCGTCTACGTCGACGTGATCTGCTGACGTACGCAGGGTCTCGGTCCCGCGGTCACGAACGTGTCCGCAGGATCGGGAACAGCGGATCGTCGAGCGGTGCTCCCGCCGGGATGTTCAGGTCGTGCCGGGCGAAATCCGGGGAGCAGGTCCACCGGCGCGGTGCGTGCACCATATCGTCGCCGAGGAACCGCAGCGAGAAAGCGCGGCGGCGACGGGCGCCCCGCACACCGTACGAATGGTGCAGGGTGAGCATGTGGAAGAACACCGCATCGCCGGGATCCATTGCCCAGCACCGGATGTCGTACCGCTCACGGTGTGCCTCGATGTCGGGGATCTCGCCGAGACTGCCCTCGGGGAACCACTTCGCCTGGGCGTCCATGAACGAGCGCGGCATCAACCAGCCGCGCCGGTGGGAGCCGGCGATGAACTCGAGCGTGGACTCGGCAGGCACCGGGTCCACCGGCATCCACATTGAGCAGTTGGAGAACCCGTCGACGTCGTAGTACGGCTGGTCCTGGTGCCACGGCGTGTCCTGCTGGGTCGCAGGCTCCTTGACCAGCATGTGGTCGTGGTAGAGGCGGACGATCCGGCTCCCCATCAGCGCCCCGGCGACGTCGGCGGCGCGGGAGTCGAACGCGATTCGGCGGAATTCGTCGATGCGCTGCCAGTTGCAGAAGTCCTCGACGAACTGGCCGGGGTCGTCGGGCCTGCTGGCGACCTTGAACATGGGGCCGGGATCGGCAAGATTGCGCTCGATGCCGCGTTCGACGAGCGCGACCTCGTCCGGGGTGAAGAGCCCGCGCGCGATGGTGACGCCGTGGGTGCGGAACTCCTCGACCGTCCGCGCGTCGATGGCGTGCTGGGTCAGCGCTCTCATCATGACCAGAACTGTAGATCCAGGCCTTGAGCGTGAAAAGTAATGAATAATGGCCATGGTGATCGTCTTTTATGAACATTATTGGAATCGGCCTCCTCGATGAGCGTCCGGGACCTCTCGTTCAGGCACCTGCTTGCCCTGCGCGCCGTCCACGAGCAGGGCTCGTACCGGCGGGCGGCGAAATCCCTCGGTTATTCGCAGGCCGCAATCACCCAACAGATCGCCGTCCTCGAACGTGGCCTCGGGGCACCCGTTTTCGACCGGCATCCGGGACCCCGGCCGGTGACCCTCAGCGCCGTCGGCCGCGAAGTGCTCGACGCCGTCGCGGATCTGGTTGCCAGGGCCGATCTGCTCGACGCGAGGGTGGCCGAGGTGCGTGACGGCCGCTCGGGCAGGCTCGCCATCGGGACCTTTCAATCCGTCTCGGCCAGCCTGCTGCCCGGGGTGCTGACACAGACGCGCGACCAAGAGCCCGGGGTGGCCATCAGCGTCTTCGAGAGCAGGGACAACGCGGAGCTGATCGGGGGACTGGTGTCCGGCCGGCTCGACGCGTCGTTTCTGGTGGGTCCCGTCGACGACAGTCGGCTGACCATTCACGAGGTGTGCGCGGATCCGTTCGTCGTCATGCTGGCCGCGACGGCGCCGCGGCGCGGGGCGGTGCGGCTGGCCGATCTCGCCGATGTTCCGCTCGTCGGGCACGACGCCTGCGTCTGTCACCAGATGGTCGAGGACGGCCTGCGCGACGCCGGGATCGCGGCGACCTACGTGTTCAGGAGCAATGACAACGCCGCAGTCCAGGCCATGGTGCGGGCGGGACTCGGTATCGCCATCATGCCGCTGCTGGCGATCAACACCGAGGACCCGACGGTGCAGATCGCCCCGCTGGCGCCTGCCCTGCCACGGCGGTCGATCCTCGTCGCCGTTCCCCGGGGCAGGCCCAGCCCAACCGCGACCCGGTTCGTCGAACGGTCGCTGTCGGCCGGGCGGGCGATGGTATCCGTTACGGGCCAACGTGGTTGAGGCGCATCACATCGGGTTGGCGGTCGGCCGGTAGGTGTAGTCGTCGGACAGCTCGGTGACCTCGCGGCGGATCGCCAGCGCGGGATCATCGGGATTATCTACGGGGACACCGAATTCGCGGGCACACTTGTGCCCGGAGTACACCGCCGCGGCGATCGTCGACGGAGCCTCGGCGTCGCCGATCCGGCGCACCGTCTGCACACCGCCGTCGCGCCAATCGTCGCTGCGGCCCAGAAGATCCCGGTAGAGGGAGTCATTCGGCACCCGCGCGGTGACGAGCACGACGGAGTCGGCGCCCAGCGAGGATCCCAAGCCGGTGTAGGCGCAGCGCAGCGCAACCGAGTGCTCACCCACCTCGACCACCGCGTGGATGACGTGCAGGGTCACCCCGGCGGACAGCAGCCGGGCCTGAATGCGCTCGACCTCCAAGGTGTTTCGCGTCCACCCCGATACCTGCGGTTTGGGGCAGACCACCGTCACCGTGAAGCCCTCCCGGGTGAGCAGTTCGGCCAGCACCCCGCCCATGTAGTAGTGATCGTCGTCGAAGACGATCACACGTGCTCCGGCTGGCCGAGCCCCGGACAGGATGTCGTCGGGCGTCAGCACGTCGGCGCCGTCGGCGATCGGTATGGGGCGGTGATTCCATCGGCCGACGCCGTCGGCGCGCCAGCGCGCGCCGCTGGCGACAACGATATGAGGGAAGCCGAATTCGAGCGCATCGTCGACGGTGACGGCGCTCTGCCGGTAGATCTCGACGTTGTCCAGCTTGCCCAGTTGGTGCTCGCGGTAGTCGATCACCCGGATCCAGGCCGACAATCCCGGCAGCCGGGCTTCCAGACGCACCCGGCCGCCGAGCTCACGTCCGCGTTCGAGGATCGCGACCTCGTATCCGCGGTGGCCGAGCGTCCGCGCGAGCTCCAGCCCCGCCGGGCCCGCTCCGACCAGCACCCGGTCGGGGTGCTCGGCGGGCGGCATCCGCTCGGGATGCCAGCCCCGTCGCCATTCCTCGCCCATCGTCGGGTTCTGGGTGCAGCGGATCGGTGACATCGTGTGGTCGCCCGACACGGCAGATCTTGCAACCGATGCATTCTCTGACGTCATCGACCATGCCCAGCTCGATCTTCCTGGGCAGGAACGGATCGGCGATCGACGGTCGTGCCGCACCGATGAAATCCATGATGCCCGAGACGAGCTGCTCGACCATGGTGTCGGGCGAGGTGAACCGTCCCACGCCGACGACCGGCTTGGTGGTCAGCGCCTTGAGACCGCGCAGGCGTTCGGCGTGTGATCCCTCCGGGCTGAACCGGGACGTCGACGAATCGTTCGCCCAGTCGCCGACCATGAAGTCCCATAGGTCGGGCAGCTCGGCGAGCTCGGCGACCACCTCTCCGATGTCGTCACGGGTCAACCCCGCGGGTTCCGTGCCGAGACCGGCTCCGGCGCCCACGTGGGCCCCGTCGGGCGGTTCTCCCAGCTCGATTACGAGGCCGAGATCTTCGCCTGGGTCCTCACCTGCCTCACCGACGAATCCGCCCGATTTGCAGGCCCTTCGGCGCAGCCCCGAACACGACTTGAGTACGGGAGCCGCTAGTCGTCGGGCTGCGGCTCGCTCTGGGCGGCCCACAGGTCGGGTCCGAACACCTCGTAGCGGATGCGGGTCGCAGGCACACCGCGGGCGAGCAACGTCGACCTGACATGCCGCATGAACGGCAGTGGGCCGCATGTGAAGACCTGGATGTCCTCGGGCAGCGGGATGTCCGTCAGGTCCATGTATCCGCTGCGCGAACGGGTGTCACCCTCGTCGACGGATTCGTACCAGGCATAGGACGTGAAGTTGTCGATTTCCCGTCCGAGATGCAGAACGATCTCCCGCAGGGCGTGATCCTGTGCCCGGCGGTCCGCGTGGGCGACGATGACCGGTCGCTGGGGCTGGGTCCGCGCGATCTGTTCCACGATGGGCAACACCGTGGTGATCCCGGCTCCGGCGCTGGCGAGCAGTATCGGTGACTCGGTGGGAGTGATCACGAAGTCGCCTGCCGGCGCGCTCACATCGAGCACATCGCCGATCTGCAGCTGGTCATGCAGATAGCTGGACACGCGGCCGTCCGGTGCCCCGTCGACGCCGCGGACCCGCCGCACGGTGATCTGCAGGCGCGTCCGCACCGCGGTGGAGGACACGGTGTACTGGCGCGGCTGCCGACCGCCGTCGGGAAGGTTGACGAACACCGACACGTACTGGCCCGGCGCGACCGCAGGCAGGGGCGCACCGTCGGTGGGTTCGAGGACGAGGGTGATGACGTCGGGGGTCTCGTCGATCCGGCGTACCACCCGGTAGGGGCGCGTCGGCAGGGCCGGGTCCACATCGGCATCCCGGTACAGACGCGCCTCCTCGGCGACGAGCTGCAGAGCGAACAGCCAGTAGACCTCACCCCATGCCGCGGCGATCTCGGGTGTCACGGCGTCACCGAGCACCTCGGCGACCGAGGCGAGCAGGTGTTCCCCGACGATGGTGTACTGCTCGGGGCGGATCCCCAGCGAGACATGCTTGTAGGCGATGCGGCGCATCACGTGGTCGAACGGCGGCGCATCGGGATCGATGAGCTTCACGGCGTAAGCGACCACCGACCCCGCCAGCGCCTTACTCTGCTCGCCGGTGGCCTGGTTACCCTGGTTGAACACCCGCAACAGCTCAGGATGGGCGGCGAACATGCGCGGATAGAAGTGGGCGGTGATCTGGTCGGCATGTGCGGCAACGACGGGGGCCGTCGCCCGGACGACTTCGAGCGCCTCGGGTGACAGTGGGGATGTATTCGGGGCTTCGATCACACCGGTCATGTTTTCTCCCTTCGCAATTCGGCGTTGGCGGGCTGTGCCAGAGGGGTTGCCGATGGAATGACCGTAGCCCTCGGCAAGGGAGAAAGCCACGGCCGAACTGCGGGGCCTGAACGCACGACACGTCCTCCAGCGCCAAACCGATTACGCGCGGGGGACGGCGGCTACACGACCACCTCCTGCCCCTTGCCCACGACGGTCACGCCCGCGTCCGACACGACGAACCCACGCTCGAGGTCGTGGTCCTTGTCCACCCCCACCACCGCACCGTCGGGCACCACGACATCCTTGTCGATGATCGCGTTCTGGACCACCGCCCCTTCGCCGATCACCGTGTTGTCCATGATCACCGCGCGCTCCACCGATGCGTAATCCTCCACCCGGACCCCGGGAGAGAGCACCGAGTCGCGCACGAGCGCCCCGGAGACGATGACGCCGTTGGACACCACGCTGTTGATCGCCCGGCCGACCAGGTCGCCGTCGTCGTGCACAAACTTCGCCGGCGGATTGGCTGGGATGTGGGTGAGGATCGGCCATTTGCTGTTGTACAGGTTGAACACCGGAACCACCGCACACAGATCCATTTGAGCGTCGAAGTAGGAGTCCAGCGTTCCCACGTCGCGCCAGTAGCCGGCGTTGGCGTCGTCGGCGCCCGGCACCTCGTTGCTCATGAAGTCGTAGACCTGTGCCATGCCCTGCTCGACCATCATCGGCATGATGTTGCCGCCCATGTCGTGCTTGCTGGACTCGTCGACGGCGTCCTTGCGCAGCGCCTCGACCAGCACGTCGGTCGAGAACAGATAGTTGCCCATCGACACGAACGTCTCATCGGGGCGGCCAGGCAGCCCAGGTGGGTCGGCCGGCTTCTCCAGGAACGCGTCGACCCGCTGGCCGTCGGAGGCGGTCTTGATCACGCCGAACGCACTGGCCTCGTTTCGGGGCACGGGAATGCCGGCCACGGTGGCGCCCGCGCCGTTCTCGAGGTGCTGGGCGATCATCTGCCTGGGGTCCATGCGGTACACGTGGTCCGCGCCGAACACGATGACGAGGTCGGGGCGCTCGTCACGGATCAAGTTCAGCGACTGGTAGATCGCATCCGCCGAACCCGTGTACCAGTGCGGGCCGAGACGCTGCTGGGCGGGAACCGGGGTGACGTAGTTTCCCAGCAGATTGCTCATCCGCCAGGTCGTGGTGATGTGGCGGTCCAGGCTGTGGCTCTTGTACTGCGTGAGCACCGCGATCCGCAGCACCCCGGCGTTGACCAGGTTCGACAATGCGAAATCGATGAGGCGATACAACCCGCCGAACGGGACGGCGGGCTTGGCCCGATCCAGCGTCAGCGGGGAGAGCCGTTTTCCTTCACCGCCTGCGAGTACGATGCCGAGCACCCTTGGATCGCCCATCCGGTCTCCTCCTTGAGTCGCGCGCGTTGTGGACCATCGTGCCCTTCCGCGGCGATCGGTGAGGCACAGTCGTCGACATTGGCCGGGTCGCGCCGATCTTGTCAGCCGTAGGTGAACGAGTACACCTGCAGTCCGGCGTCCACCCGCACCTCCAGCTCGCCGCGCCCGGTGGCGTCCTCGCCTACGATGCGGTGCAGTGTCGGCGGCCCGCTGATCGGGATCGACGTGCTCATTCCGTCGCGGGTCACCGTCACGGTGCCCTCGCCGCCGGCGACGATGAAGACGTCTTTGGCGTGATAGTTCAGTGCGATGCCGCAATCGTCGGCCCCCGCGGTCGCGCCCTGGTAGTCCAGCGTCCACGGGCCGCGCAGCGCGAAGCTGTCCTCGGGCTGCTTGCGCGGGTAGTCGAAGTCGAAGGAACCTTCGTCGTATCCGCCCCCGCCGCCGTAGTTGGCCACCTTGCCCACGCTCAGATACGTCTCGGGTGTCGTCGGCGACCGTGGGGTGGTGTCGACCGTGTCCACCGGAACGGGCAGTCTTACAACGGGATTCGCCTCCGTCAGCAGCTGGCGGATCAGCGTTTCGGTGTCGCGGTAGCTGCCCTCGCCGAACTTGATGTGCCGGACCGTGCCGTCGGCGTCGATGAGGTACTTGGCAGGCCAGTACCGATTACGGTAGTTCGTCCACGTTGAGTAGTTGGGGTCGAGCGCGACCGGGTAGGTGATACCGAGTCGGGCCGCTCCGCTGGCGACATTGCCGGGGACGCGCTCGAACGCGTATTCCGGGGTGTGCACACCGATCACCTCGAACCCGCGGTCGCGGTAAGCGTCGTACCACTCGACGATGTGCGGGATCGCACGCTGGCAGTTGATGCATGAGTACGCCCAGAAGTCGACGAGGACGACCTTGCCGCGCAACGATTTCAGGTCGACGGCCGCGCCACCGGGAGTGTTCAACCAGCCGGTGATGCCGGTGAGATCGGGTGCGGGACCGCAGCTTTCCAGTTCGGTCGCACCGTTGGAGCAGTTCGACAGCTGGGCGTTCTGGTCGTTGACGATTCCGCCGAGATTGAGCTTCTGCGCAAGCTGCTGGTCCCCGCCGACACTCTCCTGAAGTGTGCTGGTGTAGTCCGGAATCGCCCGCTGCAGCGCCGCGGGCAGATTGAACACGAGTGCCACGGCCAGCAGGATCGTCACCACGCCCGCGGCGCTGCAGCGGGCGATTCCGGACTACACCAGCACACTTCAGGAGAGTGTCGGCGGGGACCAGCAGCTTGCGCAGAAGCTCAATCTCGGCGGAATCGTC
>Ga0075369_10000335_pt1 | contig 14037 bp, 11 predicted proteins | sample EndMethybrTD3034_FD_71400 | JGI IMG/M metagenome (GOLD analysis project Ga0075369, IMG submission 71400) | Populus endosphere microbial communities from Tennessee, USA - Endosphere MetaG P. TD hybrid TD303-4 | ecosystem: Host-associated > Plants > Roots > Endosphere | place: USA: Tennessee...
TTGCCGGTTGCTGCGTCGACACCAGTTTCGTCAGTACCTTCGCCCTGCCATTTCAGTTCGACGCCGATTTCTTTGAAGGCTAGTTCACAAAATTCGCGGATAGAGTGCGTTTCGCCCGTAGCCAACACGAAGTCGCCTGGTTGGTCCTGCTGCAGCATGCGCCACATACCTTCGACATAGTCACCGGCATAGCCCCAGTCGCGCTTGGCGTCCATATTACCAAGCTCGATGTGATCTTGCTTGCCAAGTTTAATGCGGGCAACAGCCTGGCTTACCTTGCGAGTAACAAACTCAGGGCCACGACGTTCGCCTTCGTGGTTGAACAAAATACCAGAGGTGGCAAACATGCCGTAGTTTTCGCGGTAGTTCTTCGTGATCCAGTGACCGTACAGCTTGGCTACGCCATATGGGCTGCGCGGGTGGAAGTGTGAATCCTCGTCGTAGCCTTTTTCTGGACGGTTATAGTCGAGGCCACCGTACATTTCAGAGGTTGAAGCCTGGTAAAAACGCGCGGTCTTTTCAAGGCCGGCAAGACGGATGGCTTCGAGCATGTTCAGTACGCCCTTGCCCGTTACGTCGGCGGTCAGGATCGGGTCGCGGAACGAATAACCAACGTGGCTGATTGCCGCGAGGTTATAGACTTCGTCAGGCTGGATTTCTTGCATGGCACGCGTCAATGCAGAGAGGTCGAGAAGGTCGGCCATTACGAGTTTCACGAAAGGCATTTCTGCTTTAATTTTTTGGTAGCGTGGGTGCGAGGCTTCCATCTGGCCGCGAATCACGCCGTAAACTTCGTATCCTTTTTCGTTCAGTAATTTAGCAAGATGACCGCCGTCTTGGCCGGCAATACCTGTAACCAAAGCTTTTTTCATAAAATCTTCGTTTCCCTTATGTTGAGTTTATAAGCTGCCCTTATTATACCATCACCCCGTGGTATTTACAGGGGTTTACCGGTTGTAGTCGTCGGCAAGGCGCACGATATCGTCCTCGTCGGACGGCGCAGCCGCGTCGGAATGCTGCCAAATTTCCGCCACGATAGCATATTTGCCATCCACGCCAACAAGGCGGTGACGCTCGCCTTTTGCGAACTGCACGACATGGTCGGGTTGCGCGACGGTAACCTCGCCCTCGTCGTCGGTAGCGCTTTTGTTGTAACCACCTTCGGTCAGGAAAGTCCAACGCTCGGCGCGACGATCATGGTATTGCCAGCTAAGGCGCTGGCCGGGAGCGACGATGAGCAGCTTAGGGCTAAGCTCGGCGTCTTTCATGCCAAGGCGAGCTTCCTCGGGTGTTAGGCTCGGGAAAAACTCACCGACGAAACGGTCAGCTTCACCACTCGCCAAGCGAATATAGGCACCCCATGGCTTTTGGTCGTTAAGCTCGACTATGGTGTACCCGGCGTCGGTAACGTACCCTGCTATTTCGCCGACGAACGCTTCCTTATCGACTGAGTTGTTGTTCTTGATGGACTGTAGGTTGCGTGACAATTCATTCATGTGTAATTATTATATCGTATACTGTTAGGGTATGCATATCGCTATTGATGCCCGAATCATTAAGACCTCGACTGGTCGATACGTCGAACAGTTGCTCGTAAACTTAGAGAAAATCGATACCAAGAATACCTACAGCGTTCTTGTTCTTGCCAAAGATAAGGATTATTGGAAGCCATCGAACGATAACTTTCACGTCGTCGTCGCCGACTTTCCAAACTACAGCCTTGCCGAACAGATAGGGTTCTATGCCCTTCTCCGCCGCCTTCACCCCGACCTGGTTCACTTTTGCATGCCACAGCAGCCCTTGCTCTATACAGGCAAACGAGTGACGACCGTCCATGACTTGACGCTGGTCCGGTTTGAGAATATCGATGGCAACCCTCTGGTATATAAACTCCGCAAGCTCGTGTTTACGGGCCTTCTGAAGAACGTCATTCGCAGGAGCGCCGCCGTCATTACCCCTACCGAATACGTGCGAAAAGATGTTCTCGACTTTACCTCCATGAAATACGCCCCCAAGGTTCATAAGACGCTCGAGGGCTGGGACGCCGTCGCCGACAACCTGGAACCTATCAAGGCTTTGAAAAGAAAGAAGTTCGTGTTTTTTGTCGGCAATGCCTTTCCATATAAAAACATCAACACCATCATTGACGCGTTTGCCGAGCTGTACGAAAAAGAACCCGAGCTTCATCTTGCCCTCGCTGGCAAAAAAGACTATTTTTACGAACAGGTCGAAAAGTATGCCCGCGAAAAAGGCGTCATGGACAGGGTGCATATCCTTGGCTTCATATCCGAGGGCGAAAAACGCTGGATGTTCCATACCGGCGTTGCCTACATTATTGCGTCGTTCTCGGAAGGATTTCATATTCCCGGTCTCGAAGCTATGTCCGAGAACTGCCCGGTACTCAGCAGTAATGCCACCTGCCTCCCAGAGGTATATGCGGAAGCCGCCCTCTACTTTGATCCGAACAGCGCCACCGAGCTCGCTCGTCTTATAGGCGTTATGCTCCATGACCAAAAAGCGCGAAAAACACTCGTTTCGGCTGGTAAAAAACGACTCAAGGATTTCTCGTGGCAGCGCATGGCTAAGCAAACGCACGACATTTACCTTCAAGCGCTGACAAAAAAAGCTCGCTAGTTACGAGCTTTTTTGCGCGATGATAATGCGGCGATCACGACCTTCTCCCTCGGAGAACGTACGGATATCGTCGTACTCGTCGGCAACGCGGTGAACGACGCGGCGGTCGGCGGCGTTTAGGTCGACAACGTGAGAGTCACCCGTACGGCGAACTTCTTCGATCCACTGGCGAGCTTGCTCGGCTACTTTTTCGGCACGCTGCTTCTTGTATCCAGCTATGTCGAGGTTTACCCGCGTCAGCGAGGCATTCTTGTTTCGTAGCGTAGTCGAAACGGCGTACTGCAAGCTACGCAGCGTCTCGGCATTGCGGCCTATGAGCACGCTGTTGATTTCGGTTGATGGTACGTCGAGTTCGATGATATCTTCTTCTAGTGATGCATCGACGGCCACGTTGACGCCAAAGAAAGATAAGAGGTCTTCAAGATATTTCTTCGCAAAATCGACTGACTCTTGAGTATCCATTATTTCCTCCCCTTCGTGTCCTTAGCCTTTATCTTCGTTACGGTCCCGGTGGTAACGGTTGCGGTCTTGGCTACTTTTTCACGGGCTTTCGCCGTTGCCTTTTTGCCCTGTTTCGGAAGCGGCTCGTCGGCGATTTCTTCCATCTCTTCTTCGTCTTTCTTAAGCAGGTAGCTCTGCTGGCCTACGGCAACGAGGTTCGATACGGCATAGTAGAGTGCCAACGCACCAGGAACGCTAATCATGATGAAGAACATAAAGAACGGAAGAATCTTGGTCATCTTGCTCATGACGATGGCATTCATCTCCGACTGGTCGGCCTGCTTGCCATCGGCAGCTTCGGCCATAACGTCACGCAGGCGCTTCTTGTTTTCTTGTTGCGGCATCGTTTGCTTGCTCATGACATACTGCGTCACGGCGGCAATAACGGCAAGAAGAATCAAAACGACATCGACGCCCTGGTTCGAGAACGCCGTCTTGGTAAGGTCGACGAAACCAAACAGTTTTTCGTGGAATTGGTCGGGGTGATGAATCAGCTGCTGGATCGGCGCCAAATGCTCCATGAAATCGTAGGTATATTTGGCGATTTCGTTGCGGTGCTCGGTAAAGATGCGAATAACGCTATAAAGGGCGATGAAGATCGGCAACTGTACCAATAGAATGCCGATGGAACGGAACGGATTGACGCCGTGCTTTTTGTACAGCTCAAGCATCATCATGCTTTCCATCTGCTTGTTGCCCTTAGCTTTAGCCTTGATCTTCTTCAGCTCGGGCTGCATCTTTTTCATGGCCTGCGTTTGGTGTAGTTGCCGTTTTACTAGTGGGAACAGTGCGAAACGAACCAGTATCGTAAAGATAATAAGGCTAACGCCAAAGTCGCCGCCGGGGATGATGCTGTACAAGCCAATCAACAGGTTAAATATTGGCTGAACAATCAGGATGTCAAAAATATTCACGCGTTAAACTCCAGAAAACTATATTTAAATCCTATTATACCAGTTACGCGGACTTATTTATATAAGCCTGCTTGGTCAAAGAGCTGCCGAAGCGTCGCGACAAGTTCTTCGGCGGGCATCGTCGCAAGTTCTGCCGAGAAAACGATCACCACTACATCATTCACGCCACGAAAATGAGGCAGCTCGTTACGAATGGTTTCGTATATGCGGCGACGGACCCGGTTTCTGCCGGCGGCACTCTTAAGCACCTTCTTGCTGACCACGACGGCAAAACGCGATCGTTCGCGGTGTGGGTTACTGGTGTGCTTGACCGTGACGAAATGCGAGCGAACCGCTTGGCCGTTCTTGTAAACGTACCGCAAGCTGCCGTGACCATGGAACCGAAAAACATTAGATAACATAAACTGACTTTATTATACCTTAAAAAATACGCTCCCCCTTAGAGAAGCGTATTTTACCGTGCTAGACAGTCAGCTGTGCGCGGCCCTTGATGCGGCGGCGTTTGATGACGGCTCGTCCGGCTTTGGTCGCGACACGGGCACGAAACCCATGGGTACGGGCACGGTGGCGTGTGTGTGGTTGGTGAGTTCGTTTTGGCATACTTAGGTCATTTTACCGTTTTTATCTGTTTTTGGCAAGACGTTGTCCACACATATCGCAATTTTATCCACATATTTTATAGAGGTAGCGTAAAATTGTGGATAACCTACACCCCTGTTTGGTTCTCAAACGCGCTACTGGTTGTGGAAAACTTTTTCACGCTGTATAGTAGGACATAACAAACGAGGTAGATTAAAGGCTCTAGGGGGAAAGGAACCGGCTTCATGCATCATGCTTTATGGCAAAGCGTACTAGGTGAAATCGAACTGTCGATATCACATGCCGCGTTCACGACCTGGTTCAAGAACACGGAGCTTATTGACAACACCGGGGACACCGTCACGATTGCCGTCCCGAATATCTTTGCCAAGCGTCAGTTCGAAGTAAAGTTCAACGACCAAATCAAATCCGTTCTCGAGAAGAACGGCGTCTCGCCTGAACGTATTACCTATACTGTCAAAACGAGTTCAGCCAAAAAGACCGTCACCAGGGAGACGACCGCTAGCACCAGGCCTGCCGTCGAAGAACTGCTCGCTCCTAGGCCTATAAAAACCACCTCATCAAGCAGTACGCGGCAAAATGGCAACGGCCTGAACCCGCGCTATACGTTCGCCAACTTTATCGTCGGCGGCAGCAACGATCTGGCCTACACCGCCTGCCAAGCCGTCGCCAACAATCCAGGCACTAAATACAATCCGCTCTTTCTTTATGGCGGCGTCGGCTTAGGTAAGACTCACCTCATGCAGGCCGTCGGCAACGAAATCGCCAAAAGCCAGCCCGAAGCCCGTATTCTTTATATTAGCTCCGAGACGTTCGTGCAGGAGTTCATGGATACGATCCGGTTCAAGAAAAAAGGCTTCGCCGACAAGTATCGCAACGTCGACGTGCTGATCGTCGACGACATGCAGTTCATCGCGGGCAAAGAAAAAACCCAGGAGGAGTTTTTCCATACCTTCAACGCCCTACACCAAAGCAACAAGCAAATAATCATCAGTAGTGATAAGCCACCAAAGAGCATCCCTACCTTGACCGAACGCCTTCGGAGTCGGTTCGAATGGGGTATGGCGATCGATATCCAGATGCCCGACTTCGAGACTCGGTGTGCCATCGTTGAAACGAAAGCCTCGATTTCCGGAGTAGAGCTAGGACGAGACACGGTTGAATATCTAGCAAACAACATCAAGACCAACATTCGTGAACTCGAGGGAGCCCTCAACCAGCTGCTTGCCTACTCCGAAATGCGTGGCGTTACCCCCGATATATCTACCGCCGAGGGGTTGATCGGCAACGTACGGCGCTCACGACCACAGCACGTGACGCCAAGGCAAATCATCGACAAAACCGCACGTCACTTCCAGATTGACTCCAAAGAGATATGTAGCGCCAAACGCGACAAGCACATCGTCGTGCCGCGCCAAATCGCCATGTACCTCCTACGGAGCGAACTTCACCTTAGTTTTCCAAAAATCGCGAGCGAGCTAGGGCGCAAGGACCACACTACGGCCATCCACTCCGTGGAGAAAATCGAAAAAGCTATCAAGCTCGACTTCCTTATTCGCGAGCAAGTGGCCGACATCCGGGAGAAGCTATATGCATAGCAGTGGAAAACTTGTGAACAGTAGTCTGATAACCCAGGGTAAAAAACGTGCGCAGACATCCACACCCCACCTGCTCAGCCAACTCACGGCATGGTCTGGTAGTGTACAACCCAGGTTCGTCCACGTAGTTTTCCCGTTCTTTGCACAGCACTTTTCCCCACTAAAAACAGCTCGCTCACCCCTGATTGAACACTATTTTTACCCAGTTTCCACAGGACCTATTAATAGCATCACCAAAGGAAAATTAAAGAAAGGTAATACATAATGGAGATCTCCGTTACCCAAGAAAATTTGTCCAAAGCACTCAGTAACGTCGGACGTGTAGCCAGCAGCAAGGCCGGTCTTCCTATCCTTAGCAATATCCTTCTTCGAACCGACAGCAACCGGTTGCTTGTCGCGGCAACCAACCTCGAAATTGCTTCGACGCAGTTTGTTGGTGCTAAGGTAATGACTCCTGGCGCGATAACCATCCCCGCTCGGCTTGTCAGTGATTTCGTTTCGAGTCTTCCCAAGGGAACGGTCGAGCTGAAGGTGCGGGATAACCATCTTACTATCACCTCTGATGGCTACACTTCGGTTATTAATGGCGTCATCGCCGATGAATTCCCCGAACTGCCTACGATCGACGAGACATCATCGGTGCAGTACAGCATCAACGTGACTGACTTCAAGCAGGCCGTTTCGCAAACGATCGTTACGAGCAGTAGTGACAGTACCCGACCGGTGTTGACCGGGGTGTTTTGGCATTCGTTCGAAGGTTTTCTTTACCTGGCGGCAACAGATGGCTACCGGCTTTCTGAACGCCGGCTCGTCGAGACGACAAGCGAGGTCGCGGCGATTATTCCCACCTCTACCCTTCAGGAAGTGTTGCGGACGATTAGCGACGACGTAAGCGAGGTGGATATGCTGTTCGACGAGACGCAAGTTCGTTTTAGGGTAGGAGAATCAGAGGTAACCAGCCGCTTGATCGACGGTAACTTCCCTCCGTACCGCGAGCTCATCCCTGCTTCGAGCGAGACGACGATGACGCTAGCGACCAGCGAATTCGTCCGTGTCACTAAGATTGCCGGATTGTTCGCACGCGATTCGGGTGGAAGCGTAACGCTCACGGCCGACAAGGACAACCAGGCGCTTTCCATTCACTCCATTGCCTCGGAGCTTGGTGAAAACACCTCCAAGACGGCAGCCGAAGTAACCGGCGAAGGCCAAGTGACGCTTAATTCGCGGTATATCAGCGAGGCACTGGCCGCAATCGACGGAGACAAGGTGGAGTTTCGGTTTAGCGGCAAGCTTGCCCCTTGTGTTTTAACGGCAAAAGCGAAAGATGTGAACTACAAGCATATCATCATGCCTCTGAAAAGCTAGCATATGAACATATCCCGCGTGACGGTGCAGCACGTACGCGTGCACAAAAAGTACTCGCTTGACGTCTCACCGAACGTGACGCTTATTACGGGAGCCAATGGGAGCGGCAAGACGTCGTTGATTGAAGCGCTATATATTGCTCTACAGGGCACTTCGTTCAAGGGATCAGACGGCGACGTGCTTGGCCGGGAGATGCCATGGTATCGTATTGACGTAACGCACGACGACGACACGATACGGAGCGTTAAGTTCGACCCGTCGAGGGCGAGCGGTAAAAAACAGTTCGTCATCGATGGCAAAACGAATTACCGTCTTCTTGACCGGTTCAAGTACCCTATCGTACTGTTCGAGCCGGATGACCTGCGCCTTCTTAGCGGTTCGCCGACGCGTCGGCGGCAGTTCATCGACCGTTTTATCGCGCAGCTTGATCCGCAGTATGGTATTGCCCTTCGCCGGTACGAACGGGCCTTGAAGCAGCGCAACACGCTTCTTAAGCAAGGAGCTACGACGGACAGTTTGTTTGCCTGGGACGTGTCGCTAAGCGAGTACGGTGCCTACCTTATCAAGCAGCGGGATATATTCGTCACGCAGCTTAATGGCCGCCTGAACGATGTTTATAAAGCTATCTCACATACGGATGATGTCGTCGAGGTGAAATATTCATATGGGCATCACGAACTGACCGGCCAAAAACTCCTCGCCGAGCTTCATCAGGCGGCGGAGCGCGACAAGCTGCTTGGCTATACGTCGATCGGGCCGCATCGTCACGACCTGTTGTTCGAATTTAATGGCTCCTCTGCCCTTTCGGTGGCGTCACGCGGCGAAGTGCGGTCAGTGGTGTTGGCGTTGAAGTTCCTGGAAGTGGATATTATCGAATCGATTACCGGAAAACCACCGGTCATCTTGCTTGACGATGTATTTAGCGAGCTCGACAAAGAACGTCAGAATTACCTCATTGACCTCACGAAAAGAAACCAAATCATCATTACGTCGGCAACGAACGACTCCGACCTTCACACCGATTACGTTACGCGGCTGTAGGACTAGTAACCAGTTTGGTTGTTGAGGTCGGTAAGTATGCTTTTAGGGATATCCTTGTGGGTGGGAGCGCCAAGGATAAGCTCGGGTGCTGCGGCAAATTGCCAGATGCCATTTACTTTACGGAGTATAGTGCGGTAAACGTCGCCGTTGTTTCCGACGTTTGCGTTCTGTACCAGTGTCGTGCCGTACCATGTGCCGTCATCGTATAGCTTGCCGTCATTCAGTTTGAAGTTGGTCGTTGCTATAGGGTATTTGGCGACGATAACCGCTTTTATGGCCGGCAGTTCTTGCTTTAGGAGTGACGTAAGGTACTCTTCGGAGAAACCCGGGTTGGCCGTGACCGTCATATCTTTATCTTCTACGATGAAGCTGATGGGGCTTACGTCGTACTTACTGCCTTGCGGAAGCATGAAGTAGGTGCCTGCCTGGAGAGACATCGTTTTGGTTCCCTTGACGGTTCCCTGCTTTTCACCGCTTTCGGCGTCTTGTTCATCGACGCCGGCTTTTTGCTTGTAGACATCAACGTTCAGGTCGCTCGCCTGGACTTTTATGGTGATGGTATGGAGTGATGCGTAGTATTTGTATACGAACCCGCCCGCAATGAGCGCTATTGCGATAATGCCGACGATAATGAAGAGGATTGTGTTTTTTCTACTCATGATGCAAATGGATTCTGGTAGTCCTTAAATTCTATTTTAAACTGCGTTGGATCGTATCCTAAGTCGCGAATAGCTTGCACGGCGCCGTTGCGGGACCCTTCCGCGGCATCGATAGTGACGATGATGGAGTTGCCGCTTGGATCGCTGTTATCCCTCTTGTAGCCGATAGTGTAGATGAAGTTTTCGAGAGGAAGCTCGTTGGTGATCGGGTTCTGCTTGGTGAATTCTTCTCCGGTCGCACTTGCCTGTGCACCCGCGTCGCCTTCGACGGCGAGGTATTGGTCTTGGTTTTCCTCTACCCACTTCTTAGCTTCATCAGAGATAGGGCTCAAGGCGACGCTAATCGCGTTATGGGCGCTATCGACGTATTGGCTGGCCGTGTAGGTACTGAAGCCGTCTTTCGAAATAACTACCTTGTAGGTTTTGTTGGGTGCGAGGTAGAGGGTCCCGGCGCCTGATGCTTTTCCGTCTATGGTTATCGATGCGTCGGATGGAGCTACGGCAACCGTTACGGCGACGTTGCTTGTTTTTACGACCTGTTTATATATCCCGTACCCAATGAGGGCGACGATGACTATTAGGATAAGGATGCCGGTTACTTTTACGTTTCTAGGTAATTCTCGAAGCATATGGTCCCCTATTTCTTTCTATACCAGGTTACGTCGCCGGTCGGACTTTCCGTCCCAGCCATTGGTGATCGCCAGCTTTGGCCGGTGGTGCTGTAGGATGCGGATGCGATCTTGCTCTGGAAGCCCTCAATCTTGCCAACATATACGAAGGTGTGGCCGAGGTCGGTCGTGTATGCGACGTCGCCGGGTTGCAAGGTGCTAACGTCGATACTGCCGCCCGTGCCGATCTTCTTCCAGTTTTTAGCCGCCCAGGCTTGTTGCGCGACGACATTCCCACCCTTGGCGCTGCTGTTGTATTTTGGCTCGAATCCACTGTCATATAGAAGTGTTGTTACGAACCCGCCGCAGTCGACACCTGGGTGAATGCCACCACCAACGTAGCGGCCTTCTTTTTGCGCGGTCTTTACCGCTGCTTCGTAGCCAGGAATCGATCCGTTCGGCGTGTCCTTCAGCTTGGTGTATGGAGCGTCGCGGTGGTCGTGCCATGCATAAGCTAGTACATAGTTAGAGAGCGTACCGTTGACGGCTGTCGTGTTGCCGCACTGATCTTTCTTGGTGAATGGGACTGCCTGCTCGATCCCCTTGGTGATGCCATCCGCGTATTTTTGCTTCAACCCATCGGAGATTGCCGTTCCCTTGTCTTGGCCGATTTCGTTATATACCCAAGGGACTTTTGGTGACCAGAGCTCGACTAACGGTATGTTCCCTACCGAGTCGATGCCGTCGCGGTGGAACGATCCTGATTGCGTGGTGTTGCCTGGGTCGGTGTCGACCGTGTGGCCTTCTTCGGCGGTACGGGTTTTTGCCATGATATTGGCGTAGGCTTCGCTCTTCGCGGCCGTGTCTTTTTCGGTAAAGGTTTCTTTGTGGCTGCCGTATTGGCGGAACGTACCGACACGTTGTGGCCATACCTCGTTCACGTCGCCCGGCGTGGTGTGGATACTGACGCCGATGCTTGCGCTTGCGGCAGCAGCGGCGTTCGACCTGTCGCGGAACTTAACTTGTTGGTCGTTGGTGGTGCGTGCAAGTATTACCTTGTAGCCAGCACCCTCAAGGGCTGTTTTTACGCGGTTGGCAACGTCAAGGACGTCGGCGCTTTCTGGCATGTTGTGTGATTCGTACGTCTTGAGACCACTTTCCTTATCGATGTACGGTGCGATGGCGCCACCATGTCCCGGGTCGATGAAGATGGTCGGCGCGGTAGCGCTACCCGATGAAGACGATGATGAACTGAATGCATCCGAAGAACCGCCACTTGATGAGGTTTGTTTGCCAGAGAACTGCGTGTAAATATCCTTGGCGAGCCCACCGCGGCCTTTTAGGACCTCGGATGCGCTGTCGGAAGAAACCTCGAAGTTATTGTGCCAGAAGACGGTGGCGTCCTCGACGTTCTTTTGGAGCTTTAGGGTTTCCCACTCGCTTTTCGCATCACCGAAACCATGTGCGGTAACTGGTCGCGACTTGCTTTCCTGGAGGAGGTAGTTCAACTCGAAACTAAGCAGTGCGTCCAGGTCGGTCGGTGGGATCTTGGCTTGGATCGCCTTGTTTTTTGACCAGTTGTAGTCGTTGCTGACGTACTTTACCAGCTCGGGGTTCTTCTCTTTGAGCTTTCCAAGAACACCCTTGTTCGGCGCGGTATAGCGCCGTCCGCCGTCCCATTGCACAAGACCCCATGCGTGAGCGCTCGATCCATCGCTGTTCCAGGGGTCGAAACTTTTGTCGCCTTGGAACCGCGTAGGAATAAAGGCTGATTCGGCTTGCATGTTCCCCATCACCCCGGCTGCCTGGACGTCGTTGAGCCCGTTCTGGATAAGGAAATTCCATATCTTTTCTTTTATGCCGTTGCCGTCAAGCGTCGTGCTGCTGCTTGAGTAGGCGCAGCTTGGGTCATAGAAAAGAATGTCGTTACCCGAGAAAAAGTCTTTGTCGATAGCCGCTGCTTGGCCTGCTATCGAAAGGCTGGCGTAGCCCGCCGCGAAGAACATGAGTAGCATACGGCGGAATGTTAATACGAGCTTGGTACGAATCTTTTTCACAGGGCTTGTCCTTTAATAAATGGTGAAAATATATTGTAACTGGTGAGCGGTAGGATATTACCGAGCGAGAAGCCAATGTTCTTCGAGGTGTTGTTGCCAATCGAGGCGACGGGAGTCAGTTCCGTTCCGGGATCAACGGCATGTATGGTAATGACGCCGGTACCGTCGTTGAATCCGAGGGCGTTGGCGGTTTGCCACCACAGGTCAACGGCACGTTTGTGACCGTCGACGTTCGGGCCGCCCGCGCCTATATCGTCTTTTATGGCGATGACTTTTTTGCCGTTGTAGTCGATCTCGACGCGAGTGCCGTCGGGGATACCACCGAGCGCCTTGCCCATGTCGAGTTCAGCGATAGCTGGCGTACCCGTCATGTGATTCCCGTGATTACCAAGGTCGTTACCGCCGTTGTCGGCAAGGTTTTCTACCCATTTGCCGCCCGACTGCTTGCCACCGAATACGCTCGCGCCCACGATGAGGCCTGTTTCTGGAATGCCGCCAACCGCAATGTATTTCGTCGTGGTCGCTGCGTCTTGGGTGTTGCTGGACGTATCTTCGGCATCCATGTTATCGACGCCTCCACCGTCAATTTGGTAGAGGTGGAACATCTTGCGCTCCGTCGTGTTGTTTTTGTCTGGGTCGGTACAGTCTGGGTCAAGCGCTCCCTCGACGACGTCTGGGTCGGCGATGACCTTGTCGTTCACGCACATTTCCTTGAACTTGGCCCAGTTACTGCCGTCGACGGGGTTGCCGTCGTCATCGATTTGTTTGTGGTCAAGCATCCACATTGTAACGTCGGTGTCTGGGTCGGCTGTTTCGAGCATGCCGATGTCGTTGAAGCCCATCACGGCCGTATTGAATGGGCTCGTAGCGATGTTCTTGGCGTTAAGATAGGTGTCGTCTCCGAACGCGATTGTATCCGCGTTGGTCGTGGAACTCAGGAGGTTACCTAGGTTAAGCGATGAAAGGATGGTTGCGGGCGCGGTCAAAAGGCTGCTCTGGGAAAGCTTGGACGTGAAATTGTAAGCGATCGTAGCAAGCGAGTTGCTGGCGGAGTATGGATCGTAAACGTCGAACGGATTGCTTTGGGCGCGCATGTCAGCCACGTACGTCGCGGTGTAAGAATCGTTGAATTCCTTGAAGGCAGTTGCTTGCTGCTTGGTGAGTGGCACCATGCCGGTCTGTTGGGCGGTAACCTGGTTGGTGGCATCAAAGCCACCGGCCATCGTATCCATGGCTGTCGGGCCACTTTCATTACCGTTCAGGATAGTGTCGGAACTGATTCGCGCCAGGTATGGAACGGCGTAGCGCGCCAGCAAGTACTGCGAAAGGAAGATTCCTCCGGCGCCGGCCGCGAGCTTGAGGAATTCTTTCCCCGCTACCTTGGCCGCGTTCTTTACCGCATCTTTCGTGAGGGATTCGGTTGCTTTTTTCACGGCTGCTTTCGCCATCTTTTCGATCATGCTCTTGATGGTGGCTTTAGCTGCCGCTTCTGCGGATTTACCTATGACTTTCGTGATCGCTCCGGTTATCTGGCCGCCACCTGGAATAAAGCTTGTCAGTGCCATTGCTCCCTGGAAGAATGGGTTGGTAGCAATATTACAGCCGGTTTTTAGTACCGATCTTCCGATGTGACTATTAAGCCACTGCAAGACCGCCGAGAGTACGAGAACGACGCCGTTTCCAGTCGCACTGAACCCGAGCGGCTTATCGGGTACCGTTCCATATTCGGCATACTGATAGCCCGTGGCATCACCAAAGCTGTCACCGTATTGATCTGTCTTTTGAAGGATGTTCATTGCCTGTTCTGCATCCGTACTCGTTGCCTCGCCTGCCTTCAGTTTGTCGGCGGTTGACAGGAACTGCGACGCATATCGCATGGCGTTTACTATGACGTATGCCCTTGCGGCATACACGATCGTCTTCGTGACCTTATACGCCCCGCAAAGGCCGGTTAGGATGTCGAGTGGGTTCAAGAACCCAATCGCCTTCTTGGCGACGCTGCTGCCGATTTTTGATTCGGCCATGTTCGCGGCACCGGCAGGATCGGATGGTATTTCATC
>Ga0075369_10000336_pt1 | contig 14025 bp, 15 predicted proteins | sample EndMethybrTD3034_FD_71400 | JGI IMG/M metagenome (GOLD analysis project Ga0075369, IMG submission 71400) | Populus endosphere microbial communities from Tennessee, USA - Endosphere MetaG P. TD hybrid TD303-4 | ecosystem: Host-associated > Plants > Roots > Endosphere | place: USA: Tennessee...
AGGTCCTGCCGCGGCCCACGGCCATCGTCGCCGTCTCGGCCCACTGGGACACCGACGTGCCGGCCGTGTCGACGGCGCACAAGCCCGCCACCATCCATGATTTCTATGGGTTTCCCGAAGCCCTTTACGCGCTGCGCTACGATCCGCCGGGCGCGCCCGAACTGGCCGAGCGCGTGGCGAAGCTCACCGGCGCGGCCCACGATCCCCATCGCGGGCTCGACCACGGCGCCTGGGTGCCGGCCAAGCTCGCCTGGCCCGAGGCCGACATCCCGATCCTCCAGCTTTCAGTGCAGCCCAATGAAAGCCCGGCGCACCACATCGCGCTCGGCCGCAAGCTTGCGTCGCTGCGGGAGGAGGGCGTGCTGGTGATGGGCTCAGGCAGCGCCACGCACAACCTGCGGGCCTTGGTGCGCGGTGCAGGCAACGATGCCGAGCCCGAGCCGTGGGCCAAGGCGTTCGATGACTGGCTGGCCGAGACGCTGGAGAAGGGGGACGAGGCGGCGCTGGCGGATTACCGCACCAAGGCGCCCTATGCCCGCGAGGCCCATCCGACGGACGAGCATTTCCTGCCCATCCACGTCGCCTTCGGCGCGGCCGGCAAGGGCGCGCACGGACGCGCGCTGCATCGGTCGTTTACGTTGGGGAACCTGTCGATGGCGTCCTACGCCTTCGACTGATCACGCTTTTCCGGACCGCGCGCATCCTGCGCGCTCATGATCATGAGGCGCGTAGGATGCGCGCGGTCCGGAAGAAGACTTAGGCCGCGTTCGCCAGCGCGACGCCCTTTTCCTTGAAGAACTGCTCGAGCTCGCCGGTCTCGAACATCTCGCGGATGATGTCGCAGCCGCCCACGAACTCGCCCTTCACGTAGAGCTGCGGGATGGTCGGCCACTGGCTGAATTCCTTGATGCCCTGGCGCAGCTCCGGGTCGACCAGGATGTTGACGCCGTGGAACTTCACGCCGAGCTCGCTTAAGCACTCGACGACGGCGGCCGAGAAGCCGCACTGCGGGAACACCGGCGTGCCCTTCATGAACAGCAGCACGTCGTTCTTGGCGATCTCGTCGCGGATACGGTCGAAAACCTGGGGCTCGCTCATAACGATCTCCTGATGCGCCAAATTACGCCAGATTGGGGAGGCGCGGGTCTGGCCTCGAATATAAGGCCCCTAAGGCCTTTGCGCCATGGTGGTCAATTTAAGCGCATGCAGCACGCCGCCCATGCGACCACCCAGCGCGCCATAGACCATCTGATGCTGCTGGATCTTGGACTTGCCGGCAAAGGCAGCGGAAATGACCGTGGCGGCATAGTGGTCGCCGTCGCCTGCGAGATCCTGGATCTCGACCTCGGCGTCGGGGATGCCCTCCTTGATCAGGCGGACGATGTCTTCAGCGACCATCGGCATGGCTTGATTTTCCTGCGTTATTCCGTGGCCGACATATAGCCCGGCAGCCAGGCTTCGTGGGCCGCCTTGATGTCGCTGAGCGGCAGCGACAGCAGGCCCTTGACCACCAGCGACGCGCCGCCCGAGTAGCCCAGCAGCACCGCCGGAACGCCCGCGGCATGGGCTGCTTCGATCACGTCGTCGGCCGAGCCGCTGGCGATGACATAGCGGCCTTGATCCTCGCCATAGAAAAACGCGTGCGAGGGCACGACGTTTCGTGCCGGCTGGGCGATTTCCATGCCCGTGCCGCCGGCGATGGCCATCTCCGCCAGGGCCACCAGGAGGCCGCCGTCCGACAGGTCGTGGCAGGCCTCTACGCGGTCCATGGCGATCTGCGAGCGCACGAAGTCGCCGTTGCGCCGTTCGACCGCGAGATCGACCGGCGGCGGGGCGCCTTCCTCACGGCCGCAGGCCTCGCGCAGGTAGAGCGACTGGCCGAGCCAGCCCTGGGTCTCGCCGATCAGCACGATGCCCAGCCCGGCCTGGGTCAGCCGGGAGCCGACCGCCTTGGCGATGTCCTCGATCACGCCGACTGCGCCGATGGTCGGCGTCGGCAGGATCGGGCGGCCCTCGGTCTCGTTGTAGAGCGAGACATTGCCCGACACGACCGGGAAGTCGAGCACCTTGCAGGCCTCGGCCATGCCCATGATGGCCCCGGCGAACTGGCCCATTATCTCGGGCTTCTGCGGGTTGCCGAAGTTCATGTTGTCGGTGACGGCGAGCGGCCGCGCGCCGACCGCGGTGATGTTGCGCCACGCTTCGGCCACGGCCTGGCGGCCACCGGTCTCCGGGTGGGCCTGCACGTAGCGTGGCGTGCAGTCCGAGGTCATGGCGAGACCCTTGTGGCCGCCGTTGACGCGCACCAGGGCGGCGTCGCCGTCCTGCGGACGGATCGCCGTGTTGCCCATGATGAGGTGGTCGTACTGGTGCCAGATCCACGCCTTGCTGGCGAGATCGGGACTGCTCATCAGCGCCAGCAGCGAGGCGCGCCAGTCCTTGGGCGCCGGCACTGAGGCCGCGTCGATCACGGCCGGCAGCGGCGTCAGCGTCCATGGCCGCTCATAGACCGGCGCCTCGGTGACCAGCGGCGGGATTGGGATGTTGCCGACGATGTCGCCGTGCCAGCTCAGCACCATGCGCTCGGTGTCGGTGAGATGGCCGATGACGGCGAAGTCGAGCTCCCACTTCTCGAAGATCTTGCGCGCCTGCTCCTCGGTGCCGGGCTTCAGCACGATCAGCATGCGCTCCTGGCTTTCCGAGAGCATGAGCTCGTAGGGATTCATGCCGGTCTCGCGCATCGGCACCTTGTCGAGTTCGACGATCACGCCCAGCCCGCCCTTGGCTGCCATCTCGAACGACGACGAGGTGAGGCCGGCCGCGCCCATGTCCTGGATGGCGACGATGACGTCGGTCGCCATCAGTTCGAGGCAGGCTTCGAGCAGCAGCTTTTCGACGAAGGGATCGCCGACCTGCACGGTCGGGCGCTTCTCCTCGCTGTCCTCGCTGAACTCGGTCGAGGCCATGGTGGCACCATGGATGCCGTCGCGACCGGTCTTCGAGCCGACATAAACCAGCGGATTGCCGACGCCGGCCGCCGCCGCATAGAAGATGCGGTCGGTCGGCGCGATGCCCACGGTCATGGCGTTGACCAGGATGTTGCCATTGTAGGCGGCATGGAAATTGGTCTCGCCGCCTACCGTCGGGATGCCCATGCAGTTGCCGTAGCCGCCGATGCCGGCGACCACGCCCGACACCAGATGCCGCGTCTTGGGATGCGCCGGATCGCCGAAGCGCAGCGCGTTCAGGTTGGCGATCGGCCGCGCGCCCATGGTGAAGACGTCGCGCAGGATCCCGCCCACGCCCGTCGCCGCGCCCTGGTAGGGCTCGATGTAGGAGGGGTGGTTGTGGCTCTCCATCTTGAAGATGGCGGCCTGGCCATCGCCGATGTCGATGACGCCGGCATTCTCGCCCGGGCCCTGGATGACCCACGGTGCCTTGGTCGGCAGCTTCTTCAGCCAGACCTTGGAAGACTTGTAGGAGCAGTGCTCGCTCCACATGGCCGAGAAGATGCCGAGCTCGACCATGGTCGGCGTGCGGCCCATGATGGCCAGCACGCGCTGGTATTCCTCGGGCGACAGGCCATGCTCGGCCACGATCTGTGGCGTGATCACGGGCTCGTTGGGCAGTTTTACCGGGGGATTCTTTTCCAAGCTCACGCCATTGCCGCTCATGTGAGCGCCTCGACCAAACCTTCGAACAATGCCTTGCCATCGCTGCCGCCAAACATCGGCTCAACCGCGTTTTCCGGATGGGGCATCAACCCCATCACCGTCTTCGTCTCGTTGAACACGCCGGCGATGTTGCGGATCGAGCCGTTTGGATTGCCGGTGCCGTCGACCGTGCCGTCGGGTGCGCAGTAGCGGAAGGCGATCTGGCCGCGATCTTCCAGCCGCTTCAGCGTGTCCTCGTCGGCGAAGTAGTTGCCCTCGGCGTGGGCCACCGGCACGCGGATCACTTGGCCCGCCTGGTAGCGGTTGGTGAACAGGCTCTGGCTGGTCTCGACCTTCAGGTGCACGTCGGAGCAGACGAACTTCAGGTGCGCGTTGCGCATCAAGGTGCCCGGCAGCAGGCCGGCTTCGGTGACGATCTGGAAGCCGTTGCAGATCGCCAGCACCGGCACGCCCTGCGCCGCCCGCTTCTTGACCTCGGCCATGACCGGCGACAGCGCGGCCATGGCGCCGCAGCGCAGGTAGTCGCCGTAGGAGAAGCCGCCGGGGACCACGATCAGGTCGGTCTTTTCGAAGTCGCCGTCGCCGTGCCAGACCATCTGCGGCTTGCGGCCGGTGACCAGCTCGATCGCCTGGGCGACGTCGCCCTCTCGGTTGGAGCCAGGAAAGACGAGAACCGCGGCCTTCATCAGCCGACCAGCTCGATCGAGTAGTTCTCGATCACGGTGTTGGCCAGGAGCTTGCGGCACATCTCGTCGAGCCGCGCCTTCGCCTTGGCCTTGTCGGTTTCGTCGAGCTCGAGCTCGATGAACTTGCCCTGGCGGACATCGCCGACTTCGGGAAAGCCCAGCCGGTTGAGGGAATGTCCGATGGCCTTGCCCTGGGGGTCGAGCACGCCGTTCTTGAGGGTCACGTGGACTCTGGCTTTCATTGCGCCTCTTTACTGCAATGTGGTGGGACCGCGGACGTCGCCCGGCCCCTGGTCGATCAGGATTCCCAAACGCCGCGCCACTTCCTGGTAGGCCTCTTCGACCTTGCCGAGGTCGCGGCGGAAACGGTCCTTGTCCATCTTCTCGTTGGTGCGGAGATCCCACAGGCGGCAGGAATCCGGGCTGATTTCGTCGGCAAGCACGATGCGGACCATGTCGTCCTCATATAGGCGGCCGAACTCGACTTTGAAGTCGATCAGCTTGATGCCGCAGCCCAGGAACAGGCCGAACAGGAAGTCGTTCACGCGCAAGGTCAGCGCCACGATGTCGTCGAGGTCCTGGGGCGTCGCCCAGCCGAACGCCGTGATGTGCTCCTCGGTGACCATGGGGTCGCCCAGCGCGTCGTTCTTGTAGAAGAACTCCATGATCGAGCGCGGCAGCTGGGTGCCTTCCTCGACGCCAAAGCGCTTGGCGAAGGAGCCGGCGGCGACGTTACGCACCACGATCTCAAGCGGGATGATCTCGACCTGCCGGATGAGCTGCTCGCGCATGTTCAGCCGGCGGATGAAATGGGTGGGCACGCCGATCTCGCCGAGCTTGGTCATCAGGAACTCGGAGATGCGGTTATTGATCACACCTTTGCCGGTGATCGTGCCCTTCTTTTGGTTGTTGAACGCGGTAGCGTCGTCCTTGAAGTACTGGACGATGGTCCCGGGCTCTGGCCCCTCGAACAAGGTCTTGGCCTTGCCCTCGTAGATGCGACGGCGGCGGGACATATCTTACTCCTGGGCGGACGGCGCCATCGGCCCACCATTCGGCCGGAATATGGCGGAAGTCCCATGCGCCGGGACTGGGGAAAAATCCATTGAAAAAGGTGACGTGGCCGTCATATTTACCTCACATCGGAGGCCCCAAATGGCCCAGCAAATCACCTACGACAAGGCCTATGACACGATAATGCCGGAAGACTTCCCAGCGATGCTGGAAGTAGCGCGTTACGGCCGGCGCAGCGATGCCTTCGACGGCATTATTTCGGCCACCCACGACCATTTCTGGGACCCGCTGGACAAGAACTACATCGATTTCGACCAGCCGTTCGACATGGCCGCCATGTCGGTGGTGCCTTTCGACATGATTGTGGAGCTCCGGAGCGCCGTCGCCGACCGGCTGGACGAGGGCCAGAAGATCCAGCTCGCCAACGACGTGATGCATTGGTCGATCTCCAACCTGCTCCACGGCGAGCAGGGCGCTTTGTCGCTGTCGGCCAGCCTTTGCCACATCCTGCTCGATCCGGGCGCCCAGGAATACGCCGCGAACCAGGCACGCGAGGAAGCGCGCCATGTCGCAGGCTTCACCCGTTACATCGCCAAGCGCTGGGGGCAGCCGCTGCCGGTCGGCAAGACCATTGCGACGGTGCTGGCCGATCTCGTGAGCACGCCCGAGGTCTACAAGAAGATCGTCGGTATGCAGATGCTGATCGAGGGGCTGGCAATGGGCTCGTTCGCGACGCTGAATGCCCGCACAAACGATCCCGTGCTGCGCCGCCTGGTCCAGCTCGTGATGAGCGACGAGGCGTTCCATCACCGCTTCGGGCGCATCTGGGCGTCGAAGACCATCCGGCACCTCAGCGAAGAGGAGCATCGCAAGGTCGAGGACTGGGCGGCCCAGATCTTCCAGACCCTGCTGTTCAACCTGATCAACGCCGAGCAGAAGCAGGTCATCTACGCCAAGTACGGGCTCGACTGGCAGTGGGTGCGCGACGCGGTGAAGGAGAGCTTCAGCGACGACGATCGCCGCAACTCGCTGAAGGAAAGCACCAACATGTTCCGGGTGCTGATCAAGACGCTGCTGCACGCCGGCATCATCACCAGCCGCACCGCGCCGCTTTACGCGGTGTGGGTCGACATGAAGGAGCTCGAGGCCGAAGGCGACGGCATCCCCGGCGACGTCGTCGCCGAGGAGATGCTGGGCGTGCTGCGCGAGATCAACGCCAAGCGCCGGCGGATCAGCTCGAAAGACGTCGCTGCAGCGGCCTCTTAGTCTTCCGGACAGCGAGCCGGAGGCTCGCGGTCCGGAAGAGCATGATCCTTACTGCCCGCGAAACCGTGGCTTGCGGCGCTCGCGCCAGGCCTCGTGCGCCTCGGCCTTGTCCTCGCTCATCTCCAGCACCATGAAACGGTAGGCGTCGACCAGCGAGGCGTCGGCGATGCTGGGAATGTCCTGGCCGCGGTTCATGGATTCCTTGACCATGCGCACGGCAAGCGGCGGCAGGCCGGCGATATGGTCGGCGACGGCCAGCGCCTGAGCCATCACCTCGGCGTGCGGCACCAGCCATTGGGCCAGCCCGATGCGATGGGCCTCGTCGGCCTTGAGCGGGAAGCCCATCGCGACCCGCATCGCCAGGCCCTTGCCGACGATGCGCGCGAGCCGCGTCGCGCCTCCGTAGTTGGGCAGGATGCCGAGCGCCACCTGCGGCAGGCGCCACTCCGCCCGGTCGGAGGCCACCACCAGGTCGCAGCAGAAGGTGATGATGCAGCCGATGCCGATGGCATAGCCGTTGACCGCGGCGATCACGGGCTTGGGGAAGTCGGCCAGCAGGTTGGACGGGAAGTTGCGCGCCCGTCCCACGCGTTTGACGAAGGCGGCGGCCGAGCGCGTGTTGTGGGTATTGGGATCGCGCAGATTGGCTCCGGCAGAAAATGCGCCGCCCGCCTCATCGCCCGTCAGGATGATGGAGCGGACCTCGTCGTCGTCGGTCGCCTCGTCGAGATGGCGCAGCAGGCCGTCATTGTAGTCCTGTCCCCAACAGTTGCGCGCTTCGGGGCGGCTCAGCGTCAGGATGCCTGTGTGGCCCTGTTTGCGATAGAGAACGGGCATGGGGGTTCCTCCTTGGGAGGAATTCTTCGCCGTCTAGGGCTTGCGCGCCAGCACGAAGGCCGACAATCCGGCCAAGCGGTTGACCGGAAGGAATGGCAGTTCCGCAGCGCACACGGTGGCCAGGAGGCCGTTGGTGAACGCCCCGTGCTTCTTCAGGCCGCTCCTGGGCTCCGTCGCGCCGCGCGTGGCGAGCCGCACCGCGGCCGCCAGGGGAAAGACGAAGCCGAAATAGTAGGCGCCGCGGACGACCTGCAGGCCGGCATCGCGCATCGTCGTCTCGATCTCGCCCAGGCGATAGCGCCGCTTGTGCTCGAGGAAGACGTCGTGGCCGCTCCACAGGAAGCGGAAGGCCGGTACCGTCACCAGGAAATGCGCGCCGGAGGGCACCCTGGCGGTGTAGTGGCGGACCAGGCCGCGATCGTCGTCGACATGCTCCAGCACGTCCATCATCAGCACCAGGTCGCAGTCGGTCGGGCCGGTGTCGCGGCGATAGAGGACGGGCTTGCCGCCTTCGCTGTCGTCGTGGTCGCTGGGATAGCCGATGTCGACGCACAATGCCGATTGCGCGCCGGCTTCGGCCAGCAGATGACGGGAGAAGAAGCCCGATCCCGCGCCGATATCGAGAATGCGCCTGGCATTGAGGCCATCGACCATGCGCCTGAGCGCCGCCGCCTTCGACCGGTAGTACCAGTGCCGGCCGATCTCGGCGCCCAGGATGTCTTCTTCCTTGAGGTCCATGCGATCAGGACTTCGGCGCCTGGACGTCCCCGTTCTCGTACACGCCTTCAACCACGTAGATCGGCCGGCCTTTGACCTCGAGGAAGAGGCGGCCGAGATATTCGCCGATGATGCCTAGCGACAGAAGCTGGATGGCGCCCATCAACAACACCGCGATCAAGAGCGAGGCATAGCCTGGCGTGTCGATGCCGAAGATCAGCACGCGGGTAACGATGAACAGGGCATAGAGCACGGCGATGGCCGCAATCACCACGCCGACATAGAACCAGGCCCGCAAGGGCGCGGTCGAGAAGCTCACCACGCCGTCCAGCGCGAAGTTCCACAGGCGCCACAGGTTGAACTTGCTCGAGCCCGCGGCGCGCGGCGGCCGTTCGTAGGGCACGCCGACGGCGTTGAAGCCGACCCAGGCGAACAACCCCTTCATGAAACGATTGCGCTCGGGCAACTGGCGCAGCACCTGGATGGCGCGGCGGTCGACGAGGCGGAAGTCGCCGACATTCTCCGGGATGCGCACGGGCGACATGGAATTGAACACGCGATAGAACCAGTTTGCCGAGAGCCGCTTGGCTGCGGTGTCCCAGGCACGCTGGGTGCGCACGCCGTAGACGATGTCGTAGCCCTCGCGCCAGCGCACCATGAAGGGCTCGATCAGCTCCGGCGGATCCTGCAGGTCGATGTCCATGGGCACGATGACGTCGCCGCGCGCATGGTCGATGCCGGCGGTCAGCGCCGCCTCCTTGCCGAAATTGCGCGACAGGTTGACGATCCTGAGGCGCCGGTCGAGCGCCCCGCGGTCGAGCAGATGCGCCAGCGTGTTGTCGCGCGAGCCGTCGTTGACAAACACGATCTCGAAGCGAAAGCCGTCGCGCTCCATCAGCGGCACGACCGTGTCGAGGAAGAGGTCGATCGACTCCTCCTCGTTGAACACGGGGACGACCAGCGACAGCAGCGGATTCGCCGGCCGGCGTTCGCGCTGGCCGGCCAGTTGCCGCTCCAGCGCGTTGCCGCTCAATCGGGGGTGGGGAACGACAGATTCGGGCACGAACGAAGGTTACCGGTCGGACCCCACCATTCTATCAGGTCACGACCTGGACGGCACCGTTCAAGGCCATGATTCCGAGATCGGCGTCGAGGCCGTGGCGCTTCTTGACCTCGGCACGGAAGGTCCGCAGTGCCTCGCTGAGCTTGGCGGTCTCGAAGGCCGGGTCCGTCTTGATCTTGTCGCCATAGGCCAGGACGGCCGCGCCGCAGTCGCGATGGCAGAGGCCGACGACGCGCTTGACCTGGTGCAGCTGGATCGAGATCGCGAGATTGTCCCACCAGGCCTTCTGCCACGTCTTGAAGGGGTCACTGTCAACGACGGCTGCGACCGGGCCGCCGGCGATGGTGAACTGGCTGTAGAGGTTCTGCCAGCCCTGGGTGCCCATGTACGCCCACGTCCAGGTGGAGAAGCGTGGGTCGATGCAGTTCATCAGCATCGCCTCGTACTCCAGGCTGGGCGCCGGCTTCTGGGCGAAGGCGAGACGCGGTGCGGTCAGCGCCACGGCGCCCGCCGCGACGCCCATGCCGAACAACGAGCGGCGCGACAGCGCCGCCACGCAGCCGCATCCTGCGTGATGAACGTGATTGGTCATTGGAATGCTACTCTCCCCTGTTGCGCCAGCCCGCCAGTGCGGTCGGCAATCCATGTAGCGATGCCCCCATCGCCCTCACGCCGCGCATGCACCGTAAAGGCGGCACCGGCATAGACCGGCGCCAGCGCGCGAAACTCGAAACTCTTCGCAACCTTATCGGGATTGGCGCGACGGGCCAACTCGATTTGCACCATGCCCATCAACGGGCCGTGAACGATCAGCTCGGGATAACCTTCGGTGCCTGTGACATAAGGTTGGTCGTAGTGGATGCGGTGTCCGTTGAAAGTGAGTGCGGAAAACCGGAACAGCAGGACCGGATCGGCCATGATCTTCTTCGACCACGTGGCGTCGGTCGGCGCGGGCTTGGGGTCGCGCTGCTTCTCGCCGGGCTTGGCCGCCTCGCGATAGACGATGTCGTGATCCTCGACGAAGGAAACGCCGTCCGGTCCGGAAACGGTGTGCTCCACGGTGACGAACACCATGTCGCCGGTCGTGCCGGTCTTGGGCTCGACCGATTTGATGCGCGAGGAGCGGCGGATCGTCTGGCCGACCTTGATTGGCGGACCTGTGAAGGCGAAGCGGCTGCCCGCCCACATGCGGCGCGGCAGGGGCACCGGCGGCAGGAAGTCGCCGCGCTCGGCATGGCCATCCGCGGCGACCTTCGACAAGGGTGCCGCCTCGAGGAAATAGAGCCAGTGCCAGAGCGGCGGCAGGACGTCGCCGGGCCTTGGATCGGGGTCCTTCTCGTCGAAAGTGGCGATCAGCGCGCGCACCGGAAAGGGCGCGGCAAAATCCTCGGTGGCCTGCGTGCGGCCGACCCATTCACGCAGCTTTTCCAGTGACATCGGGGCGTTTCCTCCGGGCGCCTGCGACTTTGCCACCGCCAGCCAGTGGTGGAAAGACGCCGCCCACGTCGCTATATACCGCGCAAGAGCCAAACCGGAGCGGCCATGACCACGTTCGACGAGCGCGAAAGAGCCTTCGAGAAGAAGTTCGAGCACGACCAGGAACTGCAGTTCAAGGCGAACGCGCGCAGGAACAAGCTGCTGGGCCTGTGGGCCGCAGGCCTGATGGGCAAGACCGCCGCCGACGCCGAGGCCTACGCCAAGGAGTTGGTCGTGGCCGATATGGAGAAGCCCGGCCATCATGATGTCGTGGAAAAGCTGGTGAAGGATCTCGCCGCCGCCGGCAAGCCAACCGAAGACCACACCATCCGCAAGCAAAGCGAACGCCTGATGGTCGATGCCAAGGCGCAGATCATGAAGGAGACGCGCTAGGCGTCTTGCTGGAGCGCGAACCTCCAGGTCCGCTTCATGTCATCCTGAGCGAAGCGAAGGATCTCATGCCGATTGCGAGCGGCAATGAGGTCCTTCGCTGCGCTCAGGACGACAGAATATGAGCGCTCCGGCAAGATCGCTTGGCGAGCGGACGGGCTTTCGCTTCCGAGTGCCAAGAGGCCATTCTTCCTTCCTGAATAGATCAGGAGGAAATTGGTGGCCGGCCTTCTTCAAGGACATATCGCTGCCGTCACAGGCGGCGGATCGGGCATCGGGCAGGGGATCTGCCAGGCCTATGCGCGCGAAGGTGCGCGTGTCGTCGTGCTCGATGCCAATCTCGAGGGCGCCAACGAGACCGTCGACCTCGTCAGGGGCGCGGGCGGCAGGGCGTCGGCGCTGAAGGTCGATGTCACGGACCGCCAGGCTTGCGTAGCCGCCGCTGCCGAGATCGCCAAAGGCGGCAACATCTCCATCCTGGTCAACAATGCCGGCATCAACCGCCGTAATCCGATGACCGGCGATCCCGCCGCGGTGGCCAAGGACTGGGACGACATCCTGTCGATCAACCTCGACGGCGTGTTCAATGTGACGCGCGCCTTTCTCGACCAGCTGCGTGTGACCAAGGGGCGGATCGTCAATATCGGCTCGATCCAGTCGTTCGTGCATGTGAGCTGGCCGAACTCGGCCGCCTACACGACTTCCAAGCACGGCGTGCTGGGCTTCACGCGGGCACTGGCGGCGGAACTCGGCAAGGACGGCGTGCGCGTCAACGCCATCGGACCCGGCCTGATCGAAACCAGGATCAATGCCGAGGCGCGAGCCAAGAATCCCGACATGGTCGCCATGGTCATGCGGCACACGCCGCTGAACCGCGCCGGCAAGCCCGAGGACATCGCAGGACCCGCGGTCTTCCTGGCGTCGGACATGTCGGCCTACGTGACCGGCAGTATCATCATGGCCGACGGCGGCTTCCGGACGGTCTAAACTCCCTCCCTTAACCCGAGGCATTGCCATGCAGGACCGTTATCTTCGAACTGGAATCTTCCTCGCGCCGTTCCACGCGCTGGGCGAGAACCCGACGCTCGCCATCGAACGCGACATGGAGCTGGTCGAACATCTCGACCGTCTCAACTACCACGAGGCCTGGATCGGCGAGCATCACTCGGGCGGCTTCGAGATCATCGCCTGCCCGGAGATGTTCCTGGCCGCCGCCGCCCAGCGCACGCGCAACATCCGGCTGGGCACCGGCGTCGTGTCACTGCCCTATCATCACCCCTTCACGCTGGCGTCGCGCATGATGCAGCTCGACCACATGGCCCGCGGCCGCGCCATGTTCGGCGTCGGCCCGGGGGCGCTGATCTACGATGCCGACAAGATCGGCCTGAAAGCGGCAGACCAGCGCCGGCGCATGAACGAATCGCTCGATTGCATCATGGAGCTGATGCAGGGCGGAACCATCACCCGCCAGAGCGACTGGTTCACGCTGAACAAAGCTCGCCTGCAGTTGATGCCCTATTCGCAGCCGGCCATGGAAATGGCGGTCGCCTGCTCGCGCTCGCCGGTCGGCGCCGTGGCGTCGGGCAAGCACGGCATCGGCATGCTGTCGATCGGCGGCACGTCGGACGAGGCGTTGCAGGGTCACGCCAAGAACTGGTCCATTCACGAAGAGGCGGCAGCGAAGGCCGGCAAGAAATCCGATCGGGCAAAGTGGCGCATCGTCACCTTCGCTCATGTCGCGGAGACCCGCGAGAAGGCGCGGGCCGACATGGCCTACGGGCTGAAGGACTTCGCGCGGTACTTCACCGACGTCGCCACTTTCCCGATCATTCCCCCCGACGTCAGCGATCCCGTCGAGTTCCTGACCAGCAGCGGGCTTGCCTGCATCGGCACGCCGGACGACTGCATCCGTCATTTCGAGCGGCTTTGGCTCGGTTCCAATGGCGGCTTCGGCGCGGTCCTGCTGCTCGCGCACAACTGGGCCGATTGGGAAGCGACGAAACGGAGCTACGAGCTGATGGCACGCTATGTCCATCCGCACTTCCAGCGCCAGTCGAACGCGCTTCGCGTGGCCAGCTACGACGACGCCAAGGCCAACCACGAGACCGCGGGAGCCGAGTCGGCACAGGCCGTGATGACCGAGATCGAACGCTACGAAAAGGCCAAGGCGAGCTAGCGGAGGTCAACGCGGCGCTGATCGCGTTTTTGCGCGCACTGCCAGCCTGACGTCTTTCATGCTCTTCCGGACCGCCGGCCTCTGCCGGCATCATGATCATGATCATGAGCCGGCCGGAGGCCGGAGGCCGGCGGTCCGAAGACGAAGAGCCTAGCCGAACACGCGCTTGAAGATCGTGTCGACGTGCTTGGTGTGGTAGCCCATGTCGAACAGCGCAACCAACTCGTCATCCGACAGGAACTGACGGATGTCCGTGTCGGCGCGGCACAGCGCCAGGAACGAGGCGTTGCCGCGCCAGGCTTCCATCGCATTGCGCTGCACGGCCGCATAGGAGTCCTCGCGGCTCATGCCCTTCTGGGTCAGCGCCAGCATCACGCGCTGGGAGAACACCAGGCCGCCCAGGGAATCGAGGTTGCCCTTCATGCGGTCGCCATAGACCATGAGTTGGTCGACCACTGAGGTCAGCCGGTTGAGCGCGAAGTCCAACGTCACCGTGGCGTCGGGCGCGATGTAGCGCTCGGCGGAGGAATGCGAGATGTCGCGCTCGTGCCACAGCGTCACGTTCTCGAGCGCCGGGATCACGGCGCTGCGCACCACGCGGGCCAACCCCGTCAGGTTCTCGGTCAGCACCGGATTGCGCTTGTGCGGCATGGAGGAGCTACCCTTCTGCCCCTCGGAGAAGAACTCCTCGGCTTCCCGCACCTCGGTGCGCTGCAGGTGGCGGAT
>Ga0075369_10000337_pt1 | contig 14015 bp, 16 predicted proteins | sample EndMethybrTD3034_FD_71400 | JGI IMG/M metagenome (GOLD analysis project Ga0075369, IMG submission 71400) | Populus endosphere microbial communities from Tennessee, USA - Endosphere MetaG P. TD hybrid TD303-4 | ecosystem: Host-associated > Plants > Roots > Endosphere | place: USA: Tennessee...
GATGTGAGCCATGTGCTTTCCAGATGCCAAAAGCCGGGAAAGCGAGGCATTTTAGGCGCTGTGAATGACAAATGGAAGATGCCACAAAGCGCGGCAAAAGCGCGGCTTTCGAAATTTCTAGGCAACGGGCTGCTCCTGCTGGCTTCGCTCGGGATCAGCCTGGCGGCGGCCGAGGCGTTCACACGTTGGCAGGACGACGTGCCGTTGTTCGATTTCCCCTTGCCCTTGCCGGTCGGCCAGGACACGGCTGCCTCCCATGTCGCTTCGCTGCCGTCTGTCGCAGGCGTCAATCGCGACTGGTTCTCCGACAAGGTGCCGCCACCGCCGCGACAACCGGTGCCCGAGCAGTGGCAGCGCTGGTATGACGACCTGGAGCGCAAACACGCCGCGACCGGGTCGCTGTTCCGCGGCGGCGACATGTTCAAGGTCTGGAACACCGCCCTGACGCCCAACCCCTGTGAGCATATCATGCTGCGCGACGCGCCCGGCGCGCTGTTCGTCTTCGATCCGCCGGACGGCAACCCGCTGCCGCCCTTCCGCTTCCTGCCGAGCGCCACCAATCCGGAAACGATGGTGACCAACGAGTTCGGTTGGCGGGGCGGGCCGGTCACCTTCGCGCGCAGCCCACGCACCGTGCGCATCGTCTTCGTCGGTTCCTCGACTGTGGTGAGCAGCCATCACATGCCGCATTCCTTCCCCGAGTTCGTCGGCCACTTCCTCAACCGGTGGGCCAAGGCGAGAGGGCTCGACGTGCGCTTCGAGGTGCTGAACGCGGCGCGCGAGAGCATCGGCTCGACCGGCATTGCCGCCATCGTGCGTCAGGAAGTGGTGCCCACCCGACCCGACCTCGTCATCTACTACGAAGGTGGCAACCAGTTCGCGCTCGACTCGATCGCCGGCAGCGTGCCGCAACGGCCGTCAACCGCCGACCGGGCACCGCCGGGACCGCTCGCCATGCTGCTGAAGGACGCGGCGCGCTGGTCGGCGTTGGCGAGGCGCCTGGAGGCGAGCGCCGGCCTGCTCGATCAGCCGGGTAATGGCGCGGAATGGCCCAAGCCCGCCTACACCCTCAAGTGGCCTGCCGGCCTCGACGAGAGCGCACCCGACATCACGCGGGCCGATCTGCCGGTCAATCTACCTGTCATCCTCGGCGACCTCGACCAGATCAGGACCGACCTGGCCAAAGTCGATTCCGAGCTCGCGATTTCCTCTTTCATATGGATGGTGCGCGACGGCCTCGTGCTCGACCCGATGCGGCATCGCTACATCCTCGAGCAACTCAACGTCGGCTACTTTCCGTTCAGCTATCGCGATCTCGCGCGTCTCGCCGCCTTCCAGAACCGCGTGTTCGCCGCCTACGCCCGCGCGCACGGCCTGCCTTTCCTCGACGTTGCGGCCACGATGCCCTTCGATCCAAACCTGTTCTTCGACGCGGTGCACAAGACCTATCCCGGCGAGCGCATGCAGGGCTGGGTCACCTTCCTGCTGCTCGTGCCGCTGATCGAGCAGCGGCTGGCAAGCGGCGCCTGGCCAAAACCGGTGCCGACGATGCCGCCGACCCATCCCGCCTTCGTCGCGCCGCCACGGCTCGTGCCGCTCGACTGCGGCAAACCCCGCTGAGCGCGCATGCCTCAGCCAGCATGCCTACTCACGATGCGCGCCAGCACTTCGGCCTGAGTTGCCGGCGACTTCGCCTTCCTGATTCGAGGACGTTTCAGCGCGCCCGCTTCGAAGGCAGCGATCACCGCATCGTGCACATATGAGGTGCGACAGACCGTGGGGGTGTTGGCCAATTCCTCGGCCACCTCGATCACCGCCTCGCGCACCTGGCGTCGACGTTGACGGTCGCTGTCGGCCGGCTCGGTCGCGGCGAGTGCCTTCAAGGCGGCCGACGAAGCGACCAGCGTGCGGAAATCCTTGAGCGAGATACGCCTGCCGGCAACTTCCTGCAGGAACGCGTTGACCTCGGCGGCACGCATCTGCCGCACCGTGTCGCCCTCCCGGTACTGGAACAGGCGTCGCCCGGGTAATTCAAGCAGTCGCGTCAGGGCGGCGTGGAGGCGTGCGCTCCGCACCCGCTTGCCGATGATCTTGCCACCCTTGGCCTTGAACGAGAGCGTCACGAGGCGCTTGTCGGCGAGCCGGACATTCGACTTCAGCAGGGTCGTGGCACCGCGCGTGCCGCGCTCGCGGGCATATTCCTCGCCACCGGCGCGAATCGCCGTGAGGCTCACCAGCTCAACGATCGATGCGGCAACGAAGCGCCGATCGATCTCCTCGAGAGACAGGCAACGACCGACGGCCCGGCGCACTGCCGGCAGCGCTTTAGCCAGGACCGCGAGTCTGCGTGCCTTGAGCGCCTCGCGGACCTCTGCCCATTTGGGGTGATAGCGGTATTGCAGCCGGCCGGCGGCATCCTCGCCGATCGCCTGCAAATGGGCGGCCGGGTCGGCTGCGAAGCGGACGTTGGCATAGGCCGGCGGCACAGCCAGCGCCTTCAGGCGGCGAATTTCTTCCTGATCGCGCACGAAGGCGCCGACGGGGGTGACGAAGGCAAAGCCCTTGCCACAACGCTGGCGCCGCAGCGTCAGCGCCTCCGGTCCGACGATCACGAGGCCTTTTCCCTCGGCCAGCCGGGCGACGATCGAATGCTGCGACATAGGCGGAAAAACGCCGGCCCGAGGCGGGCGTTCCGCGACATCGCGCGGCGATTCATTTTGCCTGCAACCTGGAAGCGGTCTAGGCGTTGACGGTCGACGGGGAGTGTATGAACGCAGCGGGAATGACCAAGGCAGCGTTGTTGGTAGGCACCACCGAGGTCGAGCGGTTTCGCCTGCTGGTCGAGGCCGTGACGGACTACGCCATCTATATGCTCGACACCAACGGGATCGTGACGAGCTGGAACGCCGGCGCCGAGCGCATCAAGGGCTACAAGGCCAGCGAGATCCTCGGCCGCAGCTTCGCGAACTTCTATGAAGAAGCCGACCGCAAGGCAGGTATCCCTCAACGCGTCCTCGCGATCGCCGCGCGCGACGGCAAGTTCCAGGCCGAAGGCTGGCGCGTGCGCAAGGACGGCAGCCGATTCTGGGCCTTCGTCATCATCGACTCCATTTACGACAACGGCGAGCTCATCGGCTTCGCCAAGATCACGCGCGATCTGACGGAACGGCGGGAGGCCGAGGAGGAGTTGCGACGCAGCGAAGAGCTGTTCCGCCGGCTTGTCGAGGGCGTGACCGACTACGCGATCTACATGCTCGACCCCGACGGCATCGTCAGCAACTGGAACGCCGGTGCCCAACGCATCAAGGGTTACGGTCCGGACGAAATCGTAGGCCAGCACTTCTCGATCTTCTATACCGACGAGGACCGTAGCCGCGGCGAGCCGGCGCGCAGCCTCACCATCGCCGAGCGCGAGGGACGCTTCGAGGCCGAGGCGTGGCGGCAGCGCAAGGACGGCAGCCGCTTCTGGGCCAATGTCGTGATCGACGCCATTCGCGATCCGTCGGGCCAGCTGGTGGGTTTCGCCAAGATCACGCGCGACATCACCGAGCGCCGCGAGGTGCAGCTTGCGCTGGAGCGCACGCGCGAGGCGCTGGCGCACTCGCAGAAGATCGAAGCGATCGGCAAGTTGACGGGCGGCGTGGCGCACGACTTCAACAATCTCCTGACCGTCGTGCTGGGCAGCCTCGATCTTTTGCGTCGCTACCTGCCCAATGACGATCCGCGCGTCACCCGGCTGCTCGACAACGCCCTGCAGGGCGCGCAACGCGGCGCCACCCTGACGCAGCGCATGCTGGCTTTCGCACGCCGGCAGGAGCTAGACCTGCGGCCGGTCGATCTGGTGGAGCTGACGCGCGGCATGCGCGACCTGCTGCAGCGCTCGCTCGGTCCGCAGATCGCCATCGAAACGCGGTTTCCGCTCGCCCTCAACAACGTGATGGCCGATGCGCATCAGCTCGAGACGGCGCTGCTCAACCTCGCGATCAATGCCCGAGACGCCATGCCGGCCGGTGGCATCCTGACCATCGCCGCCCGCAACGAGGCGACCGTGGGCGATGCCCATCTGCGCCCCGGCCGCTATGTCAGGCTGACGCTGCGCGACACCGGCGAGGGCATGGACGACGAGACGCTGACGCGCGCGACCGAGCCGTTCTTCACGACCAAAGGCACCGGCAAGGGCACCGGACTCGGCCTTTCCATGGTTCACGGCATGGTCGAGCAGCTCGGCGGACAACTGATCCTGCACAGCAAGCCGGGCGAAGGCACGACTGCCGAGCTCTGGCTGCCGGCGGTCGAGCAGGCGGCCGCGACCGAGCCGTCGGAGGCCGGGATCCGTACGATCGCGCAGAGCCGGGCGCTCACCATCCTGGCCGTCGACGACGATGCGCTGGTGCTCGCCAACACGCGCGCCATGCTCGAGGATCTCGGCCATACCGTCATCATGGCCTACTCAGGCGAGCAGGCGCTCGAGCGGCTCGAACGCACGCCCGCCATCGATCTCGTCATCACCGATCACGCCATGCCCAAGATGACCGGCAGCGACCTGGCCAAGACAATCATGGCTCGTCGTCCCGGCATGCCGATCATCCTGGCGACCGGATACGCCGAGCTGCCGCCGGCTACGGAGTCCGGCGTGCCGCGGCTGTCCAAGCCATTTCGGCAGGATGCCCTGGCCGAGGCCGTGGCCAACGCGATCAGGACCGCATCGCACTAAAGCAAAATCCAATCAAACCAACCGCGTGCAGTTGTCTCCAGCTGGACGGATTGTCCTTTGGGATGCGATTGTGATGGCATGATCCGTCGTCGTGTTCTCTTCGCGCTTCCCGCACTCTCGCTTGTTTCGGCTCGCGCCTTCGCCCAATCGGTCAACACCCTGCCGGGAATGACGACCGTCACCTTTCCGCCCGGCTCCAACTCGACGACGCTGGCCGGCCAGTTGGCGCCGGGTGGCCGCAGCGTCTACTACGTGCAGGCCAAGGCGGGCCAGACTCTCATGGTGTCGGTGATGCCGGTCGCGACCGGTGTCAGCTTCCAGGTCTTCAAGGCCGATGCGAGCCTGGCCAAGGGCGCCGACGGCCTGCCCGTCGTGACCGGCGGCACCCTGCCGGATGCCGGGCCGACGGACAACGCGACCGCGTGGATCGGCGCCATTCCCCGTGACGGCAATTATCTGGTCCTGGTCACGATGCGTCCCGCCGCGGCACCGACGCCAAGCCCGTACAATCTCACTGTGTCGTTGCAGTAGGGTCAGAACTATTTGCCAATTTAGTGCAATTATATGTCAACAAATTGATTGCGCCGTGGGTGCAATCAATTCATAAAACTGACGTCGAGTGATCGTCGGACGCCGGGGTGCTTGGGGGAGTTCGGCCCTTCGATCGTCGACTAGGTGTGTGGAGTGCCGGCGCGTTCGGGGTGGGCCGCCGGCATCTCCTTCCCTCTCGGAACATCCGACGTCAGGATTTGCCGGTGCAGGTGAAGCTGATGGACCGCGGCTTGAAGACAGGCGCGGGCTTCTTCGACGCCTCGAATTTCCGCGGCCATGCGCCGCTCTTCAGATGGCGCTCGACGATCGGCACCAGGCCCTGCAGGAACACCCAGGCTCGCAGACGCTCGCCGGCATAGCTGTTGTGGATGGCGTCGACGAAGAGATCGGGATCGAACGGCATAAGACGCGCCACGTCGATGAAGGCGAGGCCATGCGCACGGGCATATTCGGCGAAGACGCGGTTCTGGAAGGCAGCCATCCGCTCCATGTCGCGATAGTGGAACGGTCCGTAGTTCTGGTTGATATGGTCGAGGATCGAGCGGTGGCGGACAGGATCCAGCAACATCCCATCCTTCACCAGCCAGAAGAATGACGCGATGACCAATTCAGTCCCGACGGCGTCGCCTGAGGCTCGGATGGTATCGAGATCGCGCAGAATGGTCGGCAGATGCACCGGCAGGTCGGCGCGGGTGATGTCGGGATCGCGTTCATCGAGACCCTTGGGCCACTGCAGCGTGTAGTCCTTCTTCGGCCATTCGGCGCCGCCTTCGGGCAGGCTGCGCACGCTGAACAATGCCTGCATGCGTCGAACCAGCGCCGATTCGTATTGAAGGTCGGTCAACCACGAACCGTTGGCGGCGGTGCCGCCACCAACCGGCTGTGCCGGACAGTGGTCGCCGGCAGCGCTGACCCCGACAGGCGTGGCGGGCGTCATGGTGCGCAGATCGAACTGGTTCGCGCCTTCGTAGTAGACGAGCAGGTCCGGACGCAGCGGCAGCACTTCGTCGCGCACGATCACGACGTTGTCGCTCGAGGTGATGCTTTCACGGCCCGCGTTGAGGATCTCGAACCTCACGCCGAGCTTGCGAGCAGCGGCCCACATGTTCAGCCAGCTGCCGACGAACTCAGGATACGAATAGGGAAAGTAGTGATTACCGACAGTGGTCGAGGCACCGATGAAGGCAATGCGCACCGTCCGCGGTTGACGCTCGAACGGCACGGGTGGTCCGCGAAATCCGTAGTCATTGGTGACCAGGCCAATCGGCGTCGTCGCGTTGGGCAGGAAGCGGTAAGGCGGCCGTGCCTCACCCGACGGCGGATCGTACAGATAAAGGTGCCCCGGCGCGCCGCAGAGATAGGCATGACGACAAGGATCGCCGACGAAGTTGGCGTTCCAGGCCTTGAACATGTCGGCACGGCGTGTGCCGTCGGTGACGCCGCTCTGCTCGACCCTGCTCACCAGGTCGAGCCATTCCTGCGGTATCGCCCTGCGGTTTGGCAACGGCGGCGGATCGGCGAAGAACCACGCGCGATCGACTCCGGGCGCAAGGGCGATCTCGTCCAGATGGCGACCTGTAGGCGCGTTGTCGGCGTTCGCATCGAGTTGGCGCACGGCAAACTCGGCCGCGCCGGTGCACAGCGCAACAGAGACCGCGACCAGCAGAGCGTTCAGCCAAAGCCTTCCCACGACTCTGGTCCTACACGATTCATCAGCCTCGTTGGATGCAAAAAGATGGGCCACGGCACCGCATCATCCCTGATGTATTTGCAGCAACTATTACCCTCGGCGCGGCGTTTTGACGGAACTAGAACGCTAACCGTCTGTTTTGCGTAACTTTTTGCACTCCCCAACAGCCCGTGAGGAGTTCGAGTGATGCCGCTCAGTTGTTCGACCTTTCCCGCTTCCCGGCTCTGCATCGTCAGTGGCGAGAGCACAGTTACGCGATCCGACATCGACGCCTATCTCACCCGCACGATCGCCTCGGGCGCCAAGGGCTACGCCAAGCTGGTCGACATCACCGGCTGTACGCTGGCGCTCGACATCGATGACCTGGAGGCGGTCGCTGATCGCCTCATGCAGTACGGCAGGGGCGAGCAGGCGGGTCCCGTCGCCATGGTCGTCGGCTCCGCTCTCAATCTCGACATGGCGGTGCTGCTGAAGCAGCGGGCGGGCGATCGTCCGTTTCGCATCTTCACCAGCGTCGGCGCGGCGCGTTCCTGGTTGGCGAGCTATCAGGAGAGCTACAATCCCGCGGCCTTTGCGACCGGCCTCAGCACGCGGTCGCGCGGCCTGCGCACCGTCTGACTGCGCCCCTTCTGACTGCGCGTCGAGAAACAGCCGCCTTGCCTCGCCCGCCCAAAGCGGGTGAATTGAGCGCATGCAGTTCGGCTGGCTTACCCTTCAAATGTCGCCCTCGCCCGACGAGGACGCCCAACGTATCGACAACCTGATCGACCAGGCCTGCGGCGCCGAGCGCCTGGGCTTCTCCGACGTGTGGTTGACGGAACATTATTTCACCGGCGAGAGCGTCTATTCGGATTCGCTGATGTTCGCCGCCGCGCTCGCCGTGAAGACCGAGCGCGTCCGCATCGGCTTCGCCGTCGTGCAGATGCCGTTCCACCATCCGGTGCGGCTCGCCGTGCAGCTTGCCCTGCTCGACAACCTCAGCAAGGGCCGCATCGATGTCGGCATCGGCAAGGGCACGGTCTACAACGAGTACGAGTTCGTGGGTCACGGCCTTCGCAGCACCGACAGCCGCGAGCGCATGGAAGAGGCAGTCGACATCATCGAGCGCGCCTGGCGCGAGTCTCCCCTCACCTACGACGGCCGTTTCCACAAGGTGCATATCCCGGCGATCCGGCCCAAGCCCGTGCAGCAGCCGGGACCGCCGCTGTGGCGCTCGGTGATCTCGCCTGGCTCGTTCAAAGACTGCGGCAAGCTCGGTGTGCCGATCCTGACGGCGCGCCTGCCCGTCGAACGCATCAAGGAGCGGTGGGCGACCTACGAGGCCGGCATCGCCGAAGGCGGCCATGACGAGCGCACGCGGGCGCGGCTGCTGTCGCAGAGTGCGTTGTGGCGCAACGTCTACGTGGCCGAATCGGACGCGCAGGCCGAGGATGAGCTCGCCGCGCTGCTCACCGAGACGCGCGCCCACATGATGCATGTGCGCGAGGCCTACAATCCGGCCGACTTCGAGCCCGAGCCGGCCACGCTCAATGCCTGGACGGATCCCAAGGTGCCAGATTCGGTTGCCATTCCCTTTGCCCTGCAGACCGGGTCGCTCTACGGCTCCGTCAAGCGCGTGCGCGAGCAGGTGGCCGAGCTGCGCGACGTCGGTGTCCGCCACCTGCTCTGCCAGACCGGCTTCGGGGCGATGGACCATGCGCAGAACATGGCCTCGATGCGCCGCTTCGGCGAACAGGTGATGCCGGCGTTCGGGGACTAGACGCGAAGCATCGTCAGCGATTGCTTATGCGACCGCCATCGAGACCGGGCCCGACGCACCAGTTGAGCTGGCCGAGCGGCAGGCGCTGCGCCGACGCCACCATCGACACGGCGGCGCGATCGATGCAATGGCCGTTGTTGCGGTCGTAGACCGGAGCCATCAGGAGACCTTGAGGATCGTGACCGGCACCCAGCACATGGCCGATCTCGTGCAGCATCACCGCCGTCAGGTCGCGCATGGCGAAGCGGTCGGCGATCACGTAGACGAAGCCGCTGCCGCGATTGCCCACGGTCATGGCGAGAGCGCTGCGGTCACGGGCCGCCGGATGACGGCTGTCGACCTTGGCGATGATCCAGGCTCCCGGGCGACGGAGCTGAGCCATGGCCCCGTCCGAGGCATCGGCAGGCGACAGAACGGGGCGCAAGCGCACGAAGCCGTTCAACACGTGGTTCCATTGCCGCAAGGCCAGGCCGATGCGCTCGCGCTCGGCACCATCGAAGTCATGATCGACATAGACGGTGAGCGTGCGTGCGCTGGCTGCGGCGGCCGACGGCTTGTCGGTGTAACGGTAGGCGGAGACGTCGTATCGTGCCTCGCCGGTCGCCGCGGCCGCGGTCATGAGCGACAGCGCGACAGCGAGGGCCAGCAGCGCCAGGCCGGAAGCCATCAATACCGTTACAATCCGCGTCAGGCGCACCGAAAACCCCGCTCCTACGGCGGGTATACGGCCCCCTGACCGGCGCTATCCCTGATGGAATCGAGGCAACTTCGTGGCGTCTGACCTCATTCACCTTCCCCCTCTTACGGGGGAGGCAGGGAGGGGAGAGCAACGGAGGTGATGTGCGGAAGGCGAAGATCATGATTCATGATCTGAAAGGGATAGCCGTACTCCTTGAGGCCTTCCCCCTCCCGGCCTCCCCCGTAAGACGGGGGAGGTGAATGAACGTCGCGATTAGCAATCACCCACGCGCTTGCCGCTCAGCACGCTGCTGCCCTTGACCGTCGTGCCGGCCTTGTCCTTGACCGTGAGCTGGCCCAGGCCCTCATAGCTGTCCGGCTTGTAGCTGATCTCGGCCTCGGCGGTGACGCCGGGCGTCTCGGCGGTCGACGGGCAGACCGTGGTCGCCTTGAAGATGCCGGGCTGCTTGGGCCCCGGGCTGAAGGTGCAGCCGTGCTTGGCGAAGTCGTCGGGGGTCGGATAGAGCAGGCGCTCCAGGGTGGCCTCGCCGCCTTTGATGCAGACGCGCTTGGAGGTGGCCGGCATCGGCTGCACCCCTTCAAGGGTCGTCTTGTCGGTGGTCTCCCACAGACCCGCTTGGATGGCTGTCTGGCCGAAAGTCGGGCCGGTGATCAACGTGGCCGCAATGGCTGCGGCAATGACAGAACGCTTCATCGACTTGGATCGCTCCTGCTGTCAGCGCAGCATAGCCCGCTGCGCTGTCGTCGGGCGATCCAATTCGGATGCTTACTGCTGGCGCTGCGGCGGCGGAGCGGGATTTGCCGGGGCCGGCTGCGCCGGAGCGCGTGGCTGCTCAACCGTGACGTTGACGTTACTGTCGGGTGCCCGGGCAACGTTGCTGTGCAGGCCGGGCGCTCCGAGCATGAAATAGCCGCCAATCAGCACCGCCACCGCCAACGCTCCGACGATGAAGTACAGACCGCCGCCACCGGTAGTCGGACCGGCGGTTACATGGATGTCGGTCTTGGGGTCATAGTCGGGCATGTTTCACCTTTCATGCAGCGTCTCCGTAAAACGGCGCCGACAAAACTTCGTTCCCGACGATCAGAAGAGCGAGTATGTCGTCGACGTCTTCCTCTTCCTCGACACTGCACGCGCCAAGTTGCGAGGAACCGCAGGCCCGGGCTCGGCGTTACAGTTCTAATGTCGACTGAGCCTCCGCCCTCCGAAACGCCGCTCAGCGGTCGAAAGATCCTGATCGTCGAGGACGAGGCTCCCATCGCCCTCAACCTCGCGGCAGCGGTTCAACAGGCTGGCGGCATCGTGATCGGGCCTGTCGCCTCCGTGGCTGGCGCCCACGCGGTCATGGCGGACAACCGCCTCGATGGCGCCCTTCTCGACATCCGGCTGCGCAATGAGACGTCGTTCCCGCTGGCCGACGTCCTGGCGGTGCTGAACATCCCCTTCGTATTCGTGAGCGGCCTGTCGAGCGCCCTCATGCCCTACACGCACCGCGAACGGCCGCTGTTCGACAAGCCCTATGAGCCAGACGAGGTGATCGCGGCGCTCGCCCGCCTGGTCAATGACTCCGGGACGGCTGAGCCTCGAGCCAACGACGCGCCTGCTTGACGTCCTCGAATACCTTCATCGGACGATCGGCCACGGCGGCCGCCCCCAGCAGGCGCGCAATACGCTCGGCCTGCTCGGCGGTAGCGACGACGGCGAGCGGTCCCATGGTGCCAAGGGCGTGCAGCGCGCGGATGCGCACAACGATCGACAGCAGGTCATCGGGCGTCATGGACGGGCGTGCACGCGTTCCGTCGAGCAGCTTGCTGTAGGCCAGCGCCTCCGCCCCCTCGACCGCGTCGAAGAAGGCCATGGCGTCGGCCATCGACACTTCGCCGTCCGCGACCAGCTCGATGGCGCGCCTGCGCGAATCGATCGTCCAGTAGAGCGGCATCTATGCCGGCTGGGCGTCCAGCCAGCGCCGGGCGGCGCGGACGTCGCGGAAGATCTTGATCGGGCGATCGGCGGCGGCCAATGCGCCGAACAGGCGGGCCAGCCCATGGGTGTGTTCTGAGACCACGACGATGGCCAGCGGCCCCATCGATCCTGCCGTGTGGTAGGCGCGGATGCGCGCGCCCAGCAGCATCATCTCCTCGTCGGTCAATTTGGAATCGCCGTGCGTTCCGTCGAACAGCTTGCGGTAGGGCATGCTGCCGGCCACGACCACGGCGTCAAGATAGTCCTCGAGGTCGAGCAGCGTGACGTCGCCTTGGCATATCGCCGTCAGCAAGCGCTGGTCGTGATCGATCGTCCAAGTGATGGGCACGCAAGACCCGCCGATTCTCTGCCGATTCTCCCCGGCCGCACAGTAGGGAGGGCGCGCACCGGCTGCAACCTCCGTTCACAGGGTACGTTGACCTGCAGGTCGATCATGAGCAGCAAGAGCATTCCCCTCGGAACCCAGGAGCACGAGATCCTTCGCGCCATCGCCCGCACCGCGGCGAAGTCAGCGCTGGCGGTTCCCATGTCGTCGACGCAGCGCCTGCGTTTCGAGATGCTGGGCCTGATCGAGGATCGCGCCGACGGCATCCGGTTGACCGAGCGTGGGCGCGCGATCGCCGCCGCGCCGAGCGAAGCACCGCCGCAGGCGGCGCCGGACCTGCAGCAGCACGCATCGGCGCCGCGCGACCGGCGCGGCCGCCGACTGGGCCTGCGCCGCCGCTCTCCATTCTGACAAATCCAAGACGAGACAGGGCCGATGGCGTCCGCGGGGCGGCGCCATTGGCCAGCCGCGTGCCTACCAATAGGTCGGAGCGTTGTAGTAGCGGTCGACCTGGCGGCCGTAGTCCGGCGTCCAGAGGAAGTCCTCGTCCCTGTCGTAGGTCGGCGCCCCTTCGAGCATCTTCTTGTCGAGGTTGACGACATAGCCGCCCTTGCTCTCGTCGTAGTTCAGGGCCGACCACGGAATCGGATGGTACTTCTCGCCGATGCCGAGGAAGCCGCCGAACGACATGATGGCGTAGATCGCCTTGCCGCTCACCTTGTCGAGCATGATGTCGTCGATCGTGCCGAGCTTGTCGCCCTGCGGGTTGTAGACGGAGGTGCCTTCGACGCGTTCGGCGTTGATGAGCGTGTTGGGCGTGATTCTGGTGATGTCGGCCATCGCTGGGTTCCTTCTTGGTTGTTGTTGCGTGCGCGATAAACGTCACGACGGTCGACGAGTTGCCGCGACAGGCTGATCTAACGTCGCGGCGCGAGGTCCGGCCAACGTTCGGCGATGGCGGTGACGATGTCGTCGACTCGGGCGGCGAGAATGCGCTCGCCCTTGAAGGCGGTTGCCCGGGTCGGGTCGCCGGTGGCGCCGGTGCGCTCGAACGGCCCTTCGAGTGCCAGCTTGTCAGTGCGCACGCTGCGTGGGTCGAGCGCCAGCATCACCGACGTCTCGCGCTCGTCGGCGTGGCCGCCGTCGGTGACGGCGAGCAGCTTCTCGGCAGCGGAACCCATGCCGCGCATGTGCAGCACCAGGAGATCGGCCGCGCCGGAGGCGACCTCGTCGATCGGCTTCTCGGTCGACACGCCGGTGTTCAGGATGACGAGCCGCCGGACGCCATGGCTGCGCAAATTGCCCAGCAGCTCGGCCAGCAGGGCCTTGAAGGTCTCGACCGAAAGATGCTGGCTGCCGGCGAACGCGGTAAAGGCAGGATAGAAGCCGAAGCCGACGACGGGTGCGGCGACCGCGGGCAGGCGCTCGATCAGCCGCTGGGCCAGGGCGCGCGCCGTCAGCGCGTCGGTCTTGAGCGGCAGGTGCGGGCCATGCGCCTTGGCTGCCGCGCCGACCGGAACCACGACCAAGGCCCCCGTCTCGAAACGAGCCTTGGCCTCGGGCCAGGTGAGGTCTTCGAGCCAAACGCCGGTGTCGGATGTCATGGGACCACGCTAGCATGGAGATAGCGAACGGGGAGAAAACTGATGCAAAGGATCGCTCTTTTCCTTGCGCTGCTCGTGGCGGCGTTGCCGGCTCATGCGGCCGATCTCGACGCCAACAAGAAAGTGGTGCTCGACTTCTACGAGAAAGGGCTGAACCAGAAGGATTTCGATGCCGCGGCCAAGCATTTCGGCCCGCGCTACATCCAGCACAATCCCGGCGCGCCGGACGGCATCGAAGGCTTCAAGGCCTTCATCGCCATGCGCAAGGAGAAATTCCCCAACGCCAGGAGCGAGATCAAGCGCGTCTTTGCCGAAGGCGACTATGTGATCCTGCACGTCCACGGCGTGCGCGAGCCGGGCGAGCGCGGCGTGGCGATCGTCGACATCTTCCGGCTGGAGAACGGCAAGATCGTCGAGCACTGGGACGTCGTGCAGCCGATCCCGGAGAAGCCGGCGAACAACAACGGGATGTTCTGACCCGTCAGCTCTCCCAGGGCAGCTTGACACGCCGGGGCGGATGCGTGCCGGGCACGATCAGCTTGCGCCACCTCGCTGACGGCGCGCTGTCGTCGAGCGCGATGCGGCCGGCGACCAACGAGATGCCGAGGTCCTTCCACAACGCGGCGAGGTCGACGGGCTCGGCGCTGTTGAAATGGCGCTCGATCAGGCCGCTCATGACGGTGGTGCC
>Ga0075369_10000338_pt1 | contig 13966 bp, 16 predicted proteins | sample EndMethybrTD3034_FD_71400 | JGI IMG/M metagenome (GOLD analysis project Ga0075369, IMG submission 71400) | Populus endosphere microbial communities from Tennessee, USA - Endosphere MetaG P. TD hybrid TD303-4 | ecosystem: Host-associated > Plants > Roots > Endosphere | place: USA: Tennessee...
GGACGTCGCCGGGGCGGTGAAGGACCTGATCGCGGCGGGCAAGGTGGGCTGCTTCGGGCTCTCGGAGCCCAGCCTGGAGTCGTTGCGCCGCGCGCACGCCGTGCAGCCGGTCACAGCCCTGCAGAACGAATATTCGTTGTGGACCCGGGACGTCGAGCACAACGGCGTGCTGGCGGCCTGCGAGGAACTGGGCATCGGCTTCGTGCCGTTCAGCCCGCTGGGCGCGGGTTTCCTGACCGGCAAGATCGACGAGACCACCCAGCTTGATCCGACCGACTTCCGGTCGATCTCGCCGCGCTTCGCCGCCGACGCCCGCGCCGCCAACATGGCGCTGGTCGAGCTGCTCAAGACAATCGCCGCGCGCAAGCAGGCGACCCCGGCCCAGATCGCCCTGGCTTGGCTGCTGGCCCAGAAGCCCTGGATCGTGCCGATCCCCGGCACCACCAAGCGCCCTCGCCTCGCCGAGAACCTTGGCGCGGCCAGCGTCGAACTCACGCCCGAGGACCTGGAAGCGATCGAAGAGGCCGCCGCGAAGATCCCGATCCAGGGCGCGCGACTGCCCGAGGCTGTCCTGGCCCAGACCGGCCGCTAGCTCATCCGCGCGACAGGAGATCTCAATGGACAACAGGACCTCTATGACCGCTGGCGTCGGACGCCGCGACCTCCTGGCGCTCGGCCTGGCCTTGCCGGCCGCCGCGACCGCCGGCGTCGCCGAGGCCAAGGCCAAGGCCAAGGCCGTCAACCGCGACCGGCGCAAGCTGGGCAAGCTGGAGGTGTCCAGCATCGGCATGGGGGTGCAGAACATGCACCGCGCCTATCCGACCACGGTCCCTTATAGACCCGAGATGGTGAACATCATCTGCGCGGCCCACGATCGCGGCGTCACCTTCTTCGATACGGCCGAAGCCTATGGACCGTTCGAGAACGAGAAAATCCTGGGCGAAGCGATCCAGCCGTTCCGCGACAAGGTCGTGATCACCAGCAAGTTCGGTTGGAACATCGATCCCGAGACGGGCAAGCGCAGCCCCGGCCTCAACAGCCGGCCCGAGCATATCAAGGTCGCGGTCGAGGGCATGCTCAAGCGCCTGCGCACCGACCGCATCGACCTGCTCTACCAGCACCGCGTCGACCCGCAGGTTCCGATCGAGGACGTCGCCGGCGCCATCAAGGACCTGATGGCCCAGGGCAAGGTCATGCACTGGGGCCTCAGCGAGATGGGTCAGCAGACCCTGCGCCGCGCCCATGCCGCCCTGCCCGTCACCGCGGTCCAGAACGAGTATTCGCTGCTTTGGCGTGGTCCGGAAAAATGGGTGCTGCCGACCTGCGAGGAACTGGGCATTGGCTTCGTCTGCTGGAGCCCGCTGGGCGTGGGCTTCCTCAACGGGGCGATCGACGCGGGCACCCGGTTCGCCGACGGCGACATTCGCAAGGTGGAGGGTCGGTTCTCGCCGGAGAATCTGCCTCACAACCTGGCCCTGGTCGACCTGCTGAAGACCTGGGCGCAGCGCAAGAACGCCACGCCTGGCCAGATCGCCCTGACCTGGCTGCTGGCCCGCAAGCCCTGGATCGTGCCGATCCCGGGCACCACCCAGATGGCGCACATGATCGAGAACGCCGGCGCGGCGTCCGTGCGCTTCACCCCCGCCGAACTTGCCGAGCTGACGGCCGCTGCCTCGGCGATCCAGATCCAGGGGCTGCGGCTGCCCGAAGGCGTCCTGGCCTTCTCCGAGGTCGAAGCCCCGGCCAGGACCTGACATCCGAACTTCCAGAAAGGCGTTTTCCCATGAAGAAGCCCGTCGTCGCGGCCATGGCCGCTTTGAGCCTGGCGACCCCGATCGAGGCGCAGGAGCGCAAGTCCGTCGCGCCCAAGGCCATGCAGAGCGTCGCGCCAGGCCTGGCCGGCTACACCGACGACGTCCTGTTCGGCGACGTGTGGATCAGCCCGGCGCTGAGCCCGCGCGATCGCAGCCTGGTGACGGTGTCGGTGCTGATCGCCACCGGCAAGACCGCCCAACTGACCGGACACCTGGGCCGCGCACTCGACAACGGGGTGATGCCCGTCGAGATCGCCGGCGCCGTCACGCATCTGGCCTTCTACACGGGCTGGCCTAATGCGGTGTCGTCGCTGGAAGTGATCGACAAGGTGTTCGCCGACCGAGGGGTGGACATGGCGGCGCTGCGGGCGCCTGTGTCGGCAGGCCTTCCGGTTCCCGCCTCTGACGCCGCCCGCGCCCAGGCCGTGACGGCGACGATCGGGCCAGTCGCGCCCAAGCTGGCGGCGCTGACCAACGAAGTTCTGTTCGCTGACCTGTGGCGGCGGTCCGACCTTGCGCCACGCGACCGCAGCCTGGTGACGCTGGCCGCGCTGGCCGCCAACGGCGACGAGGCGGGCTTGGCCTTCCACGTCGGCCTCGGCCTCCAGAACAGCCTGACGCGCGCGGAGATCGGCGAGGCGCTGACCCACCTGGCGTTCTATGCCGGCTGGCCCAAGGCGACGGCCGCCGTAGCGGTCGCGGACAAGACGTTCAGGGACTTGGATGCGACGGCGGCGCCCGCGACAGCTGCCAGCCTGACGATCACCTCCCCCGGTTCGCAGCCGGTGCAAGGCCCGGCCGCGACCTTCACCGGCGCGGTCACCGTGACCTCGCCGTTCAAAGGGACCGGTCAGGCTCGTCTCGGCGGGGCGACCGTCACCTTCGAGTCGGGCGCCCGCTCCAACTGGCACAGCCATCCCCTAGGCCAGCTGCTGGTGGTCACGGCCGGCGAAGGTCTGGTCCAGGCGGAGGGCGAGCCGGTGCGACGGATCAAGGCCGGCGACGTCGTCTGGACCCCGCCCGGCGTCAAGCACTGGCATGGCGCTGCGCCCGCCAGCGCCATGACCCATGTGGCCGTGGCCGAGGCCTTGGATGGCAAGAGCGTCACCTGGCTGGAGCCGGTCACCGACGCGGCGTACCGCGCGCCCGCCCGCTAGGCCGCATTTTCGTAAGTGGAGGATTCGATGGCCGACCATCTCATCGGCAAGAACCGGCGCGTGTTCCTCTGAACCTCCGCCCTCGTCCTTTCAAGTTCACTTCTCGGAGTTACGGCGATGAGCACGCCCCCCGCCGCTGCGGCGCCCTCAGGCGCAAACCCGTTCACCCTGGTCTATGGCGGCGCGATCACGAAGAATGAGCCCGGTCAGGTCAACATCCATCAGGTCGCCTACAAGCTGGGCGGCCTGGATATCGTCGCCAACGTCTACACTCCGGCGGGCTACGATCCGGGACGGAAGTATCCGGCGATCGTCGTGGCCCACCCCAACGGCGGGGTGAAGGAACAGGTCGCGGGCCTCTACGCCCAGCGTCTGGCCGAGCAGGGCTACATCACCATCACCGCTGACGCGGCCTACCAGGGCGGGTCCGGCGGGTTGCCCCGCAGCGTGGACAAGCCGGCCTCCCGGATCGAGGACATCCACGGGATGGCCGACTTCATCACCCGCTACCGCGGCGTCGACGGGACGCGTCTTGGCCTCTTCGGCATCTGCGGCGGTGGCGGCTATTCCTTGGCCGCGGCCAAGACCGACAAGCGTTTCAAGTCGATCGCCACGCTCAGCATGTTCAATTCCGGCCGGGTGCGGCGCAACGGCTACCAGGACTCGGCGCTGGCGACGGTCCAGGAACGCCTACGCCAAGCCTCGGCCGCCCGCGCCCAGGAAGCGGCCGGCGGCGAAATCCTCTATTCGGGCGACGCCAATCTGACCGACGCCCAGATCGCGGCCCTGCCGTTCGATCTCTACCGCCAGGGCTATCAGTACTACTGGAAGACCCACCTTCACGCGGGCTCGACCTTCAAGTACACCACCAGCAGCCTGCTGGACCTGATGCGCTGGGACGCCACCGATCAGATAGACCTGATCGACGTTCCGTTGCTGATGATGGCCGGCAGCAAGGCTGACAGCCTCTACATGACCGAGGACGCCTTCCCCAAAGCGACCGGCACGCAGGACAAGACGCTCTTCAAGATCGAAGGGGCCACGCACATCGAGACCTACTGGGCGCCGAAGTACGTCGATGCCGCGATGGGTCAGCTGGCGCCGTTCTTCGAGAGGACATTGGCTTAGGACAAATCTGTAATAGGCGGCGTGGCCTGACCCGCGCCCGTGTAACGGCATTGAGCCAATGGACTACACTTAGAGGTCGATCTGCTCGGACATCTCAAGGGCATCATCGACTTCGATGCCGCCGATACAAACCATGTTCAGGCGACGGCCGCCGCCGATGTCGATCAGGCGTCCATCAAGCATCTCTGGACTGCCCGCCGTCATCTTCGGAGGCACTTCCTGGCTCAGCGCCAAGGACGGCGGGAGGCACGCGAACGCCAGAAGCCAAAGATAAAGAGGGCGCACCAAGTGCCTCCGGATCAACCTTCGGTGAAGCTTTGCGGCATGTGCGGCAATTCGATGGCGCGTTCCAGGCCCAGCCCGCTCTCGGGCGGCCTCGGACCTTGCATGGTTAGATGGAAAGCCGCACGCTATCGCCAGCAACGCTGGAGCTTTCAATGCATGAATTCGCCCCCGCTAGCTGGATCGCGATCCTCGTGGCGATCAGCGGGGGGCTCATCGCAGTGTTCATGAGCCGCAGAGGGCGTTAGCCCCCCGCCGATCCGCAGGTTTGTGTCGTCGGCCGGGCAGCGCCATGAACCGACCTTGGGCTTACTCCGGAAAGCGGACCTGCCAATCGGCTTCACTCATGGCGAGCGTCCTGCGCACCACGAAACCCGCCTCGTCATCCACTAGGGTTATTCCTAGTGCCCGCCCGCCCGACGGGTCCGTAGTCTGCCGGCGTCGAGGGTGCTGAAGGACGAGCAGATGCAGGTCTCCGCCGCCAACCGTACGATCCTGGACAGCAATGTGTCCAACGACGCCAAACAGGGCGAACACCTGGTCAAGGTCGGCGAGACCCTCTCCGGCATCGCCGCCCAACACGGCGTTTCGCTGGACGCTCTGCTGACCGCCAATCCCCGGATCGTCGATCCGAACTTGATCCACCCGGGCCAGGTCGTGAACCTGCCGCCCAGCGAGGCGTCCGGGACCTATACGGTCCAGAGCCGCGACACCCTGTCGTCGATCGGCGCCAAGTTCGGCGTGCCGTGGCAACTGATCGCCCAGGCAAACCACCTGCGCGACGCCGACCTGATCCAACCGCAGCAGGAGCTCATAATCCCTGGCGGCGGCGCCCCCGCCAGGGCGCATGACAAGCCGGCCAACGACACTGCCTCGATCGACGGGACCAAGTCGGCCACGGGCGACTTGCCCTCCACCGAGGGTATGAGCCAGACCCAGAAATATGAGCTCTATGCCAGCTACGTAAACACCTACGGCGACGCCCAGGCCAAGGCGGATCTGGCGGCCGGCAAGCAAGTGATCCTGGGTCTGCGCGTCGACACCGAGGTGGGCGCCAACGCCGGCAAGGGCGTCTATGACGACCGCGTCGTCGTGCTGCGGGCCAACGCGAACGGCGGCGCGGTGCGCGAGTTCTCGGCCGCCACGGAGCCGTCCAGCCAGTACGACGGGCGCTACGGCGGCGACGCCGATGGCGACGGCCGCAAGGAGCTGGGCCGCATCGCCGAGGGCACGGTCACCTTCAGCAAGAGCCGCAGCGACCGGCTGGGCGATGTCCTGCGGCCGACCGAGGCTCACGCCATCGTCCGCGACACCGATCACGACGGCCGCATCGGCGCGAACGACAAGACGGTCAAGAGCACCGACGGCTCGTTCCTGTTCCACGCCGGCGGCAACACCAACACCGGCTCGGCCGGCTGCCAGACGATGAAGCCGGGCGACTTCCAAGCCTTCTGGGACACGCTGGGCGACCAGTCCCGGTTCAACTACGTGCTGGTCAATGTCGGGACCCAGGGCTCGCCTTCCACGCAGACATCAGAGACGCCCGCCAATAGCGACGAGCAGCGGATCGGCGGGCTGTCGGAGCGCTACGAGTCCGGTGGGCGCGGCCCGGGCACGGTGTCCTCGGGCGCCGGTGATCCGGGTGGGGTCTCTTATGGGACCTACCAACTGGCGGGCAACATGAACCGCCCGCAGGCGTTCCTGGCCAACGAGGGCCGCCGCTGGGCGGCGGAGTTCGGCGACGCCGCGCCGGGGACCGCAGCGTTCACGGCGTCTTGGCGCGCCATCGCCGCCCGCGAACCCGAGGCCTTCGAGGCGGCCCAGCACGACTACATCCAGCGAACACATTACCAGGTGCAGGCTGATCAGGTGGAGACCCGGACCGGCGTCGACGTCACCGACCGCTCGGCCGCCCTGCGCGATGTGGTCTGGTCCACGGCCGTGCAGCACGGCCCGGAGACTCAGGTCATCGCCCGCGCCATCGCCAATGTCCGCGCACAGGGCGTCGGCCCCGCCGACGGGCAGGCCTACGATCGGGCGCTGATCAATGCGATCTACGACGAACGGGGCCGCCGCGACTCTGGCGGCGGTCTGGCCTATTTCAGCAGCGCCAGCGCCGCCGTGCAGGCCTCGGTCGCCAACCGGTTCGCCGAGGAACGACGCGACGCCCTGGCGATGCAGAGCCGATAGGATGGACGCATGAGGACGGCTTGCGCGCTCGCGGGACTGGCGCTGGCGACGACCTTCGTCGGCGGCCTGAGCGCCTGCGCCGCGCCGCCGAACCCGGCCGGCCTCTACGCCCGCGCGTCGCCCGCGCCGGGCCGACTGACGATCACCCCCGCCGGACCGAACCTGTGGCGCCTGACCCTCTCCGGCGGCGGCCGCGCAGACGGCGGCGCGACTGGGGCGGACTGCGGCCTGGAGGCCGCAGGCGCGCTGCAAGGCGCCGTCCTGCGCGGCCGCGTCACATCCTCGGAACATCCGGCCACAGTTTCCGTGCGGCTGGTCGGCGAGGAGGCTCGAGTATCGACCGACTTCCAGGGATGTGGAGTCGGCGTCGACCTGAACGGCGTCTATCGCCGGCAGGCGGCCGAGCCCGGACGGGTGGCGGTCGGCGACGATCTGGCGCGCGCCCGCGCCGCCTATCCGGGCAGCCGCCTGCGCATCGTCGAAAGCTACCCCTGGGCGAAATTCGCGGTGCTGCGCGACGGGCGCGCCATCGCCGTCCTGGGCTTCGATGGCGAGAACGAGGAGCTGTCCGACGGCTCCAACAGCTTCCGCCGCATCGGCGAGACCGTCGAGTGGTCGGCGCTCAAGCCCGGCCTCAAGGTCACCCGCATAGAGGAGCCTCAGCCATGAAGGCGATCGAACCGATCGACGGGGTGTCGCTATCGACGGACATCGCGCGCGGCCTGGCCGAGCACGTCGATGTCGCGCGGGTCGCGGTCGAGGCGATGAGCGCCATGGCCGGCGTCGCCGTCGCCGATCCGCTGGGCGGCGCCGATCCGGGCGTCGTGCTGAGCCAGGGCTGGAGCGATTTTCATCAGCAGGGTCACGCCGTCGTCGCCGGCGACATGCGCTCCCTCACCGCCCAGACGGGCCAGACCGTCGCCGCCCGCCTCTCGGCCAGTTCGCCGATCGAGACCGGCCGCATCGAACGGGCGCTGGCGGACTTCGCCCGCGACCTGCGGGCCCACGCAGCCGAGCGGCCCCACCTCACCACCGCCCAGGTGGTCGAACCCTTGCTGCGCGCCCTGGCCAGCGATCGCGCGTCCTTCCCCGCCATCGCCCGAAATCCGGTCGAACGCTTCTTGCACCTGGTCGAGATCGCCCGCGAGGATCTGCGCCGCTCATAAGGACAGCCCCCGCCGAGGCGGGGGCTGAAGGAAGCGCCCCGGGGGACGAGGCGCTGGGGGCGTGGGACCCTGGTTGAACTCAGACGTTGAGGGTGGGCAGACCCAGGAAGCGGGCGGCCAGGCTGGTTTCCGCCTGCAGCGACGAGCCGGCGAACAGGTTGACTCCGCCGCCCAGCAGCCAGCCGGTCAGGAAGAGGCCAAGGCTGGCGTTGAAGGTCTGAAGCCCTTCCAGCAGCGCCTTGTTCTCGTCGCGCGTGAGGTCGAAATCGGCCTGCGAGACGTCCGCGCCCGTCAGGTCGCTGCTCCAGCCCGTCGCGGAGGCGTCGTTCTCGTTGATCACCAGGCCGTCGTCATTGGCCGCGTCGAGCGCGTAGCCGTCGCCGCCCAGCGAGACGGACAAGTCGCCCTTGGTCAGCTCGCTGACCCCGTCGACGATCAGCGCCTGGTCGCCGCGCGTGACCACCACCTGGCTGGCGTAGGTCATGTCGCGACCGTCCGCCGACTTCTCGGTGTTGATGGTGATCTTGGTTCCGTTCTCGAGCTGCAAGGTCATCGCGCCCCAGAAGTCGCCGACGTTCTTGCCGTTGTACTGGACGTGGGGGTCGCCCCACACGCGGGTCGTGTTGCCGTCGGCGTCCCTGACGACGATCTCCGAGTTCGCCTCGTTGATCGACAGGGTATAGCCGTCGCCGATGTCGATCTCGGCCTTGCCCTCGGCGGGCATGGCGGCGGTGAAGCGCGGCGCCTCCGGCGGCGCCCAGACCGAGCCGCCGACAGCTGAGCCCAGCGAGAATTGCATCGCGCCGAAGTTCATGCTCTTGCCGAGGTCGGCGGCGAAACTGGACAGCAGGACGGCGTTTATGCCGCTGGTCAGCGCCCCGTTGATGGTCGTCATGGGAAGGCCCCTTCAAAAGGTTCGGCCGCTCATCGGCCTCGAAGGGAAGCTTCGTCCCGGTCGGGGCGCGACGATAGCTGGGGCTTATCCCATCGGGGAAAACCCTAGCGCTAGGGTGCGCCGGCCGTCCGGGCCATGGTCTTCAGCACCTGCAGGATCACCGCCGGACGCGCGCCCATCTCGTTGAGCAGCACCTGCACCAGGCCCGTCATCATGGCCACCAGCACCGCCGTGGCGATCCAGGCCTTGATGGCCAGGCCCAGGGCGAAGACGTTCAACTGCGGGGCGTAGCGGTTGGCCAGGCCCAGGCCCGCATCGACCAGGAACAGCACCACCAGCGCCGGCGAGGCCAGCATCACCGCCATGGTCATCAGCCGCGCGAACTCGCCCTCGAACAGCGACAGGCTGCGCAGGCTGAGCACCGGCGTCAGGCTGCCGATCGGCCAGAGGACGTAGCTGTCGAGGATCGTGCCGACCATCAGCAGGAGGCCGCCGGCGAACATGAAGACGAAGTTGGCCAGCCGGGCCAGGAACTCGCCGGTCAGCGAGGTCTGGTGGCCGCTCAGAGGATCGACGATCTGGGCCATGGTCGCTCCGACCTTGGCGTCGATGATCTGACCGGCGGACTCGAACGCCCACAGCATCGTCCCGAAGAAGAAGCCGATGACGACGCCGACCAGCGCCTCCTTGCCGAACACCAGGATCCATTGGACGGTGGGCAGGGCCATCTCCGTCAGCTGCGGCTGCAGCGTCACGACAATGATCCCGAAGCACAGGAAGATGGAGTTGCGCACCAGGGGCGGGACCGTCTCAGGTGACAGCAGCGGCATCAGGGCGAAGGCCGCCGCGATCCGGGTCGCGCCCACGGCCAGCACCAGGGTCTGGCCGAAGATGGCGTTCATCCAGTCCGGAACGCCGTTCATCGGCGGATCATGGTCGGGAACTCGGTGAACACCCGGTCTCCGAACCGATAGAGCGAGCCGCCCACCAGACTGGCCGTGGCGAAGATGGTCAGGACGATGGCGAAGAACTTGGCGGCGTATTGCAGGGTCTGTTCCTGCAGCTGGGTGGCCGATTGCAAGATGGCGACCAGAAGGCCGACGATCGACGCCGCGGCGATGGGCGGCGCCGACAGCACCAGGACCAGCCAGAGGGCCTGGTTCACCAGCTCGATGGCTTGGGCGTTCATCATGGCGGGCTCCTTCAGGTGTACGAGAGCACGAGGCCGTGGGCCAGCTTCACCCAGCCGTCGATCAAGACGAACAGGAGCAGCTTGAACGGCAGGCTCACCGTGGTGGGCGACAGCATCATCATCCCCATCGCCAGCAGGATGTTGGACACCACCAGGTCGATGATCAGGAACGGCAGGAAGATCAGGAAGCCGATCTGGAAGGCGGCCGAGAGCTCCGACACGGTGAAGGCCGGCACCACGACGATGAAGTCGCGCTCGGTGATCTGGGCGGCGCGCTCGGGCGTGTTGATGCGGCGGGCGGTCTTCAGGAAGAAGGCGCGCTCGCGCGGCGTCGAGTGTTTTATGAGGAAGCCGCGCAGAGGCTCCTTGGCCCGGTCGACATAGGTGTAGAGCTGCTGGGTGTCGCTGCTGATCGCCGCGGTCGGCTTGAGGTCGGCGTTGGCGCGGGCCATGTCCTGGCCGACCGGATACATGACGTACAGGGTCAGGATCAGCGCCAGGCCGTTCAGGACGATGTTGGGCGGCACCTGCTGCAGGCCCAGGGCGTTGCGCAACAGGCTCAGGGTCACGACGATCTTGGTGAAAGACGTCACCATCACCGCCACGAACGGCGCCAGCGCCAGCAGGATGACGGTGATCAGCGCCGAAGCGGGCGTGAACTGGGCGAGATTCATCCGCTCAGGCCTCCACGCGCACGTCGTCTATGATCAGGCCATAGGCCTCGCCCAGCGCCACCAGGCGGCCTGAGGCCACCGGTCGCTGGCCGGCCAGCAGCACCGCGCGCGCCTCGCCGGGAGGAACATCCAGGGTCACCGTCGCGCCAGGGCGCAGGCTGGCCAGTTGCGCGGCCGTCAACGTGACCTCACCCAGCGCCACCCGCAGCGTCACCGGCAAGTCCCCCACGGTGATGGCGAGATCGGGTGATGACGGTTCGACGATGGCGGAAACGGCGAGGTCGCTCATGGCGGTCGGCTCCAGGCTGTTGACGGAGAAGCCCCCCCGGGCGGGTGAGAAGGCGCCGCGCGCGCGATGTCCGGCCACGGATATCGTCGCGGCCAGCAAGCGGTCCGGTCCGAACGGCAGGAGAACGATGTCGCCGACGCCCGGCGCATCACCCGCGGTGACGGTAGGTCCCTCGAGCGTGAGGACGACTGGCAAGGGAACGGCCAGAGCCAAGACGTCCGGCGCCGTCGGGCCCGGATCTGGCCAGGCCTCGGCGACGTCCAGGTCCAGCGCCAGCACCGCCGCGTGGCGGCGGGCGCCCTCGGCGTCGAACGCCTCGACCCTGACGTGGAGATCCGCGTCCAGCCCCGCCTGGACGTCGATCGGCTCAAGCAACACCCCGCCGCTTTCCAGCGCGACCAGCAGCGGCTCCAGTTGGTCGAGGTTAGCCAGCACCTCGGCGTGGTCGCGCGCCACGCCCGGTTCGCCCGCCTCGGCCAGGCCGAACCGGCCGGCCGCGGTGTCGAACACCACCCAGGTCGTGTCGCCGACATCCTCGACGATGGAAGCCTTCAGAACCAGGCCGTCGACCGTGCGCGACAGGATCGACAACATCCGCTCGCGCGCCGCCGACAGCCTTGGGGAAAGCGACGGCAGGCGGGCGAACAGCGGCTCGGCGGCAGAGCCTACGACCTCGCTCATCGGGCGCCGTCCGCGCGACCGGCGACGGCCATGCGCACCAGGTGGCTGACATTGCTCGCGCCCATCTTGGTCATGATCCGCGAGCGGTGCAGCTCGACGGTCTTGGGACTGATGCCCAGCTTGTAGGCAATGACCTTGTTGACGTCGCCGCCGACGACCAGGTCCATCACCTGCCGCTCGCGCTCGGTCAGCGAGGCGAGCCGACGCTGGTAGTCGTCCTGCTCGGGCGAGGCCGCGGGTCGGCTGGCGAAGGCCTTCTTCAGGGCCGCCTCCAACGCCGCCTCGCGGAACGGCTTTTCCAGGAAGGTCACCGCCCCCTTGCTCATCGCCTCCACGGCCAGGGGCACGTCGCCATGGCCGCTCATGAAGATCACCGGCCGGTCGCAACCACGCTCGCGCAGGGCGTCCAATAGCTCCAGGCCAGACATGCCCGGCATCCGGACGTCGAACACCAGGCAGCTGTCCACCGGCGGATCGCCCGCCTCCAGGAAGGTGCGCGGGTCGTCATAGGCGGTGACGGCATAGCCCAGGCTTTCCAGCCACCAGGCCGCCGACTCCCGGAACTCGCCGTGGTCGTCGACCAGGCAGACCGCCCCCGCGACAGCGGGCTCGGCATGTGAGGGGGTCATGGTTCTTCCTCCTGCTGCGCGCCCGGAAGCGCGCCCGAGAGCGCAATTGGCAGCGCGATGTGAAAGACGCTCCCCCCTCCGGGCGCGGCCGTGTGCCAGAGCCGTCCCCGATGCAGCTCGACGATCGAGCGGCAGATCCCCAGGCCAATCCCCATGCCGCCGGCCTTGATCGAGGCGAACGGCGAGAAGAGACGCAGCGCCTGATCCTCGGGCACACCCGGCCCGGTGTCGGCGATGGTGACTTCGACGAAGCGACCGTCGGCGCTGACGCCGCCCGCCAGGGTCAGGCGACGCGGGCCGGGCCGATCGAGCATCGCGTCCAGGCCGTTGCGAGCGATATTGACCAGCACCTGCTGGATCATCACCGCGTCGCCCAGAACCGGCGGCAGGTCGTCACCCATCGCCATGCGCGCCTGCACGCGGCCGCGGACGATCTCCCAGTCCAGTAAGTCCAGGGTGGCGCGCGCCAGGTCGGCCAGGGCCAGCGGCTCGGCCTTGGGGCGGCGCTGCTCGACGAAGGTGCGGATACGCTGGATCACGTCGGCGGCGTAGAGCGCCTGGTCCGAGGCCTTGGCGAGCGCCTCGTCCTGCATCTCGGCCGTCAGGGCGCCCCGCGCGGCGCGCGCCCTCACCCCACGGACGATGTTGGCGATCGAGCCGATCGGCTGGTTCAGCTCGTGGGCGATCATCGAGGCCATCTCGCCCACCGACATCATGCGCGAGGTCAGCAGCAGGCGCTCGCGGTCGGCCAGGCGTCGGCCCTCGGCCTCCTGGCGCTCCTCGGCGCTGGTCAGCATCAGCCAGACCCGGTCGTCGGGGTCGCGCGCGGCGCGCGCCTCGAACACCGTTCCATCCTCCGGCGAGGCCACCCAGGCCGGCTCGCCGCGCGCGGCCGCGTCGAAGGCGGGACTGAGAACCGTGCCCGGCAGCGATCCCTCCTCCAGCGCCGGGAGCAGACGGGCGAAAGCGGGACTGCGCCAGGACAGGCGCGGCGGCGCGCCCTCGAAGGCGGCGACGGCCAAGTCCAGGGCCGACATCGCCGTCCAGGCCGGATCGGACAGGCCTTTCGACCGTTGAACGAGGGTCATGCGGCCCTCGCTAGGGAAAACCCGCATGGCCGCGCCGACCGCCGCTTCCTATCTAGGCTGCGAAGGAGACCGCCATGAGCACGATCCGCAACGACCTGCAGGGCCTCTCGTCCGCCTGGGCCGCGCGCCTCGACCTCGACGCCGGCTCCACTCGCCACGCGGACTCCGAGGCGTTCGGCGACTTCTCGACCTTCAGCGCCGCCGAAGCCGGCGCGATCGACCTGGCCGCTTCGGGCCTGGGCGCCGACGAGGCGACCCGCGCGGTGATCGACCGCCTGACCGAACTGCGCCACGATGGTCTGTTCTGAGTGTCCTCCCAGCGTGTCCTGAAAGCCGAGCCGGACTGGCGCGGCGGCGCGGCGGCGCTGGCGGAGGGACTGCAGGCCCAGACCACCCTGGATGGCCGCGTCGATGTGCTGGAGCGCGTCTGCGACGGCTTCGGCGAGGCGTTGTACCCCGGCTTCGCCAAGCTGCTGGCCGCGCTGGGTCACTTCGGCTCGCATCCGGTCAAGGCGATGGCCGCTGAGGCGCTGGCCCACGCGCTGATCACCGCCCGCCTGCCCTCGACCCGCGTACCCGCGTGGGGCGCGGGAGGCTTCGCCGGGCTTCTCGACGGAGGCTTGGGCGGCGCCGTGCGTACGGTCGGCCCGCTGGAGTTTCTGTGCGTCTGGCTGGTTCGCGATGTCGCCAGCGAGCGTCTTGACGACGAAGCCTTCCGCGCCGCCCTGCCGCTGCTGATCGACCTGGTCTCGGCCTCGCCCCGCGCCGCCGGTCTCTATGC
>Ga0075369_10000339_pt1 | contig 13917 bp, 14 predicted proteins | sample EndMethybrTD3034_FD_71400 | JGI IMG/M metagenome (GOLD analysis project Ga0075369, IMG submission 71400) | Populus endosphere microbial communities from Tennessee, USA - Endosphere MetaG P. TD hybrid TD303-4 | ecosystem: Host-associated > Plants > Roots > Endosphere | place: USA: Tennessee...
TGCCCTTCGAGCAGTGTTCGCACGGGCCCGACCATGGCGCCGAGCGCTATCGTAGCCGTCATGGTCGGGTCTTCGAAACGAGCGTCGGGCGCGTCTGCCAGCATGGTTGCAACGGCCGTCACCGTGCGCGCGTACATGCGAGCGACGAACCTGGCGCCGCCCCGTTGTTCAGCAACCGCATAGAGTGCCTTCGATTCCCTGGAGTTGCGCAGCTTCTCGGCAAGGAAGGCGGTGACGAGGGCCGCTGCCATCTGGGACACCGGCTTGCCCCGGTGTGCGCTGCAGGCACGCTCGACGGCGCTGGTGATGCGGTCCAGATGCTGTTCCAGCACGGCGGCGAGCAGCGCGTCGCGGTTCGGATAGTACTGATAGAGACTACCAACCGACATGCCCGCGCGCGCGGCCATGCGGGTCGTCGTGCAGCGGCTCAAACCCTCCCGGGTCAAAACCTGAATCGCCGCGACGTGCAAAGCGTCGATGGTCGCCGCGGAGCGGGCCTGAACCGGGGATTTCCTGGGTTTTAGGGTCGTTGCGACGGGGCTCATGGAATGCGAATTCAAAACTGAAGGATCCTTCATATGTTCTCGAAGGAACATTAGACAAGGACCAAGACAGATGACCGGTACGTTCGTCCTCGGCAGCCGCACCGTGAAGCGACTGGGCTACGGCGCCATGCAACTCGCAGGCCCCGGCGTGTTCGGTCCGCCCAAGGATCACGATGCGGCACTGGCCGTCCTGCGCGAGGCCGTCGCGGCCGGGGTGAACCATATCGATACCAGCGACTTCTACGGCCCGCATGTCACCAATCGGCTGATCCGCGAGGCGCTGCATCCCTATCCGGATGACCTCGTCATCGTCACCAAGATCGGCGCCCGACGCGGCCAAGATGCTTCATGGATTCCTGCCTTCTCGCGCGAAGAACTCCGTCAGGCGGTACACGACAATCTCCGCAATCTCGGCCTGGACGTGATCGATGTGGTCAATCTGCGCGCCATCTTCAGCGTGCATGGGCCGGCGGAAGGCTCCATCGAAGCGCCGCTCACCGCTCTTGCGGAGCTCCAGCGGCAAGGCCTGGTCCGCCATATCGGCCTCAGCAATGTCACGCCGACGCAACTGGCCGAAGGCCGCCGACTGTGTGAGATCGTCTGCGTGCAGAACCACTACAACCTGGCACATCGGGCCGACGACGCCATGATCGACGGCCTTGCCCGCGACGGCATCGCCTATGTGCCGTACTTCCCGCTCGGCGGTTTCAGCCCGCTGCAATCCTCGGTTCTTTCCGACGTTGCGCAGCGCCTCGGCGTCACACCGATGCAGGTTGGGCTCGCTTGGCTGCTTCGTCGCGCGCCCAATATCCTGCTGATTCCCGGCACGTCATCCGTCGCACATCTGCGGCAGAACCTGTCTGCCGCCGAACTCGATCTGCCGGATGACGCGCTGACAGCGCTCGATGGCGCCTAGGTCGCCCGCGTCAGGCGGTCTTTGCCTTGAGCTCGTCTAGCTGCATCTTCGCGCCCGCGATCATGCAGGACAGGTCGGACGTCAGCATCACCATGTCGAAGCCGCGCTTCACCGCGCCGGCCGCGAACGCGGCACTGGCGCAGTGCATGACACACTTGATGCCGGCCTTGTGAGCGGCAGCCAGGATCTTGTCGCAAGTGGCGAGATGGAGCGGGTCCGGGTTGTCACCGCGCGGCGGCAGCCCCAGGGCGAACGACAGGTCGGCCGGTCCGATGTAGACGGCATCGAGGCCGGGCGTGGCGCAGATGGCGTCGAGGTTGGCCAGACCCTCCTTGGTCTCGATCATGGCCATGACGACGATCTCGTTGTTGGCATTGGCGACATAGTCGGCGCCGCCGTAGTGCACGGCGCGCACGGGTCCGTTGGAACGCATGCCGACCGGTGGATAGCGGCACGCGGCAACCGCCATCGCAGCTTCCTTGGCGTTGTTCACCAACGGCACGATGACGGCGTAGGCGCCGAGGTCGAGCGCCTTCATGATCGCCGCGGGCTCATTCCAGGCGACCCGCACGACCGGGACCGTGTCGGTCTGCGAGATCGCCTGCAGCATCGGCGCGACGTCTTTCATTTCGGCAGTTCCGTGCTGCAGGTCGACGCACAAGGCATCGAAGCCCTGACGCGCCATCACCTCGGCGGTGAAGCCGTGAGACACGGAAAGCCAGCCCAGCGTCACACATTTCCCGTCACGCCACATCTGCTTGATCTTGTTCTGTCGCATGGTCGCATCCACCCGTTGGTCATCGATTCCACAAACGAGTGGATTGGGCCCGATCAAACGATCCTTTTCAACACCCAGGACGCCCCAGCAGGGCACGCCGGCCGGTATGCGGCTGACTGAACCCTATTGCGGCTCGGTCTTGATGCGGCCGCCCTTGTCGACGATGAGGTCGACTGTTTCGGTCCCGCGCCTGGCCTTTGCCCGCCAGACGCCCATGCTGTCGCGCGACAGGCCGCTGACGTCGGTATAGCCCATCCGCTCGATCTTCGAGCGGATCACGTCGGTATCGGTCGTCCTTGCTTCGGAGGTGATGGGCTTGACGGCAAGTGGGGTGTCCGCCGGCCGCTCGCCCGTCTGCGCGAGCGCCGCGCCCGTCGCCATCACAAGTGCTGCAGAGACTGAAAGCGCCTTCATGGGGAGCTCCTGCGATATCCCCCCAAACGCTCCAGCACCATCGATTGTTGCAGCCGGCCTAGGCCGCCTTCTTCACGTGGATTGCTCCTTTGCCACGATGCTTGCGGCTGCCTTGGCACGCAGCGGTCGTGCCGCTTGTCTTCGGCCTTCCTTCCCATTGTGCTTCTCGTCCAAAGCGAGCCGCCAGGAAGTCCACGAAGGTTCGAACCTTTGCCGAAAGGTGACGGCCGTGAGGATAGACGGCACGTATCGTCAAAGGCGGAGGCGCATAATCGTCCAACACCGTCCGCAGGCGGCCCGACTTCACGGCATCGCCGACCATGTAGGTCGGCAGGGCGACAAGGCCCTGCCCTTCCAGCGCCGCCAAGAGGAGCACGGCCGCGTTGTTGGACCTCAAGTTTCCCTTGGGGGCCACCTCGAGCGCCTCGGCCTTTGGTGAGACGAGCTGCCAGGCGCCGCGTATGTAGGATGTTCCGGTAAACGTCAGGCAATTGTGGTTGGCGAGATCGGCCGGCGTACGGGGCATCCCGTGCTTCTTGAAATAGGCCGGCGCGCCGCAGATGACCATTCGACATGACGCTACCTGGCGCGCCACGAGACTGGAGTCCGGCAGCGGTTCGACACGCACCGCCACATCGAAGCTCTCGTCGACGAGATCGACGATGCGATCGCTCAACATCACTTCGATCGAGATCGACGGGAAGCGTGCGGTGAAGTCGGCAACCGCAGGCGCCAGATGGAGAACGCCAAACACCGGCGTCGCGTTGACACGCAAGTCGCCCCGCGGCGCCACCTGCATCCTGCCCACGGCCGCCTCGGCTTCCTCGAGGTCCGACAGGAGCCGCTTGCAACGGTCGTAGTAGGCGCGGCCCACCTCGGTCAGGCCCATCCTGCGCGTCGTGCGGTTGAGCAGTCGCGCCCCAAGCCGCTCCTCGAGCTGCTTGACGTGCTGGCTCACCATGCTCGTCGAGAGCCCGAGGCCCGCGGACGCGGTCGTGAAGCTGCTCGCCTCCACGACCTTGGTGAAGATGCGCATGTTTTCGAAGCGGTCCATTTCAAGGTCTCATTCTTAACTTTTGCTGAAAGGTATATCGTGGAAAGGGCCGATTATCAAAAATACCAAAATAGTTAGACCTGCTCCACTTCAAGCACAGTGGAGACAGCCCAATGGCTTTCGTGAATACCGCTCGAAATGTTGCCGCCTTCTCGGCTGCAGCTCTGTCCATCGTCTACGCCGCCGCCGGCCATGCGCAAACCGTCGACGACATGTCTCGATGCCGGGACCTCTACGGCCTGTACAACAAGTACGAGGCCAACGGCCGGGGCTCTACGTCGGCGCCGAATGTCGAGGTCGCCGCCGCTTTCAGCGAATGCCAGAAGGGGAACTACAAGGCGGGCATTGCCAACCTGACCAAGGCCCTTGAGCGCCAGAAGATTCCCGTCCCCGACGTCGAGGCGGCGAAGGCCCGCTGATCGCTGACACCGCACCTTGCATCCCGTCGGCAGGTTAGTGCCGGCGGGATGCTCCTTCGACCGAACCGGCGGACCAGATCGATTGATCAAATGACACGAATGCACTTTATGGTTGCTTACGGGTCAACTTGGTCCGTGCTACAAGAGTCGTATGGTCGATAGTCCAGAAAACCTGGTGTTGACGCAACTTCGGGCGATTCGCGGCGATATTTCCGACGTCCAAGGCACGCTCGGGGAGATTAAGCGGCGACTGGCGAATCTCGAGAGTGGTCAGGCGTCGATCATTCAGCATCTGGGCAACCTGGCTGCAGCAGACGCTCAACAGCAGCTCGCCACCGACGGGGTCACCGAGCGGCTGGTCCGCATCGAACGCCGGCTCGAGCTGCGCGAGGCGTAGAGCCTGTGTGACAGGCGTTGAACATCAACGCTGCGGTAGTGACCTAAGCCTTTTGCATGTCCATCGATGGAGTCATCCGGGCTGGCGGACGACGTTCTAGCCTACCGATGCTCGGCCCGTGGCGTGTCAAGCCGTCTTCTCCGCCTTGAGCCCGAGCTTCTTGATCGTCTGCTCGCGCATGACGAACTTCTGGATCTTGCCGGTGATGGTCATCGGGAACTCGGGCACGAACTCGATGTAGCGCGGGATCTTGTAGTGGGCGATCTCGCCCTTGCAGAACTCGCGGATCTCCTCGGCCGTCGCGGTCTTGCCGTCGTGCAGCTTGATCCAGGCGCAGATCTCCTCGCCATAGCGCGGATCGGGCACGCCGATCACCTGGACGTCCTGGATCTTGGGATGCCGGTACAGAAACTCCTCGATCTCGCGCGGATAGACGTTCTCGCCGCCCCTGATCACCATGTCCTTCAGCCGGCCGACGATGTTGACGTAGCCCTGCTCGTCCATGGTGGCGAGGTCGCCGGTGTGCATCCAGCCGGCCTCGTCGATCGCCTCGGCGGTCTTGTCGGCGTCGTTCCAGTAGCCCTTCATCACCGAATAGCCGCGGGTGCAGAACTCGCCGGTCTCACCGCGCGGCACGGCCTTGCCCTCGGCATCAACGATCTTGATTTCTATGTGCGGCAGCACCTGGCCCACGGTCGAGACGCGCCGCTCGACCGGATCGTCGGTGGCGCACTGTGTCGACACCGGCGAGGTCTCGGTCATGCCGTAGGCAATCGTGACCTCGCTCATGTTCATCTGGCTCTGCACCTTCTTCATCACCTCGATGGGGCACGGCGAGCCCGCCATGATGCCGGTGCGCAGGCTCTTGAGGTCGAACTTGGCGAACTCGGGATGGTCGAGCTGGGCGATGAACATGGTGGGCACGCCATAGAGCGCCGTGCAGCGCTCCTCGGAGACCGCCTGCAGGGTCGCCAGCGGATCGAACGCCTCGGCCGGATAGACCATGGTCGAGCCATGGGTCAGGCAGCCGAGATTGCCCATCACCATGCCGAAGCAGTGGTAGAGCGGCACGGGAATGCACAGCCGATCGTCGGGCGTGAGCCTCAACCCCTCGCCCACGAAGTAGCCATTGTTCAGGATGTTGTGATGGCTGAGCGTGGCGCCCTTCGGATGCCCCGTCGTGCCCGAGGTGAACTGGATGTTGATGGCGTCGTCGAACTGCAGCTTCGGGCCGAGCTCGGCGAGCTTCATCTTCTCGGCATTGCCGCCGGCATTGGCGACATCGTCGAAGTTCAGCATACCCGGAGTCTTCTCAGCCCCCAGCCGCACGACGTGCCTGAGATGCGGCAGCTTGCCCGCCTTCACCAGGTCCGACGCGATCTCGAGATAGTTCGAGGTCTTGAGCGCCGGCGCCAGGATCAGCGCCTTGCACTCGACCTTGTTCATCGCGTACTCGAGCTCGGCGCGCCGGTAGGCCGGGTTGACGTTGACCAGCACCAGCCCCGCCTTGGCGGTGGCGAACTGCGCCAGGGTCCATTCGTAGCGGTTGGGCGCCCAGATGCCGACGCGATCGCCGCGCTCCAAGCCCAGCGTCATCAGCCCGGCGGCGAGATCGTCGACCCGGCGACCGAGTTCGCCCCACGTCCAACGCACGTTCTGCTGGCGCACCACCAGCGCCTCGCGGTCGCGATGGGTCTCGACCGTGCGATCGAAGAAACTGCCGATGGTCTCGCCGATCAGCTTCTTGGTCGACACGCCGTGGTCGTAGGAAATCCGGGGGCTCTGGGTCATGGGCGAAACCTTAGCGGCGGCACGGGGCCAGATGCCACAGGGATGTTTTGGCCGCACGGATCATATCACCCACGGAAGGGCTGGTTCGCCCCGTTGGGAGACATTGTTCGATGCATCGTGCGTTCATGCTGCTTGTACTACTGCTCACCGCCTGTGAAGGAAGCGTCTTTCCAGCCGAAGACCCCGGGCGCCAGGCAGAGATCAAGAAGAGCTACGAAGCGCGCGACACCTGCCTCAAGCGCCAGGCCCTGGCCGATGGAACCAGCGGCACCGAACCGGATGCCCTGGCCCACGCCGCGACACTCGCCTGCCAGGCCGAGACCGACCGGCTGATTGCCACCGCCAATACCGACGGCGATGCCAAGGTGACGGCGTCGATCCGCCACGACACCGAGTTCCGGGCCATGAAGTACGTCCTGCAGACCCGCGGGCTCACCGCCTTCTAGGGACACCCAGCAAGGTATTTGTCCTGCCCCTGAATTAATCTCGCTCTTCGCCGGCGCGGCGAGCCATTAGGGTCCGCGCATGAAGATCGAATTCACCACCGTCGACGTGTTCACCGATCGCCGGTTCGGCGGCAATCCATTGGCCGTCATCCCCGACGCGCGCGGCCTCGCGACCGAGCAGATGCAGTCGATCGCGGCCGAGTTCAACCTCGCCGAGACGACCTTCGTGCTGCCGCCGCAGGATCCTGCGCACACCGCCCAGGTCCGCATCTTCACGCCCAAGGCCGAGATGCCGTTCGCCGGCCATCCCAATGTCGGCACGGCCTTCGTGCTGGCGCGGGCGGGCGAATGCCACGGCCGAAAGATCACGGGCGACCGGCTGGTGTTCGAGGAGAAGGCCGGGCTCGTGCCGCTCGATCTCATGCGCGAGCAGGGCACCGTCGTCGCGGCGCGGCTGGCGGCGCCCCAGAAGCTCGCTCTCGGCGATGAGCTCGCGCCCGAGCTCGTCGCCGAGATCTGCGGTCTCGGCACCGGCGATATCGGTTCGGCGACGCACCGGCCGGTCATCGCCTCGTGCGGCAACAACTTCGTCTTTGCCGAGGTGACGTCGCGCGCAGCGCTCGCCAAGGCCACCGTCCGCACCGACCTGCTGGCCAGGCACGTGCCGATGTCGCGGGCCGTCGGCATCCATCTCTACACACATGCAAAGGAAGACGGCGTCGAGATCCAGTCGCGCATGTTCGCGCCGCTCTATGGCGTGCCCGAGGATCCCGCGACCGGCAGCGCCAACGTGGTCCTGATCGGCCTGCTGGCGCATTTCCGGCGCGAGGCCGATCTCACCCTGTCGAAGACGATCGGCCAGGGCTTCGACATGGGCCGGCCGAGCATTCTCGAGAGCATGGCCGAGAAGAAGGGCGGCCGCGTCGTCGACACCTACATCGGCGGCCGCTGCGTGCCGATGCTCAAGGGCACTATCGATCTGGATTGATGGGGCGACCTGGCATGATGGGCGACCTCACTTGATGCGACCGAGGCCGTCCAGCGTGTCGGCGAAACCGGTGATGCGCGATGAATCGGCGACAGCACGCAGATTGGTCGCGAGCAGGCTGAGCGGCTGGCCGAGGTCACAACGGTTCGCGATCAGCCATTTGATATTGGCCAGCTGGCTTTCGAGATCGATGGCAACGCCGACATAATTCGGCTGCGACTTGCTGACCCGGCCCGCCGCTCCGGCGAGGGCCAGGCCATAGGCCTGGCACAGGTCGGTCGTGGGCGAGAGATCGAGCTCCTGGAGGTCCCACAGGTCGAACAGCCTGCCCTTCTCCAGCATGGTGATGGCATCGGCCTGGCGGTTCCCGAGTTGACGGATGCCGGCCAGGGCCCGCGCGCCATAGGTGTCGGAGTGCAGGTAGATCAGATAGCTCTCGAGCGGTGAGTCGGGACCGAGGCTCGCGAACTCGGCCTCATCGCGCTCGCGCGCGGCTTGTCGCTCCTTCGCCTGCTGTTCCTGTTGCTGCTTGGCGAGCTCGGCGAGACGCGCATCGCGGGCAGGATCGGGCAGCGCGGCCCTGATCGCGGAGACAAAGGGCGTCGCGGTGAGGAAGATGATCGCGGCGCCGATGACCGCGCTCACGACGCCGGCGCCAAGAGTGCCGTGCAGTGCCGGCAGGCGCGCCCACAGCGCATAGAGAGCGAACAGCGGCGGCAGCATGGCCGGTATCAGGAGCGCCGACGAGTCACCCCGGCCGACGGCGTCGCCCGCCATCCACACGGCCACGCAGGACAGCGGCAGCAGCACCACCAGCCCGATCGCTGCCCAGACCGGCATGCGTCCGTTCACGGCAGCGACGATCAGCGCCGCCGCCAGCACCAGCCACAGCGCCGCGCCAAGGAATGCGGCGTACGCCAGAGCCAGCCCGCGTCCGAAGGCATCGCCGCCTGGCGCATCGGCAAGGCAACTCATCATGGCGATGTAGAGGACCGCCGCCACCGACAGCAGGACGATGGTTCCGACCGGAACGCGCATCGCTCACTCTAGCATGAGTGCGAGGTCGTTGAGACGACACTGCCGAAGACCGCTGGTCTGTTTGCAGCCGCTGTGACGCTCACATCTCACTTCGGCTGGCGCAGAGCCGCGACCTGGTCGGCGATTCCGGTCAGACGAACATTGTCGGCGATCGCCCTCACCCGTGCCTCGGCCAGAGCCAGCGCCTGGCCGAGATCGCAGCGCGCCGCCGCCAGCCACTTCATGTTGGGCAGCTGCCACTCTATATCGAGCGCGGCAGAGACATAGCCCGGCTGGTTGCGATCGATCTTCATCGCCTGGACCTGCAACGCCGCGCCATAGGCCTGGCAGATCTGAGCGGGATCGAGGTCGAGCTGCCACAGCGCCTCGAGATCGTTGAGACGGCCTTCGCGCAGCAGCGCGGCGGCGTCCTGGTTGCGGCTCTTCACGAGCCGCGCGCCGGCCAGCGCCTGGGCATGGCGCGCACTGCCCGGCGGCAGATAGTCCAGATAGTCGCCAAGCGACGAAGCGGGACCGAGGCGCGCGAAGCGAGTCTCCTCTTCCTCACGCGCCTGCTGCGCGCGGCGCTCCGTCTCCTGCTCATACTGGCGCTGCTGCTCGGCGCGCTGGGCGTCGCGCTCGGGATTGGGCATGGTTTCGATCCAGCCCATCACCAGTGGCACGACCGTGAGTATCACGATCGCACCGCCGAGCGCGGCGCTGGTCGGCCCGACGGGTAGGATGCCATGCAAGGCGGGCAGCCGGCCCCACAGAGCGAGCAGCGCCAGCAGCGGCGGCAATGCGATGGGAGCCGTCATCAGCCACCAGCCGCGCTCCTCGGCGAGGCCGGCCGCCGCCGCGGCTGCGATGGCCGACAATGGCAGGACGATCAGCGCCGCGACGGCGAGCCAGCCCGGCAGGCGGCCGTTGAACCAAGCCAGCACGAACAGGCCGGTGAGCACGAGCCACAGCACGGCGCCGATGATCGCGGCGAAACCCAGAGCCATGCCACGGCCCGCCAGGTCGGTGCCGCGCGAGCCCAAGAGATTGGCGAGAAAGCCGGAATAGAGAAGGAAGGCGATGGCGAACAAGGCGATGGCGCCGTACGGCACACCGCCCGACAAGCTCTGGTCTTTCATCAACACACTCTACGCGACGAAGGCTCGTTGTTGGTTCTCCTCCACACCTAACATGAATACATGCCAGGTAGTTGAGACGAAGCGGTCGTCCGGGCCATCTCGTCGGCATGGACGAGTTGCCGGGACCACTGGTGCTGTTTGCCGTCGCGATGACGCTGACGCCGGGGCCCAACGTCGTGCTGGTGACGGCGTCGGCGGCGAACTTCGGCTTCCGGCGCACCGTCCCGCAGATGCTGGGCATCACTTTCGGCTTCGGTTCGATGACCATGGCGACGGGCCTGGGATTGGCCGGGCTGGTCCACGCCGAGCCGCGCCTGCATCTCGCGCTCAAGTACGGCGGCGCGCTCTATCTCCTCTATCTCGCCTGGCGTATCGCCCGCGCCGACGCCGCCAGCGCCTCGCTGCGCGCCAGGCCGATCGGCTTCCTCGAAGCGACACTCTTCACCTGGATGAATCCCAAGGCATGGGTCTCCGCGCTGGGCGCCGTCGCCGCCTACAGCACGGTGGGCGGCGACGTCCTGTGGCAGACGACGGTGATCGCGGGCGTGCTGGCGGTGGCCTGCCTCGCCTCGGTAGTGGTCTGGGCGGGCTTCGGTTCAGTGATCGGCCGGTATCTCGCCGACCCAAGGGTGCGAAAAGCGTTCAACTGGTCCATGGCAGGTCTGCTCGCGCTATCACTGATCCCGGTGTTTCGACCGTGACCTCGGCCCGTCACAAGAAAAAGACCAGACGTTCTCAAGGGAACCTTCAAGCGAAGCCGGCCGGGACGACCGAGCATGGACTCCTGTCTCAAAAGGGGTCGCCCATGGTCGACGAAGCAAAGCTCAACGATTTCATCGGCAAGATGCTGGGAGATCTCGGCGGCGCCGCCAGCGTCGCCATGGTGCGCATGGGCGATGCGCTCGGTCTGTACAAGACCCTTCAGGCAGCAGGCCCGATGACCAGCAGCGCCCTCGCCCTGCGCGCCGGGGTGCACGAAAGATACCTGCGCGAATGGCTGTCGCATCAGGCGGCCTCCGGCTATCTGGCATACGACCCTGCAGCCAGGACCTTCGCGCTGCCGCCGGAACAGGCCATGGTCTTCGCCGTCGAGGACAGCCCTGTCTACATGATGGGCGGCTTCGATCTCATGGCGGCGATGCTGGAGAACCAGCCCAAGGTGCAGGCCGCTTTCACGAGCGGCGGCGGCGTGGCGTGGGGCGACCACGCAGGCTGCATGTTCTGCGCCGTCGCCCGCTTCTTCCGCCCAGGCTACCACAGCAACCTGATCCCGAGCTGGCTGCCGTCACTGGACGGCGTGGTCGCCAAGCTCGAACGCGGCGCCAAGGTGGCCGACATCGGCTGCGGCCACGGCTGGTCGACCGTGCTGATGGCCAAGGCTTTCCCCAAATCGCAGTTCATCGGCTACGACTTCCATGCCGGATCGATCGAGGACTCGCGCGCCCATGCCCGCGAACACGGCGTCTCGGCGAACACACGGTTCGAGGTCGCGCCGGCCAAGGAAATCCCGGAACGCGACTTCGACCTCGTGACGAGCTTCGACTGCCTGCACGACATGGGCGATCCGGCCGGCGCGGCGGCCCACGTTCGTGGTCTCCTGAAGCCAGACGGAACCTGGATGATCGCCGAACCCATGGCCGGCGACCGCCTCGAGGACAATCTCAATCCCGTCGGACGTCTGTTCTACGCGGGCTCCACCATGATCTGCGTGCCGACGTCCCTCTCTCAGGAAGTCGGTGCCGCGCTCGGAGCGCAGGCCGGCGAGGCAATGCTGCGCGAAGTGATCGGCGGCGCCGGCTTCCGCAGCGTCCGCCGCGCCGCCGAAACGCCGTTCAACATGATCCTCGAGGCGAAGCCGTAGCGCCGCGTCTTCTCATGTTCTTTTGGACCGCCGGCCTCTGTCCGGCTCATGATCATGATGCCGGCCGGAGGCCGGCGGTCCGGAAGAGCATGACGCGCCCCCAGCACATCACCCGGTCTTGGTGACGGCGAGTGGAAGTGCCGCGCCCTGCTTCACTGTGCGCAGCGCGAACGAGCTCCTGATCTGGGCGATGCCCGCGATCTTGGTGAAATCCATGACGAAGCGCTCGTAGGCTTCGAGGTCGGGCACGACGATGCGCAGCAGGTAGTCGCTGTCGCCCGTCATCAAGTAGCACTCCATCACCTCGGGTCGCGCTGCCGCGGCGCGCTCGAAGGCCTGCAGCGCCTTCTCGTTCTGGGTCGAGAGCGACACGCTCATGAAGACGTTGACCGACAGGCCGACCGACTTGGCGTCGACCTGCGCGGCATAGCCCTTGATGACACCTGCCTCCTCCAGCGCCCTGACCCGTCGCCAGCACGGTGAAGAGGAGAGCCCGACCTGCCCGGCGAGGTCGGCATTGCTCACCCGGCCGTCCTTCTGCAGATGGTCGAGGATGCGCCGGTCGATGGCATCGAGGGAGATCATTGCTTAAATTTCCTACTTTTGGCGCAATTCTACCCTATACAGACCCCCAAAGGGTCCAAACGCAAGGACTTTCCCCCGAGCCAGGCGTATGCCGTGCCCATGACCACGATTGCCCCTGTTCAAGAGTTGAAGGCGCAACGTCTGCGGCTCCTGCGCGAGCTCGAGCGCAAGGTCCTGTGGCTGAGCGCCTGGACCATCCATAACGCCAACCACCTGCGGCCCAATCGCGACGGGCTGAAGGTCGGCGGCCACCAGGCCTCGTGCGCCTCGCTCGCGACGGTGATGACGGCGCTCTACTTCTCGGTGCTGAAGCCCGAGGATCGCGTGGCGGTGAAGCCGCACGCCTCGCCGGTGTTCCACGCCATCCAATACCTGTTCGGCCATCAGACGCAGGAGAAGCTCGAGCACTTCCGCGGGCTGGGTGGTGCGCAGTCCTATCCTTCGCGCACCAAGGACGTCGACGACGTCGACTTCTCGACCGGCTCGGTGGGCCTCGGCGTCGCCATGACGCTCTTCTCCTCCCTGGTGCAGGACTATGTGCGCCTGAAGGAACTCGGTGACGGCAAGCGGCCGACTGGCCGCATGGTGGCGCTGGTCGGCGATGCCGAGCTCGACGAAGGCAACATCTTCGAGGCGCTGCTCGAAGGCTGGAAGCACGACGTCCGAAACCTGTGGTGGGTGATCGACTACAACCGCCAGAGCCTGGACGGCGTGGTCAACGACCGCCTGTTCGGCCGCATCGGCGAGATGTTCGAGCTGGTCGGCTGGCGTGTCGTCACCCTGAAGTACGGCATGCTTCTGGAAGCGGCCTTCACCCAGCCCGACGGCGAGCATCTGCGGCAATGGATCGACGACTGCCCCAACTCGCTCTACTCGGCGCTGGTGTTCAAGGGCGGCGCGGGCTGGCGCGAAGCGCTGACGCGCGACCTCAACCAGTATCCCGGAATCCGCCGCATCCTCGACCAGCACGACGACGAGGCGCTGCACCGGCTGATGACCAACCTCGCCGGCAACGACATGCAGGCCGTGCTCGACGCCTTCGAGGGCGTCGAAGGCGACCAGCCGACCTGCTTCATCGCCTACACCATCAAGGGCCAGGGCCTGCCCTTCGCCGGCCACAAGGACAATCATTCCGGCCTGATGACGCTCGACCAGATGGCGGGCTTCAAGAAGGGCATGGGTATCGCCGACGGCCAGGAGTGGGGGAAATTCGCCGGCCTCAAGGCGACAGCGGCCGAGCTGCAGCAGGTCCTGGCCGAAGCGCCGTTCAACGCCGAGGGCCGCCGCCGCACCGAGGCGCCGATGGTGGCGATCCCCGCTCAGCTGCCCAAGCCCAACGACAAGGAATCGAGCACGCAGGCGGGCTTCGGCAAGATCCTGAACGCCATCGCCGCCGAGGACAGCGAGCTCAGCAAGCGCATCGTCACGACCTCACCCGACGTCACCGTCTCGACCAATCTCGGCGCCTGGGTGAACCGGCGTGGTCTTTGGGCACACACCGAGGCGGAAGACGTCTTCCGCCTCGGTGTGTGCCCAAAGACCACGCCGGTTCACCCAGGCGCCGAGA
>Ga0075369_10000341_pt1 | contig 13845 bp, 11 predicted proteins | sample EndMethybrTD3034_FD_71400 | JGI IMG/M metagenome (GOLD analysis project Ga0075369, IMG submission 71400) | Populus endosphere microbial communities from Tennessee, USA - Endosphere MetaG P. TD hybrid TD303-4 | ecosystem: Host-associated > Plants > Roots > Endosphere | place: USA: Tennessee...
GGCTCGTCTCGACGACGCGGATGCCGTACTTCTTCTCGAAGCCGTTGAAGAAGGCCTTGCGCATGGCGCTGCCCATCGACCCGCCGGAATGATTGACCACGATCTGGGCCGGCTTGGGCGGCTCGGCCTGGGCAAAAGCCCGGCCCGACACGCCAACGGCGGCGGCGCCTCCGAGCAATGAGACGGCGTGACGACGGCGCAAACGGCTGATCTCCATGACAGGCTCCCTTTATTATTTGGCTGCGTGCAGCCTTTGACCCCCACGCGACTCTAGGAGTCGCGCCGGCGCGTCGCAACATGCATACCGATGGTCGCTGGGTTGCCCGTCCGTCGGCCGGAATTGCCGTCAGGCCACATCATCCGGGAAGATGTGATTGCCGTCTCTACCAAGAGGCAGCGGTCGCACCGACAGGACCGCCGCCAATGGCAGCGGTCCATAGAGGTGCGGAAACAGATCGCCGTCGCGCGAAGGCTCATACTTCAGCGCGTCTCCAAGGCGCGCGCCGTCAGCCGCCACAAGGACGAGATTGTCCTGCCCGGCAAAGTACAGCTGGGCCGTCCGCCTCGCCTGCGCTCCCGTGGACAGATGGATGAAGCCGTCCTTCAGGTCTATTCCGGCGCCGGTGAAAACGCCGTTGTCTTCGGCTGCCCGCCACAGCTCGGCGGCGATGATTTTGTAGACTGTCGTCATGTCATGGTCTTCCGGACCGCGAGCTAAGCCTTGCGGCAGTCGGCGCAGGTGCCCATGACTTCCAGGGTCATGTCGCGCGCGGCGAAGCCGCGGCGGTTGGCGCTGGCCGAGATCGACTCGGCAAGCCCATCGCTGTGCAGTTCTTCGGCATTGCCGCAGTCGCCGCAAATCAGGAAGAAGCCGCGATGCGCCTCGCCGGGATGGCTGCAGCCGACGAAGGCGTTCATGCGCTCGATGCGGTGGATCAGGCCATTGTCGATCAGGAAATCGAGCGCGCGGTAGATCGTGGGCGGGGCTGAGCCCAGCGCCTCGTTGCGCAGTTCATCGAGCAGGGCATAGGCGCCGACCGGCTTGTGACTCGACCATACGAGCTCGAGCACGCGGCGGCGCAAGGGCGTGAAGCGCAGGTCCTTTTCGGCACACAGCTTCTCGGCCGCCGCCAGGGCGTCCTCGATGCAATGCTTGTGGTCGTGGCCGTGCGCCGAGGCTTTGGCGGTCTTCTTCACGCGGTTCCCGATTTGCCAAGCTGGTTTCGGGCGATTATACGCCCCGTTCCGTTCGCAGGCCAAGGCTCGCTCCCCAATGCCCAGCACCGCCAACGTTGTTCCGACGACATATCCACCGGCCGCCATCGACCAGGCGATCGCCGAGATCCAGTTTGACGCCCAGGGCCTGGTACCGGCCATCGCCCAGCAGCACGATTCGGGCGAGATCCTGATGATGGCCTGGATGGATCGCGACGCCGTCGCCGAGACAATGCGCACTGGCCGTGTCTGCTACTGGTCGCGCTCGCGCAAGGCGCCGTGGCGCAAGGGCGACACGTCGGGCCACATCCAGACCCTGGTCGATCTCCGCATCGACTGCGACGGAGACACGCTGCTGGTCCTGGTCGACCAGACGGGGGTCGCCTGCCATACCGGACGACACAACTGCTTCTTCCGCGCCATCCGCGACGGCGCGCTCGAGACCATCGCTCCGGTGATGGTGGACATGAACAAACTCGGGAAGGACCAAGGTTGAATCAGAACAAGAACGTCTTCGTGCGGCGCTCCCTCCTCCTCGCCGCTCTCACCCTGCCCGCCGGTGCCTGCACGAGCTCGGGCCTGTTCGGACAAAGCCAGCAACCCCGTTACACCCTCTCGCCGCGCGGCGACCGGCTAGTGCTGTGGATCCAGAAGAGCGGCAAGGACAACATGCTGGCACCCGAGGCGCTGGCGCTGATGGGCATCACCAACGAAGGTCGCGACATCCCGGTGCGCCAGATCGCGCAGCAGGACGGCAACGACCGCTTCGTGGTCAGCCTCACCAACATCCGCAAGATCCACGACCTGGTCTTCATGCGCCGCCAGGGCGACGTGCTGCTGCTGCATCTCAGCGATACCAAGTTCACACGGCTTGCAAGTGTGCGCTATCCACGCGAGGGCAAGCCTTCCCTGATCACCGACACGACCTTCGCCGAGAACGATTTCCAGGAGCAGATCGCTTTTTGGTTCAGGGCGATGCCGGGACGGTAGTATTGTGACGGTGAGATGACAGTCACCGTCGCCCCCTCCGTTACTCCCCGTCGGACGCTGACAGTTTGCGGTGGCGCGCATGCGCTGCATGACGGCTTCACCGATCTTCTGAACGTCCTCTATCCCCTGCTGCAGGCCCAATTCGGCTTGAGTTATGCCGCCGTCGGCGCGCTGAAGACCGTCTATTCCGGCGGCATGGCGATCGGCCAGATCCCGTCGGGCAGGCTCGCCGTCCGCTTCGGCGGCGTGCGTGTGCTGGCAATCGGCACGGTGATGGTAGCGGTGGGCTACGGCCTCGCCGGCCTGACCGGCTCGTTGTACGGCGTCATCGCTGGCCTGCTGCTGGCAGGGCTGGGCGGCAGCACGCAGCATCCGATTGGCTCGAGCCTCGTGTCGGCGGCCTTCTCGGGCCTGCGCTCGCGCACGGCTCTCGGCACCTACAACTTCACGGGCGATGTCGGCAAGGTGCTGCTGCCGGCCTTCTTCGCCCTGATCGTCGCTTCGATCGGCTGGCAGCAGGGGCTGATCGTCATCGCCGCGATCGCCGTCGTGGGGGCTGGCGTCATCCTCGGCTCGCTGAAGCCGGTGCCGCTGCACAACAAGGGCGGCGAGGCCAATGCGGCGGACGGACAGGACCGGCCGTGGGCCTACTGGCTCCTGTTCGCCATCCACATCGCCGACGACCTGGTGCGCACCGGCTTCCTGATCTTCCTGCCCTTCCTGTTGCGCAACAAAGGCGCCGACATCCCGACGATCGGCCTCGGCCTGTCGCTGCTGTTTGCCGGCGGCGCGGCCGGCAAGCTGGTGATGGGCTGGGTCGGCGAGAAGCTCGGCGTCGTGCCTTCGGTGATCCTGACCGAGGTGGCGACGACGGTATTGATCCTTCTGCTGCTGCCGCTGCCGTTGCCGTTCGCGCTGGTGTTGCTGCCGGCGGTCGGCCTGATGCTGAACGGCACGTCGTCGGTGCTCTACGGCACGGTGCCGGAGTTCGTCAGCCCCGAGAAGCGCACGCACGCGTTCGCGATCTTCTATACCGGGGGCTCTGTGGCCGGTGCGACCGGGCCGCTGATCTCGGGTTTCGTCGGTGACGCCGTGGGCCTGCCGATCGCGCTCAGCATCGTGGCCTGCATCGCGCTCACCACGGTGCCGATGGTGTGGGCGCTACGCCCAGCGTTCCGGTCAGGCTAGTTCGTCTAGCAACGACGGAGCTGCACCACCGTGGCGTTGGCCGGCAAGGCCTCGCCCCCCTCACTGCCGAGCTTGCCGGCGATGGGCGCACGCTCTTGCGCCGTCAACAGCCTTTCCTCGAGCGCCACGAGCTCATCCAAACGTTCCACAGGCGCCTTGGTGTCCTGGCCATCAAACCGGAGCAAGGCGATCAGATCGCGCTGCTTGCGGATTTCCGCCCGGCATTCGCTGATCATCAGACCCAATGTTGCGTCAAGGGTCGTGGTGTCGAGATGATCGTGCAATTCCAAAAGATACTGGCCAAGGCCATACCTAGGCATCTGAATATCGTCCTCCGCAGTTTCATTGGCGAGAGAACCCGCGTGCGCGGACCAGTTGGACAAGTGTGGGCGGAATGAACGCCAGATCAAGCGGATATTGCAGACAGAATCGGCCATCGGCAGACGTTATCTCTCGCGAAATGAATCGTGGCGATAGCGCCCAAGCGGCGACAACAGATAATCCATCAGCGAGCGAGCGCCGGTCCTGATCTCGACCGACACCGTCATCCCAGGCGTCAGATTCACAGCACCGGCTTCGGTGTTCATCGCGCTGCGGTCGAGCGAGATGCGCGCGACGTACTCGAGATCGGGGCCCTTTTCCGCCCGGGCCTCGCGTGCCGGCGGGCTGTCGCGCGACACCGCGTCGCTCGACAGCCCGAGCACCTGTCCGCCCGCGAGGCCGTAGCGCGTGAAGTTGAAGGCGTCGATCTTGATCTGCGCCTCCTGCCCCTTGTGCAGGAAGCCGATGTCACGATTGGGCACGACGGCCTCGATCTCGAGCTGGCTGTCGACAGGAACGATTGCGAGCAGCGGCTGCGCCGGCGTGACCACGCCGCCCACGGTATGGACCGAGAGCTGATGCACGGTGCCGTCGACCGGCGCGACGAGCTGCTGCTGGCGCGCCTTCTGGCCTGCCTTGACGACCTCCTGGTGCAGACCGGCGGCCTTCTGCTCAGCCTTGGCAAGCTCGTCGAACACGCCGCGACTGTATTCGGCGACAGTCCGGACGCGTGTTTCACGGATCGCCGCGATGGCCGACTCGGCTTCGACGATCCGGCTGCGCAGCACCAGAACTTCCTGCTGATGGTTGGTGAGATCCTGCAGGTCGGCGAGGTACTGCAACTTCGAGCCGATTTCCCGGTCGGCCAGGTGCTTGCGCACCGAGACACGGTGGTCGAGCAGCGGGATGGCGGCCTCGAGCTTGTCGATCATGGCCGACAGCGTCGCGCTCTCGGCCTCCTTCTGCGCCTGCTGGCGGTCGATCGCGGCGAGCTTGGCCTGTTGCTCGGCCATCTGGCTCTCGAGCAGCCCGCGCTGCATCTCGACCAGCACCGGCGGCGCGTCCGGCGGCGGCCGGAAGGCTTCCGGCGGCGCATTGGGCGCAAGGGCGGCGCGCAGGCGAGCCACGTCGAGCTGCGCCGCCATCAAGTCGCCGCTCAGCCTGCCGAGATCGGCCGTACTCACGGTCGGGTCGAGGTCGATAAGGGCTTCGCCTTCGCGTACGCGCTGGCCGTCGCGTACGTGGATGGCGCGCACCACGCCGGCTTCGAGCGGCTGCACCACCTTGCTGCGGCCGGTGGGAATGATCTTGCCCGGCGCCACCGCCACGATGTCGACGCTGCCGAACGACGCCCACGCCGCCGCTGCGGCGAGGATCGCCACGATAGCGACCGCGATCGCCCGCCCGATCGGTGACGGCGGTGTCTCGATCACCTCAAGCGCGGCTGGCAGAAAGGCGAGCTCCTCGCGGCTGCGGCCGCGCGTCGATGGATCAGTGCGCGACATGGAGACCAGCCTGCAAGCGGTGAAGCGATGCGTAGCGGCCGTGCGCCCGGATCAGTTCGTCGTGCGTGCCGTCCTCGACCAACCGACCCTGCTCGATCGTCAACACGCGATCGGCGATGCGCAGCGTCGAGAGGCGATGGGCGATGATGAACACTGTGCGACCTCGGGCGATCTCGCGCATGTTCTCCTGGATGACTCGCTCGCTCTCGTAGTCGAGCGCGCTGGTGGCCTCATCGAAGATCAGGATGCGCGGGTCGCCCACCAGGGCGCGGGCGATGGCGACGCGCTGGCGCTGCCCGCCCGACAGGCTGGCGCCGCGCTCGCCGACCAGCGTGTCGTATCCTTCCGGCAGGCGCAGGATGAAGTCGTGCGCACCGGCCAGCCGCGCCGCCTCGGCCACCCGCTCAATCGGCATCGCGGGATCGCTGAGCGCGATATTGTCCCGGATCGTGCCGTTGAACAGCATGTTCTCCTGCAGCACCACACCGCTCTGGCGCCGCAGCCATGCCGGATCGACCATGGCGATATCGACGCCGTCGATCAGCACGCGTCCGCTCTCGGGCACGTAAAGACGCTGGAGCAGCTTGGCGAGGGTGCTCTTGCCCGAGCCGGAGGTGCCGACGATGCCGATCACCTGCCCGGCCGGCAAGCTGAAGCTAACGTCATGCACGACGAGTGGGCCGTCGGGGCGATAGCGGAAATTGACGTGCTCAAAGGCGACGTTACCCCGGACCGGCGGCAGGGCGGCGCGCACCGCCGCATGGATCGGCTCGGCAGGCGTGTTGAGGATGTCGCCCAGGCGCTCGACCGACAGCCGCGCCTGGTGGAAGTCCTGCCAGATCTGGGCGAGCCGCAGGACCGGCGCGCTGACGCGGGCGGCGATCATGTTGAAGGCGATCAGTTCGCCGACCGTGAGCGCGCCGTCGATCACCAGCCCAGCGCCGAAGAACAGGATCCCGGCTGTCACCAGCTTGGCGATCAACTGCACAGCCTGACTGGCCGTGTTGCCAAGGCTGACGACGCGGAACGAGGCCGCGACGTAGCCGGCGAGCTGATCCTCCCAACGCCGCTGCATCTGCGGCTCGACCGCCATCGACTTGATCGTCTCGACGCCGGTCAGGCTCTCGACCAGGAAGGCCTGATTCTCCGCTCCGCGCTTGAACTTCTCGTCGAGCCGCCGCTTGAACAGCGGCGCCGCGCCCAGAGAGATGCCGATGTAAAGCGGAAAGGCCGCGATCACGATCCAGGCGAGCAGTGGCGAGTAGAAGAACAGCACCGCAACGAACACGAAGGTGAAGAAGAGGTCGATCACCAGCGTCAGCGCCGAGCTGGTGAGGAACATGCGGATATTCTCCAGCTCGCGCACCCGCGCCACCGAATCGCCGACTCGTCGGCTCTGGAAGTAGGAGATCGGCAGCGCCATGAGGTGGCGGAACAGCCGCGCGCCCAGCTCGACGTCGATGCGGTTGGTCGTATGGGCAAACAGGTAGGTGCGCAGCAGGCCCAGCACGGTCTCAGCCACCGCCAGGCCAACGATACCGATCGTCATCACCTCCAACGTGGTGAAGCTGCGATGCGCCAGAACCTTGTCAATCACCACCTGCATGAACAGCGGCGACAAGAGCGCAAAGATCTGCAGGGCGAAGGACGCGAGTAGCACCTCGCCCAGCAGCCCGCGGTACTTGTGCATCGCGCCGATGAACCAGCCGAGATCGAAGCGCCGCGCCAAATCGCCCAGCGCTGCGCGCTTGGTGATCAGCAACAGCCGTCCGTCCCAGTGCTCCTCGAAGACTGCACGGTCGATCAGCTCGGGGCGGTCTGCGCCCGGAGCCAGGACGAGGACCTTTTCGCCGGTGGCCTTGCCAACCAGCATGAAGCCGCCGTCGCGCCGCACGGCGATGGCCGGCAGCGGCGTACGCACCAGCCGGTCCCATCGTGTGGCAAGGCAACGCGCCTTCACGCCGAACTGTCGCGCCGCGCGCAGCAGCTCGATCACGTCGCTCTTGCGACCGGCGAGCCCCATCTGGTGGCCGAGCTGTTCCGGCTCCGCGGCGATGCCCTGCAGGCGCAGAAGCGTGCTCAACGCCAACACGCCCGAATCGGTCGTCATCATACAAAAGGTCCCTTGCTACGGCGCGAGCGCGGGCGACGACACGGCCTGCTTGGCTTGCCGACGCACCGCGCGGGTCTCGGGGGCCTGGCTACACCACTTTTATGTCCTGCGCGGTCAGTGCCTGACCGGGCTTGAGTTGGGCTACGGCGACCGCGGCACCGCCGCCGCTGCCATCGGCGTCGTACGACAGGATGCCGGTTGCCTGGTTGTATATGACGTGCTGCTCGGTAGTGACCGCCGCCACGGCCTGCGCGAAAGCGGCCGCCGACAACGCACCGGGCGACAGCGCGGTGAACGTCGACCGCGAGAGCGCAAGCTTGTCGGTGCCGGGCGAGAAGTCCGTGATCCGGTCGACATTGTTCGTGGCATTGGGCGGCGCCGTGAAGGCAAAGGTGTCTGCCCCCGCCCCTCCCGTCAGGACGTCGTTGCCCGGCCCACCGGCGATGACGTCGTTGCCGACGGTGCCGGTCAGCGTGTCGGCGCCGCTGCTGCCGAGAAAGCCCCGCGAGGTCGTCCTCGTCTGCTGGGAGCCGGAGATCGAGAGGATGCCGTAGGTGTGTGTCGTGCCGGTTGTCGCCTGGCCGTTGTAGCGCCAGGCGCCGTTGCCGTCGGTCGCGAGGCCCGCCAGCCAGGTGTTGCCGTCGTAGAGCCAGATCTGCGCACCCGGGCTGCTGGTTCCGCTCACCGTGACGTTGCCATTGGACGCGGCGATTCCGGTGATGGCGACTGCGCCTGGCGTCGGGATGGGCTGAGACGCCGGATCGGGATTGGTTACAGCGTCGGGAGGAGTGACCACTGCCGGCGCGCTGTCGCCCAGCTGGAAGCCAACGGTGCCCTTGCGCTCGGTGCCGGAGGGATCGATGCCGATCACGCCGAATGTGTGGGAGCTGCCGGGGCCGGGCGCGCCCTTGAACGTCCACTGCCCGTTGTTGTCTGTCGAGGCAAAGCCGAGCCAGGTCGAACCGTCATAGATCGAGATCTTGTCGCCGGCACCCGCGGTGCCGCTGAGCGTCAGCTGGCCGTTGGTGATCAGCGCGCTGGCAATCACCGGTGCGCGCGGATTGACGGTGGCGGGCGGCGGCGCAGCTCCACCCGTCGTGTCGATCGTGAGCGTCCCTGCCGGATTGTAGTTGGCCGCCCCGGCGAGGTTGGCGGCGTTGCCTGCGGCATCGCGGATCGTGCCGCCATTGAGATTCAGCGCAGTGATGCCGAGGTCGGCCGAGCTCTGGCCGGCAGCGACCGTGTGGCTGAAGGTGAGCGTGGCGCTGCCCGAACCGTTGGCGTAGGTCGCCGTGCCGCCCGTGCTGAGCGCCAGCGTCGGCGTGCCGGTCACGGTCACGGTCTCGCTCATCGCCACTCTGAAGAGGGCTTGCGCGCCCATCCCCAGCGTGCCGCTGCCGTTCGTGATCGATCCGCCGGAAGCGGCGATCGATACGACTTGGGGAGCGGTGACGTCCACCGGGCTGCTTGGCTGGCTGGGCAAGCCGGGAGGCTGGGTGACAGCAGGCGCGCTCTCCAGCGCACTGCCTTCCGTCACCGCGATCCCGCCGCCAGCCAGCACCCTGCCGACGCCAGCGACCGACACTGTGCCGGTGCCGCCGAAGCTCGCCAGTACGGTCGGGTCGCCGCCACCGCCATAGTATTCGTTGCCGTTTCCAATCAAAGTGACCTTGTCGGCCGTCAGCGAACCGCCGATCGCCACCCTTTGTGCAGCGTAGGTCGAGAAGGAGTTGGCGATGAAGGTGGAAGCGCCGCCGACCAGGGCGCCTGCGCCTTGGTTGTTCTCGAAGCCCGATTGATCGACCCGCGTGATGCCGTCGGTGGCGATGATGCCGGGGCCGGCATTCTCGACGAAATAGGCGCCTTGCACGTTCATGTCGCGCGCCCCGTTCGCCAGGATGAGTCCGCCAACGCCGTTCTTGCGGAAGCCGCCGCCGATCCAGTTCAGCCCGTCGGCCGTGCCGCCGCCTGCGCTGTTGACGAAGCGGGCGCCACCCTGGCTGTTGCCGTGCATCCAGGAATCGAACACCGTCCCCGAGACGTTGCCGATCACGTCCAGTCCGACGCCGCCGACGTGCTCGATATTGGCGTTGCTGAGGTTGAGTTTGATCGACCGGTCGGCTCCGTCGGCCACGATCCGAATGCCCGCACTTTCCTGTCCATTACCTACGAGCATGAAGTTCGAAAGGGTGAGCGAACCGACATTGACGCCCGCGGCGACGCGAATCTCGATGACCGGCCGCCCGCCGCCGACCTGCGAGATGATCTTGGCGCCGCCGAGATCGATGCCGATCGGGCCGCTGCTGGAGCTGGTTACATTGACGACGATCGGCGCGTTCACGGCGAAGCTGGCGCCCGAGAGATGGCTGACCGTGCCGCCGTTGAGGGCGTTGCGCAGGGCCGTTTCGAGCGTGCCCGTGCCGGTGCTGTTGGCGACCGGGGCGGGCGCCGTGACGGCCGCGATGGTCGGCAGGGTGACGCCCCCACCGCCGGAGACCTCGGCCGCGTTGCCGCCGCCGATGCCGCTCACCGCCACGGCGGGGCCGGTCACCACCCTGCCGGTGCTGCCGTAGGTGTAGAGGGCACCGAGCCCCTGCACGTTGGCAAGCATCGTCGGATTGCTTCCGCTCCCCGTATAGACGCTGGTGTTGCCGACCATCGTCACCTGGGTCGTCATGTAGCCGTCAATGCCCGTGGTCTGCGTGCCCGAGCTGGTGAAGGTGTTGCTGGTGAAATTGCCGAAGTTCTGGAACCAGATGCCCTCGCCGCGATTATCCCGGAACGTGCTGTCGCTGACGGCGGTGATGCCCCATTCGGCGCTGATGCCGCGACCATTGTTGTTGGCGATGGTGAGGCCGTCGACCATCAGGTCGCGCGCACCGTTGGCGAGCGTGATGCCGTTCCCGCCATTGTTCTGGGCGCCGCCGCCATACCAGCGCAGCGCGCTCACCTGAGCGGCACTGCTGGTGTGACCGAAGTATGCCCCGCCCAGCCTGTTGTTGTTCATCCAGGAATTGGAGATCAGCCCCTCGAACACGTTACCCTGGAGGTTGAGGCCGTAGCCCCCGACATTCCTCACGGTCACGTTCTCGATGCTGAAGTTGTAGATCCAGCTGTTGCCGCTGGTGGAGACGATCTTGATGCCGTCGCCTTCGCTGCCGTTACCCTCGAGGGTGAAATTGGAGAGCGTCAGGTAACGCAGGTCGACGCCAGGCCCGGCATTGATCTGGATGACCGGCTGACCGTTGGTGATCTGCGACACGATCCTGGCGCCGCCGAGATCGATTCCGATCGGGCCCTGAATGTTACTGGGAAGGTTGATGACGATGGGCGAACTGACCGTGTAGGTCTGCCCACTCATTTCCGCCACATAGCCACCCGCCATTGCGGCCCCCAGGGCCGTCGCCAAATTCGTCGTCGTGATTTGCAATGTCTTAGCCTCCGCCCAGATGTCATCGCTTGGTTACAACCCCAAATTCGGCGGAGGTGTTCTCTTCAGGACATTCGCTACAATTCGCGTGGGCGGGCATTGGTCACAGAAATGTCTCCGAGTCCTTCATATTGGATGTACCGGTGATGCAGCCGGCGCGGCGCGTATCCTTGCTGCTGCTCGAGGTGCTCACGCAAGTCGGCACGGCAGCACAATGTCCGCGCGACACTATCGTCTTTGGGCAAGCCACGGCGGCCGACGCCGTCTATTACCTCGAGGAAGGCTTGGTGAAGCTCGAGGTGGCGTCGCCGCAGGGCAAGCGCGCGGTGATCGGCCTGTTCGGCGCCGACAGCTTCTTCGGCGAGGCCGCGCTCGCGGGCCAAGCGGCGCATCACGCCACCGCGACCACGCTCATCGACACCAGGCTGGTGCGCATTTCCAAGGCTGCGATGGAAGAGCTGCTGCAGGCGGAGCCGGTGTTCGCCCGGCAACTGATCATCCATCTCGCGCGACGGGCCTGCCGCGTCGAGCAGGACCTCATCGACCTGCTGTTCAACTCAACTGAAAAACGCCTGGCGCGCGCCCTGCTCCTGCTCGCGAACCTCGACAGCGAGGCGCAGCCGGTGCTGCTGCGCGTCAATCAGCAAACCCTGGCGGAGATCGTCGGCACGACACGGCCGCGCATCAACCATTTCATGGGCAAGTTCAGGAAACGCGGCTTCATCACCACTCAGGGACAGCAGTTGCGCGTCCATAGCAGCCTGGCGCAGGTAATGCTCGAGGGCTGAAGATTGTCGCGCGCTCAGCCATTCCACACCGGTCCCATCGGCTTCAGCTTCATGCCTTTGCGCAGGTGCTTGTAGGGCATTTCCATCGGGTCGGTGATGTGCGCACCCGGTGACTGCACCACCAGGATGGTCTCGGCGATGGGCTGGAAGTCGGCGCGGAAGTGCACCGTCGATTTCAGGCCGAGGATCGGCACCGTCGCAGGCTCGACGCCGACATGGCGGAACATCTCCTGGTCGGCGGCCTGGATGCGCTTCGAGGCAAGCACGGCCGACACGCCGCTCGCCTCGTCGGTGACCAGCGCCATCGGCCCGATCTGGAACCTGGCGCCGCCGTAGAACGGCCCGGTGCCGATGAACTTGCCGTCGGCCACCTTGACCACGCGCCAGTCGGCCACGACCGGCTTCTCGCCGGCATAGCCCACGACGGCGCCGATACCGCGATGCATGATCTTGCCCTCGCCCGTGGCGACGGCTTCTTTCGCCGCTTCTTCGTCGACGATCATGCCGATCACCGCGCCCTTGGCCTTGTGCCGCATCAGGGCGGCCAGCAGGCCGACCGTGTCCGAGGTGCCGCCGGCGCCGGGATTGTCCTGCACGTCGGCCAGCACGATCGGCTTCTTCGCGCTCTTCGACAGCTCGATGGCCCGCAGCGCCGCGGCGTCGGGGTCCAAGAGCTCGCCAGCGAAGGCCCGCTCCTGCGCCTTCACCGTCTGGGCGAGCTTGTCGGCCGCCGCTTCGACGGCTTCCTTGTCGTGGCCGTAGACCACCAGAGCCGGGCCGCAGTGGGCGATGTCGGCGGGCGGGAAGCCCGGTGTGTGGGTGACGCTGACGATGCCCTGGTTGTGGCTCTTCTCGCCGGCCTCGAGCTCGCCCACCAGGTCGAAGATGCTCTTGGCTGGCTCGATGAAGGTGCACTGCCAAACCAGCGGGATCAGGAAGTCGAGCTGGCGGTAGGCGCGATAGACCGGACGCTTTTCCTTGAGCAGGCGGTCCAGAAGCTCGGCGGCGCGCTTGCCGGTCGCGGCCATGTCGATGTGCGGGTAGGTGCGATAGCCGACCAGGGCGGTGGCCAGGCTCGCCATCTCGGGCGTGAGGTTGGCGTGATAGTCGAGGCTCGCCACGATCGGCATCGCGCCGCCCACGATGGTGCGGATGCGCTTCAAGAGCTCGCCTTCGCCGTCCTCGGTGTTTTCCGCCACCATGGCGCCGTGCAGGTCGAGGTAGATGGCGTCGAACGGCCCGAACTTGCGGATGTCCTCGTCGAACAGCGCCCACATCTTCTCGTAGGCATCCGCGGTGACGTAGGAGGCCGGCGCCGCCGCCGCCCAGGCGAGCGGCACGACCTCATGGCCGAGCTCGGCCAGTCGCTTCACGGCGCCGGAAATGGGGATGTTGAAGCCTTCGACGCCCGCGATCATCTCCGGGCCGCGCAGCAGCGGCGGCCAGGCGTCGGCGCGCACGAATTCTTCCCAGGTCGCCTGCTGCGGCGCGAAGGTATTGGTCTCGTGCTGGAATCCACCCACAGCAATGCGCGCCATGAAAACTTTCCCTTTCTTCAAATGGGAGCGCGGGCCTCTGGCCCGCATCATGATCATGAGTGGGCCAGAGGCCCGCGGTCCCGTTACTTCTTTGTCGCGTCCTCGACCGCCTTCAGGATGACCGGCCAGTATTCCTTGCCGTGGCCGAGCTCGGCGGCGCGTTCCATCAGCTCGCGCACGACGTCGGCGCCCAGCGCCGGCACGCCGCGCTCCTCGGCCATCTGGATGGCGTAGGACAGGTCCTTCAGCGCGTACTCCACCGAGAAGGCGCGCTCGGGGAAGACCCCCGGCAGCATCGCCTTCATGCCGTGGTTGCGCAGCGCGAAGGAATCCGCCGAGCCCTTGGTCAGGGTATCGAACAGCACCGTTCCGTCGACGCCGTGGGCGCGCGCGATGGCCAGCGCCTCGGCGAGCGCCACGCCGGTCTGGAACAGGATCATGTTGTTCAGGATCTTGACCGCCTGCCCGCTGCCCGCCTCGCCGCAGTAGGTCACCTCGCTCGCCATGCAGCGCAGCAGGGGCTCGATGCGTGTGAAGCACTCCCGGGTGCCGCCGACCATGATCGACAGCGTGCCGTCGATCGCGGCCTGGCGCGTGCGCGCCACCGGCGCGTCGGCGAAGGCCGAGGCGCAGCCTTCGAACTCGGCATAGAGCCGGCGCGCCAGGCTTGTCGGCGAGGTGCTGAGATCGATCACCGTCCAGCCGAGCTTGGCCTTGGAGACCAGACCGCCCTCGCCCAGGCAGATCTGCTCGACTT
>Ga0075369_10000343_pt1 | contig 13832 bp, 15 predicted proteins | sample EndMethybrTD3034_FD_71400 | JGI IMG/M metagenome (GOLD analysis project Ga0075369, IMG submission 71400) | Populus endosphere microbial communities from Tennessee, USA - Endosphere MetaG P. TD hybrid TD303-4 | ecosystem: Host-associated > Plants > Roots > Endosphere | place: USA: Tennessee...
ACGGAGGGGTGACCATGCTGAGGAACGGGCTCGCGCGCCCTAGGGTGAGGCGATCTCCCCTCCGACACCGCGGCGGATACTCTACTCCTAACCGCCCTCGATGACTTACAAGGGTGAGGTGTGCGTGTGTAGCTAGTGCACCAACTCGCGGGTCGTGAACTCGCGGGTGCGCGTGCCGCGGATCACGGTGCCTTGACGGTCGGGATCGGCCCACGCGTCGACGACCGGAACAGGCTTGGGGGCGTACTGGATCCTGGCGATCCAGGCGCGCGCGTCGTGCAGGCTCTTGAACAGGTCGACCGGCCCCTCGTGGGCGGTCTGGTTGGCGAACATTCGGGGGAACGGCTGGTCCAGGTCGCGCACGACGAAGGCGATCGGTCCGCGGCCGTCGGCGTCGGCGCGCAAGGTCAGCGCCAGGGCCATGATGTCCGCCGGCTGGAAATCGAAACGGGCGCTGGCGACCTCGACGATCTTGGCGAACCGGCGGACCCGGGCGTCGGCCAGTTTTTGCGCGGTGCCGCGCACTTCATCGCCACTGACAGTACCGCGCGCGACAATCGTCACAAGACGATGGAGCGGCGATATCTCCATGTAGATCGGCATGCCTTCCAACTACACTACGGGGCGTCCCTGTCTGCAACAATCGGCCGGTTGACGACGGATCGGCGATTTTCTACGGGCGGTGGCTGGCGCGACCCTCGGTCTTTTTCTACGAATGCGCCGGGGGAAGTAAGGGAAGGGTGATGAGAGCGATATTTCTGCTGTGCCTGCTTGCGCTGCCGGTGGCTGCCCAGGCTCAGACGACCGGCCAGCCCGCGGGGCAGCCAACCGGGCAGCCCCCCAGCCAGCCCACAGGCCAAGCTACTGCTCCGACCGCCGGCCCGGCGCCGATCCCGCTGCCGCCGTGGTTCATCGAGATCGACACCGCCAAGAAGGGCGAGGTCGCGCGCGCCGACTTCCTGAAGTACCGCATGAAGTCGTTCGACGATCTCGACCTGAACAAGGACGGCAAGATCTCGCTCGAGGAATTCCTCAAGCTCGCCGAGCCGCCTCACTCCAGCGACCAGCCGGGCGGGCCGAGCCTGGAGGACCGCCGCAACCGCCTCCGCGCCGCCTTCCAGAACCTCGACCTCAACAGCAGCGGCTTCATCGAGCGCGCCGAGGCGGAGGCGCCGATCCAGTCGGAGTTCAATCAGTTCGACACGGATCGCGACAACAAGATCACCGAGCCTGAGATCCGGCTGATCATGCAGCGGCTGCAGCAGCGGCAGATGGCCGAGCGCCAGCAGGCCGACGCGGAGCGCCGCAAGGGCCTAGTCGCGCTCAACGAACTCATCGACATGCAGATGCGCGATGCCGACAAGCTCGACAAGAACAACGACGGCAAGATCAGCCAGCAGGAATATCTCCTGGCCGCCGGTCCGGCCGATGGCCCGCAGAGCCAGGGCCTGCTGCCGTACGACATCCGCAAGAAGCTCGTCATGATCAAGTTCAACGACATCGACAGCAACAAGGACGGCATCATCGACCGGCCTGAGCTGACGGCCTACGCGCTGAAGGAGTTCCTGGAGACCGACCTCAACAAGGATCGCTTCCTCGACCAGGAGGAGGTCAAGAAGTTCCAGGAGGCCGAGGCCGCGAAGACGCAGGAGCTGATCAAGAAGATGATACCGCCGCCGGCGCCGCCAGCGCCGCCGAAGCCGGCACAGCCGCAGCGTGCACCGGCGCCGTCCGGCCCGCCGACGGGCCTGCCGCAGGGGACGCGGTAAGCGTACAAGCGCGCTGTCATCCCGAGCGGAGCGAGGGACCTTTCCTGTCGCCTCAAAGGTCCCTCGCTACGCTCGGGATGACAGGTGTCGCTTAGCCTAAACCAACGGCTGCAATCTCTGCCCTGAGTTCCGGAATCCCGGACCCCGTCTCGCTGCTGGTCGGCAGCACTTCGGGATGCGCCGCGCCGTGCTTGCGCGCGACCGCCTCGGCGGCCGCGACGGCGCGCGGCACGTCGGCCGCCTTGAGCTGGTCGCACTTGGTCAGCACCAGCTGGTAGGACACCGCGGCCTTGTCGAGGTTCTTCATGGTCTCGCGGTCGGTGTCCTTCACGCCGTGCCGCGAATCGATCAGCAGGCAGACCCGCTTCAGCGTCGGCCGGCCGCGCAGGTAGGCCGAGGCAAGGTCCTGCCACGCCTCCTTCATCGAGCGCGAGACCTGGGCGAAGCCGTAACCCGGCAGGTCGACCAGGTAGAGCCGGCCGGCGAGGTCGAAGAAATTGATCTGGCGAGTGTGGCCGGGGTTGGATGACGTGCGCGCAAGCGTGCGCCGGCCGGTCAGCGCATTGACCAGGCTCGACTTGCCGACGTTGGAGCGGCCGGCAAAGGCGACTTCAGGCAGCGAGATCGCCAGCATCGACTGGGGCGAAGCCGCACCAGCCACGAACTCGCAGGGGCCGGCAAAGAGCTTGCGCGCCGCCTCGATCTCTTCCGGCGCGCGCCCCTCTTGCCCTTGATCTGGCCCTTGATCTGGCATCAGCGCTTCTTCGCCTTGCTGCCCTTCTTGCCGCCGCCGCCGCCTTCGGCGGTCGCGGGAGCCGGCGCCGGGGCCGGCGCCGCGGTGGCCACGGCCGGCTTGCCCTTGCCGCCGATCTGCGCGCCATGCCGGCGCATGATCGTGTACTGCTGGGCGATCGACAGCGTGTTGCTCCACGCCCAGTAGATCACCAGGCCGGCGGCGAACGGCGCCAACATGAAGGTGAACAGGATGGGCAGGAACTGGAAGACCCGCGCCTGCACCGGATCGGTCGGCGCCGGGTTCAGCTTCTGCTGCAGGTACATCGTCACGCCCATGATGAGCGGCCAGATGCCGATGTTGAAGAAGTGCAGGAACTCCGGCACGTGCCACTGGAACAGCCCGAAGCCGGTCAGGATGGTGAGCGGATCGGGCGCGCTCAGGTCCTTGATCCAGCCGAAGAACGGCTGATGGCGCATCTCGATGGTGGTGTAGAGCACCTTGTAGAGCGCGAAGAACACCGGGATCTGCACCACGATGGGCAGGCAGCCCGCCGCCGGATTGACCTTCTCGCGGCGATAGAGCTGCATCAGCTCCTGGTTCATGCGCTGGCGGTCCTCGCCGTAGCGCTCCTTGAGCTTCTCCATCTCCGGCTGCAGCGCCTTCATCTTGCTCATCGCCGCATAGGACTTGTTGGCCAGCGGGAAGAACACCGCCTTGACGATCACCGTGAGGATCAGGATCGACAGGCCGAAGTTGCCGAGGTGCACGTACAGCCACTCGAGCAACCAGAACAGCGGCTTGGTGAAGAACCAGAACCAGCCCCAGTCGATGGTGAGGTCGAACTTGTCGATGCCGTACTTGGTCTCGTAGTCGGAGATGATGCGCACGATCTTGGCGCCGGCGAACAGCTTGGCGTCGGTCGTGGCGGTGGCGCCCGGCGCGATCGCCTGGCCCGGCGCGATGTAGTCGATCTGGTATTTCAGCTCCGGACCCGAGCCGGTCTGCTTGATGGTGACGTCGACCTTCTGCTTCTGATCGGGGATCAGCGTCGCCATCCAGTACTTGTCGGTGATGCCGACCCAGCCGCCGGTGGTGGCGATCTTCTGCTGCTTGTTGTCCTTGAAGTCGGAGTAGCCCCACTCCTTCAGGCTGTTGTTGAAGACGCCGTAGGGACCTTCATGGAGAATGTAGATGCCCTCGGCCTTGGGCTCGCCGTAGCGGACGACCAGGCTCCAGGGATAGACGGTGACCGGCTTGTCGGTCTTGTTCTCGACGCTCTGCTTGACGTCAAACATGAAGTATTCGTCGAGCGAGATGTCGAGGGCGAAGATCAGGCCCTGGCCGTTGTCCCAGGTGAGCCGCACCGGCTTGCCCGGCGCCACCGTGTCCTTGTCGGCGGTCCACACGGAATCGGGACCCGGCACCTTGATCGACGGATCGGCCGGCGACCAACCGAACTCGGCGTAATAGGGGTGCTCGCCACCGACCGGCGACAGCACCGGCACCGGCGGGCTCTTGGGATCGACGGTCTCGCGATACTTGACCAGACGCACATCGTCGATGCGCGCGCCCTTGAGCGCGATCGAGCCGACCAGCTCGGGCGTGTCGAAGGTGACGCGCGGCGAGCGGGCGAGCGCCTCGCTGCGGCTCACGATCTGCGGTGGCTGGTTGGCTGGGGCGCCGGGCTGTGCCGTGCCCTGGGTGCCGGGCGCACCGGGGGCGCCGGGTGCGCCGCTCGGCGCCTGCGGGGCGGTGCCGTTCTGGGTCGATGCCGTCTGCTGCTGATTGACCGGCGGCTTGGCCGGCGGGAAGGCGTACTGCCAACCCATGATGATCAGCACCGAGAGCACGATGGCGATGATGAAATTCTTCTGGTCCATGGGGTCAGACTTTTAAGCGCGCTCGGCGGATTGACAGGAAAGCTTCGGCGGCACGGGATCGAAGCCCGCGCCTCCCCATGGCCCGCAGCGGCACAGCCGATGGGCCGCCAGCCAGCTGCCGCGCAGCGCGCCGTGGCGCGCCACCGCTTCGGCCGCATAGGCCGAGCAGGACGGCTCATAACGGCAGGCGCCGACGAAGAAGTAGGCCAGCGTCAGCTGATAGAAGCGGATCGCGCCACGCAGCGCGCCGGACATCAGGCGGGAGAACATGCGGCCCGGAAACTGGCGATTTGCCGGGGCATGCGCAAGGCGTCCGTGCAGGTCATGGCGTCGCGAGGGACGACGTGGGGGCCAATGCTTTCAGCCGCTTGAGGGCCTCGAGCAGTTCCAGGCGAAGGGCGCCGTAGTCGCGGGCGATGGCGGCCTGGCGGCCGACCAGGACGTAGTCGAGATCGGGGCGGGCCCGGCCCGGGATCACCTCGCGGGCGGCCTCGCGCAAGCGACGGCGGACCCGGTTGCGCACGACGGCATTGCCGACCTTGCGGCTGACGGTGAAACCGACCCGGATGGCCGGCAGGGCGAGGTCTGCGGGGGCAGGGGCGACCTGCAGGACAAAGCCCGGCATGGCGCAGCGCCGGCCGGCCTGGACGCGCAGAAAATCGCGGCGGTTCGGCAGCCGCCCGAGGCGCGCCGAGGCCAATTTGGCGGGGCCGGCTAGGCCGAGAGGCGCTTGCGGCCCGACTTGCGGCGGCTGGCAATGACCTTGCGGCCGCCCACCGTCGCCATCCGCGACCGGAATCCGTGCCGGCGCTTGCGCACCAGCTTGCTCGGCTGATAGGTGCGTTTCATCACGCAACTCCTTCAAATACAAGACCCCCGCCAGTTACAGCGGGGGCTAATTCTGTGGGCGAGGGTAATAAGCGGGGGAAGGCCCCGAGTCAACGAGGCTGGGAGCGCGGGCCTATGGCCCGCTCATGATGCGGGCCAGAGGCCTGCGCTCCCGTACAATGAACCATGTCCCTCGTCCTGCATGGCTACCACTACAGCGTCTATAACCGAATCGCCCGGCTGGCCCTGGCCGAAAAGGGCGTCGCCTACGACCGGGTCGAGGTGAACCCGTTCGCCGAGCCGTCGCCCGAGTACCTGGCGCTGCACCCGTTCGGCCGGGTGCCGACCCTGGTCCATGACGGCTTCGTCCTCTACGAGACCGGCGCCATCACCCGCTATGTCGACCGCAGCTTCGCCCGACCGGCGCTGCAGCCGGGATCGCCGCAGGCGCTGGCCCGCATGGACCAGCTGGTCGGCGTCATCGATTCCTACGGCTACTGGCCGATGGTCCGGCAGGTCTTCTCGCATCGCGTCTTCCGGGCCGCCGCCGGCCGGCCGGTCGACGAGGCGGAGATCGCTCAAGGCCTCGCAGGCTCGGCCAAGGTCCTGGCCGCTCTCGAGGCGCTGGCCTCCGAGCCCTTCCTCACCGGGCCCAACCTGTCGCTCGCCGATCTGCATGTCGGCGCGATGGTCGCCTACTTCACGCTCGCGCCCGAAGGCGCCGCTGCGCTGGCCAAGTGTCCGCGGCTTGCCGCGTGGTGGGCGAGAGTCAGTCAGCGTGCGAGCTTCACCACGACCGATCCGGGTTTGCCAAAACCCGATCGCGTCACCTAGGCGTGAGCGCATTTGCTTTGAGGCAGCGGGCCAACAAGCCAATATCGATCGTGAAGCCACGCAAAGGGCGACATGACCTCCCAGATGTGGCGCCGGCTTGCACCGGCGGCGATCCTGCTGCTGGGACTGGCGCTGTTCCTGCTGTTCGGCCTCGAACGCTACTTCTCCTTCGAGATGTTGAGCCGCAACCATGCCGCCCTCCTCGCCTGGGTGACGGCCAACACCATGCTCGCCGTCGTCCTGTTCGTGCTGGCGTACGCGCTGGTCGTGGCCTTCTCGCTGCCGATCGCCATCATTATCACGCCGCTCAGCGGCTTCCTGTTCGGCGTCTGGATAGGCGCCGTCCTGTCGGTGATCGGCGCCACGCTGGGCTCGGTCGCGGTGTTCCTGGCGGCGCGCACCGCCTTCTACGATCTCTTCCACGCCCGCGCCGGCGCCATGCTGGCGCGCTTCGAAGACGGCTTTCGCCGCGACAGCTTCAGCTATCTCTTGTTCCTGCGCCTGGTGCCGGTGTTCCCGTTCTGGCTGGTCAACATCGTGCCGGCTCTGCTCGGCATGAAGCTTGGACCCTACACGCTCGCGACCTTGATCGGCATCATCCCGGCGGCGTTCGTCTATGCCGGCGTCGGCGCGAGCTTCGGCCTGCTGTTCGACCGCGGCGAGTCGCCGGACCTCGGCATCATCTTCGAATGGCGCATCCTGCTGCCCCTGCTCGGCCTCGCCGCACTGGCGCTGGTGCCGGTGCTCTATGCGCATCTACGCGGCCGCAATGACAACGCTCGCTCCTGACGTCTGCATCGTCGGCGCGGGCTCGGCCGGCCTGGTCGCGGCAGCCGGCGCCGCGCAGCTCGGACTCGAGGTGGTGCTAGTCGAGCGCGCCGCGATGGGCGGCGATTGTCTCAACCAGGGCTGCGTGCCGTCCAAGGCGCTGATCGCCGCGGCCAGGATGGCGCAGGCGCAACGCGACGGCGCCCCTTTCGGCATCGCGCCGGTCGAGCCCACGGTCGATTTCGCCCGCGTCATGGATCACGTGGCCGAGGTGATTGCCGCCATCGCCCCCAACGATTCGGTCGAGCGCTTCGAGAAGCTCGGCGTGCGCGTCCTGAAGGAGGAAGCGCGCTTCATCGGCCGCACCGAATTGCAGGCCGGACCGCATCGCATCAGCAGCCGGCGCATCGTGCTGGCGACCGGCTCCCGCCCGACGGCGCCGCCGATTCCCGGCCTGGCCGAAGCAGGCTTCCTGACCAACGAGACGATCTTCGCCAACCGTACCCTGCCCGGCCATCTGATCGTGATCGGCGGCGGACCGATCGGCCTGGAGATGGCCCAGGCCCATCGCCGGCTGGGGTCTCGGGTCACCGTGCTCGAGGTCGCCGACTTCCTCGCCAAGGACGATCCCGAACTCGCCGCCATCGTCGTTGCGCGCCTCAGGAACGAAGGCGTCGACCTCTGCAATCACACCAAAATCGCGCGCGTCGACCGTTCGCCGGCGGGTGTCGTGGTGATCCTGGAGAGCGGCGAGCGCCTGGAAGGATCGCACCTGCTGGTCGCGGCCGGCCGCGCGCCGGTCGTCGACGGCCTCGATCTCGACAAGGCCGGCGTCGCCCATACCCCGGAGGGCATCACGGTCGATGCGTCGCTCAAGACGTCCAATCGCAACGTCTGGGCGATCGGCGACTGCAATGGTCTCTATGCCTTCACGCACATGGCGGGCTACGAGGCGTCGCTGTTCATCCGCGGCGCCCTGTTCCGGGCGCCCGCCCGGCTCGATGCCGCGATCGTGCCATGGGCGACCTACACCGATCCCGAGCTGGCGCAGGTTGGCCTCAGCGAACGCCAGGCGCGCGAGAAGCATGGCGATGCCATAAAAGTCCTGCGCTGGAAGCTCGCCGAGAACGACCGCGCCCAGACCGAGCGCACCACCGAGGGCATGGTCAAGGCGATCACCGACCGGCGCGGCCGCATCCTGGGCGCCGCGATCGTGGCGCCGCATGCCGGTGAGCTGATCCAGCCCTGGTGCCTGGCGATCGCCAAGCGGCTGAAGATTTCCGCGCTGGCGAGCTTCGTGCCGCCCTATCCCACCTTGGGCGAGGCGAGCAAGCGCGCCGCCGGCAGCTACTTCACCGAGACGCTGTTCGGCCCGCGCACGCGCTGGCTGGTGCGCCTGCTGTCGCGCTTGCCTGTATAGTGGCCGCAATGGCCCGTCCGCACATTGTCATTGTCGGCGCCGGTTTCGGTGGCCTCAGCGCCGCCGCCGGACTCGCCGGCGCCGATGCCGGCGTCACCGTGATCGACCGGCACAACTACCATCTCTTCCAGCCGCTGCTCTATCAGGTGGCCACCGCTGGCCTGTCGCCGGCACAGATCGCCCAGCCCATCCGCTCCATCCTGCGCAAGGCCTCGAATGTGCGCGTGATCATGGGCCGCGTGACCGGCGTCGACCGCGACCGCCGTGTCGTCAGGCTCGAAGACAGTGAAGTGCCCTACGAAACGCTCGTGCTGGCCACCGGGTCGCGGCACGCCTACTTCGGCCATGACGAATGGGAGAACGTGGCGCCCGGCCTGAAGACGATCGACGACGCCACCGGCATCCGCCGCCGCATCCTGTCGGCCTTCGAGCAGGCCGAGCAGGCCAGCGATCCCGAAGCGCGGCGGCGTTTCCTCACCTTCGTGGTGATCGGCGCCGGCCCGACCGGCGTGGAGATGGCGGGCGCCATCGCCGAGCTCGCCCATGTGGCGCTGCGCCACGACTTCCGCACCATCAACCCGCGCGACGCCCGCATCGTGCTGGTCGAAGCGGGGCCGCGCGTGCTGGCGGCCTTCCCGCCGACCTTGAGCGAATCGGCGCTGCGGTCGCTCGAGCGCCTGCATGTCGAGGTGCGCCTGGGCAAGCCCGTGTCCGAATGCGACGAGAGGGGCGCCACCATCGGCGACGAGCGCCTCGAGGCCGCGACCATCATCTGGGCGGCCGGAGTCGCTTCCTCGTCAGCTGCGCAATGGTTGGGCGTCGACAAGGATCGCGTCGGTCGCGTCGTCGTCGGTCCCGATCTCACCGTGCCCGGCAATCCCGAGATCTTCGTGATCGGCGACACCGCGCATGCGCCAGGACCCGACGGGCAGCCGCTGCCCGGACTGGCGCCGGTGGCCAAGCAGCAAGGCGGTTATGTTGCGCGCGTGTTGCGCGCGCGGCTTGCTGGGCGAGCGGCACCCGGGCCTTTCCGCTATCGCAACTACGGCGCCATGGCGACGATCGGCCGGCGCGCCGCCGTCGCCGACTTCGGCTGGCTGAAGGTCGACGGCACCTTGGCCTGGCTGTTGTGGGGCCTGATCCACGTCACCTTCCTGATCGGCTTTCGTAACCGCTTCGTCGTGCTGTTCGACTGGCTGTGGTCCTATGCAACTTTCCAGTCGGGCGTGCGCCTGATCACGGGCCCGGGTTCGCACTGACGCGTCGCGATTGCGTCCGTCGGCGAAAATGCCGATCATCGCCCCAGTCTCTGGAGTGTGCCGAATGAAGATCACGTTCTTCGCCAGCCTTGCCGTGACGGCATTGTCGATGTCGATGGCGCTGGCCCAACAACCCCAGCAGCCGGCGACCCAGGCACCCGCATCGCCGCCCGATCTTGGCCTCAAGGTCGAAGTCGATCCGGCCGCCATGGCCATCGTGAAGGCCATGGCCGACAAGCTCGCCGCCGCCAAGTCGATGAGCTTCACGGCATTTACGATCTTCGAGAGCCCCGACCGCACCGGCCTGCCGCTGGCCTACACCACGCTGTCGCAAGTGACCGTGCAGCGCCCCAACAAGCTCAAGGTCATCTCGCCGGGCGACGGGCCGCGCACGGAATTCTACTACGACGGCAAGACGGTCAACGCCTACGAACCGGCGGCCAAGCTGGTGGCGACGGTCGATGCGCCCGACACGATCGACGCCATGCTGCGCGCGGCGTTCCAGCGGGCGGCGATCTACTTTCCCTTCACCGACCTCGTGGTCAGCGATCCGATGAAGGCGATCGGCGAGAACCTGCGCGTCGCCTTCGTCGTCGGCAAGTCGACCGTGGTGGGCGGCGTCACGACGGACATCGTCGTGCTGGTCGGCAAGTTCGCCCACGTCCAGCTCTGGATCGGCAGCGACGACAAGCTGCCGCGCATGGCGCGCGCCATCTTCCTGGAAGATCCGGCGCGCTATCGCCACACCGTAATGTTCTCGGACTGGAAGGTCGATCCGCCGCTCGCGGCCGACGCTTTTGCCTTCACGGGGCCGGCCGACACGATCCGCATCCCGTTCGCGCCGCCGGGCGCCACGGAAAAGGGCAAGTAAGGGTTCAGGAGAGCACGATGAACAGGAAGCTGCTTCTTCTCGCTGCAATCGCCATCGCCACGCCGCTCGCGCCCGCCGCCGCCTGGTTCCATGCCGGCGGCTGGAGCGGCGATCGCTCGTCGTGGTCCGCGCATACCTGGCGCGGCGGCACGGCGTCGGGCGGCGACGGTTCGTGGTCGGCCACGGGCGCCCGCGGCGGCACGGCCTCTGGCGGCGGCGGCTCGTGGAACGCCACCGGTTATCGCGGCGGCACGGCGAGCGGAGGCAGCGGCTCGTGGAGCGCGACGGGCGTCAACGGCAACCATTATTACGGCGGCCCGGACTACTATCACGGCGGCTACTACGGCGCCTACAACGCGCCCACCGTGGTCAATACCTACGGCGCGGGTTGCTACAATTGCGGCGGCTGGAACACTGGCGGCGCGGTCGCGGCCGGCCTCGTCGCCGGCGCCGCTGTCGGTGCGGCGGCGGTGTCGAGCGCCAACAACCAGGCGGCCTACGCTGCCGGGGTCCAGGCTGGCGCCGCATCGGCCACCGTCGCGGCCAATCCGCCGGGAACGCTTTACGGAAGCTTGCCGGCAGGCTGCACTTACAAGCCGATCGGCGGGCAGGCTTACTACAGCTGCACCGACGGGTTGTGGTTCCTGCCCGCCTATGGCGCTAATGGCGTCTATTACCGCGTCGTCACGGCGCCCTAAGAGTTGAACGCCCGGTACCTAGGAGGGCCCGGCCGACTTCGATAGAGTCGGCTTATGGCCGCCGACGTCACCATCCAAGCCCGATCCGACCAAGCCGGGGCAACGCAGGCGGTGCGCCGGCGCAGCTTCACCTTCGGGCTGTCGTGGCGCATCCTCGCCCTGGTCGTGGCCGCGGTGATGACGGCGGAGATCGCGATCTTCCTGCCGTCGATCGCCCGCTTCCGCACGGTCTATCTCAACCAGCTCATCGAAAGCGGCACGCTCGCGGCGTTGGCGCTCGACGCCACGCCCGACAACATGGTGACCGAAGAGGTGAAGCGCACCTTGCTCGACCATGCCCGTGTCGACGCCGTGGTCCTGGTCGAGCCCAACAAGCCCAAGCGGGCGCTGCTGAACATCGAACCCAAGCCCAGCATGCCGACCTTCAACCTCAAGGAGGAAGGCGCGCTGATGCTGATCTGGGATGCGCTGCAAGCGATGGCCAATGACGGTCAGCGCTACATCCGGGTCGGCGGCCAGTCGATGCGGCTGCCCAACGCCATGGTGTGGATCGTAGCCGATGAGCTGCCGATGCGCATCGCCATGTACGGCTACGCCAGCCGCATCCTGGTGCTGTCGATCATCATCGCGCTGTTCACCGCCTTCCTGCTTTATCTCGCGCTGCGCTGGTTGGTGATCCTGCCCTTGCAGGGCCTGTCGGCCGACATGGTGGCCTTCCGCCGCGCGCCCGAGGAGCCGGGCACCGAGCGGCAACCGACCAAGCGGCGCGACGAGATCGGCGTGGTCGATCGCGAGTTCCAGAACCTGCAGCGCGAGTTGCGCGCCTCGCTGCGCCAGAAGTCGCGCCTGGCCGAAGTGGGTGCGGCGACCAACAAGATCAACCACGACCTGCGCAACATGCTGTCGACGGCGCGTCTTCTGTCCGACCGTCTGGCGCGCAGCGAAGACGAGCGCACGCGCGCGCTCGCGCCGACCATCCTCAACACCATCGACCGCGCGGCGCGGCTGGCGAGCGACGCCATCGAATACGTGCGCGACCAGCGCACGCCGCGCCTCGCCGCGATCGACCTGGCCGACCTGGTCGACGAGGTGGGCGTCGCCCTGCAGGAGCAGGGCGAGGAGAGCAATCCCAACATCGTGCGCGGCTGGATCAACGAGGTTGCGCACAATCAGCCGGCGCGGGCAGACCGCGACCTGCTCTATCGCGTCTTCGTCAATCTCGGCCGCAATGCGTTCGAGGCCGGCGCGACCACGGTGACGGTGCGCGCCCGCCGCGACGGCGGCACCCTGCTGGTCGATGTGTGCGACAACGGACCCGGCATAGCGCACGAGCTGGCCGACGACATCTTCCGCCCGTTCGTCAGCGGCGGCCGCCCGGGCGGCGCGGGGCTCGGCCTCGCCATCGCCCGCGACCTGGTACGCGCGCATGGCGGCGACATCACGGTTGCCGAGACCGGCCAGCAGGGCACGACCTTCCGGTTCACGCTGCCGTCTTAGTTCTTCCGGACCGCGCGCGTCCGGAAGACTATGACGCCTTCAGCTTCGCAATGAACTCGCGGATGCGTTTCGCGTTCACGCCGAGGTCAGACTCGCCGTCGCGGCTCTTGGAGCGGATGTCGATCTTGCTGCCCGCGCCGTCGGGCCGGATGCGGATGACGATGTCGTCGCGGAAGCCGAACCAGACGCTGGTCGCGATCGCTTCGATGCGGCCGTCGGCCGGGGCACGGGCGACGACGTCCCAACCCATCGCCATCGCCACGGCATCGACCTTCTTGAACGCCTCGGCCGGCGGGTCGGGCAGGACGACCGGCACGATGTCGGGATAGGCGGCGCGTTGCAGTACGGCTGCATTTGCCCCGGGATGGGTTGCCGGATTGGAGGCGCCGCGACGCAGCTGCAGCGTCACCACCAGCGGCGGCGGGCTGTTGGTGTCGGTCGTGATGTCGTTGAGTTCGGGCGCCTGCTGGGCGTGCAGGAACCAGGTGAGCGGCATGTAGGCGGCGGCGACGCCGATCACGATGGCGAGCAGCGCCGCCACGAAGCCGCGCCGGCGTTCGACGGGCCGCGTCGGCACGATGGTGGCAAGGCCCAGCGCCGCGCCAGCCACGGCAAAGTAGAAGCCGTAACGGAAGATCGTGAAGGCCGGCTCGATCTCGAGCCCGGCGAAGCGATGCAATGGCCCTGCAGACGCGACGATCAGCGCCGCGACGCACGCCATGATGAAGGCCATGCGTGCCAGACGATGACTGACCGGGTTGGTCGGACGAACGAACATGGCGTCGCACATCGTAGCCGCGAAACAACTGACACGCACGGCTCGACAAGTGCAGTTTCCCTCTCTAAGCGCCGCCTATGAGAATTGCCGACGCCGACCGACGCCGCGCAATGGCCGCGGGCTTCGCCGCCATCGCCCTGTGGAGCGCCCTGGCGGCGCTGTCGGTGTCAGCCGGCCCGATCCCGCCGTTCCAGATGGTTGCCATGACGTTCGCGGTGGGCGCTTCGATCGGCATCGTGCGCGCGCTGGCGCGCGGCATCGGCTGGCGCGGACTTTTAGGCTGGCCAATGCGCATCTGGCTGCTCGGTGTCGGCGGACTGTTCGGCTACCACGCCCTCTATTTCGCAGCACTCCAGCTTGCCCCGCCGGCCGAGGCCAACCTGGTGAACTACCTGTGGCCATTGCTGATCGTGCTGCTGTCTGCGCCGCTCGCCGGCGAGCGGCGCAGACAGCAGCACGATCAGCAATGGCCACAGGTAGTTCACCAGGTTGGC
>Ga0075369_10000344_pt1 | contig 13829 bp, 14 predicted proteins | sample EndMethybrTD3034_FD_71400 | JGI IMG/M metagenome (GOLD analysis project Ga0075369, IMG submission 71400) | Populus endosphere microbial communities from Tennessee, USA - Endosphere MetaG P. TD hybrid TD303-4 | ecosystem: Host-associated > Plants > Roots > Endosphere | place: USA: Tennessee...
GGCGGCGATCGCCGCCAAGGCCGGCTGGGAGGCCACCCCGTTCGACGAGCGAGCCGCCGTCTTCCTGCGCGCCGCCGACCTGATGGCCGGACCGTGGCGCGAGAAGATCGCCGCCGCCACGATGCTGGGGCAGTCCAAGACCGCCTACCAGGCCGAGATCGACTCAGCGTGCGAGCTGATCGACTTCTGGCGATTCAATGTCGGGTTTGCCCGGCAGATCCTGGCGCAACAGCCGATCAGCACCCGGGGCGTATGGAACCGCACCGACTACCGGCCGCTGGAGGGCTTCGTCTACGCGATCACGCCGTTCAACTTCACCGCGATCGCGGGCAACCTGCCGACCGCCCCCGCGTTGATGGGCAACACGGTGGTGTGGAAGCCCTCGCCGACGCAGACCTTTGCCGCGTACCTGACCATGCAGCTGCTGGAGGCCGCGGGTCTGCCGCCGGGTGTGATCAACCTGCTGACCGGCGACGGCATCGCGGTTTCCGATGTGGCCCTTGCGGATCCGCGTCTGGCCGGAATCCATTTCACCGGATCGACGGGTACGTTCCAGCACCTGTGGCGCGAGGTGGGCAACAACATCGACCGCTACCACACCTATCCGCGGCTGGTTGGCGAGACCGGCGGCAAGGATTTCGTCGTCGCGCACACCTCAGCACGACCGGACGTGCTGCGCACGGCGCTGATTCGCGGCGCATTCGACTACCAGGGCCAGAAGTGCTCGGCCGCATCGCGAGCGTTCGTCCCGCGCTCGGTGTGGCAGCGGATGGGCGACGACTTCCTGTCCGCGACCGAGGCGTTGCGCTACGGGGACGTCGCCGACCTGACCAATTACGGCGGTGCGCTGATCGATGAGCGGGCATTCGCGAAGAATGTCAACGCGATCGAGCGGGCCAAGAGTGCGGCCAGCGTGACGATCGCCGTCGGCGGCGAATACGACGACAGCGAAGGATATTTCGTCCGCCCCACGGTGCTGCTGTCCGACGACCCGACGGACGAGGCGTTCGGCACCGAGTACTTCGGGCCTATCCTTTCGTTGCATGTCTATGCCGACGACGAATACGACCGCATTCTCGACGTCGTCGACAGGGGCGCGAAATATGCGTTGACCGGTGCGGTGATCGCCGACGACCGGGCCGCGGTGCTGGCAGCCGAGCAGCGGCTGCGCCACGCGGCGGGCAACTTCTACGTCAACGACAAGCCCACCGGAGCGGTGGTGGGGCAACAGCCGTTCGGCGGGTCGCGGGCGTCGGGCACCAATGACAAGGCCGGCTCGGCACTGAACCTGCTGCGCTGGACCTCGGCCAGGTCGATCAAGGAGACCTTCGTCCCGCCCACAGACCACAACTACCCGCACATGGAGACGGATAAGAATTGATGGCCACCGTACCGTCGGCTCTTCGCGCTAGCGCTCATCGCGCATTCCACCGGGTCGCGCGCCCGGTGATCTTGGCCGCCAGCAGGCAGGAAGGACTACGGCGGACCGCCGAACACCTGCCCGTCACTCGTCAGGTGGTGCACCGGTTCGTGCCAGGCGAAACCATCGCCGACGCGATGAATTCGGTTGAGCAACTGCGCTATTCGGGGCGGCTGGTCAGTATCGACTACCTCGGCGAGGACGTCACCGATGTCGACACCGCGAACGCGACGCTCAACGCCTACCTCGAGTTGCTCGACGCGCTGGGCACCCGCAGCGAACCCGCACCTGGGGTGCGGCCGCTGGAGGTGTCGCTGAAGCTGTCGGCGCTGGGTCAGGCGCTGCAGCGCGACGGCGAGAAGATCGCGCTGGAGAATGCGCACACGATCTGTGAGCGGGCGCAGCGAGTGGGAGCTTGGGTGACGGTCGACGCCGAAGACCACACCACCACCGACTCGACCCTGTCGATCGTGCGAGACCTACGCACCGAGTTCGATTGGCTGGGTACGGTTTTGCAGTCCTACTTGAAGCGCACCGAGGACGACTGCCGCGACTTCGCGGCGTCGGGCGCGCGGATCCGGTTGTGCAAGGGCGCCTACGACGAACCCGCGTCGGTGGCCTACCGCTCCGGCGACGACGTCACCGACTCCTACCTTCGATGCCTGCAGGTGCTGATGGAAGGGTCCGGCTATCCGATGGTGGCCTCGCACGACCCGCAGATCATCAAGGCGGTGCCTGCGCTGGCCCGTGAGAATGGCCGCGGGGTGGACGATTTCGAATACCAGATGCTGTACGGCATCCGCGATGCCGAGCAGCGACGGCTGGCCGACGAGGGCAATCACGTACGGGTCTACGTACCGTTCGGCACGCAGTGGTACGGCTATTTCGTGCGCCGACTGGCCGAGCGTCCGGCCAACCTGACCTTCTTCCTACGCGCGCTGGCCGAACGGCGGCACTAGCCGGTCATCGGGAACGAATGGTGTTCGTGGGTGACGACCCAGCGGCCGTCGCGTTTGCGCAAGCCGATCGTCATCCGCAGCCGGTTGTCGGGGTTTGCCGCGAACTCCTCGGGTTTACCGCAGCGCACTAATGCGTACGCGAACGCGAGGTCGGCGCCTGCCGTCACGTCGAGCTCGACGATATCGAAGCTGGCACCTTGTCGCTGCCACTCGAAGAACGGCGGCCAGGATTCCCGGTAGGCGTCGATGCCGCGTAGACCGTCGTACGGCGGCGGCACGTCGAACATCACGATGTCCGGATCATGGTCGGCGAGAACGGTTTCGAGGTCGCCGGTGTGGACGGCTTCGGCCCAGCGGAGGATGAGTGCGCGGATGGCCTCCTGGTCAGTCATCGGACTTGTGGCCCTTGTGCTCGGCGGTGCCACCGGATGACACGAGGACGTAGCCGGCGCTGGCGAACAAGGCGGGCATCATCGCCATCATTCCGTATATCGCGGTCATCGTGTCACCCCTCTCGGAGGTTGTTTTGCTGCTTACTCTCATCAACGGTGTAGACCGTTGCGCGGTTCAAAACTCATCACGTCAGGTCGAATCTCGTGGCGCCGTATGGCTCGGCGGTGCCGAATGCGAACACGGTGGCAGGCGCGATCCGATAGACGTGCCAGGGCGGCGGGCCAGCCGACGGCGCGCTGTATTCCGCGGTGAGGGCGTCGCCGTCGACCTGCGCTGGCCAACCGACCCTGTTGTATTCATCAGCAACCGAGCGCAGTTCGTCTGTGCCGGTGACCCGCGCGGCAGTGCCCTCGATCACCAGATCGAATGGATGCGTCGCGACGCTCACGACGCAACGGCTGTCCGCGGCTATGTTGCGGGACTTACGCGTCCCTGGTCCGGAGGTGAAGTACCAGACGCCGTCGAGCTGGGCAAAGCCCACCGGCGTCAGGTGCGGTGACCCGTCTGGGTTGATCGTCGTCAGCCACGCCGTGTGCCGGTTCGGCCCGCCGTCGTCTGGCCCCTGCGGGATCTCGGCAGTCAGGACGTCGCGGACCCGCTTCCAGTCGATGGCGGGCGTCCCGTAACCGTCGAGGTTCTTTGATTTAGCGTTCATATTCGTATAGACCGGGCGCGCCGGGAGAACTCATCATGAGTCATGGCATCCAATCAACCCCGGGTATGGCTGATCACAGGAGCGAGTTCGGGCTTCGGTCGCGCTATCGCCGAGGCGGCGCTGGCTGCGGGCGATATCGTCGTCGCCGCCGCACGCCGCACGGACGCCCTCGCGGATCTGGTCGCGTCGGCTCCCGAGCGCGTAACCGCCCTTGCCCTCGACGTCACCGACGCCGACCGCATCAGCGCCGCCGTCGCGCAGGTTCTCGACGGGCACGGCCGCGTCGATGTCCTGGTGAACAACGCAGGCCGCGGTGCGATCGGCGCCGCCGAAGAGACCACCGACCGCGAGCTGCGCGACCTGATGGATCTGCACTTCTTCGGCCCGGCCGCGCTGACCCGGGCGGTGCTGCCGGGCATGCGTGAGCGCGGCACCGGCGCGATCGTCCAAATGAGCAGCATGGGTGGACGGTTCACGTTCGCAGGCGTCGGCGCCTACTCCGCGACGAAGTTCGCGCTCGAGGGCTGGTCCGAGGCGCTGGCCAAGGAGGTCGAGCGGTTCGGCATCAAAGTGCTGATCGTCGAGCCCGGTGCGTTCCGCACGTCGTTCAACGGACCGGGCGCGCTGCTCATGTCGAAACCCATCCCCGCCTACGACGAGCAGATCGAGCCGCTGCGCACCGGCATGCCCGACGACGACGGCAAGCAGCCCGGCGATCCGGCCAAGGCCGCCGCGGCGATCCTGCTGGCATTGGATTCGCAGGACCCGCCGCTGCGGCTCGCGCTCGGCAACGACGCCGTCGACGCGATCGGCGAATCACTGGACACCGCGAAGGCCGAACTGGCCGCGTGGGAGCGGGTCGGCCGGTCAGCGGTATTCGACTAGGGGCCCGTCGACCATCGTCATCGAAATGCCATTCCAGCTGACCAAAGTTGAGTGAAGCTGGTGCTTGTCAGTTGCCCCGGGCGAGCCGGAAGCGCTGCATCATGAGGTCGAGGATCTCCGGTGTCAGCATGCCTCCGGCGTACTCGACCCAGCACCAACTTCGGGTCGGTTGCTTACCCGTCGAGCTGTCGGTCAGGCGGCCAAAGAAGTGGATGAAGCTACCCGCCGTGTCGAAGGCGAAGGAGTATGTATCGGCGCCGATGGACACATCGAGTTTCGTCAACTTTCCGCCGTCGTTGAAGGTCGGCGTGGCGACGATGTCGTTGTGGGCGCTGGTGATTCCGTTCTTGAGTTGGTAGCCCGGCCCGAAGGGCATACCGTCGCGGCCTTGCCACAAGCAGCCGCCGCCCAACTGGCCGTCGTCGTACTCATGAAGCCATGACACCCACATGCCCTGCAGCTTTCGGACGATCGGCAGTTCGGGGTAGACCATGCCGGGCGGACCGTAGGCGTAGTCCTGATGCAGATAGCCCGACACGCCGACACCGTCGACTTTGCCAGTGGCCCAGAGCAGTTCGTGGCGATAGTAGACCTCGTTGTCGATCCCGTCTTGTGTCGGTACGTGGACCGTGAAGATGTCGCTAGCCTTCGCGCCGTGGATCTCCCACCGTCCGCTCGCGTCGTACCAATGAACGCCGTGGGCGTCGCGCTCGATGCGCCCGCTGTAATAGTTCAGCTCGACCCCAGTGCCGCTGTCGATATAGTCCATCGGCTCGAACCAGTCGATTGAGGAGTACTCGTCGAACAAGTGGGGTGGATCGGCGTCGAATGTCTTCTGTAGCTTCTTGAAACCGGTGATTGGCGACACCACGTGGGTCATCCCGACGAGGAAGTCGTCGGCTCCCCGCAATCCCCAATAATCCTGTCCGGACGCATCGGCGACCACAGCGCCGATCCACATTCCGGCCAGGGCCACGTGGGGTCCTGGCACCCAATCGCGCCGATAGTGCTCGATGGACGGCGGCTCAACCCGGACACCGAAGTCGATACGTTCTGGCATGCGGTTCTCCTTCGGCATAGGGGATTGGCTCAGGTGGCCGTGAAGTCGATAACACCGCGGATGTTGCGTCCATCGCGCAAATGCTTGATCGCGTCGTTGATCTCGTCGAGCTGGTATCGGCGGGTAATGAGCTCGTCGAGTTTGAGGTCGCCCGCTTCATACATCGACAGCAGCATCGGCATGCTCGCCCGCGGGTTCATCTCCCCGTACAGCGAGCCTTTCAGCGTCTTACACGAGTTGACCATGTCGGCCAGGATCATCGGCACGTTCATCTCTGAGATCGGTGTCATGGCCGTCATCACGCAGGTGCCGCCCTTGCCGATCAGCATCATCGCCAGCGGCACCAGGCCAGTGTCGACAACGCCGACGGTGATGATGACGGCGTCGGCCATTGCGCCCCAGGTGATCTCCTTGACAAGTTCCAGCGCCGCAGCCGCATCGGGCACGGTGTGGGTCGCGCCGAACGAGGGCGCGACGCCGCGCTTGAAGTCGACCGGATCGACGGCCACGACGTACTTGGCCCCCGCGGCACGCGCGCCCTGGACGGCGTTCATGCCCACTCCTCCGATCCCGATGACCACGACCGTGTCGCCGGGCTTGGTGCCGGCGCTGACGCTTCCCGAGCCGAATCCGGTTGTTACCCCGCAGGATACGAGTGAGGCGGCTTCCAGCGATATCCAGTCGTGGACCTTGATCAAGGACCGTTCGGATGCCACCACGTACTCGGAAAAGGTGCCTACCTGCATCATTGCCATCAGGTCCTCGCCGCCCAGGTGGCGGCGGGGTGTGCCGTCGGTGATCATGTTCTTGCTGAACATGTGTTCCCCGACGTCGCACAGGAAGGTCGATCCTGTCGCGCACCATCGGCATCGGCCGCAGGTCGGCAGGAAGGACACCGCGACGTGGTCGCCGCGATTGAGCGTGGTCACACCCGGGCCGACTTCCTCGACGACGCCAGCGCCTTCATGTCCGCCGAGCAACGGAAACCACTCGGGCACCGGCATTCCCGCTGCCGTCATGGCGGCAACCATATTGTCGTCGGGCACGCTGTCACCGGTAGTGAAGTGGTCGTCTGAGTGGCATACGCCCGCAATGGCCATCTTGACAAGAACCTCGCCGGTGCGCGGTGGGTCGATGTCGATGGTGGTGACGTCCCAGTCCTCGCCGACACCGTGAAGAACTGCTGCTCGGGATTTCATTGCGGTCGCTTTCGGGGTATGTGTGTCACGGGCCGAGCGGACTCGCCCAATTTAAACCTCTAGATGTATCGTTTGTAAAGATGCATCCGACGGACGGTTGCCGGCTGGACGGACAATCTTGTGCAGTCAGCCCGCGAGTCCGTGCGATCGTGGCCTGGCCATCGTGCGGCGGGAATCGTGGCCACGACCTGAGCGAAGACGGCGACAAATGTCGGATAATTCGGAGGCGGGCGTCTCGATGCCGCTCGGATAGGGAGAGACGTGGCGAAACGGACAACGACGGTGAAGGGCCGACCGAGTGCGGACAGTGCGCCGGCGGGCAAGCCCAAGCAGATTGCCGAGGAGTTGCGCCGGCTGATCATCACCGGCGGCCTCGACGAGGGAGACTTGCTGGGTACCGAGGGCGATCTGCTCGAACGGTTCGATGTGTCACGACCGTCCCTGCGCGAAGCATTGCGGATCCTGGAAGCCGACGGACTGATCTCTGTCATGCGTGGGGCTCTTGGCGGCGTGGTGGTTCACCGTCCCGACCAGCGCATGACCGCGCGCGCGGCGGCACTTGTGCTGCAGTCACGCAGTGTCTCGCTTGCCGATGTGTTCGATGCCAGCGCCGTCATCGAGCCGGCCGCGGCCAGGATGGTGGCCACCTCTCGCGGTCATCAGCGCGCGGCAAGCCGGCTGCGCGAGATCATCGTCGAACAGAAGCGCACGTTGAACGATCCGCTGGCGGCCACCAACGCCATGATTCGCTTTCACAGTGAGCTCGTGTACCTGGCCGGTAACCAAACGCTGATCCTGATGACAGAGACCCTCAATGAGGTCATCGCGCGGGCGATCGTCGACGCGCGCATCCGCCTTCGGGATCAACCGGCTACAGCGCTTCGTCGCCAGATTCGTTCCCACGAGGTGCTGGTGGACCTCATCGCAGGCGGTGACGGCGATGGGGCCCAAGGGCATTGGGACACACATATGGCGCGGTTGCGCCGATCGCTGCTCGGCGAACGCGCCGATGCCGTCGTCGACCCTAACCATCATCTCTGAGCAATAGGCCTCCGCGCTACGGCACCTGTCCCTGGCGGCAGCCACCCGGCACGCCTGGTCACAGCGCTTGGTGCCGGACCCTTCGCTGCCTAAACATCTAGAGGTATGTCTGGACGGTTGAGGCGACGCTGAGGTACGTTGCGTCGGAGTCGGAAATGTCGGAAGGGTTGGGTATGAGCGCCACAAAGCGAGCCGACGCCCCGGTTGCGCGATTCGACTTCGTCAACGGCCAGAGCGGCACGGTGTTGTCTGCGGCTGATCCGCAGCCACGTAATCACGCGCTGGTCGAACAGAACGCCATAGCGCTCGGCAGCAGCGTAATGGTCAACTCTCGAAAGCTTGTCAGCGAGACCCTGCAGAACTCCGCCGATTTTTCGTCGGCCGACTTGGTCGAGCAGGGCAACACCCGTCCATTGATACCGCTGGGTATCGATCCGCCCGACCACGGCCGTTATCGCAGACTGCTCGATCCGTTGTTCTCTCCACGGCGTATGGAGGCGCAGGAGGCCGATATCGCAGAACGCGTCAACCATTTCATCGACGGATTCTTCGACCGCGGAACATGTGATTTCACAGCAGAATTCGCCGAACTGTTTCCCTCATCGGTGTTCCTTGGGCTGATGGGACTGCCCTGGGAACAGCTCGACACCCTGGTGCGGATGCGCGATGGGCTTCTTCACCCGGGAACCTCGGAGATGACCGCCGAGCAGCGTTCGACGATCCAGCGTGAGACCGCCCAGGAGGTCTACGCCTACTTCGGCCGGGTCCTCGATGAGCGCGCGGCAGATCCTCGAGACGACATCCTGTCTGCGCTCGTCGGTGAACAGCCGGACGGCAGTCGCCTTTCCCGCGACGACGCGCTCTCCATCTGTTTCGTCCTACTCACCGCGGGCCTGGACACCGTTACCGATTCATTGACGTGTTTTTGGGCCTACCTGGCGCGTCATCCGCAGCAGCGCCGCCAGCTCGCCACTGACCCCGACGTCATCCCGCGCGCCGTCGAAGAACTGCTGCGATGGGAAACGCCGGTGCCCTTAGTCGTACGGTGGGCTCGCCAAGACAACCAGATCGGCGATCAGGTGGTGGGCGCGGGCCACCACGTGCTGGTCAACCTGAGTTCGGCCAACCTCGATCCCGCCGAGTTCCCCGACCCCCTTGAGGTCAACCTGGACCGGCGCGGCAATCCACACCTGGCCTTTGGCGGCGGGCCGCACCGTTGCTTGGGCTCTCACCTGGCTCGCCGCGAGCTTCGCATCGCCTTGGGCGAATGGCACCGGCGCATACCGGAATACACACTGGCCGCAGGCTACGAGGTCCGCTACCGACCCCCGCTGCGATTCGTTCCCGACCTGCAGCTGTCGTGGCCGACGTGAACCAGATACGGGTCGCGCAATGGGCTACCGGCACCACCGGCCGGTTGGCGCTTCGCGCCATCATCGACTCCCCGGGCCTGGACCTGGCCGGTGTGCGAGTCTATGACCCCGCCAAGACCGGCCGTGACGCCGGAACACTGGTTGACCGGCCTCCGACAGGAGTGCTCGCCACCGACGTCAGCGCAGACGTCCGGCGTGCCGCGCCGGATGTCGTGCTCTATATGGGTGCTGTGGAGAAGTACCCCGACGAGTGCTTCGCCGACGTCGCTGAGCTGTTGGCGGCCGGGATCGACGTGATCGCCACCGGCAGCTCCTTCATCGACGTCCACGCTTTCGATCCTGGCCGCGGCGCCGCCATCGCCGCCGCATGCCAGCAGGGCAGGAGCTCATTTCTCGGCGTCGGTCTCTTTCCGGGATTCTGGGGCGAGGCCGTAGTCCCCGTGCTGTCTCGGCTATCGGCGCGCTGCGGCCGGATCACGGTACGCGAATCACTGTCGTACGCCGACTACCCGAGCCGGGACATGCTGGTCGATGTGATGGGCTACGGCCAGTCGCCCGAGTCCACCGCCGCGCTACTCAGCAATCCGGACCGGGCACGTGGCGCTTTCATCGCCACGGCCAGTGTGCTGGCCAAGGCGCTGGGGCTCAAAGTTGCAGCCGTCGAAGCGTTTCGCGAAACTGCGGTCACCGATACCGAACTGCACGTCGCGGCGGGCCCGATACCGGCCGGAACAGTCGCTGCCATGAAACTGGGTGTGCGCGCCGACTGCGGTCCAGTGGAAATCGTCGTCGAACACATCACGTGGCTGGCTGCGGAGGTCGTCCCCGATTGGTCGACGCGAGAAGGCTACGAAGTCGAGTTCGACGGCGCACCGACACTTCGGTGCCACCTGATGTTGGGCACCAACGGCGAGGCCCACACCGAAATGGGTTGTCTGGCCACGGCTATGCACGCGGTACACGCCATTCCCGTTGTCACCGCTGCGCTCCCGGGCGTTATGGACCTGGCCGACACGGCACCATTCACAGGAGGTTACGCGTGGCCGCCAAGTTGACTTCGGCTCGTGTCGGGTTGCTCATCGACTACCTCGACGCAGATAACGGATTCGACGAGAACATCCTGCCGTCGCTCCAGCTGGTGGCCGACGAATATCTAGAACGCGAAATTCTTGATCGCCCAATCGAATTCGTCGTGCGCGCGGTGCAGGGACTGCCAAACGGCTCCTTCCGCCCGGTGCGCGACGCCTTCTACGAGCTGGTCGAGGAAGACGCCCTTGTGATCTTCGGTCCGTGGGTCTCCGAAAACGGCGTCGCGCTACGCCAGTACGTCGAAGACCTGGCGCAGGTACCGATCATCACCATGGGCGCCTCCGAAAGCATGTTGGGGGAGTGGGTATTCGGGCTGCCCGCCGGGTCTATGGAAGAGGAACCCATCATTATGGCCACGGTCGCCGCCCTTGACGGCTGCCGCACGGTGGGCATCGCGTTCGAAGACTCGCTGATCGGACACGAATACTTACGCACTACGCGGGTTGCCTGCGGGCAGGCGGGATTGACCATCACCGCCGAGGTGCCCATCCCGCAGGTCGAGACGGACAAGCGGGACGCGATGGCGAACCTGGCCGACGACAAGCCCGACGCCCTCATCCACGTCGGATTCGGCCTGGGCATCATCGGCATGAACGCCGCACTGGAGGCGATCGGCTGGATGCCGCGTCGGTACACCACCACGGCCTTCGAATTCGCCGCGACCGGTCGGTGGTGGCGCGAGCAACTCGCTGGGTGGATCGGACTTGACCAATACGACGAACGCAACCTGATCGGGCAGCAATTCCTAGATAAATTCCAGGAAAGGCATGGTAGGCGGCCCGAATACTTCTTCCCCCTCTACTGCTACGACGTCGGCCGACTGATGATGACCGCCTTGGCCACTGCGCGGCCGTTGACCGGGCCGGCAGTCAAAGACGCGCTGGAAAAGATCAAGATGCTCCCCGCCGCGACCGGTGCGCCGGGGACCCGGCTACGGTTCGGAAAGTTCATCCGCCACGGCTGGGTCGGCAGCGAGTTCCTGGTGGCGCGTCGCGTGCTGCCGGACGGCAGCCGGTCGGTCTTGCATGCCACGATCGAAGGCCTCATCGAGCCTCCCGCCCGGCCGTGACGATCCGCGTCATCCAGTGGGCGACCGGTCCGGTCGGCGCCGCTGCACTGCGCGAAGTCATCGACAGCGCCGATCTCGAGTTGGTCGGTGTATTCGCCTACACTCCACGCAAAGTCGGCGTCGACGCTGGAGCCCTCGTGAATCGTCCTCCGACAGGGGTGCTCGTCAGCGGCGACAGAACCGAAATCCTCACACGTGCGGCCGACGTTGTGTTGCACGCCGCCAGTAAGGCGTTCGGCAACGACACCACCGACGACATCGTGGCGCTGCTCGAGTCGGGTAAGAGCGTGATCACGACGACGTCATACAACCATCTGCCGACCTATGGGGCGGACGCGCATGCCAGGATCACTGACGCATGCCTGCGCAACGGCGTGCGATTCCACGCCGCAGGTGAGCATCCCGGATTCGTCTTCGAGCGCCTCGCCGCCAGCCTCACCGCATTGTCGCAGCGCGTCGATCGGATCACTGTTCAGGAATTTGTCGACTGTTCGGGCATCTCGCAGCCCAGCATGCTGGTCGACCTGATGGGAATGGGCAAGCGTCCCGAGGACGTCACCATCGACTCGCCGATGTTCCGGGCCGTTTCGCTGCAGTACGAGCAGGCTCTGGCGGCAACCGCCGATGTGCTCGGCCTGAAGATCGATCGCATTGAGCCGGACATTGAAACCATAACTCACACAAGCGATGTGGTGGTTCGCTGCGCGACGTTGCCCGCGGGAACCGTCGCCGGCCAGCGGCTGACCTGGACGGCGTACCGGCGTGACAGCTCTGTGTTGGTCGCCGAAGAATTCTGGTCGACGTCGCCAGAGCTGCCGGGCTGGCAAGCTCCCGCCGAGAACCGATTCCTGGTGCGTGTGCGTGTTGACGGATCACCGCCGCTTCGGCTGGACCTAACTATTGGCAACGAGCCGGTCGCCGATCTCGAGGCCTCCGGCGGGCAGCTGGCGGTCGCCATGACAGCCGTGCGCGCGATTCCCGACGTCATAAAGGCACCACCGGGCGTGGTCATCGCGCCAGTGTTCGGCGCCTACCGGTGGCGTGGCTGACGGGCGCGCCTATATGGATCAGGAGTGAATGGCTGTGCAACATCCCCAAGCTCTGTTCGACCTCACCGGGCGGGTGGCAGTGGTGACCGGGTCGACCCGCGGCATCGGACGCGCCATCCTGGAGGGCTATTCGCGCGCTGGCGCATCAGTTGTGGTGTCTAGCCGAAAGCAACAAGCATGTGACGCGGTCGCCGCCGAAATCCGCGCAGCGGGTGGCAAAGCGGTGGGTCTGGCGTGCCACGTCGGAGACTGGGATGCCGTTCCCGACTTTGCCGACGCCGTGGTCAACGAGCACGGCCGCATCGATGTATTGGTCAACAACGCCGGAATCAACCCCGCGGTGCAAGACCTCAACGAGGTCTCACTCGAATTGTGGCGCAAGGTGTTCAGCGTCAACGTTGAGGGGGCATTGCGCATGAGTCAATGCATCGCTCCGATAATGCGCGACAATGGTGGCGGCAGCATCATCAACATCGGCTCGATGGAATCTTATTATCCGTCGAGCCCGATGTCGGTGGTCTACAGCGCGTCGAAGGCCGCGCTGCGCAATCTCACGAAGGCCATGGCCAATCTGTGGGCGGCGTGGGCAGTGAGGGTCAATATCCTGTGTCCGGGACCGTTCGCCACCGATCTGCTCATTGAAGCTGAGCGTCTGCACCCGGGGGCACTGTCGCTCGTTGCGAGCATGAACCCTCAAAACCGTATAGCCGATCTTTCTGAAATCGTCGGCCCCGCCGTGTATCTCGCGAGTGATGCATCATCGTTCGTCACGGGCGATGACATCACCGTGTGCGGTGGCATGCGAAAATAGGGCGAGCTTTGCCCCCACCATCCACAGTGTCGCCGCAGTAGCCGATAACCCATGCCAACGCCACCTGGCCCACGGTGGCCTGGTGGTCAGCGGCTAATTCAACACCTGGGCCAGATTCCACTAGCGCCCGGCCAACAACAGCAGTGTCCAGGCGGCGACGGACTGCGCATCGGTGATGTCGCCGTCGCGGATCATCCGTTCCAGCTGCGCGCGGGTGAACCACTCGCTGTGCATGTCCTGTTCCTCGTGCTCGCGCTCATGCTCGCCCTCGGTAATGCCCGTCGCGAGGAACACCCGGCCGCGCTGGCTGCTCATTCCGGGCGCGACGTCGAGCGTGCCCAGCAGCTCCATCGAGGAGGCCCGCAGCCCGGTCTCCTCGCGCAGCTCTCGGGCAGCCAGCTCGCGCGGATCGAGATGCTCTTGCTCCGGTGCGGTGCCCTGCGGAAACTCCCAGCGCCGCATGCCCAGCGGATAGCGGAACTGCTCGACCAGATGGAAGCCGTCGCCGTCACGCGGGACCACCAGCGCATACGTGGGTTTGTCGATCACCGCGTAAATGCCGGGGCTGCCGTCGGGACGTCGGATGTCGTCCTCGCGCAGCGTCAGCCAGTTGTTGCGGTACACCTCGCGCGATGCCACCCGATGGATCTGGTTCACTCGCCCAGTATCGCCGAGCGTCCTATGGGTAACCTCAGGTCGTGCTTCTGGCCTCGCTGAACCCCGCGACGGTCGCCGCTGGAATCGATATCGGCGACGCGGTGCGGAT
>Ga0075369_10000345_pt1 | contig 13816 bp, 14 predicted proteins | sample EndMethybrTD3034_FD_71400 | JGI IMG/M metagenome (GOLD analysis project Ga0075369, IMG submission 71400) | Populus endosphere microbial communities from Tennessee, USA - Endosphere MetaG P. TD hybrid TD303-4 | ecosystem: Host-associated > Plants > Roots > Endosphere | place: USA: Tennessee...
GCCGCGCGCGCGGCGGCGTGCTGTTCTGCTACAGCCAGCTCATGGTCCACGATGCCGGTTTCACCAAGTACCTGTACGAGACGTTGTTCAACAAGCAGGTCGCGAAGACAGACCAGCTGAGAGCGATCGAGCTGTTTCCGATCGACTGGTCGCTGCGCGTCGCCATCCGCTCCATTACCGACGAGCGCTACCGCTTCACGCGCTACTTCCCGTTCCGCGCCTTCAACACGCCGACGACCCTGGATGACCTGCGCGCCAAGAACGACCTCGAACTCTACGACCTGCAGGCCGATCCCGACGAAGTCGTGAACCTCGCCTACGACTTCGACGCCAACCGCGACCTGGTCGCGCGGATGAACGCCAAGCTGAACGCGCTGATCGCCAGCGAGATCGGCGTCGACGACGGCAGCTTCCTGCCCTTCAAGGACTTCATCGACTGGGGCAAGGCCGCCAGCATCAATCTTTAGAGGGCGCTACTTCTCGACCGTCGCCGCATCCGCGTTGCGGCCGCCCAGCATCTGGCCGACCGTTGTCGCCACCGTGCGCTCGCGGCCGGTGTCGATCTTCACTGTCGCGGTCATGCCGGCGCGCAGGGGCGGCTCGCCGGCCTGTGGCGCCAGCCGGAGCTTCACCGGCAGGCGCTGCACCACCTTGACCCAGTTGCCCGACGCGTTCTGCGGCGGCAGCACGGCGAACTCCGCGCCGGTCGCCGGGCTGAGGCTCTCGACCACCGCCTCCCAGGTCACGTCGGGATAGGTGTCGAGCACCACCGTGGCCTTCTGGCCGACCCGGACGTGCGTCAGCTCGGTCTCCTTGAAGTTGGCCTCGACCCACGGCCGGCTCACCACCACCAGCACGAACAGCGGCGCCGCGGCCTTGACCTGCTCGCCCTGCTGCACGCGCATGTTCACGACGACACCGTCGATCGGCGCGCGGATGGTGGTGCGCGCGAGATCGAGCGCCGCGCGCTCACGGGCGGCGGTCTTGTCGCGCACCAGGTGATGCTCGTCGGCCGACATCTGCGGATCGCCGTTCAGCGCCACCAGCACGCGCTGCAGCTTCTCGCGCACCGAGGTGACGCGGTCGGCGGCGGCCCGCGCGTCGTTCTGGGATTCCTCACGCTTGGAGGCCGAGGTTATGCCCTTGGTCGCGAGTTCCTCCTGGCGCTGCCACTGGCGCTTGAAGTAGTCGGCGCGCGCCTCGGCATCGGCCAGCTCGGCCATGACCTCGCGCCAGGTGCCGCGCAGCGTCTCGACCTGGTTGCGCGCGGCATCGAGCTCGGCTTCGGCGCTGTCCAGCGCGAGCTTGAAGGGTCGCGATTCGATGGTCATCAGCGGATCGCCGGCGTGGACCTCCTGATGGTCACGCGCCAGCACGCGACGCACCTGGCCCGAGATTTCGGGCGCGATCTGCACGATATGCGCCTTCACGTAGGCGTTGTCGGTGCTGACGTAGCGACCGCCCGACAGCCACCAGAACGCGCCGCCCGCGATCGCCACCAGCGGTACGGCGACCAGCAGGACGAGCCGCAGCCCGGCCTGTCCGCGCCTCACGGCATGGCGCCGGCGAGGTTCTGCAGCCGGCCTTTCACTTTGGCAGTCAGCTCGGTGTACTTCTCACGCTCGGTTGCCGAGAGCGGCGACAAGGCGTCGTCGACCGTCGATTCGGCGATCGCCCACATGGCGGCATGAACCTTGCGCGCCTCATCCGTCAGATGCAGACGATTGATGCGCCGGTCAGTTCGGTCCGGGCGCCGCTCGACCCAGCCATTCCGTTCCATGCGGTCGATCATGCGGCCAGCGCTGGCGCGATCGATTTCGAGCATCTCCGCCAGCTCGGTCTGGCTGACGCCGGGACGGCGATAGACCCGCGTCAGGACCAGCCACTGGGCGCGGGTCAGCCCGATGTCGCGCACGCGCCGGTCGAAGATCGTCCGGATCAGCCGCGCCACATCGGACAGCATGTAGCCGATATAGCTGTCGTCCTCCGGGCCGGTATTGCGCATGGCGGCTTGGCTCATGATTGTTGCATAGGCTACAATAGACTTGGCTATGACTTCAAGCGCCAATAGCACGACGGCTGAAGCCGCGATCCCCAGCCCGGCCGCCACCCCGGCGCCCGGTCCTGCGCCTAGCCCGGCCGACGCCTTTTCGGTCGGCCGCCGGGTATTGATCCTGGTCATGGTGGTGATGGGCTCGACGCTCTACGCCACCACCCTGCTGATCGCCTCGACCCTGCTGCCGCAGATGCAGGGCACCATGTCGGCCACCCAGGACGAGATCGCCTGGGCGATGACCTTCAACATCCTGGCCACCGCCGTCATGACGCCGATGACGGGCTGGCTGGCCGCCCGCTTCGGCCGGCGCGAGACCATGACCTGGTCGGTGCTGCTGTTCACCGCGACGACCTTCATGTGCGGCGCGTCCAATTCGCTCGAGACGCTGATCCTGTGGCGCGTCCTGCAGGGCGCGCTGGGAGCGCCGGTGATCCCGCTGTCGCAGACCATCCTGCTCGACGCCTTCCCCAAGCGGCAGCAGGGCCTGGTAACCTCGATCTTCGGCATGGCCGTGGTCATCGGCCCGGTGATCGGGCCGACCTTGGGCGGCCTGTTGTCGGAGCTCTACAGCTGGCGCTGGGCGTTCTACATGATCGTGCCGGTCGGCCTGATCTCGTTCATCGGCCTGCGCCTCACCTTGCCGGCCGACCGTCCGACGGGACGCATCGCGCTCGACTGGACGGGGTTCCTCTCGCTTTCCGTCGCCATCGCCTGTGTGCAGCTGGTGCTGTCGCGTGGCCAGCGGCTCGACTGGTTCGACTCGGGCGAGATCCTGATCGAGACCTTCATCGCCATCCTCGCCTTCTGGATCTTCATCGCCCACAGCCTCACGGCGCAACGGCCGTTCCTCAATCTTGGCCTGCTGCGCGACCGCAACTACGCGCTCGGCCTCGTGCTGGTGATGATCTACGGCATGCTGAACTTCACGCCCATGGTGCTGCTGCCGCCGCTGCTGCAGCAGCATGCCGGCTTTCCCGACATGCTGATCGGCGAGATCATCGCCGCCCGCGGTGTCGGCGCCACCATCGGCTTCTTCATCGCGATCTTCGTCGGCCGCATGGATCCGCGCATCGGCCTCATCGGCGGCTTCGCCCTGCAGGTGATCTCCGGCCTGTGGCTGATGGCGCTCGACCTCAACGTCGACGCCGCCACCTTGATGGCCAACAGCCTGGTCCAGGGCATCGCCATTGGTGTCATCTGGGTGCCCCTCACCTTGGCTACCTTCGCCACCACCAGCTCGGCCAACCTGGCCGAGGGCACCGCCGTCTATCACCTGCTGCGTAACATCGGCTCGAGCTTCTTCATCTCGATCTGCGTCGCCGAGGTGGTACGCGCCTCGAGCGCCAACTACAGCCGCCTGGTCGAGATGGTGAACCCCTTCAACCGCTCGCTCCTGCTGCCCTGGGTGACGGGCGCCTGGGATACCGAGACGGTCACGGGCCTCGCCAAGCTCTCGAAGGAGATCAGCCGGCAGGCCGCGATGCTGGGCTACATCAACGCCTTCGGCCTCTATACGCTCGCCTCGGCGATGGCCATTCCGCTGATCCTCCTGGTCGGCGGACGGTCGAGGGCGCGCTAGTACGCGGCGGCCATCTTCCTTTCGGCAATCCGCCTCTTCACGGTTGCGATCTGTTGCGCGTTCAGCTTCTCTGCCGCCTGATCGCGCAGATAAGCCGCCGTGGACCGCAACTGGGCGTATTCCTTGTCCGTCACGCTGGCCACGAGGCTGAGCCAGTAGTAGGCCTCGTCGTAGTCGACGGCGACACCCTGGCCGGTAAAGTACATCAGCCCCATGCTGTAAAACGCGCCGGGCACATCGTGGCTCGCGGCTTGGCGGAACAATGCGAGCGCCTTGACCTGATCCTGTTCGACGCCCTTGCCGTCACGATACATCGCCGCGAGCATGTACTGAGCCTGCGGCAGGCCGTGATCGGCCGCCTTGGTGCACCATTCGAACGCCTCGCCGTAGTCCAGCACCACGCCTAGCCCACTGTAGTACAGGGTTGCCATGCCGAGTTGCGCGCCACCATGGCCGGCCGACGCCGCCGGCAGCCAATGCCGGAACGCCGCCTCGTAGCTCTTCTTGCGAAAAGCCAGGTCGCCATCCTCGTACGGGCCGGCAAACCCTTGGATGGGCTGAATCATCGCCAGCAGCAGCAATGCGGCGGCGGCGCTGTTGCGTCTGCGAATCATTCTTCGCAGCCTCCATGATCGGGAGATGAACCTACCGCGTGTAGAGAACACTGAAAAGTCAACGCACCGGCGATGACGCGTTCTTGACCTTGCCGGGACCACAGGCTCAAGCTGGCCGCCGCTCCCGGGGGGAAGGTCATGAACCGACGGACTCTACTGGCGCTTCTTGCCGGCGTTGGAGCGTGTGGGCTCGCGTCACCCTCCTGGGCACAGGGCGAGCGTCGGACATTCAGTCCGCAAGAGCTCGATCAGATGCTTGCGCCCATCGCCCTCTATCCCGATGCCGTGCTGGGTCAGGTGCTGATGGCGGCGAGCTATCCACTGGAGATCGTCGAGGCGTCGCGCTGGTTGCAGGCCAATCCAGGGTTGAAGGGCGACGCCGCCGTCAATGCCGTCAAGGACAAGAGCTGGGACGTCAGCGTCAAATCCCTGGTCGCCTTCCCGCCCGCGCTGATGCAGCTCAACGACCATCTCGACTGGACGCAGAATCTCGGCGACGCGATGATCGGCCAGCAGCAGGACGTCGCCGATTCCATCCAGCGTCTGCGCGCCCGGGCCGCTGACGCCGGCAACCTGCAAAGCGGCACGCAACAGACAGTCTCGACCCAGGGCACCGGCAACGACCGCACGATCGTCATCGAGCCGACCAACCCCGACGTCGTCTACGTGCCGTCCTACAATCCGTCGTGGGCCTACGGGTCCTGGCCCTATCCCGCCAACCCGCCGGTCTATTATCCGCCGGCGCCAGCCTACGGTTATGGAACGCTGCTGGCGACCGGCCTGATGTGGGGCGTGGGCCTTGCTGCGGCCGGCGCGATGTACAGCAACTGGAACTGGGCGCGCGGCGCGGGCTACGTGAACATCAACTCCAACCGCGCCGTCAACATCGACAATCGCTTCGACCGCAACCGTTACAACAACTCCGGCCGCTGGCAGCACGACGCCGGCCATCGCCGCGGCGTAGCCTATCGCGACGGCGCGACCCGTCAGCAGTTCGGCCAGCAGCGTCCCGGCGCCGAGCAGCGCCAGCAGTTCCGCGGCCAGGCAGCCAACCGGCCCAACGTCGGTCAGGGCGGGCAACGACCTAATATCGGCCAAGGCGGTCAGCGGCCGAATGTCGGCCAAGGCGGCCAGCGACCCAACGTCGGACAAGGCGGGCAACGGCCGAACGTCGGCCAGGGTCAGCGCCAGCAGCTGCAGAACCGCGGCGGCGGCGGACGCCCATCAGGCCTGAGTGGCGTCAATCGCGGCCAACAGGTCAACCGCGAGGCAGCACGCGGACGCGCCCAGCAGAGCCGCGCCGGGGCACATCGTGGCGGCGGTGGAGCCCGTGGTGGCGGCGGCGGCCCACGGGCTGGCGGCGGAGCACGCGGCGGAGGCCGGCGATGAAAGTCCTCGTACGGATCCTGTTCTTGGTCGCGCTGGTCATCGGCGCGGGCTCGGTCCTGGCGCAGCCGGCGAAGCAGAAGCACTTCGCCACGGCCGAAGAAGCGGCAACCGCCCTCACCGAAGCCATCCGCAAGGACGACGACAAGGCGGTGCAGGCGATGCTCGGCACGGGCTGGCGCGATATCATACCGGGCACCACCGGCCATGAGGATGACTTGCGCGAGCGCTACCTCGAGGCGTGGGACAAGAACCACAAGATCATCCCGGACGGTGGCGAGCGGGCATACGTCGAAGCCGGCACCACCGGATGGCGCAGCCCATTGCCGCTGATCAAGGATGCTGCGGGGTGGTATTTCGACGTCGAGGCCGGCCGCAAGGAGATCATCGCCCGCGAGATCGGCCGCAACGAGTACACGGTCATCCAGACGCTGCTCGCGATCGTCGACGCCCAGCGCGAGTACGTGTCGCTCAATCCGATGAAGGATCGCGCGCCGACCTATGCGCGCCGCCTGCTGAGCTCACCCGGCAAGATGGACGGCCTGTACTGGGAGGCCAAGCCGGGCGAGCCTGAGAGCCCGATCGGCGAACTTGTGGCCAAGGCCCAGCCCGGCGACGCCGAGGGCCAGGGCTATTGGGGCTATCGCTTCCGCATGCTCTATGCCCAAGGACCTTCGGCGCCGGGCGGCGCCTACTCCTACCTGGTCAACAATCGCATGATCGCGGGCTTCGCGGTGATCGCCTGGCCTGTGACCTATGGCGAGACCGGCGTCATGACCTTCATGGTGAGCCAGTCGGGCGACGTCTACGAACGGGACTTCGGCCCCGACACAGCGACCGCGGTCGCCAACGTCAACGCCTTCAATCCCGACGACGACTGGGACAAGGCCGACATGACACCGCCGCCCGACGAGCCGAAGTAATGGACCATTGGTCGAGGTCTCACGGCGCGTGGCGGCGGTCAGTGGCATGACAAGGATCGATGCAGACAGGAGGAGCGACCACTCACCGTCGTGAAACAAGAATATCAAAGGAGGGTAGATACTGGTCAATTCACCACAGGTACTGATCGATGCTTTCGGCGCTGTCGGCGCGTCAGGGATTCAAGGCGGCGGGAATGAAGAAGAAGGTGAGACCGAGCACGACATAGGCAGCCAGGAGCTGGATACCCTTCAGCCAGTCCAAGTGTCCGTCCCCGGCCACCTGACAACGTGATCTTCGTCCCACCCGCTGCCGTGACAACGGCCTCGTCAGGGTACGCCCGGCTGGTCCGCCAGTTCTTGCCGGTCATCCTGTTGTCCGCTGTCGCCGCCTGCTCGTCCACGCCGATGCGATGGGAACGGCCCGGCACTCCCGACGCTGCGAGAGATGAGTCCGAGTGCCGGGCGCAGGCGCACCAACAGGCCGTCGACGAGCTTCCCTATGGCAACGGCCCGCCGCTCTATGGCTTCACCAGCGACGTCAGCATGCTGCAATGGAAGATGGCGATCGACAACGACCGCGCCTACCTGGAGGACGATCTTACGCGGGTGTGCATGAACCAAAGGGGGTTCGTTCTCGTTCCCGTGACCACCACGCGCTAGAAACGTGCGTGTAGTCGTCCACGGCAACCTGCTAGGATTTTCATCGAGGGAACGCTGTGCAACGACGAGGCGAAGAGATGAACAAGACGTCCAGAAGGCTTCTCATCCTGGGTGGACTGGCCATCAGTTCGCTGGCACATGCGCAACCGTCAGGATCCCCGTTCGTGGGGCGTTGGAAAGGCAACGTGCGCGGCTTGGGCGATGCCGAGATCCTGGTGACAGCGGTCCGCGCGAACGGACAGGTCGACGGCACGATGACGTTCCCCGAGCAGGCCAAGACCTTCAAGTTCGGCGACAAGCTCGACATCGTGAACAGCATCAACCATGGCATCGTCCAGGGATCGGTGTTGACGATCGAGACCGCCCTGGGCGGCACCTATCGATTGAACGCAGCCAGCGGCCGGCTGACCGGAGAATACACCCGGGGGACCACGATGAACGTGCCCGTCACCTTCGAAAAGGCGATGTGACACCCTCCTCGGGCCTATCAAAGAGCCAGCGTGACATGCACGACGCCGCGATCCCGCCGGGTCGTCATGGCGAGACCGCACCGCTCGAAGACCTTCAGCATCGGCATGTTCTCGGGCAGCACTTCGGCGACGAATTCCTTGAGCGCGGCGGCGCGTGCGATCCTGATCAGATGGGTGATGAGATGGGTGGCGATACCACGCTTCTGATGCGGGTCGTCGATCGCAAACGCGACCTCTGCGCAACCGGGCCGACAAACGACATACCTTGACCCGCCCACGATCACCGGTCGCCCACCCTCGGCAAGCACGGCGACGAGTGCGACATGACTCTCGAAGTCGACGTTGAGGAAGAAGTCGATCTCGCGCTCGCTGAAGTTCCGTTTCGGGGCAAAGAACCGGCGGTGAAGCGCCTCGTTGCTGAAACGTCCGATCGACTCGAGCATCGCCGCGCGATCGTCGGGCCGCAACGCCCGGACCTCCAGAGATGCGCCGTCGCGTAGGCGTTCCGTGGCGGCGTATATCGCGGCATCCATGGTTTACGTCCTCCGTCACGTGATCAGGACGGTTGCGACTGATCGCCTCTACCAGAAGCCGCAGTCGGTTCTGCAAGGCGTCGTTTAACCTTACACGTCCCTGACGCCCCACCATTGATCAAGGTCAATTCTGGCCGATGACCACTTCGACGACCAGCCGGGCGCGTGAGCGACCCGACCCAACGCATATCCAGACCTCCATGCCGGCAAAGCTGGACGACACCATCAAAAGCGGCTAGCTCCAAGGCGCTCCCCTGGGGAAACGGGAGTGGGAGTGGGAAAAACAGCCGTTCTTCTTGCCGCGCTGCTCGCGGTCCTGGCCGGGCCTGTCTGCGCGCGTGATCCGAATGTACCGCCGTCCCAGGCGGCGTTTCGTGCTGCCCTGACGAAGTTCTACAAGAAGTGCGAAAAGGAGACCGAAACGGCACGCTTCGGCGACTTGCAGCATGCCCGGTCGGAAGCGTTCGCACAGTCGCTCGGCCAAGGCCTGTCGTTCGAGGGATGGTTGCTCGAGCTCAGGGGCATCGAACCCACGCCGCGCGGCGGCTACTTCGTGCGCTTCGTTGATCCCGTGATGGCCGATTTCCGGAACGTGCGCCCGACCTACTGGAACGGCGGTCCCGGGAGGATCGGCCGGGAGACGGCTATCCTGCCGAACTCCGATCTGCACGATATCCTCAGGGACATGAGACCGGGTCTGAAAGCCGTCGTCTCCGGGCGCTTCTTCCCTGCCGAGGACGGCGGACCGCTGTTCGAATCGTCGAAGGTCACCTTCAAGGCCAACGAAGCCGAGAAGGCCAAGTTCCGGATGCCCTACTTCTCGGTGCAGTTCATCAAGATCGAGCCGAGATGACGGAGGTCCGTTCGACCGGCGATGTGACCGAGGTGGTGGCGCGACTGGAGCACGAGCCCCTGCGCAACATCGTTCTGTTGAAGCACATCGAGGCCTTCCGCGATCACGTCTCGGTGGCCCAGGTATCAGCCGGGCGGAGCACCGCGACATTGGTCCTGCTGGACACGAGCGCGAGCGCCTACGATCGGGAAACCTATCCCGAAGCCACGTTTGCCGCCCTCATATCGAGCGACGATGCGGACCTGACGCGCCGGCTGATCGGGTCCCTGACCCGCCAACGCCATATCGTCTTCAAGCTCGCCAATGACGCCGACCGGAACGTTGTTGCCGAGCATTTTACGCTCAGCCGGACGACAAGCTTTTTGTCCTTCACCGCCGGCGAGCCGGCCGACTTCAGCGCCGACGAGAAAGTATCCATCACGAATTCAGCGTCGGACGCCATGCTCGACTTGTTCGAATCGCAAGGACACTCGAGAGAATGGCTATGCCCTCTCCTGTCGTCCGGCCATGCGTTCACCTGCGTCCTGGAAGAGGATCAGGAGCCGCGCTCGGTGTGCCTGGCGTTCCAGAACCATCGACAGATCTGGGAAGTCGGCGGCGTCGTCACGCCAGCGCAGCATCGCGGCCAGGGCCTGGCCTCGCGAGTCGTGCGCAGTTCGCTCGCGGAGCTGCAGCGGCGGAGGCTTGTGCCGCGGTATCAGGTGAACGAGGACAATCTTCCGTCCATTCGACTGGCGACCTCGGTCGGATTGCGCCAGTTCCTGCAGCTCACCCACTTCCGCACCTGGTGACGTCACGAGCCGGCGATCACCTGGCGCGTGTAACGCGCGATCATGCTTTCCTCGTCCGTCGGAACGATCCAGGCGGAAACGGCGGAGCGATCGGTGCTGATGCGGGTCTCGCCGCGTCGGTTGCGTTCCTCGTCGATCTCCAGGCCAAGCCATCGGCATCCGGCCGCGACCTCGGCGCGGGTCCGCGGGTCGTTCTCGCCGATGCCGGCCGAGAAGACGATGCCGTCGACCCCGCCCAGCGCCGCCGCCAGCGAACCGATCTCGCGGACGATGCGGTAGACGAACAGGGCGATCGCCTCGCCGGCCTCAGCAGCGGAAGACTGTCGCAGCGCCCGCATGTCCGACGAAATGCCCGACACGCCGAGCAACCCCGATTGTCGGTAAAGCAGGTCCTCGATCGCATGCGCATCCATGCCGTGCCGCTCCATGAGGTAGAGCAGCACGCCGGGATCGAGGGCGCCGGTGCGTGTGCCCATCATCAGGCCGTCGACGGCCGTGAAACCCATGGTGCTGGCCACGCTCTTGCCATCGCGGACCGCGCACAGGCTGGCCCCGTTTCCGAGATGAGCAACGATCAGGCGGGAGCGCGCCAGCGCCGGCATCGTCTCGCCCAGTCGTGTCAGGATGAAATCGTAGGAAAGACCATGGAAGCCGTACCGCCGCACGCCCTCGGCGGTGAGCTTGCGCGGCAGGCCGAACTCCTGCGCCAGCGCCGGCTGGCTGCGATGGAAGGCCGTATCGAAGCAGGCGACCTGAGGGATGTGCGGCACTGCCCGGGCAATGGCCTCGATCGGCGCCAGATTGTGCGGCTGGTGCAGCGGCGCCAGCGGTACCAGTTCGGCGAGCGCTTTCAGCACGCCGGCGTCGACACGTGTCGGCGCCGCGAAGGCCGTGCCGCCATGGACGACGCGATGGCCGAAGGCCAGCACCGGCCTGCCGGCCAGCAGCTTGCGGCCGAGCTCGAGGATGGCGTCGGTCGCCGCGTGATGGTCCAGGGCGCCGGCATCCCACCGCTGCTCGGCCACCGACTTGCCGTCGGCATCCGTCGCCTTGAGATGCGGTGCGACGCCGATGCCCTCGACCTGGCCATGAAACAGCAATGGCCCGTCGCGTTCGGCCTCGTAGACGGCGAACTTGATGCTCGACGACCCGGCATTGAGGACGGCGATGCAGCCCTGCTGTGGCATCGGTCGAACCGTCACGCCCTGATGTTCGCGCCGCCGTCGACGAACACCGTGCCGCCTGTGATGCGCCGCGCGAACGGCGTGGCGAGATAGGCGCAGGCCCAGCCCACATCCATGATGTCGACGAGTTCGCCCAGCGGCGCCTTCTCGACCGCCTCGTTGAGCAGCAGCTCGAAATCCTTGAGCCCCGACGCCGCCCGCGTCTTGAGCGGTCCGGGCGAGATCGCATGGACGCGGATGCCCTTGCCGCCGAGCTCATAGGCGAGATAGCGGCAGGCCGCTTCCAGCGCCGCCTTCACCGGGCCCATGACGTTGTAGTTCGGCACCACCCGGGTCGCCCCGTAGTAGCTCATGGCGAACATGGTGCCGCCGTCCTTCATCAGCGGCGCCGCCAGCTTCGCCATGCGGATGAAGGAATGGCACGAGACGTCCATGGCCTTGGCAAAGCCCTCGGCCGAGCAGTCGAGCAGCCCGCCGCGCAGATCCTCCATCGGCGCGAAAGCAATCGAGTGCACCAGGATGTCGAGCTTGCCCCATTGCCGGGCGATGGTGTCGAACACGGCCTCGAGCTGCCCGGGCGTGGTGACGTTGAGCTCGGCGGTGATGGGCGCCCCGAGATCGCGCGCCAGCGGCTCGACATGAGGCCGCGCCTTCTCGTTCAGCCAGGTCACGGCGAGATCGGCGCCGGCCTCGCGAAAGGCCTTGGCGCAGCCGTAGGCGATCGAATGGTCGTTGGCGATGCCCACGACCAGGGCCTTCTGGCCGGCGAGAACAGGTCGGATTTCGGTCATGTCTCCTGCTCAGATGATTGCGTGGGCAGAACTGGCTCGCCGCGCCGCCGCCACGAGGACGGCGACCGCGCATGAGGCAAGGCGCGTGGTGAGGGAATCGGCGCGGCTGGTGAGGATGATGGGAACCCGCGTGCCGAGCACGATGCCCGCGGCGTCGGCCCCGGCCAGGAAAGACAGGCTCTTGGCCAGCATGTTGCCGGCTTCGAGATCGGGCACCACCAGCACGTTGGCCTTGCCGGCGACCGGCGACACGATCCGCTTCAACGCGGCAGCCTGCGGATCGATGGCATTGTCGAGCGCCAGCGGCCCGTCGAGAAGCGCCCCGGTGATCTGGCCACGGTCGGCCATCTTGCACAGGGCAGCCGCCTCGATCGTCGAGAGTACCTTGGGATTGACGGTTTCCATGGCACTCAGGATCGCGACACGCACCTCGGGAACACCCAGCGCATGCGCAAGATCGATGGCGTTCTGCACGATGTCGACCTTGTCGGCCAGGCTCGGCGCGATGTTCACCGCGGCGTCGGTGATGATCAGCGCATCGTCGTGCAACGGCACATCCATGACGAAGCAATGGCTGATACGCCGTTCGGTGCGGATGCCCGTGTCGCGCGCCACGGCGGCGCCCATCAACTCGTCGGTGTGCAGGCTGCCCTTCATCAAGGCCTGGGCCCGCCCTGCCCGCACCAGCTCGACCGCCTTGGCCGCCGAATCGTGGCTGTGCTTGGCCTCAACGATCTCGAAGCCGCCGATGCTCAGCGCCTCGCGACTCGCGACATCGAACAATCGCGCCGGCGGCCCGACGAGGATCGGCTTCATGAGGCCGAGATTGGCGGCCTCGACGGCGCTTTCGAGCGAGACGCGGTCGCAGGGATGCGCCACCGCGGTGGCAAGCGGCGGATGCTTGGCCGCCACCTCGATGAGGCGGCGATACTTGGCGTGCGGCGCTTCCGGGGCCTGGCCGGCCGTATCAGGCATGGGGCGGCATTCCGAACAGCTTCTCGATCCGGGCCAGGCGTCGCACGCTCTCCTCCGACAGGGCGCCAGACGCCTCGACGACCCGGCGGACGGCGCCGAGCGCTGCCTGGCGCGCCTGCTCGTTGTCCGGCAGCAGCCGCGGGATCGCCGCGACCGCCCGCTCCTCGTCCAGGCGCAGCAGCAGGTACTGGTCGCGCAACATGGTTCTCAACTCGCCGAGCGTCAGCCGCCGGTTAACGGGCTGCATCTCGCGCACCGCCATCAGCATGGCGTAGCCGCGCTCGTCGACGCTTTCCTGCGGCAGGCGGATCCAGATGATGCTGCGGATCGCCGCCTCCGGCAGGCCGCCGACATCGAAGCGCTTTTCCAGGTCGGCGCGCATCCGCGCTTCGCTGGCCTCGTGCTGAAGGTCGCGCTCGATGCGGCGATGCTCCAGGCTGCCGTTGGCCATGCCGACCATCGCCTGCATCATCGGCGAGCCGTAGACGCCGAGAAACATCGCCTCCGTCATGGCGTCACGCGCCAGACCGTAGTTTTGCCACCAGGTCGTGATCCAGGTCGAGGCGACCTTCTCCATCGACAGCAGCGGATTGTCGCCTGCTACAGGCTTGCGGTCGGCCCGCACCGCCTCGGCGAGGCCCTTGACCGGCTGCATCATCGGGTTCTTGTCGGAGAACATGGCGAAGCGCAGGCGGCTGGGATGCATCTGCCGCATCATCTCGGCCGACTGTTCCGTCGTCATCGCCTTGACCGCGGGCTGGACCACGGTGCTGTAGAGACCGTGGTTGATCTCGGACAGCCGCGCCACCGTGGCGAAGCGCCGTGTGTCATCGTCGCTGTTGCCGCCCAGCGCGCGAATATGATCGAGGCTGCGCGCCTCCAGCCGGAACAGGTACTTGCCGTGGATGAGCTGCGGGTTTGCCGCATCCTCCGGCACCTCGGTGATCACTGCCTCGTACAGGCCGGGCGGCATCAGGTTGATCATCTCCATGCAGGCGGCG